>VFQP010000186.1_pt1 | contig 166220 bp, 172 predicted proteins | sample 3512351 | NCBI WGS metagenome assembly VFQP01 (sample SAMN10412372, study PRJNA504923) | tailings metagenome | isolation source: Relicate 1 Philex TSF1 revegetated site | place: Philippines: Tuba, Benguet | collected 2017-08-29 | reverse complement strand
TGACGCCGAGCGTGCCCGATTCGCCGCAGCAGCGCTTGCTCTCCAGCACCTTGTCACCCATCAGCGCCTTCACCGTTTTCATCGGGTCCTGCAGCTTCATGGGCGTGTGGCAGGGGTCGTGGTAGAGATAGCCCCCCTGTCCTGCCGGCAGCGTGATGCCCTTTTCCAGCAGGTACTCGTGGATGTCGATGATGCGGCAGCCCGGGAATATCTTGTCGAATTCGTAGCCTTGGAGCTGGTCGTAGCAGGTGCCACAGCTCACCACCACGGTCTTGATGTCGAGGTAGTTGAGCGTGTTGGCCACGCGGTGGAACAGCACCCGGTTGTCGGTGATGATCTTCTCGGCCTTGTCGAACTGGCCCGAGCCGCGCTGCGGATAGCCGCAGCACAGGTAGCCCGGCGGCAGCACGGTCTGCACGCCAGCGTGCCAGAGCATGGCCTGGGTGGCGAGGCCGACCTGCGAGAACAGGCGCTCGGAACCGCAACCGGGGAAATAGAACACCGCCTCCGTCTCGGCGGTGGTCGCCGCCGGGTTGCGGATGATGGGCACGTAATCCTTGTCCTCGATGTCCAGCAAGGCGCGGGCGGTCTTCTTCGGCAAGCCACCCGGCATCTTCTTGTTGATGAAGTGGATCACCTGTTCCTTGATCGGTGCGGGCCCCAGCGTGGCCGGCGGTGCAGCGGTCTGCTTGCGCGCGACGCGCTTGAGCAGGTCGTTGGCCAGCCGCTGGGCCTTGAAGCCTGCGCCCACCATGGCGCCGCGCACGAACTTGATCGTCTCGGGGTTGGTGGCGTTCAGGAAGAACATCGCCGCCGCATTGCCGGGCCGGAAGCTTTTCTGGCCCATCTTGCGCAACAGGTTGCGCATGTTCATGGTCACGTCGCCGAAGTCGATCTTGACCGGGCATGGGCTCAGGCACTTGTGGCACACCGTGCAGTGGTCGGCCACATCCTCGAACTCTTCCCAGTGCTTGATGCTGATGCCACGGCGCGTCTGTTCTTCGTACAGGAAGGCCTCGATCAGCAGCGAGGTGGCCAGGATTTTGTTGCGCGGTGAATAGAGCAGGTTCGCGCGCGGCACGTGCGTGGCACAAACCGGTTTGCACTTGCCGCAGCGCAGGCAATCCTTGACGCTGTCCGCGATGGCACCGATCTCGCTGCGCTGCATGATGATCGACTCGTGCCCCATCAGGCCGAAGCTCGGCGTGTAGGCGTGCGACAGGTCGGCGCTGCGCAGGGTTGCATCACCCGCCGGTCCCTGACGCAGCAGCTTGCCCTTGTTGAAGCGGCCTTCGGGGTCGACCCGCTCCTTGTACTCCGCAAAGGGGCGCAGCTCCTCGTCGGTGAGAAATTCCAGCTTGGTGATGCCGATGCCGTGTTCGCCCGAGATCACGCCGTCGAGCCGGCGGGCCAGCACCATGATGCGGGCCACCGCCTCGTGGGCGGTCTGCAGCATTTCGTAGTCGTCGCTGTTGACCGGGATGTTGGTGTGCACGTTGCCGTCGCCGGCGTGCATGTGCAGCGCCACCCACACCCGGCCCTTGAGCACGCGCTGGTGAATCGCATTGCATTCGGCCAGCAGGGGGCCGAACGCGGCGCCCGTGAAGATGGCCTGCAGCGGCGCACGGATCTGCGTCTTCCAGCTGGCGCGCAGGCGATGGTCCTGCAGTTCCGGGAACAGCAGGTCGACGTCGCGCAGCCAGCCGGCCCAGAGCGCGCGCACTTCGCGCACCAGCGCCAGCGCCTGCTGCACACGGTCTTCCAGCAGCTCGGCGCTGGGAATATCGCTGGCGTCGTCGGTCTTGCCCAGCGGCAGGTGGCCTTTGGCAAAGAAGACCTCGAGCGCGTCGGCCAGCTTGATCTTGTTGCGAAGCGAGAGCTCGATGTTGATGCGCTCGATGCCTTCGGTGTACTCGCCCATGCGCGGCAGCGGGATCACCACGTCTTCGTTGATCTTGAAGGCGTTGGTGTGCTTGCTGATGGCCGCGGTGCGCTTGCGGTCGAGCCAGAACTTCTTGCGCGCCTCGGCGCTGATGGCCACGAAGCCTTCGCCGCTGCGCGAGTTCGCCAGGCGGATGACTTCGCTGGTGGCGCGCGCCACCGCATCGGCGTCATCGCCCACGATGTCGCCGATCAGCACCATCTTGGGCAGGGTGCCACGCTTGCTCTTGGTGGCGTAACCCACGGCCTTCAGGTAGCGGTCATCAAGGTGTTCCAGGCCCGCCAGGATGGCGCCGCCAGGGCGCTTCATCTCGCCGAACATGAAGTCCTTGATGTCGACGATGGAGGGCACGCAGTCCTTGGGGTTGCCGAAGAACTCCAGGCACACGGTGCGCACGTGCTCGGGCATGCGGTGCACCACCCAGCGCCCGCTGGTGATCAGCCCGTCGCAGCCTTCCTTCTGGATGCCGGGCAGTCCGCTCAGGAACTTGTCCGTCACGTCCTTGCCAAGGCCTTCCTTGCGGAAGGTCCTGCCCGGGATCACCAGCTGCTCGGTGCGCACCGGCGTCTTGCCATCGGATTCGAAGTACTTGAGCTCGAAGGTGGCGACCTCGGCGTCGTGGATCTTGCCGAGGTTGTGGTCCATCCGGGTGACTTCGAGCCACTGGGCCTGTGGCGTGACCATGCGCCAGGACACCAGGTTGTCCAGTGCCGTTCCCCACAGCACGGCCTTCTTGCCACCCGCGTTCATGGCGATGTTGCCGCCAATGCACGAGGCCTCGGCCGAGGTCGGGTCAACGGCAAAGACGTGGCCAGCCCGTTCGGCCGCGTCGGCCACGCGCTGGGTCACGACGCCGGCTTCGGTCCAGATCGTGGGCAGCGGTTGTTCATGCCCTGGCACCTTCACCCACTCGACCTCGGTCATGGCCTCGAGCTTCTCGGTGTTGATCACCGCGCTCTTCCACGTCAACGGAATCGCGCCACCCGTGTAGCCGGTGCCGCCTCCGCGCGGAATGATGGTCAGGCCGAGTTCAAAACAGCCCTTCACCAGCAGGGCCATCTCGGCCTCGGTGTCGGGGGTGAGCACCACGAAGGGGTATTCGACGCGCCAGTCGGTGGCATCGGTGACGTGGGACACACGCGAGAGGCCATCGAACTTGATGTTGTCTTTGGCCGTGAGCTTGCGCAGGGCCTTGGTGGCGCGCTGGCGCAGCGCGGCCATGTCTTCGAAAGAGCGGGAAAACTGGTCGACCGCCGCGCGCGCCGACGTAAGCAGCTCGTTCACCAGGGCATCGCGTGCGGCATCGTCCTGGGGCGTGCGGCGCTTCTGCACCTCGGCGAGCCGGTGGTGCAAGGCGTCCACCAGCTGCTGGCGGCGCTTGGGGCTGTCGAGCAGGTCGTCCTGCAGGTAGGGGTTGCGCTGCACCACCCAGATGTCACCCAGCACCTCGTACAGCATGCGCGCCGAACGGCCGGTGCGGCGTTCTCCGCGCAATTCGTCGAGCAGGAGCCATGAACGCTCCCCGAGCAACCGCACCACAATTTCACGATCCGAGAAGGACGTGTAGTTGTAGGGAATCTCGCGCAAACGCGGCGCATCGTCGGTGGCGGTGGCGAGCAACGAAAGCGGTGTGGGTGCGTTCATTTGTGTGGCAGTCGCCAGCATGACAATACAGAACCCTGAATGGTACCGCAGCGCAACATATCCCATGCCCCCCTGTGGAAACCCCTGTTGTCATGCCTGGGAAACGCATGTGCAATGGTTTTGTCATATCGGAGCCATACCCTACCCCCACCGGTTTCCGACCATTTCCCTAGGAGCAACACCCATGCAGAAGCGTTTTCTTCCCTTGACCGGCGCCCTGGCGCTCGCCGCCCTGATGAGCGGCCCCGTCCACGCCCAGGCCCCGACCGAGATCCAGTGGTGGCATTCGATGAGCGCCGCGCTTGGCGAGTGGGTCAATGACCTGGCCAGGCAGTACAACGCCAGCCAGACCCAGTACAAGGTGGTTCCCACGTACAAGGGCACCTACGACGAGTCCATGACGGGCGCGATCGCCGCCTTCCGCGCAGGCAACGCACCGCACATCCTGCAGGTGTTCGAGGTCGGCACCGCCACGATGATGGCCAGCAAGGGCGCCATCGTGCCCGCGGCCAAGGTGCTCAACGACGCCGGCTTCAAATTCGACCCGACGCAGTACGTGTCCGCCGTGGCGGGTTACTACACCGCGCCCAACGGCCAGATGCTGAGCTACCCGCTCAACAGCTCGACCACCATCTTCTATTACAACAAGGACGCCTTCAAGAAGGCCGGCCTGGACCCTGAAAAGGCCCCCAAGACCTGGCCCGAAGTGTTCGCGGCGGCGTCCAAGCTGAAGGCCAGCGGCCACGCCTGCCCGTTCACCACCAGCTGGATCAGCTGGACGCAACTGGAAAGCTTCTCGCTCTGGCACAACACCCTGTTCGCCTCCAAGAACAACGGTTTCGACGGCAACGACGCACAACTCCAGATCAACACGCCTTTGCACGTGCGCCATTTCGAGAATCTGGCCAAGGCGTCCAAGGAAGGCAGTTTCGTCTACAAGGGCCGCGGCAACGCACCCGACGCCTCCTTCCCTTCGGGCGAATGCGCGATGATCACAGGCTCCTCGGGCCTGTACGCCCGCGTGAGCAAGGACGCCAAATTTGCCTATGGCATCTCCACACTGCCCTACTACGCCGACGTCAAGGGCGCGCCCCAGAACACGGCCATCGGCGGGGCCAGCCTGTGGGTGATGGCCGGCAAGAAGCCTGCCGAATACAAGGGCGTGGCCGATTTCCTGAACTTCCTGAACGACACCCGGGTGCAGGCCGCCAGCCACCAGCGCACCGGTTACCTGCCGGTGACCACGGCGGCCTACAAGCTGACGGAAGCGTCCGGTTTCTATGAAAAGAACCCGGGCACCGACGTGGCCGTGACGCAGATGATCCGCAAGGCCACCGAAAAGTCGCGCGGCATCCGCCTGGGCAACTTCGTGCAGATCCGGACCATCATCGATGAGGAAACCGAACAGATCTGGGCTGGCCGGAAAACGCCCAAGGAAGCGCTGGACACCGCTGCAGCCCGCGGCAACGAGCAACTGGTACGCTTCGCCCGCGCGAACAAGTAAGCTCGCGCCGTGAGCCCGATGATGCCCACCAGACACTCGGTGAGGCATCGATAGCCCGCCACCCTGCATGCCCCCGGGTTTGCAGTGCGGCGGGTTGTCTTTTGAAAGACCTGGAAAGACAGAAATGGAAAAGCGCGTTCTCTTCCGCTCCTCGTGGCTGCCGTGGGTGCTGCTGGCGCCACAGCTGGCGGTCATCAGCATCTTCTTCTTCTGGCCGGCGGGTCAGGCACTGGTGCAGTCGTTCCAGGTGCAGGACTCGTTCGGCTTTTCGAAGGAATGGGTGGGCCTGGAGAACTTCAGGAACCTGTTCGAGGACCCGAGCTATCTGGCCTCGTTCAAGACCACGGCCTTCTTCTCGGTTCTGGTCGCCGGATTCGGCATTGCCATTTCCCTGGTGCTGGCCATCTTTGCCGACCGCATCATCAAGGGCGCGCTCGCCTACAAGACCGCGCTGCTCTTGCCCTACGCCGTGGCGCCAGCGGTGGCCGGCGTGCTCTGGATGTTCATGTTCTCGCCCTCACTCGGTGTGGTGGCCTACATGCTGCGCCAGTCGGGGTTCGACTGGAACCACATGCTGAACTCCGACCATGCGATGACGCTGATCGTGATCGCTGCGGTGTGGAAGCAGATTTCCTACAACTTCCTGTTCTTCCTGGCCGGGCTGCAGTCAATCCCGAAGTCGCTGATCGAGGCCGCGGCCATCGACGGGGCCGGCCCCTGGCGCCGGTTCTGGAGCATCCAGTTCCCGCTGCTGTCGCCCACCACCTTCTTCCTGCTGGTCATCAACGTGGTGTACGCCTTCTTCGACACCTTCGCCATCGTGGACGCGACCACGCAAGGCGGACCGGGGCGCGACACCGCGATCCTTGTCTACAAGGTCTACCACGACGGTTTCAAGGCCATGGACATGGGTGGCTCGGCCGCACAGTCCGTGGTGCTGATGGTCATCGTCGTCCTGCTCACGGTGATCCAGTTCCGCTACGTCGAGAAGAAAGTGCAGTACTGACATGGTTGAACGCAGTCCTTACCTGACGCTGCTGTCGCACCTGATCCTGGTGCTCGGCGTGCTCATCGTCGGCTTCCCGCTGTACCTGGCCTTCGTGGCGTCCACCCACACGGCACAAGACATCGTGCAGGCGCCCATGCCCTTGCTGCCCGGCAGCAACTTCTGGCAAACCTACCGCGACACGCTGCTGGGCGGCGGCAGCGGACCGGGTTCTAGCGCCCCCGTGGCCCGCATGATGTGGGTGAGCCTGGTGACGGCACTCGTCATCACCTTCGGCAAGATCGCCATCTCGCTGCTGTCGGCCTTTGCGATCGTCTATTTCCGCTTTCCGTTCAAGAACCTCTGCTTCTGGCTGATCTTCATCACGCTGATGCTGCCGGTCGAGGTGCGCATCGGCCCCACCTACCAGGTGGTGTCCGACCTGGGCATGCTCAACACCTACGCCGGCTTGACGATCCCGCTGATCGCCTCGGCCACCGCGACCTTCCTCTTCCGGCAGTTCTTCCTCACCGTTCCCGATGAGTTGGTCGAGGCCGCGCGGGTGGACGGGGCCGGCCCGATGCGCTTCTTCAAGGACATCCTGGTGCCCCTCTCGCGCACCTCGATCGCCGCGCTGTTCGTGATCCAGTTCATCTACGGCTGGAACCAGTACCTGTGGCCGCTGCTGGTGACCACTTCCGAAGAGATGTACCCGGTGGTGATCGGCATCAAGCGCATGATCGCCGGCGGTGACGCGGGCAACGAGTGGAACATCGTGATGGCCACCGCGCTGCTGGCCATGCTGCCACCCGCGCTCGTGGTGATCTTCATGCAGCGCTGGTTCGTCAAGGGCCTGGTGGACACCGAAAAGTAGCCGCACGCCGCACACCGCCCCGAGATACACAACCCGAACGTATACAAGCCATGGCATCTCTCTCACTCCGCAACATCGTCAAGCGCTACGGCATCGGCCCGAAGGCCAACCAGGTCATCCACGGGGTGAATGCCGAGATCCATGATGGCGAGTTCGTCGTCATCGTCGGCCCCTCCGGCTGCGGCAAGTCCACGCTGCTGCGCATGGTCGCGGGCCTGGAGGAAATCTCCGGCGGCGAGCTGCGCATCGGCGACCGCGTCGTCAACAACCTGGAGCCGGCCCAGCGCGACATCGCGATGGTGTTCCAGAACTACGCGCTCTACCCGCACATGACGAACTTCGACAACATGGCCTACGGCCTGAAGATCGCCAAGGTGCCCAAGGAAGAGATTCGTGCCCGGGTGGACAAGGCCGCCAAGATCCTCGAACTCGGCCACCTGCTCGAGCGCAAGCCGCGCCAGCTCTCGGGCGGCCAGCGCCAGCGCGTGGCCATGGGCCGCGCCATCGTGCGCCAGCCGCAGGTGTTCCTGTTCGACGAGCCGCTGTCCAACCTGGACGCCAAGCTGCGCGCCCAGACCCGGCTGGAAATCCAGAAGCTGCACCGCGAACTGGGCATCACCTCGCTGTTCGTCACACACGACCAGGTCGAGGCCATGACGCTGGCCGAACGCATGATCGTGATGAACGCGGGCAACATGGAGCAGTTCGGTACGCCCGAAGAGGTCTACACCCGCCCCGCCACCACTTTCGTCGCCAGCTTTATCGGCTCGCCGCCCATGAACCTTCTGAAGCACGCACCGGGTGGGCGCGCGGGCAGCATCCTCGGCATCCGCCCGGAACACATCGACATCGGCACCGACGGCTGGGCCCTGCAGGTGGAAACCGTGGAGCTGCTGGGCGCGGAACGCCTGGTGCACGCGCGCCTGGGCGACGAGATGCTGATCATCCGCACCCATGAAGACCAGGGCGCTCCCGCCATCGGCAGCACCATCCACGCCAAGCCCCGCGAAGACCGGTTGCACTGGTTCGACGCAGAAACCGGCCACCGGCAATGAGCGTGCGCGGGCAGGCCGGCGACCACTGGCCCTATCCGCGCTGGATTGCGCACCGCGGCGCTGGCAGGCTGGCGCCTGAAAACACGCTGGCGGCCTTTCGCCTGGGGGCTGCGCACGGCTACCGCATGTACGAATGCGACGCCAAGCTCAGCGCCGACGGCGTGGTGTTCCTGCTGCACGACGCCACCCTGGAGCGCACCACCAGCGGCACCGGCGTCGCGGGTGACCGCCCCTGGAGCGAACTGAGCCAGCTCGACGCAGGCGGCTGGCACTCCCGCGCCTTTGCGGGCGAGCCGCTGTCCACACTGGAATCGGTGGCACGCCACTGCCAGGCGCAGGGGCACTGGCTCAACATCGAAATCAAGCCCACCCCCGGCACCGAGCTGGCCACGGGACGCGCCGTGGCAGAAACGGCCGCGCGGCTGTGGTCGTCGGACACCGCACGCGCCCCTTTCCTCACCTCGTTCCAGCCCGACGCCCTCAAGGGCGCGGAGGAAACCGCTCCACACCTGCGACGTGGCCTGCTGCTCGACACCCTGTGGGACGGCTGGCGACAGGCTGCACAGGCCCTGGATTGCGTGGCGGTGGTCTGCAACCACGCGCTGTGGGACACGGCCACCGTGGCGCAGGCCCGCGAAGCCGGCCTGCGCACCCTCGCCTACACCGTGAACGACGAGTGGGCCGCGCAGCGGCTGCTGGATCTGGGCCTGGACGGCATCATCACCGACCGCGTCGACCTGTTTCCACCCGGTCGCTGAAGCAGGCGCTCAGCGCTTGCGGTGCAGCCACCAGGCCAGCGAGCCCTGCACGAACACCAGGGCGGCATAGGTGGCCATCTTGCCGTCGCGGCCGAAGAACACCAGCCCCGCCAGCAGCACAACCACACCGGCCACGACCAGCATGAAAGCTTCCAGGCCCGCACCCCGGGTTGCGCGGCCAGCGCGGCGAAAGCGCGGCACGACCCACAGCACGAAGGCCAGGAAAACGGCGGGGGCGATGAAGCCGGCGAGGTGCCCGAGGAAGGCCAATGGCGTCATTGGAAACGGGCGGCGGCGTGCATAAGGGTTCAATTTTATAATCACGCCATGTCTGTCTGGGCACTCGGCATCAACCACAACACGGCTCCGCTCGATCTGCGGGGCCGTTTTGCGTTCGCGCTCGACCAGATCCAGCCCACGCTGCACGGCTACCGCCAGAGTCTTGCGCGCCAGCCCGAGGCCACCTTGCTCTCCACCTGCAACCGCACCGAGCTGTACGGCGCGGGAGACCAGTCGGCCGTGGACCCCACGCTGGACTGGCTGGCCCAGACCGGCGGTGTGAGCGGCGATGTGCTGCGCGACCACGCCTATGTGCTGCGGGACGACCAGGCCGCACGCCATGCGTTCCGCGTGGCCAGCGGCCTGGACAGCATGGTGCTCGGCGAAGCCCAGATCCTGGGCCAGATGAAGGACGCGGTGCGTGCGGCCAGCGACGCCGGCGCCCTCGGTACCACGCTGCACCAGCTGTTCCAGCGCTCGTTTGCCGTGGCCAAGGAGGTGCGCAGCTCGACCGAGATCGGCGCCCATTCCATCAGCATGACCGCCGCCGCCGTGCGGCTGGCCTCGCAGCTGTTCGAGGACCTTCGCGATATCCGGGTGCTGTTCGTCGGCGCGGGCGAGATGATCGAGCTGGCGGCCACGCACTTCGCGGCCAAGACGCCCAAGGGCATGGCCATCGCCAACCGCACCCTGGAACGGGGCGAAAAGCTCGCCAGCCGATTCGGCGCGCAGGTGATGCGCCTGGCGGATGTGCCGGACCGCCTGCATGAATTCGACGCTGTCATCAGTTGCACCGCCAGCACGCTGCCCATCATCGGCCTGGGCGCCGTGGAGCGCGCGCTCAAGAAGCGCCGCCACCGCCCCATGTTCATGGTCGACCTGGCGGTGCCACGCGACATCGAAGCCGAAGTGAAGGCACTGCCCGACGTGTACCTCTACACCGTGGACGATCTGGCCACGGTGGTGCAGACCGGCAAGGACCACCGCCAGGCCGCCGTGGCCCAGGCCGAGGCCATCATCGACGCGGGCGTGCTCAGCTTCATGCACTGGATGGAGCAGCGCGATCCGGCCCACGGCGTGGTGCCGCTGATCCAGCAGATCAACGCCCAGGCGGACGAGTGGCGCGCAATCGAAATGGCGCGTGCGCGCCGGCTGCTGGCGAAGGGCGAGCCCGTCGAGGCGGTGCTCGAAGCCCTATCCCGGGGTCTCACGCAGAAGATGCTGCACGGCACCCTGGCCGAACTGCACACCGGCGACCTCGCCACGCGTGCCGTGACCGCGCAGACCGTCTCCCGGCTGTTCCTGCGCGACGAGCCGCCCAAACCAACGCGTCCCTAGCTCCCCCGGCCCGCCCATGGCGTTAGCGGGCCCGCGCCCGTGCCGGCGTGCCATTCCTGCCCCAACATGAAACCCTTTGTCCGCGACACCCTGCTGCGCCAGCGAGCCCGACTGCACGAACTGGACGCCCTGCTCTCGGCGCCGGACGTGGTCGACCAGATGGACCGTTTCCGCGCGCTGAGCCGGGAACATGCCGAAGCCTCCACCGTGGTGGAAGTGTTCAACCGCTACCTCCAGCGAGAAGCCGACCTGGCGACGGCGCGGGACATGCTCGGCGACGCCGACATGGCGGAAATGGCGCAGGAGGAAATCCAGGGCGCCGAGGCGGACATGGCGCAGCTGGACACGGAATTGCAGCAACTCCTGCTGCCGAAAGACCTCGATGACGAGCGCAATGCCTTCGTGGAAATCCGCGCCGGCACTGGCGGTGACGAATCGGCCCTGTTCGCCGGCGACCTCGCGCGCCTGTACACCCGCTACGCAGAAAAGCAGCGCTGGCAGGTGGAGGTGGTGAGTGAATCGCCCAGCGAGCTGGGTGGCTACAAGGAAGTGGTGCTGCGCGTGGCCGGTCCTGGCGCCTACGGACGGATGCGATTCGAGTCTGGCGGCCACCGCGTGCAGCGCGTGCCCGCCACGGAAACCCAGGGACGCATCCACACCAGCGCCGCCACCGTGGCGGTGATGCCCGAACCCGATGAAACGCAAGCCGTGCAGCTCAACCCGAGCGAGCTGCGCATCGACACCTACCGCGCCAGCGGGGCCGGCGGCCAGCACATCAACAAGACCGATTCTGCCGTGCGCGTGACCCACCTGCCCACCGGCATCACCGCCGAATGCCAGGACGGCCGCTCACAGCACAGCAACAAGGCCAAGGCGCTGCAGGTGCTGACCGCGCGCCTGCAGGAAAAAGACCGCAGCGAGCGCGCCGCCGCAGAGGCCGCCACCCGGAAGGGGTTGATCGGAAGCGGAGACCGCAGCGACCGCATCCGAACCTACAACTTCCCGCAAGGCCGCATCACCGACCACCGCATCAATCTCACCCTGTACAAGGTGCTGCAGGTGATGGAAGGCGATCTGGACGAGGTGATCCACGCGCTGCAGGTGGCACGCGGCGCTGAACTGCTGGCCGAACTTGAACAGCGCAACAGCGCATGAGCACCACCCTGCGCGAGGCACTGATCCAGTTGCAGCACCGCGGGCTGGAGCGGATCGACGCCCAGCTGCTGCTGCTGCTCGCACTGCGGCAGCGCCCCCATGACCGCGCCTGGCTGACAGCACACGATGGCGACGCGCTGGACGCTGACGCCAGCGAACGCCTGCAGGCGCTGCTGCAACGCCGCCAGCGCGGTGAACCCATGGCCTATCTGCGGGGCGACCAGGAATTCTTCGGCCTCACGCTGCGGGTCGACCCGCGCGTGCTGGTGCCCCGCCCCGACACCGAAACCCTCGTGCACTGGGCGCTGGACATGCTGGATGAAATGCCCAGTATCGAAGCCCCCCGCGTGCTCGACCTGGGCACCGGCAGCGGGGCCATTGCGCTGGCCATCAAGGCCCAGCGCCCCGCCGCCCGGGTGACGGCCACCGACGCCAGTGCCGCCGCCCTCGAGGTGGCACGCGCCAACGCCGACCAGCTCGGCCTGCAGGTGGAATTTCGCGCCGGACACTGGCTGGCGGCGGTGGACGGGCAGCGCTTCGACCTCATCGTCAGCAACCCGCCCTACATCGCCGAGGGCGACCCCCATCTGGCCGCGCTGCACCACGAACCCGGCTCCGCACTGACCTCCGGTCCGGACGGACTGGACGACATCCGGCAGCTGGTCACCAGTGCGCCGGCCTGCCTCGAGCCCGGCGGGTGGCTGCTCCTGGAGCATGGCCACGACCAGGCCGGTGCCGTTCGGGCCCTGTTAGACGCTGCCGGTTTCGTACGAACGGACAGCCGCACGGATCTCGCGGGCATCGAGCGCTGCAGCGGCGGCCAATGGCCGCTGCAGCGATAATGCACAACGTTTCCGGGCCTGTTGAGGCCTCTTCCGCAGAAGGAACTCCCACCATGAGCGACGCGCAAAACCGAATCGACCAGCTGGTCAAATCCCACGACATCGTGTTGTTCATGAAGGGCAATGCGAGTTTTCCCATGTGCGGCTTCTCTGGCCGTGCGATCCAGATCCTCAAGGCCTGTGGCGTCGAAACCAAAACGCTGACCACCGTCAACGTGCTCGAGGACGACGGCATCCGCCAGGGCATCAAGGAATACAGCAACTGGCCCACCATCCCGCAGCTCTACGTCAAGGGCGAGTTCATCGGCGGCTCGGACATCATGATGGAGATGTACCAGTCCGGCGAGTTGCAGCAGGTCATCAACGGCGAAGCCTGAGCCCATACGCTCCACAACAGAACCACCTTCGGGTGGTTCTGTCGTTTCTGGGCTGCGTGTTTTCGCACACGCTCGGCCCATCCTTCGTCGTGCGGTGCTTTTCACCGGCTTTTCGCCATTGAGGCCGGGCACGTCTTGTGCTTGAATGAAATCGTCGCCGAACCCACAAGGAGAATCGCATGAGCTCACGCAGCCTGGTCGCTTCACCCTCCCTCGGTCTGCCCATCGCCCAGATGCGCAGCGTGTTCAACGCCGACGACGTCGAGCGCAAGCTGGCCCACCTGCAGGCCAGCGGTAACGAACGCGACTACGAAGGCCTGCGCAACACCTGGCAACGCATGCTGGATCGCGGCCCGCAACGTTTTGCGGTCAAACCTTCAGGCGTGCCCGACATGGCGCCGCTGTATGACCTGCTGCCCAACTTCGGGGATGTGCTGGACGACGTGAAACGCCACGTCGCCCTGAGCCAGGACAGCCGCGACAGTCTCGAAGTCACACCCATCCTGCTGCTCGGCCCGCCTGGCGTCGGCAAGACCCATTTCGCTCGCCAGCTTGCGGAGCTGCTGGGAACCAGCATGAGCCTCGTGCCCATGAGCTCCATGACGGCGGGCTGGCTGCTGTCCGGCTCTTCGTCGCAATGGAAGGGCGCCAAACCCGGCAAGGTGTTCGAAGCCCTGGTGGACGGTCAGTACGCCAACCCGGTGATCGTGGTGGACGAGATCGACAAGGCCAGCGCGGACGCCCAGTACGACCCGCTCGGTGCGCTCTACAGCCTGCTGGAGCACGACACGGCGCAGAGCTTCGTCGATGAGTTCGCCGAGGTGCCGATCGACGCCAGCCAGGTGATCTGGGTCACCACCGCGAACCACGAGCGTGGCATTCCCGAGCCGATCATGAACCGGATGAACGTGTACGAGATCGCGCCGCCTTCGCCCGAGGCCGCTCGCAAGATCGCGGCGCACCTCTATCGGGGCATCCTGGGCGAACACGACTGGGGCCAGCGCTTCGAACCCGAACCGGCCAGCGACGTGCTGGATGTGCTGGCCACGCTCGCGCCGCGCGAGATGCGCCGTGCCCTGGTCACGGCATTCGGCAATGCGCGGCTGGACAACCGCTACCGCATCGAGCCCGACGATCTGCCCCGTGCGGGCGCGGGCAAGGGGTGCATCGGGTTCCTGCAGTAGGCAGCGCCCCCCCGTCAGGCGTCGGGGTGGGCCCAGTTCTTCGCTGCGGCGTAAACCGCATTCGGGTACTCGGCCCGGCCGCGGCTTCCGTTGTAACGGCCGAGGGCCATGAAGGTGTCGCCCCGCTCGCGATCGAGGTAGTGGCGCAGGATCACGCAGCCAAAGCGCAGGTTGGTCTGCATGTTGAAGAGCCGGCTGGCGTCGCCGTCGCCGATCAGGCGCGACCAGAAGGGCATGATCTGCATGTAACCACGCGCGCCCACGCGTGAGATCGCGAATTTCCGGAACGCACTCTCGACCTGCACCAGGCCCAGCACCAGCGTGGTGTCGAGGCCGGCGCGCCGGGTCTCGTACCAGATCGTCTGCAGGAATTCGATGCGGGTCTGGAAATCCGGCTTGCGCCGTTGAAGCCGGTCGCTGGACGCCCCCAGCCAGCGCAGGTACGCCATGCGTTTCTCGAGGTCGGTGAATTCGGGCACCGGTGGTGCGCTGTTGGCGATTGCCGCGCTCAAGGCCCCTCGCACCGAATCCGCCAGCGGCTCTTCCAGCTGCCCCCCCGCATGCGCCATCCGGGGCAGCGTGCCCAAACCTAGCGAGCCAGCGGCCAGCAGGCAGTCGCGGCGCGACCAGGCCGGCGAACTCATGCGCTCAGCTTGCCTTTCAGAAGCGCCACCACCTCGCCCACCGCAACCTGGGTGGCGGCGGCATCGCGGCGATGCTGGTACTCCACCTGCCCGGCCTTGAGGCCCCGGTCGCCAATGGTGACGCGGTGCGGCACACCAATCAGTTCCCAGTCCGCGAACATCGCGCCGGGCCGCTCACCGCGGTCGTCCAGGATCACATCCACACCAGCGGCCAGCAGTTCGCCATACAGCGATTCTGCGGCGGCTTTCACCTCCGGGCTGCGGTCCATGCCGATGGGGCAGACCACCACCGTGAAGGGCGCCAGCGCATCCGGCCAGATGATGCCGCGCTCGTCGTGGTTCTGTTCGATGGCAGCCGCTGGCAGGCGCGTGATGCCGATGCCATAGCAGCCCATCTCGAAATGGGCTGGCTTGCCGTCTTCTCCCAGGAAGGTGGCGTTCATCGCCTTGCTGTACTTCGTGCCAAGGTAAAACACGTGGCCGACCTCGATGCCGCGCTCGATCGCCAGCCGCCCCTTGCCGTCGGGCGAGGCGTCGCCCTCGACCACGTTGCGCAGGTCGGCGACCAGCGCCGGCTCAGGCAGGTCGCGCCCCCAGTTCACGCCGGTCATGTGAAAGTCGGCCTCGTTGGCGCCGCAGATCCAGTCGGCCATCACGGCCACCTCGCGGTCCACCACAAGATTCAGCGGCTTCTTCAGTCCGATCGGGCCCAGATAGCCTGGCTTGCAGCCGAAATGGGCATCGATCTCCGCCCCGGTGGCGAAGCGGAAGCCCGCGTTGAGCCCGGGCACCTTGGCCACCTTGACCTCGTTCATGTCGTGATCGCCGCGCAGCAGCAGCAGCCAGACCTGGCTCTTCACGATCTCGCCCGCCTCGTTCAGCTCGTCGGTGGCCAGCACCAGCGACTTCACCGTCGTCGCCAGCGGCACGCCCAGCAGCGTGGCCACATCGGCGCAGGTGCTCTTGCCAGGCGTCGGCGTCTTGATCATCGGATTGGTGGCGCCGGGGCGTGGTCCAGCCGGGGCCAGCGCCTCGGCCTTTTCCATGTTGGCCGCGTAGTCGCTCTCGGGGCAGTACACGATCGCGTCTTCGCCGGTGGCGGCGATCACCTGAAACTCTTCGCTCAGGTCGCCACCAATGGCGCCGCTGTCGGCTGCCACGGCACGGTAGCGCAAGCCGAACCGGTCGAAGATGCGCCGGTACGCGCCCGCCATCACCTGATAGCTCGTCTTCGCCGCCGATTCATCGCGGTCAAAGCTGTAGGCGTCCTTCATGATGAATTCGCGACCGCGCATGAGGCCGAAACGCGGGCGACGCTCGTCCCGGAATTTGGTCTGGATCTGGTACAGATTCTTGGGCAGCTGCTTGTAGCTGCGAAAATCCTGCCGCGCAATGTCAGTGACCACTTCTTCGCTAGTGGGCTGAACGACGAAATCGCGGTCGTGCCGGTCCTTGATGCGCAGCAGCTCCGCACCCATCTTGTCAAAACGCCCGGTCTCCTGCCAGAACTCTGCCGGCTGGATCACCGGCATCGTCAGTTCCACCGAACCCGCGCGGTTCATTTCCTCGCGCACGATGGCCTCCACCTTGTGGATCACGCGCAGCCCCATCGGCATGTAACTGTAGATGCCCGCACCGAGCTTCTTGACCATGCCGGCACGGGTCATGAGCTGGTGGCTGACGACTTCCGCGTCAGCCGGTGCTTCCTTCAGGGTGGAGATCAGGAACTGGGAGGCTTTCATGAGCGAGCTGGAGCTGCCTTCGGGCAGTGTTGGGGTTCAAGGATGGTTTCCGAAGCCGCACATCCCTATCAGGACATGCCCCTGCGCCCGGAAGATGCAACAGGTGTGTGATCACTTCGCAACTGGCACGCTGCGATGCATAATGAACACAGTTTAAAAATTTGGGGTTGATTATGCTTGACAGAGAAGGCTTCAGGCCCAATGTCGGCATCATTCTGCTCAACCAGCGAAACCAGGTGTTCTGGGGCAAACGCATCCGCTCTCACTCCTGGCAGTTTCCGCAAGGTGGCATCGACAGAGGCGAGACACCTGAGCAGGCGATGTACCGCGAATTGCACGAGGAAGTGGGGCTCATGCCCGAGCACGTCAGCATCGTGGCCCGCACGCGAGACTGGTTGCGCTACGAAGTGCCGGACCGCTTCATTCGCCGCGATGCCCGCGGGCACTACAAGGGACAGAAGCAGATCTGGTACCTGTTGCGTCTCGTGGCGCAGGACTGGAATCTGAACCTGCGCGCCACCAGCCACCCGGAATTCGACGCGTGGCGCTGGCATGACTACTGGGTACCACTCGATGTGGTGGTGGAGTTCAAGCGCGGCGTCTATGAAATGGCGCTCACCGAACTCTCACGCTACCTGCCCAAGAACGACACACGCAACCGCTACCTGCGTGGCGGAGCGCGCCATCGCCACGAAGACGGCGCAGATACGTCGCCGATGCAGCTCACACCTCCTGGCCTCGAGCTTCCACCAGGCGCCAGTTTTGACCCCGACCCACAGAGCGATATCCGCACTGTGCACATCGAACACAAATGAACTTTTTTCCCCGCGGCCTGACACGACGCCTGTTCGTGCCCGCAACGATGACTCCGCTTCTCTGTCTCGGTTTTGCTGCGCAGGCGCAGCTCATGGATCCCGATGCCGAACCCTGGCAGGAATCGGCGGTCACGGCACCAGCCAGCTTCAGCACCGATGCACTGCAACCGTTCGACGTCGCACAAGGTTCGGCGTTGAGCTATGGCATCGACCCCAAGACGCTGACTGTGGGTGCGGACGGCGTGGTGCGCTATGTGATGGTCGCGCGCAGCTCAAGCGGCGCCCTCAATGTGCTGTTCCAGGGTGTGCGCTGCGCCACCGCCGAGTTCAAGACCTATGGGCGATGGAACAACAACGCGTCGACCTGGAACACCAGCACCAAGGAAGAATGGCAGCCGTTGTCGTTCTCGGGGTTTTCAAGGCCCGCGATGATGCTGGCCCGTGCAGGCATCTGCGACGGCAAGACCATCAATGGCAACTCGCAGAAGATCCTGCACACCATCAAGCACGGTCGCCCCGACACGCGGTGAGGCACCAGCTCCTATCCGCGCGCCAGCACCAGGTTGTCGCGGTGGATCATCTCAGGCTCGGCCACATAACCCAGCAACCGCTCGAAATCCTGGGATGACTTGCGGCAGATGAGCCGGGCCTCGCTGCTGGCATAGTTCGCCAGCCCGCGTGCGACCTCAACCCCTCGTGTGTCCCGCACCGCGATCACATCCCCGCGAGAGAATTCGCCATCGACACTCGTCATGCCGATGGGCAACAGACTCTTGCCCTCACCCACGATCTTGCCCACCGCGCCGTCGTCCACCACGACAGCGCCGCGCAACTGCAGGTGATCCGATATCCAGCGCTTGCGCGCCTGGTGCTTGGGTGTCTGTGCCACCAGGCAGGTACCGATGGCCTCGCCATCGGCCAGCCGCAACAGCACATCTGCCTCTCGCCCCCAGGCGATCACCGTTGAAGCGCCCGAGCCTGCGGCGCGTTTTGCGGCAAGTATCTTGGTAATCATCCCGCCCTTGCCAATGCCACTGCCCGCACCACCGGCCATGGCTTCCAGCCGCACATCCCCCGCACGCGCCACGTGCACGAACTGCGCATCGGGATCGCGCCGCGGATCGGCGGTGTACAGGCCCTTCTGGTCGGTGAGGATGACGAGCACGTCGGCTTCCACCAGGTTGGCCACGAGCGCGCCCAGGGTGTCGTTGTCGCCGAACTTGATTTCATCGTTGACCACCGTGTCGTTTTCGTTGATCACGGGCACCACGCCAAGCTGCAACAACGTCAGCAGTGTGGAACGGGCATTGAGGTATCGCTCGCGATCGGCCAGATCGGCGTGCGTCAGCAACACTTGCGCACTGCCGACGCCGCAGCCCCGCAACTTGGTCTCGTACATCTGGACCAGCCCCATCTGGCCCACCGCCGCGGCAGCCTGAAGCTCGTTGATCTCTTTTGGCCGAACCGCCCAGCCCAGCCGCTTCATGCCCTCGGCCACGGCACCGCTGCTGACCATGATGACTTCACGCCCCTGCGCCACCAGCGCCGCCAGCTGGCGGCTCCATTGGCCAATGGCCTCTTCGTCCAGGCCACGCCCCTCGTTGGTCACCAGGCTGGAGCCCACCTTGATCACGATGCGCCGGGCCGTCTTGAACACAGCCGAAGGGACCAAGCCCTGCTCGTTCACGGTGTCAGCGGGAAGGGCTGGAGAAGCAGCATGCATGGGTGAATAAAGGGTTATGCGAACCGCGGGTCGACTTCAACGGGCGCCTGCTGCGACTGGTGCACCTGCGCAATATGCTGGTAGATCTTCTGCACCAGCAACTCGCAGCCCTCGCGCGTGAGCGCCGAAATCTCGAAAACCGGGCCCTTGTATTTCAGGCGCTTCACGATGTCCTTGACACGCGCCTCGCGCTCCTCTGCAGGCACCATGTCAAGCTTGTTGAGCACGAGCCAACGCGGCTTCTCGTGGAGTTTCTGGTCGAATTTCTTCAACTCGGCCACGATGGCCTTGGCCTGCACGACGGGATCCACGCCCTCATCGAACGGCGCGACGTCCAGCATGTGCAGCAACAACCGAGTGCGCTGCAGGTGTCGCAAGAACTGGTGCCCGAGCCCAGCCCCCTCAGAGGCGCCTTCGATCAGACCGGGCACATCGGCCACAACGAAACTCTTCTCAGGTCCCACGCGAACCACCCCGAGGTTGGGGTGCAACGTGGTGAAAGGGTAGTCGGCGATCTTGGGACGGGCGTTGGAAATCGCTGCGATCAACGTTGACTTGCCCGCATTGGGCATGCCCAGCAGTCCCACATCGGCCAACACCTTGAGCTCGAGCTTGAGGCTGTGCTTCTCGCCCGGCCAGCCCGGCGTTTTCTGGCGGGGCGCGCGGTTGGTCGAGCTCTTGTAATGCATGTTGCCAAAACCGCCATCGCCTCCCTTGGCAATCGTCACCTGCTCACCAGGTTGCAGCAGTTCGTGCAGCACCTCGCCAGTCTCGGCGTCCGAGATGATGGTGCCCACAGGCATCTTGAGCACGATGTCGTCACCCTTGACGCCGAACATGTCCGAGCCCTTGCCGTGCTCACCACGGTGGGCTTCGAATCGACGGGTGAACCGGAAATCCACAAGCGTGTTCAGGCTGGCGTCGGCCACCGCATACACATGGCCTCCGCGACCTCCATCGCCGCCATCCGGCCCCCCGAACTCCTTGTACTTTTCATGCCGGAACGATGCGCAGCCATTGCCGCCATCGCCCGCAGCGACATCGATCATGGCTTCGTCCACAAACTTCATGACATGCTTTCCAGAGGTTTCGACCGTATGTTGAGGCCAAACAAAAAGCCCGCACAGGCGGGCCTTTTGCTAGAGATGTATCACATGCGCCTGCCGCACTGCACCGATTTCTCGATCATGCAGCGCCCGACGCCACCCGGCTCAAACGGGCGTGATATTGACGACCTGACGATTCAGCGCGCCCTTGGTGGCGAAGCTCACGTGGCCATCGACCGTTGCAAAAATGGTGTGATCCTTGCCCACGCCCACGTTCGACCCGGGGTGGAACTTGGTACCGCGTTGGCGCACGATGATCGAGCCAGCGCTGACCAGCTCACCACCAAACGCTTTCACGCCGAGCATCTTGGGCTTGGAATCGCGCCCGTTTCGCGTTGAGCCGCCGCCTTTTTTCTGTGCCATGTTGACTTACTCCTCAGGCTGCGATCGACGAAATCTGCAGCTCGGTGAAATTCTGACGGTGACCTTGGCGCTTCTGGTAGTGCTTGCGACGGCGCATCTTGAAGATGCTGACCTTGTCGTGCCTGCCGTGGGCCAACACCGTGACCGTGACCGTTGCGCCGGAAACCAAGGGAGTGCCAACCTTGATTTCGGTGCCGTTGCCGACAGCCAGAACCTGGTCAAACACGATCTCTTGGCCCACATCCGCAGCAATCTGTTCTACTTTGATTTTTTCGCCAGCAGCAACACGATACTGTTTGCCACCGGTTTTTATGACCGCGTACATATGAACCTCTTTAAGAATTCCACGAATGGAAGCCGGCAGACCAAATTCCGCCGAGCCCTAGATTTTAGCATGTGCCTTGCAAAGAGGCAAGTTCGCGGTTTTCGAGCCCTACCACCCGGGCAGATCGATCGTCTCTGGTTCCTATAATCGCGAGCCGCCACCACCTGCAAGCGCTGACGATTTTGATCACCCCGCCCCAGCCCGCCAACCCCCTGGACCTGATCCGATCTGACATGCTGCAGGTCGACCAGGTCATCAGTGACCGTCTGACCACCGAAGTGCCCCTGGTGCGAGAAGTGGCCCAATACATCATCTCGGCGGGCGGCAAACGGCTTAGGCCGGCTCTGTTGCTGCTGGTGAGCGGCGCAATCAACAGCCAGAACCCGCAACGCCACACCCTGGCGGCGGTGGTCGAATTCATTCATACCGCCACACTGCTGCACGACGACGTGGTGGACGAGTCCACCCTGCGCCGCGGGCGCGAGACGGCGAACGAGCGGTTCGGCAACGCTGCCAGTGTGCTGGTGGGGGATTTTCTGTACTCGCGCGCATTCCAGATGATGGTCGACATCAACGACATGCGCGTAATGCAGGTGCTGTCCGACGCGACGAACGTGATCGCGGAAGGCGAAGTGCTGCAGCTCATGAACATGCATGACGCGACCATTGACGAGGCAGCCTATCTGCGCGTCATCCGCTCCAAGACCGCCAAGCTGTTCGAGGCGAGCGCCCGGCTGGCGCCGATCCTCGCCGGCGCCGATGCCCACACTGAGTCTCTGTGCGCGCAATATGGCCAAGCGCTGGGCACTGCCTTTCAAGTGGTCGACGATGTTCTCGACTATGAGGGCAGCGCCGACGAGCTGGGCAAGAACCTGGGGGACGACCTGCGCGAAGGCAAGGTCACACTGCCCATCATCTGCGCCTTGCGCGCTGGCACCGAGGCCCAGAAGAAACTGGTGCGGCAAGCCATTGAAGAGGGGGATGTGACCCATCTCGACTCGATTCGGGACATCATTTTCCAGACCGGTGCCCTGGACGCCGCCCGTGCCAGCGCGCACGGGGAAGCACAACGCGCCATCGATGCCGCCAGGCAATTGCCCGTGAATGACCACAGCGCGGCTTTGCTACAATTGGCGGCTGGCCTGCTTGAGCGTCGATCTTGAGCGTGGCCCCGAAGGCCTGCGGCCTTCGACGATTGACCTTCACGGTCCATCGGGGTGTAGCTTAGCCTGGTAGAGCGCTACGTTCGGGACGTAGAGGCCGGAGGTTCGAATCCTCTCACCCCGACCAGTCATTTTCAGAGACGGCAGCCTTTCTGCCTTGCGCCTCCCGGGAAGTTTCCCTGGGCCGGTTCCAGCGCCCCAACATATTCCATCCAACGCCCACGGCACAGCTCGTAGACAGTGCCCCTTTCCCCTCGTGGCGGCGGTGCACTGGGGGTATTTGCAGCGCGAAGTCGGGATTTGTACCCATCCCCAGAAAGGAGCCGGCATGGAAAGATGGGCGCCGGGAACGTCCACTCACCCGTTAACAGGAGGGGCGATGATCAAGGTCATGAACAAGGGTCACCGAAGCGTGCCGGTCATCTGTTGCGATGTCTGCGGAAGCTGGATCGACGACGCCGATGCGGGTGCTGCGGTCTTCCGAAAAACAACGGGTGCAGACGACATTTCCGAGGTGCTGCACGTCCACAAGGGGCGCTGCCACGTCGTCGCGGAGGAGCAGTTCGGAGGGCAGGTCAAGACAGGGTGGCATGAGCTGCGCCAACATCTCCAGCTCCTCGCGTTCAACACGGGCCTGCCACCTGCCGCTCTCCAGAAGCTGGAGGACGACAACGAGTTGTAGCACAGAGCGGCCTGCTCGCCGGTCACGTCGAGCCGCCCATTGATTCATCCAGAGAGGGAGCGGAACCGAGAAGGCCGTCCCGCGACCAGCGCCCTCTCAGCCCGACCATTCCCTTGTTCTCGCATTGACCGTTCAGCCCGCTTCAACGACCGGTCGGACGGGTTTCGCGTCGCCGATACAACGGCAGCGCGGGGGAATGGGCAATTCCAGCACAAGTTGCCTCAATAATGGCGGGCAAGTCCTTGATTTACGATAGATTACAAGACTATGGCGTCCGTTGAAACCGTCCCTCAGGAGACCCCGTCCATGGCCCTGCCGGGCTTGGGCCGCGCATTGGTGTCCGCAGGAAAGCTTGGACAGAAGGCGGCTGAGGACCTTTACCGAAAAGCCCAGAGCGGGCGCACCAGCTTCATTGCGGAGTTGACCGGTTCGGGTGCCGTATCAGCCTCGGATCTGGCTCACACCATGTCGGTGGCGTTTGCAGCGCCGCTGCTGGATCTCGACGCGATCGATGTACAACGCCTTCCCGCCGGCTTGCTCGACGCCAAGATCTGTGCCGACTACCGCATCGTCGTCCTGAGCAAGCGCAACAACCGCCTGATGGTTGCAACGGCAGACCCTGCAGACCAGCAGGCTGCTGAAAAAATCAAGTTCGCGACCCAGATGGGCGTGGACTGGGTGATTGCCGAGTACGACAAGCTCAGCAAACTGGTGGAGTCGCAGACCACCAGCGTCAACGACACGATGGACAACATCATCGGTGGCGAGTTCGAATTCGACGAAGCGGCCACCGACGCCAGTGTGGATGTCGCCGACAAGGCCTCGGAAGTCGACGATGCGCCCGTCGTGAAGTTCCTCCACAAGATGTTGATCGACGCGTTCAACATGAGGGCTTCGGACCTGCATTTCGAGCCGTACGAGCACAACTACCGCGTTCGCTTCCGCGTGGACGGCGAACTGCGCGAGATTGCCTCACCGCCGATCGCGATCAAGGACAAACTGGCTTCCCGCATCAAGGTGATCTCCCGCATGGACATCTCCGAGAAGCGTGTGCCCCAGGACGGGCGCATGAAGCTCAAGATCGGGCCGGACCGTGTGATCGATTTCCGGGTCAGCACACTGCCCACGCTGTTCGGCGAAAAGATCGTGATCCGTATCCTGGATCCGAGCAGCGCCAAGGTGGGCATCGATGCGCTGGGCTACGAACCGGAAGAGAAGGAGCGGCTGCTCAATGCGATCGGCCGGCCGTATGGAATGGTGCTGGTCACGGGGCCGACGGGCTCGGGCAAAACCGTGTCCCTCTACACCTGCCTGAACATCCTGAACAAGCCGGGCATCAACATTTCCACCGCGGAAGATCCGTCGGAAATCAACCTCCCGGGCGTCAATCAGGTCAACGTCAACGAGAAGGCCGGACTGACATTTGCAGCGGCCCTCAAGGCATTCCTGCGCCAGGATCCGGACGTGATCATGGTCGGCGAAATCCGCGATCTGGAAACGGCCGACATCTCGATCAAGGCCGCGCAAACCGGTCACATGGTGCTGTCCACGCTGCACACCAACGATGCGCCGACCACGTTGACACGCATGATGAACATGGGCATCCCCACGTTCAATATTGCTTCCAGCGTGATCCTGATCACTGCGCAGCGCTTGGCCCGCCGCCTCTGCGCGACCTGCAAGGCGCCGCTGGATGCACCACGCAAGGCGCTGGTGGATGCAGGCTTCAAGCCCGAGGATCTCGACGGCACCTGGACGCCCTACAAACCCGTGGGCTGCTCGGCATGCAACAACGGATACAAGGGCCGCGTCGGCATCTACCAGGTGATGCCCATCTCGGAAGAAATCCAGCGCATTATTCTGCGCGGCGGCAGCGCGCTGGACATCGCGCAGCAGGCGGGCAAGGAAGGAGTTCGCACCTTGCGCGAATCGGGACTGCTCAAGGTCAAGCTGGGCATGACATCGCTGGAAGAAGTGCTCAGTGTGACCAACGAATGATGCAGCTATAGACACGAGGCTCAGAGGACACCATGGCAACCGCAGTATCCAAGAACGTCAAGGACGCCGTCTTCGAGTGGGAGGGCAAGGACCGCAGCGGCAAGACCGTGCGCGGGGAAACACGGGCCGCCGGGGAGAACCAGGTGCTGGCCGCACTGCGGCGGCAGGGCATCGTTCCCGGCAAGGTCAAGAAGCGCCGCATGAGTTCGGGCAAGCGCATCAAGCCCAAGGACATTGCGATCTTCACGCGCCAGCTGGCCACCATGATGAAGGCTGGCGTTCCCTTGCTGCAGGCATTCGACATCGTTGGCCGGGGCAATGCGAACCCCAGCGTGACAAAGCTACTCAACGACATCCGGACCGATGTGGAAACCGGCACGTCGCTGAGTTCGGCATTCCGCAAGCACCCGCTGTACTTCGACAGTCTGTACTGCAACCTGGTGGAAGCTGGCGAGGCCGCCGGTATCCTGGAAGAGTTGCTGGACCGCCTGGCCACCTACATGGAGAAGACCGAGGCGCTGAAATCCAAGATCAAGTCGGCCCTGATGTACCCCATCGCGGTGATCATCGTGGCGTTCGTGGTGGTGACCATCATCATGATCTTCGTGATTCCGTCTTTCAAGCAGGTGTTTTCCTCCTTCGGTGCCGACCTTCCGGCACCGACCCTGTTCGTCATCGCCATGAGTGAGTTCTTCACCGAGTACTGGTGGCTGATCTTTGGCGTGCTGGGCGGTGGCTTCTACTTTTTCATGCAGGCGTGGCGGCGCAACGAGAAGGTGCAGCGCTTCATGGACCGTTTGCTGCTCAAGCTGCCAATCTTCGGCCAGCTGATCGAGAAGTCGGTGATCGCCCGTTGGACGCGAACCCTGTCCACCATGTTTGCAGCCGGCGTGCCTCTCGTTGAAGCGCTGGACTCGGTGGGGGGCGCCTCAGGCAACTCGGTCTATGCCATAGCCACCGAGAAGATCCAGCAGGAGGTGTCAACCGGCACCAGCCTGACGGCCGCCATGACCAACGCCAATATCTTCCCGTCGATGGTGCTCCAGATGTGTGCCATCGGTGAGGAATCGGGTTCAATCGACCACATGCTCGGCAAGGCCGCCGACTTCTACGAGTCTGAAGTCGACGACATGGTGGCCGGCATCTCCAGCCTGATGGAGCCCATCATCATCGTCGTGCTGGGCACCGTGATCGGTGGCATCGTGGTCTCGATGTACCTGCCCATCTTCAAGCTGGGCCAGGTGGTTTGATGCTCGAGGCAGCGGGCGCGCCGGCAGCGGCGTTGCTGGGCGTTCTCGGCCTGCTGGTGGGCAGTTTTCTCAACGTGGTGATCCACCGCCTGCCCAAGATGATGGAGTTGCGCTGGGCGGCCGAATGCGCAGAGCTCCACTGCACGGAGGATTCGCCCGCCACCACGGCACCGGAAGCTGCCCCCTTCAACCTGATGGTGCCCCGTTCGCGCTGCCCGCATTGCGGCCACCAGATTCGCTGGTTCGAGAACATTCCCGTGTTCAGCTACCTGGCACTGCGGGGCCGGTGCAGCCAATGCTCCGCCTCGATCAGCGCACGCTACCCGGCGGTGGAGTTCACGACCGCAGCGCTGTTTGCCTGGTGCGGATGGCATTGGGGGCTGGGCTGGGAAGCTCTGGCGTGGAGCGGGTTCTCGGCAGCGGTGCTGGCTTTGGCCTGCATCGACTGGGACACCACCTTGCTCCCCGACGACATCACCCTGCCCCTGCTCTGGGCCGGACTCTGCGCCGCAGGCCTGCGCCTGACGGACACGCCCTTGCCCGATGCCCTGTGGGGTGCCGTGGCAGGGTACCTGTCGCTGTGGCTGGTGTACTGGGCATTCAAGCTGGTCACGGGCAAGGAGGGCATGGGCTATGGAGACTTCAAGCTCTTTGCCGCGTTTGGGGCCTGGTTTGGCTGGCAGGCTTTGATCCCGGTGATCCTGATGGCGTCGGTGATCGGGGCCGTCATTGGCATCGCCATCAAGCTCAAGGGAAACCTGCGCGAGGGAGGCTATGTGCCTTTCGGCCCCTTCCTGGCGTTGGCGGGTCTCACATCCATGGTCTTCGGACCCTCGGCCATCCTGGCCACCATCGGCCTGTGAAATCTCCCACGCGGCTCGGCCTCACTGGCGGCATTGGCAGCGGCAAGAGCACGATGGCGCGCCTGCTGCAGACGCGGGGAGCTGACGTGATCGATGCCGACGCCATCTCCCGCCGCACCACGGAAGCGGGTGGCCTGGCGATGCCTGCGATAGAACGTGCTTTCGGCCCGGCTTTTCTCACCGCGAGCGGCGCGCTTGACCGGCAGCGCATGCGCGAGCACGTGTTCACCAAGCCGGATGCTCGCCAGACGCTGGAGCACATCGTTCATCCTCTCGTTGGTGACGAAATCCAGCGACAGGCCCAAGCTTCAACATCTCCTTGCGTCGTGTTTGACGTGCCTTTGCTGGTGGAATCGCCGCGCTGGCGGCCGCAACTCGACCGCGTGCTCGTTGTCGACTGCTCACCTGCAACGCAGGTTCGCCGGGTCAATGCACGCAGTGGCTGGGACGCATCCACCACCGAGGCCGTGATGCGCAACCAGAGCCCGCGCGCGCTGCGCCTGGCGGCCGCCGACCTTGTGGTATTCAACGACGTTGACGACCTCGCTCCGCTGGAACGCGCCGCAGAGGCGCTGGCCAGGCGGTTCGGGCTATGATGAACCCCCACCCGCCGCTCCGCCCTGCGACCTCCCGCCGCCGTGATCCTGTACGACTACCCCTTCAACGAACGCATTCGCACCTACCTGCGGCTTGAGCAGCTGTTCCGCCGCATGGTGGAGCTGGTCCCCCGCAGCCATCCACTGGATCACCACTACGCGATCCAGACGATCTTCGAGATCATGGATGTCGCGGCGCGCGCCGACATGAAATCGGACGTGCTCAAGGACCTCGACCGGCACAAGCAACAGTTGATCGGTTTTCGCGGCAACCCCATGATCGCCGAGCAGGCCCTCGAAGAGGTCATCCAGAAACTCGATGACTGCTTCACCCAGTTGAACGAGATGACCGGCAAGACCGGCCAGGCATTGACCGAGAACGACTGGCTGATGAGCATCCGCAGCCGCATCGGCATCCCGGGCGGCACTTGCGAATTCGACCTCCCCGCGTACTACCACTGGCAACACCGCAGCCCGGAAGAGCGCAGGGCCGATCTTCACCGGTGGTCGGTGCCGCTGGCGCCGCTGGCCGAGTCCATCGTGCAACTGCTCAAGATGTTGCGCGAATCGGGGTCGGCACAGAAAGTGGTGGCACCGGGTGGGCAGTTTCAGTTGAACCTGCCCCAGGGGCGCACCTTCCAGCTGCTGCGCCTGCGCATCGATCCTTCGACGGGGCTCATCCCCGAGATCAGTGGCAATCGGCTGATGCTGTCGGTGCGACTGATGCGCCATGGCGAGGACGATCGCCTTCACCCGGCTCAGGAAGACGCGGCCTTCGAATTGACCTTGTGTGCTTGAGGCCCGCGTGAGCGACAAGCCTGGAAACACGACCGCCAGAACCGTCCGTTGCCCCAGCTGCAGCGGGCCCAGCGTCTACGCACCCAGCAATGTGTACCGGCCATTCTGCAGCGAGCGCTGCAAGCAGATGGACCTGGGCGCCTGGGCCAACGAGGAATTCAGCCTGCCGGAAAAAGAAGGGCAGAGCGACCCAGGGTTCGAACAGAGCTGAGCCCGCTCACGCATGAGTGGTTCAGCCGTGTGAGTGGTTCGAATCCACTGCCTGCTCCGCCGCCAGCCATTCCAGCACGGGAATGGTGCCGGCCAGCACAGGAGAACATGACACCGGCAGGGTGTGCCAGCCGAATTGCTGCCCCTCGTGCATCTGCATATCACCTGTCCAGTCGCGGACCTTGCAGAAATGCAGACGCACCAGCCCATGCGGGTAGTCCACCAGCGAGATCTTCCAGATGTGCGCGGTCCCGATCGTCAGGCCGATCTCTTCCTGCAACTCCCGCCGCAATGCCTGCTCGACGGTTTCACCCGCTTCCAGCTTGCCGCCCGGGAACTCCCAGTAACCGGCATACACCTTGCCAGGCGGGCGTGTCGTCAGGAGGAAAGAGCCATCGGGCGCAATAAGCACACCAACGGCCACATCCACCACGGGCCGGTCGACAGGGCGAGGGGCACCCTGATCGGCATCCACCACCAGCACCTCGGTGTTCATGCCTGGGAAGCGTGCGTGCCCGCGTAGTCGCGCGCAAACTGGTACGCCACCCGCCCACTCCGGGAACCGCGCTCCAGCGCCCAGACCAGCGCCTGCGGTCGTGCAGCCTCGATCTCCGCAGCAGGCACCCCCAGGGCGGAAAGCCATTGCGCCACGATGGTGAGGTATTCGTCCTGACTGAAGGGATAGAAGCTCACCCAGAGGCCGAAGCGCTCCGAGAGCGAGATCTTCTCCTCGACCACTTCACCCGGGTGCACTTCACCGTCTGCCGTGTGCGTGTACGTGAGGTTTTCCTTCATGTACTCCGGCAGCAGGTGGCGTCGGTTGCTGGTGGCATAGATCAGCACATTCGGGCTGGCCGCAGACACCGAGCCGTCCAGGATGGACTTGAGTGCCTTGTAGCCGGGTTCGCCATCCTCGAAGCTGAGGTCGTCGCAGAACACGATGAAGCGCTCAGGTCGATCCGCGACCACCTCGACGATGTCCGGCAGGTCCACCAGATCGGATTTGTCCACTTCAATAAGGCGCAGGCCTCGCGGCGCGTACTCGTTGAGGCACGCACGCACCAGTGAAGACTTGCCCGTGCCACGGGCACCGGTCAGCAAAACATTGTTGGCAGGCAAACCCTGGACGAACTGGAGGGTGTTGCGCTGGATCTTGTCCTTCTGGCCATCGATCTCCTGCAGATCGTCCAGACGCATGGCGCCCACGTGCCGCACCGGCTCCAGAACACCGTGCCCGCTGCTGCGCTTGCGATAACGCCACGCCACCGCGATGGTCCAGTCAGGCGCCGAAAGCGGCTGCGGCAGCACCGCCTCGATGCGGGTGATGAGCTGCTCTGCGCGTTGCAACAGGCGTTCGAAATGCTCGTTCATGAGCGGTAGTCGGCGTTGATGGTCACGTATTCGTGGCTGAAATCGCAGGTCCACACGGTTTCGCTCACGCTGCCCCGGCCGAGGCCGATGCGCACCAGAATCTCGGCCTGCTTCATCACGCGCTGGCCATCCTCTTCCTTGTAGTCGGGATGCCGCCCGCCTCCCTTGACGACATGCACATCGCCAAGATGAAGATCGATGCCGTCAACGTCCAGATCGTGAATGCCCGCATAGCCCACTGCCGCCAGGATGCGCCCCAGGTTGGGGTCGCTTGCAAAGAACGCGGTTTTCACGAGCGGCGAATGCGCGACCGCGTAAGCCGCCAGCAGGCATTCCGACGCATCCCGGCCACCCTCGACCTGCACGGTGATGAACTTGGTGGCACCTTCGCCATCGCGCACGATGGCGTGGGCGAGCTGCCGGGCGACCGGCGTGAGCGCCAATACCAGCGCACGTCCAGAGGGGCTGTCCAGATCGGTGATGGGCGCATTGCCTGCCTGGCCAGTGGCGATCACCACAAAGGAATCATTGGTGCTCGTGTCGCCGTCCACAGTGACGCGGTTGAACGATGCATCGGCCAGACGGCGGGCGAGATCGTTCATGAGCGCGGGTGCCACGCTGGCATCGGTGGCCAGAAAACCCAGCATGGTCGCCATGTTGGGCCGGATCATGCCCGCGCCCTTGGCTACGCCGGTGGCGGTGATGGCCTTCCCTTCAATCTCGAACTGCTGGCTGACAGCCTTGGGAAGGGTGTCCGTGGTCATGATGCCCTGGGCCGCCGCCAGCCATTGGGCACCGTTGTCCGCCTGCGGCTGGGCCGCATCCGCGAGCGCCTGCGGCAGGCCTGCCAACAAGCGGTCCAGCGGCAGAGGTTCCATGATCACGCCCGTGGAGAAAGGCAGCACCTGTTCGTGATGCAGTCCCAGTGCCCGCGCAAGTGCGGTGCAGGTCTGGCGGGCATTGGAAAGGCCCGGTTCACCAGTGCCCGCGTTGGCGTTGCCAGTGTTGATCACCAGCGCGCGGATGCCTTGCCTGGAAGCGAGATGCTCCCTGCACACCTGCACCGGAGCGGCGGCGTAGCGGTTCTGCGTGAACACCGCACCCACGGCACAGCCCTCGTCGAGCAGGAATACCGTCAGGTCCTTGCGATTGGCCTTCCGGATGCCCGCTTGCGTCACACCGATGCGCACGCCCGCGACGGGCGACAGATCGGTGACCAGGGGGGCGTTGAGTTGAACAGGCATGTGAACTCCGTGGATGTCGTGATGCCTGACAGTCACGCGATGAAGGGCATTCTGCAACGCCCTCGACGCGACAGTCAGTCCAGCTTGCCGTGGCAGTGCTTGTATTTCTTGCCGCTACCGCAGGGGCAAGGATCGTTGCGGCCTGCGCGCGCCACCTCGCCAGCGGGCCGGGCCGCTGCCGCGATGGCCGCGTCTGCAATGGTTTCCGTCTCGCCCGTTTCAGTGGGTGCGGTGTAGGTGACGTTCGCGATCTGCTCTGCACGCTCCCCGAGTTGCTCGGCGGCGGCGGCCATCTGTTCTGCGGACTGCACCCGCACGTTCATGAGCACACGCGTGACATCGTTCTTGACGCTGTCGAGCAACTGCCCGAACAGCATGAAGGCTTCGCGCTTGTATTCCTGCTTGGGCTGCTTCTGGGCGTATCCACGCAAGTGGATGCCCTGGCGCAGATAGTCCAGCGCGGCGAGGTGCTCGCGCCATTGCCCGTCGATGGTCTGCAGCAGCACCACACGCTCGAACTGGGTGAAGTTCTCTTCCCCCACCAGTGCGACCTTGCCATCGAACACCGTCTTGGCTTCTGCCAGCACGCGCTCGACGATCTCCTCGACGTCGATGGCCTCTGCATCCGACACCCACTGATTGACAGGCACATCCACCGCCCATTCCTCGCGAAGCGAGCGCTCGAGCTTGGGCAGGTCCCACTGCTCTTCCACGCTGCCTTCGGGCACGTACTGGTGCACGAGGTCGGTGAAGCAACCCTCGCGCAGCGCATCGATCTGGGCGCGCAGCGAAGCGGCGTCCAGAATGTCGTTGCGCTGCTGGTAGATCACCTTGCGCTGGTCGTTGGAAACGTCGTCGTATTCCAGGAGCTGTTTGCGGATATCGAAGTTGCGCGCCTCCACCTTGCGCTGCGCGCTTTCGATGCTGCGCGTGACAATGCCGGCTTCGATCGCCTCTCCCTCGGGCATCTTCAGGCGGTCCATGATCGCGCGCACGCGATCACCCGCGAAGATGCGCATGAGCGAATCGTCCAGGCTCAGGTAGAAGCGCGAGGAACCCGGGTCGCCCTGACGGCCCGAACGGCCACGCAGCTGGTTGTCGATGCGGCGCGACTCATGGCGCTCGGTCGCGATGATGCGCAGGCCACCCAGCGACTTGACCTTCTCATGGTCTTGCTGCCATTGCTGGCGGATCGACTCGATGCGGGACGCCTTGGTGGCTTCGTCAAGCGCCTCGTCGCGCTCCACGGCATCGACCATCTTCTCCAGATTGCCGCCGAGCACGATGTCGGTGCCGCGACCAGCCATGTTCGTGGCGATGGTGATGGCGCCCGGCCGCCCGGCCTGGATGATGATGTCAGCCTCTCGCGCGTGCTGCTTGGCGTTGAGCACCTCGTGCGGCAATTTTTCGGCCTGCAGCAGCCCGGCGATGATTTCCGAGTTCTCGATCGAGGAAGTACCCACCAGCACCGGCTGGCCCCGTTCGTGGCATTCGCGGATGTCTTCGATCGCCGCGACGTACTTTTCCTTCGTCGTCTTGTAGACGCGGTCGAGCTGGTCGGCCCGCTTGCTGGGCCGGTTCGGTGGTATCACCACCGTCTCCAGCCCATAGATTTCCTGGAATTCGTAAGCCTCGGTATCGGCCGTGCCCGTCATGCCAGAGAGCTTGCTGTAGAGACGGAAGTAGTTCTGGAAGGTGATGGACGCCAGCGTCTGGTTTTCCGGCTGGATGGACACGCCTTCCTTCGCTTCCACGGCCTGATGCAGGCCGTCGCTCCAGCGCCGGCCCGACATCAGGCGACCGGTGAATTCGTCGACGATCACGATCTCGCCGTTCTGGTTCACATAGTGCTGGTCGCGGTGGTACAGGTGGTGCGCTTTCAGCGAGGTCACCAGATGGTGCAGCAAGGCAATGTTGGCTGGATCGTAGAGCGAGGCACCTTCGGGCAGCAGGCCCGCCTGACTGAGCAAGCGTTCCGCGTTTTCATGGCCCTGCTCGGTCATGTGGATGGAGTGCGCCTTCTCATCCACCGTGAAGTCACCGGGCTTCGTCACGCCCTCGCCCGTACGCGGATCGGCTTCGCCTTCCTGGCGAACCAGGTGAGGCACCAGTTGCTTGATCGCCATGTAAACCTGCGTCTGGTCTTCGGCCTGACCGCTGATGATCAGAGGGGTGCGGGCTTCATCGATAAGAATCGAATCCACCTCATCGACGATGGCGTAGTTCAGCCCGCGCTGCACGCGGTCACCGGCTTCGTACACCATGTTGTCGCGCAGGTAGTCGAAACCGTATTCGTTGTTCGTACCGTAGGTGATGTCAGCTCGGTAAGCGGCCTGCTTTTCCTCACGGGGCGCCTGGGGCAGGTTGATGCCCACGCTCAGCCCCAGGAAGTTGTAGAGCCGCCCCATCCACTGGGCGTCGCGGCTGGCCAGATAGTCGTTCACCGTCACGACGTGAACGCCCTTGCCCGTCAGCGCGTTCAGGTACACGGGGAGCGTGGCGGTCAGCGTCTTGCCTTCGCCGGTGCGCATCTCGGCCACCTTGCCGTGGTGCAGCGCCAGCCCACCGACCAGCTGCACATCGAAGTGGCGCATCTTCATGACACGTTTGCTGGCTTCGCGGACCACCGCGAACGCTTCGGGCAGCACCGCTTCCAGGGTTTCCCCCTGGGCAATGCGCTGCTTGAATGCCTCGGTCTGCGCCTTGAGCTCGTCGTCACTCAGCTGTTCGAACTTCGACTCCATTCCATTGATGCGCTCCACCGTCTTGCGATAGGTCTTCAAGAGACGGTCGTTGCGGCTACCAAATATTTTGGTGAGGAAGTTTGTGGCCATACGTGCAGGCCTGCGCCGGGCATCCTGTGGATTCCGGACAGGCAATTGGGGAAAGGAGGGCTCTCTCGAACCCGGGAGAGCAAACGACGGGAAACTACCCGTGATGTGCCGACGAACGCAGGGCTTTCAAGAGCAAAACGCGCATTTTACCTGCGGCATCTGCCGCCCGTTCAGGGCTTGCGGGGAACGGGTCCTGGCACCCTGGCCGCGGCAACGTTTTCACCCGCAGCGAGGAAACGCTGGGGGTCTTGCGGCACGCCCGACACCCAGACCTCGAAGTGCAGATGCGGCCCGGTGGAACGGCCCGTCGACCCCACTTCGGCGATCTTCTGGCCTCTTTTCACAATGTCGCCCTTCTTGACGAGCACTTTCGATGCATGGGCATACCGTGTGATGAGGTCATTGCCATGGTCCACCTCCACCATGTTGCCGTAGGCCGGATGGTATTCCTGCACCACCACCACCCCGCCGGCCGCAGAAAGGATCGGGGTACCTGGGTCGGCCGGAAAATCCAGTCCCGTGTGCAAGGCGGAACGACCGGTAATGGGGTCGATGCGGAAGCCAAAGGGCGACCCCACCTGCACGTCCATGACCGGCTTTTCTGTCGGCACCATGGTGCGCTGGATCTTCTGGTCGAACAACCGCGACTCCACCACCGTCAACCAATCGACCCGCGAGCCACTGTTCTGGTCAATCCGGTCCAGCGCACCCATCAGTTCGTCCATGGTCAGGTCCCGGCCACCCACCAAGGCACCACCGGTACCCGGCGTCACCTTGAACTCTGCAGGACTCAAACCTGCCAGACCGGCCACCCGTTCGCCCAGCGAATCGATCTGCACCATACGCGCCTGCATTTCACCCAGCTTGCGGGCCATCGCGTCCAGATTCGCGCGCATGTACGCGTTCTGGGAGTTCGCCTCGTCCTGATGCACCAGCCGGGCCACGGGTGCGAAGCCGGGCCAACCTTGCCGCACGCCTTCCAGGAACACCCAGTGGTAAGTCGTGATCGCTCCCAGCATCAACAACACCGAGGCGACGGCGCCGACAGCAACCAGTCTGAGTCCGCTGAGATGCATGGCCCGGCTTTTCGCCAGCCATGCGTCCGTGATAATGATGTGCACTGCTCTACCTTTCCTGGCCTTCCGGTGTGAACCGGGCGACCTTCATCCCATGTCTACCGCTCCCCGACCTCACCACACCATGCTCAGTCTCGAGCAGGCTGTGGGCGCCGCGCCGACGCTCGCTGCGCTTCAGGAGCGCATCAGGGAATCGCGTTGGTGCCTGGACCAGGTGCAACACCTGATACCTGCGAGCTTGCGCCCGCACGTGTTGCCGGGCCCCTTGCAGGACCAGGAGTGGTGCCTGCTGGTGGCGAGCGCTGCCGCTTCCACCAAACTGCGCCAGTTGTTGCCTTCCCTTCAGCTGACTTTGACTCAGAGGGGTGCGCAGGTTAACGCAATCCGGATCAAAGTTCAAACACCGGGTCGATGAGCGCGTTTTGAGGGCACGCGAGCGGTCCTGATGTCTCCGGGCTGCCCCCACACGGCGCACCGTGCATGTTCCACACAAACCAGCGGAACGACTCGACCCATACCCGGTCCAACCGTTGCTCCCACTGACAAACAAGCGTGGCCGGGCGGCTGCCTTGGGGTTGCTCCGCCGGGACTGGCAGTTTCAAAGTGTGTTAACTCGAATTTGATAGCATCTTTTACTCGTTGTCCGAGCTTTCGCCAAGCGTCCTCGGGAATTCGGCACCCTTTTCGCAGAACCTGGATACCTTGATGTTTGAGAATGTTCGCGCCGACTACCACGCGCATGACCGAAAGTGGACGTCGCAGGGTTTCTGGGTGATGGTGGTGTACCGTTTCGGGCGGTGGCGTTACGGCATTCGGCCGGTGCTTGTCCGCAAACCCTTTTCGCTCATCTACAAGGTGCTGTTCAAAACAGTGCAGATGGTCACAGGCATCTGCCTGCCGTGTGAAGTCCCTGTGGGCAAGAACTTTGTCATCGATCACTTTGGCGGCATCGTCATCAGTGGCTTTTCAAGCTTTGGCGACAACTGCCGGATTCGCACAGGCGTGGTGGTCGGTCTGGCGCGCGTCGAGGAACCCTGCGCTCCGGTGATTGGCAACAATGTGGACATCGGCGCGGGGGCCAAGGTTCTTGGCCGCATCACCATCGGCGACAACGTGTTGATCGGGGCAAACTCTGTCGTGGTCAGAGACGTGCCGTCAAACTCCATCGCGGTGGGGGTGCCGGCAACGGTCAAAAGCCGGCAGCGCGACCAGGTGCAACCGCCCGAACACTAGAGGCGTCTGCCGAACTGGAAATGGTGCCGCTTGTCTGACTCGAACAGACGACCTATCGCTTACAAGGCGATTGCGTATTTATAGGTCAAACCGCTAAGTCGTTGATTGCAAACGACTTTCTAGAACCTAAAACGCACCCTAAAACTTCCATTTGGTGCCGGATAAAACCGGATTGCTGTACTTGCCTTTGCATGGAGCATGCTGTGGCAGGTCACGAAGGTATCAAGGAAATCGAAGGAAAGAACGGCAAGAAGCGTTACCAAGCCCAGGTCTGGTACGACCGAAGGTTCATCACGTCCAAGACGTTCGACAGTTTGGCGCTCGCAACGGCCTTCAGAGAAATGAAGCTGACGGAGGCGGTCAAAGGCACGCTACTCGCCGCTGGCGAGCGGCGCAAGCAGCGAAAGCGCGAATCGGACCTGCTCCGCCCCATGAGCGAATGGGCAAAGCAATACATCAAGGCCAACGCGAACGCACACGGCAAAAGCCGCATCAGCGAGTACGACCAAGTCGGACGACTGCTTGGCGACCTGACGCTGCGCGACTTTTCGGGCAAGGCGGGTGGGCAGTTGATTCGCCAGCTCGCCACTCAGTGGCGTTACATGCGCTTCACCCGGGGAACCCGGGGCGAGGCAACCCACGCCCCGGACAATCCGATTTCGGACCAAGCACTACGGCTGCGGCTTTCGGCGCTCGACCGGCTCGTTGCCTTCGCCACGGACGAACTGCCTGAAGAGCTGAACTACGTCGGCCCCAAGAAACCGATGAGCTACGCGCCACCGCCGGCGCACAGCAACAAGCGCACCCGCCTTCCCGCCACACAAGAATACGCCGCGCTTCTGACCCACTTCGGCATGGGCAGCGACTTGAGCGACCTCCTGCAGGTCATCGACGAAACCGGTTGCCGGTTGTCCGAGGTAGCCTTGGCCCGTGGCGAGAGCGTGTCTTTCCATGGCGCTTCGGGCCACGTTTTGGGCGGCGTACTGACGCTGAACCGCCACAAGACCGACGCGCACGTAGGCATCAGACATGTTCCGCTTTCCAGGTATGCAGCCCAAGTCCTCCACGCCCGGAAAGCCAAATACGGCGAAGGCGACCTGTTCCCCGGCCTTCCTGCAGCCGATGAAATCTGCAAGGCCTTCGACAAAGCCCGCCAGGCACTGGGCTTTGTGGACCTGCAAATCAAAGACTTCCGGCGAGGGTTCATCACCCGCAACGTAGGGGCGACACCTACGCTGGAGCTGATGAGCGTCATCGGTCAGTCGTCGCTCCTTGACATGACGGCGCTCGGTCACCTGGAGCGGCATGTTCAAAGCGCTGTCGGACATGCAAGCGCAAAGACAACGCTAGGCTACGTCACACCAGAGCAGCAGTCGATGGCGCAGGCGTTCACCGCAAGCAGCCGTTGGCCAACTGTCGCGAAGCTCATCTCCCCTTGCGGAATGGCAAACACCGCTGCATCTGCGGAGTCTGCAACACTCGAACGCGAGTTGAGCCAGCTTCTGGCTAGGATGAGAGACTTGGGATTGGCTACCGCAGCAATGTGAGTCCGAGCGAAACGGGAAACTCAGCCCGCCTTCGCTTGGCTTCGCAGTGAAAAGCGCTGAATGGGCTCCTGCCGTCATGTGCGGCGCCCCATCGAAGTCCCGCACTTGTGTACCAGCACCCTTTAGAGAGGAGGAATCGCATGTTTTCCAGAAGTTCACTGAGCAAGCCTGCTCAGTTCAGTTTCGCTGCCGACTTGTTCATGCTGCAAGCCATCTTGCGGTCTGAGGAAACAGACAACAATCCCAAGGGACCGGAGTACGTGTTCCCCTCCAGTTGCTATCGACAAATAGTAGGTTGGCTGTTGACCGGCGCTGAAGAGGTTGGGCTCGAACCATTTGAGGGGGTCACCACCCAGCGCGACTCGACGGAGGTGCGAATCACCTTCCCAAGTCGGGCAGAGGAAGACAGGATGCATCGGTTCTTCGAGATGTTCAACCAAAAGCGCCGGCAAGCACAAGGAGTGGACCCAAGCTTTCCTCCCATGCCAGACATCTACCAAGGCACCGCAAAGCCAGTCCGCCATGTCATCGAGCGCTACTTGGTGTGCATCGAGAATGCGTTTGATGGGGACTCGAACGTAGTGCCAGTCCCAATTGGGCCCGATGGTGCCGAGTTCAACTTTCAATGTTCTTGAGGCCCAGCGAGATGTACAAGTTCAAAGTCACGGGGCCCTTTGTACTAACAGATATCGACACAAACGATGCGCGGTATCTGCGCCTGACGTTCAGTGACGGCTATACCCGCAAGCTGTCCAAAGGGGGAAAATGGCCCCCTGAGTATGCAGAAGCCTGTTTGGCCAAGGCCGTCAGGCTCCTCAACAAGTCCGTGTTCATCAAGACCTCTCAAACGACCAATGATTGGCGCACCACGGAGTGGCTCTGTGACATTCAGGCAGAAGAAATCGTCTCGACGAGCCGCAAGCTCGCGCGTGAAGTTGAGCCTGTCACACAAGTTGCAGCGAACGATTCTTTAGAGAAGTTCATCTTGGCGTCGTGCACGAGCGGGAAGACGTTTTTTGCGAATGCAGCACCAATCGCCTCCTCCTTCGCCAGCGAGGACGATTTCCTAGACTTCAGTCAGAGCTTCGAAAAGGGCTTTGTCTCCGCGTGGACCGCCAAGACTGCAAGAAATGCGAAATTGCCCACTGGGGTAAGGCGAGTTCGTATTGCAGGACTAGGTGCAAGAACTAAGCGCAATGGATTCCGAGTTGTGGCCGCCGAAGTCCAGACCGAAGACACCTCGGAGGCATTCAAGTTCTTCCATCTTCTCCGCGTCGATGAAAAACTTGAACGCGAGGAGTATTTGACCGACAACGAGATTAAAGAAATCATCGACGCTCGTGCCGACTTGGAGACTCGCTACCCCAAGGGAGTCGTGTCGTGGATGGCGACGTAGGGAACCATTGAGCTCCACGCTCAAGTGCGGGGATAGTCCTCGCCACCAACCAACGACTCAGCCCCAAGGAGTTGAGCCGAAGCCACTGCCAAGGTCGCCCGTGCTGCCGTTAATGTCCATGCCGTAGGGACTGCCGCCGACATCGACGCCGCCGATGCTGGCGTCGAGCATCGGCAGGCCCGTAGCCGGGTTGACGATAGGCGAGCTGATGCCGTCCATACTTGACGCGGTACCGGTGCCACTCGAAAACATCCCCTGCAGAAAATCCCAAATCACTGCCGCTCCTTCTTCATCGTGCGACGCCTCGATGGCGCCGCGTGTTCATTCAATCTTCGCCCGGCAACATGATGGTGATGACCGGTTCCAGGTCATCGCCCGGTCCGACCACCATCTTCAACCTCATGAGTTGCGGCCTGCGCGATGCCCCCCGCAGGGGTACGACCAGCACCGTCAATTCCACCGTATCACCTGCCGCACGCTTCACTGCGACGCGGGCCATGGTCAGCACATCCCACAGCCGGCCCGTCTCACTCTGCCCGCTGCCGTCACCGCTGGAAGGCCACGCTACGCAGTCTGCCCACGCGACAGCCGTTATGGCAACGGGGTAACGAAAGCCTGCCTCCTTGGCCATGTGAGTCACATCGTGCAGCACACCATCCGAAATCGCCCGGGCTCTGCTGTAGCTAAAAACCACCGGGAAGTCCTTCGTCATTTCCTCGGCTCCTTGTTGATGACCACGGGAACCAGCGACGTGCCGGCGGCCGTCGCGCGCAGAACATACTTTTGGCCGTTGATTTGCGACTTGAAGTCGCGATGGGTCTTGCGCCATTCCTCGGCGCTCATGTGCACCACCAGTGCTTGGGGTTTGCTGTTCTCTTGCATGGATTCCTCACTGCTGCCGGATTTCAAGATTCAGAGCCGGTGTCCTCTGTTGGGCATCGGACGTGGGCTGCGCCCTCGCCTTTGCTGCCGTCTTTTCTGAGTTCGTCGCCAGCGACATCCAGCGCCGAACGGCTCATCGGGAAAGTGCCGGTGCCGAAGCCGCAGCCCGCAGGGACCGGGTGACGCGCCGCCCATCGGCTGCGCAGGGTGATGTTCATCTGCACATCTGGCTTTGCAAAGAAGCTGGCCAAGGACTTGCTGGCGCGTGGCTGGAGCCCCACAGAACTGGCCGCCAGGGTGGTGTGCGAGACGTCGCTATACAGCTTCAGGAACATTTCCTTTTACTGAAAGAGACTGGGGTGGTGCCTGGCCGAACACCACCTGAACACCCTGATTCGCCCGGACACGATGTTCCGGGCAGCAACGACTCGGCCCCGTTGTTTTGTTGGCCCGATGCACTCGGGCCTTGCTTTGTCCTTGGCTACCTATGACTCATGGGCTTTTGCCTCAAGGGCGGGGCTCTCAAAGCCCCCGCCCTGAAGGAGGCTTGTAGTAGGAATAGTAGGCGCGTCAAATGTGGCGCAACACCTTGATTTGCAAAGAGTTTCGTCGCTCACCCTGTTGTGGCTTTACCGTGGGTTTGTTGTGGCTATGCCGAGCCACGCCGACCACCCGGCCATGTACAGCCACTGTCCAGCAGTGTTGCGCGATTTCGTCGAGCGCGCCTTGCAGCTTGGCCTTGCGGCTGCGGTACGTGCTGCCGCTGGCGTTGTCACCCCACACTGCCTTCTCCAACCTGGTCCACTCGAACGAGTGGCTTCTGCCCATGCGGATGACAGATGACAGATAGGCATGCAGCGCCATGGCGGTGTGAGTGCTCATCGTGGAACCGGCGCAGCGGGTCGGCGATGACCAAGCGGCTGCCCTTGGCGAGCTTGCTGATGCGCGACAGCACCTCCGTGTAGTTGCCGTCGTTGAGCATGCAGACGTCATGACCGGTCAGGGGGAATAACCGCAAGCGCTGGCTCAATTCATCCACCACGTCGGCCCGCGTTCGGCTCGGGAAAAGCCCTTCCTCCACGAGCCAGGCCGTGACATCGTGCAGGCGCTGGCGCATCACGACTTCCTGCTCCTCCGCAGCCAGGAACAGCACGTTCTCGGGCTGCGCGGCAGCGAACAGGCCTCCCAGCGCCGGCAGGCCGAGGCAGCGGGACACCGCGAGCTGCAGCAAAAATTGCGTCTTGCCGGTCGCACCGGGCGCCACGAGGTTACCGACGGTGCCCACGGGGAGGCCCGGCAACACAAGGTCCAACTTCGGCCGCGCGTCCGTCAGTGCCTTGGAGATGTTGAGAGCGGACCAGCTCATTCAGTGCCTCCCTGCACGTGGGCCCCAAGCCAGCCGTACACGTCAGCAGCACGCCAGCGCAGCAGGCGGGTGCCGGGCAGCAAAACCCGGGGCGGCACTGCCGCCGGGTTGCGGGTCAAGTCCTTGCGGATGGTTTCGGGAGAGCGCTGCAGCAGGGCTGCAAGCTCGTTGATGTCGATGAGCATCTGGAAGCTTTCAAGTCCAAGTTAAAGGACACGGCGCTTCGGGACTCTGGCGGGCGGCACGTGCCACAAGCTGTTGGCTTGCAGCAGGTCTAGGCAATGGTTTTATTTGTTCCGCCTCATCGGGCGTATCCGATGGAATGGTCAGCGACCTTCAACGTCGCCAGCGCTGCACTGCGACGAATCTTTCCAGTGTGCGTAGTTCTGGCTCACCAAGCCTCCAGGCGACGGCATGCACAGCGGCGGCCAACTCCGCAAGGAGACACGCGGGCTCAGTGCTCAGACCGGGCTCAGGCAGTCCATCGTCCGTGAGCAGGCGAATTGGCGCCTCCGCATGACGGGCGTAGATGTACCAATCTGGCATGGGTTGGGTATGCATGCCCGGTGTAGTGACCGCCAATCCGTCAGCAACAAGAGTCGCCGGCCCGCTCACCGAAGGGCCTTCTTGCACGCCTTTTCAAAGTCCTGCCGCCGAAAGTAGAACTGCTTGAAGTTGCCAAAGCGCTTCGGGGCGGGGAGCAGTTCGCTCGCAATCATCCGATAGAGGGTTTTTCGGCTTACGCGCAGTTCGACGCATGCGTCGCCCACAGTCATCAGGTCCATTTCGTCAGCTCCTAAGGGTTGAAGTCCTGGAACTGATAGCGAATGCTGTTTATATCGGGCCGCTGGCGAAACGCATTTGGTGCCCGTTTGACAAAACGGCGCCGTCAAATGCCACGTTTGTCCGCGACTGACACAGTAAACTGTGGGGGTATTCTGTAGCGGCGGCGATTCAGGGGCGCTGCCGCGAAACGCGCTAAGCCATTGACGCGATTCAGATTTCCCCTGGGACGATGGCAGTGCAGTTGCCGCCGAATCGTGAAGTATTTGTGGTGCCGCTTATCTGACTCGAACAGATGACCTATCGCTTACAAGGCGATTGCTCTACCAACTGAGCTAAAGCGGCGGCAGGGGAAAAATTCTACTTGACGCGTTTGAGCTGAGGCCTGCCGCCCGGTCGACCAGGGCCCGCAGGCGGCTCCGGCGGGTCCCCGGCCGTTGCACCTTCGCTCGGCACAGAGCGCAACGGGCCTCTCGCCAGGGTGTCCACAGACACCTCAGCACCCGGGGGCGCGTCAGGCACCACGGCCGCATCCACACCCGGGCCTGAGACGGGCGGCGCGGGGAAGGCCATGCCCTGTCCATTCTCTCGCGCGTAAATCGCGATCACGTGGCTGACAGGCACGATGATCTCTCGTGCCACTCCGCCAAAACGGGCCTTGAATTCGAGAAATTCATTGCCCAGTTTCAACGAGCTGGTGGCCTCCATGCTGACGTTCAGCACGATCTCACCGTTCTTCACAAACTCCATGGGCACACGCACCGACGCATCAACCTGCACCGCGATGTAGGGCGAGAACCCATTGTCGGCACACCATTCGTGCAACGCACGGATCAGGTACGGCCGGGTGGAAGGGATTTCCGGTTCGATGGCACTCATGGCGTCGGCGGACCTGCCCCTCGTCGGGGCAAGGCCGTTTTACTTGCGCATCACCTTCTCGGATGGCGTGAGCGCCTCGATGTAGGCCGGGCGCGAGAAGATGCGCTCGGCGTACTTGAGCAGCGGGGCTGCGTTCTTGCTGAGCTCGATGCCGTAGAAGTCCAGACGCCAGAGCAAGGGGGCAATCGCCACGTCCAGCATCGAGAAGTTGTCACCCAGCATGAACTTGTTCTTCAGGAACACCGGGGCGAGCTGGGTGAGGCGGTCGCGGATGTGCGAGCGTGCCTTTTCCAGTGCCTTCTCATTGCCCTTGGTGCTGCGCGATTCGAGCATGGACACGTGCGTGAACAATTCCTTCTCGAAGTTCAGCAGAAACAGGCGCACGCGAGCGCGGTCCACCGGATCGCCGGGCATCAGCTGCGGATGAGGGAAGCGTTCATCGATGTACTCGTTGATGATGTTCGACTCGTACAGGATGAGATCGCGCTCGACCAGGATGGGCACCTGACCGTACGGATTCATCACGCTGATGTCTTCGGGCTTGTTATAGAGGTCGACGTCCCGGATCTCGAAGTCCATGCCTTTTTCAAACAGCACGAAACGGCAGCGGTGGGAATAGGGGCAGGTGGTGCCCGAATACAAGACCATCATGTGGGAGTCTCCTTAAAACAAAAACAGTGGCTGCCAACATGCCCGGGGGCACTGCCAACCACTGTGGAACTGCAAGAGCGGCCTCCATGAGCCCGCTCCCCTACTGACCGGATTATTTGATGTCTTTCCAGAACGCGGCGTTGAGGCGCCATGCCACAACGGTAAAGGTCGCCAGGAACAACATCACCCAGATGCCGATGCGCACACGCGAGTTCTGAGCCGGCTCGGCCATCCACTGCAGATAGGCCACCAGGTCGCCGACGTTGTCGTTGTACTGTGCCTCGGTCAGGGTGCCAGGTTTGGCTTGCGTCCAGCCTTTCACGCGATCCACTTCATGGCCGTGGCTCATCACCTTCTCATACACCGGACGGCGCTCGCCTTGCAGTTCCCACAACGGGTGCGGCATGCCGATGTTCGGGAAGGCCAGGTTGTTCCAGCCAGTGGGCTTGGTGTCGTCGCGGTAATAGGTGCGCAACAGCGTGTAGACGTAGTCGGCACCCGTACCAGCGCTGCTGGAGCGCGAGCGGGCAATCAGCGTGAGGTCGGGCGGGTTCACGCCAAAGAACTGCTTGGCCTGACGGGGGTCGATGGCCGCCTTCATGGTGTCGCCGATCTTGTCGGTCGTGAACGTCAGGTTCTCGGCGATCTGCTTGTCGTTCAGGCCAATGTCACGCAGGCGGTTGTAGCGCATGAAGGCCGCGGAGTGGCAGCTGAGGCAGTAGTTGACGAACAGCTTGGCGCCGTTCTGCAGGGCGGCCATGTCGTTGGTGCGTTGCGGTGCCTTGTCCAGCGGAATGCCGCCACCAGCGGCCAGCGCTGCACCCGACAGGCCCAGGGCCAGCATGAAGCCCATGAGAATTTTTTTCATTTCCTTGACTCTCCGGATTGGCTCTGTGGGGTTCAGTGGGGCTGGAACGTGACGCGATCGGGCACCGGCTTGAATTCGCCAAGGCGGCTCCACCACGGCATCAGCAGGAAGAAGCCGAAGTAGAACAGGGTACCGACCTGGGACACGCGTTCGCCAATGGGCGACGGCGGCAGCACCCCGAGGTAGCCAAGGACCAGGAAGTTGATCACAAACACCGTGTACAGCCAGATGTTCCAGTTCGGGCGGTAGCGGATCGACTTGACCGGGCTGTGGTCGAGCCATGGCAGGAAGAACAGGATGATGACCGCGCCACCCATGGCCACCACACCCCAGAACTTGGCGTCGATGGACAGCATCAGCGCCACGAGCACCAGGGCGGCGACAACGATACCGGCCTTGATCGCACCGGACACCCTGGCCTTGATCGCACCCAGCACCGCGGCAATGACGACGATGGCCACCAGGGCGTACATCATCTCGGTGGTGATGGCACGCAGCATCGAATAGAACGGCGTGAAGTACCAGACCGGCGCGATGTGCAACGGGGTCACCAGGGGGTCGGCCGGGATGAAGTTGTTGTACTCGAGGAAGTAGCCGCCGAACTCGGGAGCAAAGAAGATGATCGCCGAGAACGCCATCAGGAAGACGGAGACACCCAGGAGATCGTGCACCGTGTAGTACGGGTGGAACGGAATACCGTCCAGCGGTTTGCCGGACGCATCCTTGGTGGCCTTGATCTCGACGCCGTCGGGATTGTTGGAGCCCACTTCGTGCAGCGCGATGATGTGCGCCACCACCAGGCCCAGGAGCACAAGCGGCACAGCGATCACGTGGAAGCTGAAGAAGCGATTCAGGGTGGCGTCGCCCACCACGAAGTCACCGCGAATCAGAAGGGCGAGATCGGGACCGACGAAGGGGATCGCCGAAAACAGGTTGACGATCACCTGGGCGCCCCAGTAGGACATCTGGCCCCAGGGCAGCAGGTAGCCCATGAAGGCTTCGGCCATCAGGCACAGGAAGATCGCGCAGCCGAAGATCCAGACCAGCTCGCGCGGCTTGCGGTAGCTGCCGTAGAGCAGGCCGCGGAACATGTGCAGGTAGACCACCACGAAGAACGCCGAGGCGCCGGTGGAGTGCATGTAACGGATCAGCCAGCCCCAGGGCACGTCGCGCATGATGTACTCGACCGAGGCGAAGGCCAGATTGGCGTCCGGCTTGTAGTGCATCACCAGGAAGATGCCGGTGACGATCTGGATCACCAGCACCAGCAGGGCCAGCGAGCCAAAGAAGTACCAGAAGTTGAAGTTCTTGGGCGCGTAGTACTCGGAAAGATGTTCCTTGTACAGCTTGGACAGCGGGAACCGGTTGTCTACCCAGTTCAGCGCTTTCTGACCGATCGGTGCGTCGGGGGAAATTTCTTTGAATTCAGCCATGGGGGTGCCTCTGTGATCCGTTGTCTGTCAGCGCCGCTCAGGCCTGCTTCTCTTCGCCCACCAGCAAGGTGGTGTCGGACAGGTAATAGTGCGGCGGCACTTCCAGGTTGTCGGGTGCGGGCTTGTTCTTGAAGACACGGCCGGCCACGTCGAAGGTGGAGCCATGGCAGGCGCACAGGAAGCCACCCTTCCAGTCGTCGGGCAGCGAGGGCTGCGGACCAGGGGTGAGTTTGTCGCCAGGGGAGCAGCCAAGGTGGGTGCAGATGCCGACGGTCACGAGGTATTCGGGCTTGATCGAGCGGTGGCGGTTCTTGGCGTACTCGGGTGTCGGGTAGGCCGTGCGATCCGAGTTCGGATCGGCCAGCTGGCCGTCGAGGCCTTGCAGAGCGGCCAGCTGCTCGGGCGTGCGACGCAGGATCCACACCGGCTTGCCGCGCCATTCGACGACGATCTTCTCACCAGGTTGAATGCCCGAGATGTCGACTTCCACGGCAGCGCCGGCTGCCTTGGCCCGCTCAGACGGCTGGAAAGTGCTCACGAAGGGAACGGCGACTGCGGCTGCACCAGCACCACCCATGGCGCAGGAGGTGATCAGCCAGGTTCTGCGGCCGCGATCAACAGTCGCGCCGGCGGTTGCTTCACTCATGGGGATCTTTCAATGGGGTCGAGACGGGACACTGGGGACAACCCGGCATTGTACTGGAGCAGTCAAGGGGCTTTACCGCTTGTCGGGGTGTGAAACTGGGCTATTGGTCTGCATGGTCGAGGCAAGGGCTGGCGGCGCGGTGCTACTGTGTGAGAATCGCCGCTGGGATCGCAAGCACATCGGCCCGCCTCGCTCGGGCCCACCAATCACCCGCCAACTGGAGGACCTCATGGGCATGTTGCAGGAATTCAAGGAATTTGCCGTCAAGGGCAATGTGATCGACCTCGCCGTGGGCGTCATCATCGGTGGCGCCTTCGGCAAGATCGTCACCTCGATGGTCGAAGACGTGATCATGCCGATCGTGGGCTCCATCTTCGGCAGCCTGGACTTCACAAACCTCTACATCCCGCTGGCCCGTGTGCCGGAGGGCACCGCGCCCACCCTGGCGGCGCTCAAGGCGGCCGGCGTGCCCACACTGGCCTACGGCAGCTTCATCACCGTGGCGCTGAACTTCACCATCATGGCGTTCATCATCTTCATGATGGTCAAGCAGATCAACCGCCTCAAGCGCCAGGCGCCACCCGCCCCGGCCGAGCCAGCGGCGACGCCTGAAGACATCGTGCTGTTGCGCGAGATTCGAGACAGCCTGCGCAAGTAAGCGCGCATCGCCCCGCCATGACGCCGCACCCGCGAGGGCTGCGGCGTTTTTACTGGCTCAGTCGCCCGTGGCGGCCAGCGCGGCGTCGATGGCCGCGAGCAGGCTGGTCGCACTGGCCTGTCCCGTGCCAGCAATGTCGAATGCCGTTCCATGGTCCGGACTGGCGCGCACGAAGGGGAGGCCCAGCGTGGTGTTCACCCCGTGCTCCAACCCGAGCAGCTTCACCGGGATCAGGCCCTGGTCGTGGTACATCGCGACCACCACATCGAAGGCGCCCTGACGCGCACGCATGAACACCGTATCGGGTGCATGCGGCCCACTGACCAGCAGGCCATCCTTTCTGGCCTGATCGACGGCGGGCGCAATCACGTCGATCTCCTCCCGGCCAAACAGACCGCCCTCGCCAGCATGCGGATTCAGCCCGGCGACTGCAATCCGGGGCGCCGCAAAGCCCGTGCGGCGGAAATGCGCATCGGTGATGCGGATGGTCTGCAGCACCCGCTCCGGCGTCACAGCCGCCAGCGCCTGTTGCAACGACACATGGATGCTCACCAGGACCGTGCTCAGGCCCGGGCAACTGAGCATCATGCGCACGGGCAGCGCCGACACCGGCACGCCGGCGTGCGCAGCCGCAAGGGCCTGAAGCATTTCGGTATGGCCTGGATGGTCGACGCCCGCGGCAGCCAGCGCCTCCTTGTGGATCGGTGCGGTCACCAGGGCCCGAGCCCGGCCTGACAGCGCAGCCTGGGCTCCCCAGCGTATGCATTCCGCCGCCGCCCGGCCGGCTTCTGCATTCACCTGCCCGAGGGCGACAGGCCCGGCCAACGCACAGGCCTGGATCACCGGCATGCAATACGGCGGGACGGCGCCCAGCTCCGGCAGATCGTCCACCTCGGCCAGCATCAGCGCACCCGCGGCAGAAGCCGGCGCGGAGGCCGTCAGGCGGAGCGCCTGCTGCATCGTGGCGACGTCACCAGCCACCACCACCTGACGTTGCAGCGCTGGCCGCTCAAGAAATGCCCGGGCGATGATCTCCGGCCCGATGCCGGCCGGGTCGCCCATGCTCAGGACGACGGGAAGCGGGTGGGTGGCGGACATCGTGATGCCTCAGGCAGGGTTGTCGATGTCAATGAACACGTGCGCAAGGCCGAGTTGAGCCGCCACGTGGGCACCCACTGCGGGCGCACCATAGCGCTCGGAGGCGTGGTGGCCGCAGGCGATGTAGGCCACTCCGCATTCCCGGGCGTAGTGCGCCTGGGGCTCGGATATCTCACCTGTGATGAACACATCTGCACCGGCCGCGATCGCGGCCTCGAAATAACCTTGCGCGCCACCCGTGCACAGTGCCACATGGCGCACCGGCCGGTCAGGCTCGGCCACGAGCGTGACGGCACGGCCCAGGCTCCTTGCCACATGGTCGGCCAGCGCCGCGGCGGACTCGCTGACGCGCTCGCCCATGAAACCCAGGGATTGCTCGCCAAACCGACCCCGCTCGTCGGGAAGGATATGAACACCCAGACGCTCGGCAAGCTGGGCGTTGTTGCCCAGCTCGGGATGCGCATCCAGCGGAAGGTGAAAAGCAAACAGGTTGATATCGTGCGCCAGCAGCAGCGCCAGCCGTTGCTTCATCCAACCGGTGACCCGGCCATCCTGCCCGCGCCAGAACAGGCCGTGGTGCACCAGGATCGCGTCTGCCCCTTCAGCCACGGCGGCCTCGATCAGCGCACGGCTGGCCGTCACGCCGCTGACCAGCTTTCGCACCTCCGCCCTGCCCTCGACCTGCAGCCCGTTCGGCCCGTAGTCCTTGAACCGCGACGGCTGCAGCAGGTCATCCAGGGCGCCTGCCAACCGGGCCCGGGAAACAGCGGAAGATTCAAGGCGAGAGGAGGACATGCGGTGGGAGATGGGCTGTGCGGACCCTCCATTCTGACACCCGGCCCACCGGCCAGCAGACGACGCCAGAACCCTTGAAGCCACCGCCGGACCGCCCATATGCGGGACAATATCGACCGCACGCACGCTGGCCGCGCCCCTAGTTCAACCCGCTTGAAATTTCCATGAAACGTCTCTGGCTCCTGTTCGCCCAAACCGTCACTGTGCTGGTGGCGGCGCTGTTCGTGGTGAGCACCCTGCAACCCCAATGGCTGAGCCGGCGAACCACCGTGGTGCCGGTGTTCGAGGCGCCCGCCGGGGCACCGGTCGCTCAGGTCGAAGGGAATGGGAGCTTCCGTTCAGCGGCTCGCACGGCTTCGGCGGCCGTGGTGAGCATCAACACCAGCAAGGCACCCAGTGCCAACCCCCAGAGCGCCGACCCCTGGTTCCGTTTCTTTTTCGGCGATCAGGCGCCGTCGCAGCAGCAGAGCGGCCTCGGCTCCGGCGTGATCGTCAGCCCTGCCGGCTATGTGCTGACCAACAACCACGTGATCGAGGAAGCCGACGAGATCGAGGTCATCCTCAACGACGGGCGCAAGGCCGTCGCCCAGGTCATCGGCACCGATCCTGAAACCGACCTCGCCATCCTCAAGATCAACCTGACCGACCTGCCTGTGATCACCCTGGGCAACTCCGACGCGCTGGAGATCGGCGACCAGGTGCTGGCCATTGGCAACCCCTTCGGCGTGGGCCAGACCGTGACCAGCGGCATCGTGAGCGCGCTGGGCCGCACACAACTGGGCATCAATACCTTCGAGAACTTCATCCAGACAGATGCAGCGATCAACCCCGGGAACTCGGGCGGTGCGCTGGTCGACGTGAGCGGCCAGCTGATGGGCATCAACACCGCCATCTACTCCCGCTCAGGCGGATCGATGGGCATCGGTTTCGCCATCCCCACCTCCACGGCTCGCAGCGTGATGGAAGCGATCGTGAAGGACGGGCAGGTCACGCGCGGCTGGATTGGTGTGGAGCCGCAGGACCTGAGTCCCGAGCTCGCCGAGAACTTCGGCATGAAACCCGGCTCGGGCGTCATCATCAGCGGCGTGCTGCAGAACGGCCCCGCTGCGCAGGCCGGCATTCGCCCGGGCGACGTGATCACCGCCGTGGCGGGCCGTCCGGTGAGCAACGTGGCGCAGCTGCTGTCGGCGGTGGCGAACCTGTCGCCCGGCACCCCCGCCTCGCTCGACGTGGTGCGGCGCGACGGCCAGACGAAGGTTGAAGTCACACCCGGCCGGCGCAACCTGCCACGACAGCAAGCGCTGCCGCGCTGAAGCTCCGCAGATCAGGAAGCGGTTTCCTGTTTCGCCTCGTCGTCGGTCTTGGCCGACGACTTGATGAACCACTGCGCGCCCCAGATGCCCAGCTCATAGAGCAGGCACATGGGCACCGCCAGCGCCAGCTGGGAAATCACATCGGGTGGCGTGACCACGGCAGCGATGACAAATGCCACCACGATGAAGTAACCACGAAACTCCTTGAGTTTCTGCACGGTCACCATGTTCATCTTGACCAGCAGCACCACCACGATAGGCACCTGAAATGCCAGGCCGAACGCGAGGTAGAGCGACAGGATCGCCTCGACGTACGAGGCGATGTCCGGTGTGGCTGCCACACTGGCGGGCGTGAACTTCTGTATGAAGCCGAACATCTTGTCCAGCACGAAGAACTGCACGAAGGCGATGCCAACGTAGGCCAGCAGGCTGCCCAGCACGATCAGCGGAATGGCGAAGCGCTTCTCGTGGCTGTACAAGCCCGGCGCCACGAAGGCCCACACCTGGTACATCCACCACGGCAGGGACAGCAGCAACGCCGCCATGGCCAGCACCTTGATGGGCACGAAGAATGGCGAGAACACACCCACTGCGATCAGCTTGGCGTCGGGTGGCATATGGGCACGGATCGGGACCGCGATCAGGTCGATCAACCCGCTCGGCCCTGGCCAGAGCGCAAGAAGCGCCATGCAGACAGCCAGACCGATGACGCCGCGCAACAGCCTGTCGCGCAACTCCATCAAGTGCTGCACGAACGGTTGTTCGGAACCGGCGAGCTCGTCGGTGGAATCTTTGGGGTCTGACATCAACGGGGAGCCGAAGAGGAGCGCGGCCGGAATCGGGCCACGCGGGCCGCACCCGACTGGGTACGGGTGCGCACACCAGTGCGGGCCTTGAACCACTGGGGCATCGCCTTCTGCTTCAGACGCCAGTTTTTCTTGGGATGCTTGTAGGCCGGCGGGGTTTCGAGCGAGCCCATCGAACTGCCCGTGTCGTAGGAGGTCGAGGAGCCATCCAGTCCGGTCGTGGCCTCGGACCACGATTTCTCGAAGTCGCCGGCGGTGTTCTGGACCGAATTTTCCACGTCACGCGCGGCCTCGGTCATCGAGTCCTTCATCTTCTTGAGCTCTTCGAGCTCCATGGAGCGGCTCACTTCGGCCTTCACATCCGACACATAGCGCTGCGCCTTGCCCAACAAGGCGCCCACCGTGCGCGCCACGCGCGGCAACTTCTCCGGGCCGATGACGATCAACGCCACCGCCCCAATGAGGGCGAGTTTGGAAATGCCCAGATCAATCATGTGTCGGCCAGCTTGCAGGCAGGTTTGGGCGACGAATCACCCTGAGGCGTGTTCCGTCGGGAAGGACGCGGCCATGGGCCACGAACTCAGCTCTTTTGCTTGGCCTCGACGTCGATGGCGTTCTTGTCGGCGCGAGCAGCGTCCTGGGTGACCTGCCCGGGCGCGGCGGCATTGTCGGCCGGGTTTTGCCCGCCTTCCTTGATGCCGTCCTTGAAGCCTTTGACCGCACCGCCCAGATCAGACCCGATGTTCTTGAGCTTCTTGGTGCCGAACACCATCACCACGATCAACAGCACGATCAGCCAGTGCCAGATGGAAAACGAACCCATGAGTAACTCCAGATGAGGAAATAGGAAGCGAAAACCGCTGTTCGTGGGATTCTAAGCCCGGGTGGGAGTTCAGCCGCCCTCGCGGCCCAATACCGGAACCCGCCAGACGGCGATCAACCGCGCAGCCAGGGACGCGGACCGCCCATCACGTGCACATGCAGGTGGTGCACTTCCTGCCCGCCTTCGGCACCGTTGTTGCACACGATGCGAAATCCGCCTTCGGGGTATGGGTTGCAGCCCTGCTCGAGCGCCAGCCGAGGCGCGAGGGTCATGATCCGGCCCATGACACGCTCGTGCTCGGTGCCCAGCTGGGCCATCGAGGGCACATGCGCCTTGGGCACCATGAGAAAGTGCACCGGCGCCCACGGGTTGATATCTTGGAAGGCGTAGATATCCTCGTCTTCGTAGACTTTTTTTGACGGTATCTGGCCAGCAATGATCTTGCAGAAAATGCAGTTCGGGTCGTGGGCACTCATGGGGTCGTGGAATCGTGGAATTCAGTCGGGCATGGCCTGGCTGGCGTTCATGCGCACCATGCCTTTGACGATGCGGTAGAGAAACCAGATGGAGATCAGGCACCAGGCGATCCAGCCAGGCGCCACGAGCAGCAGCCACAGGGGCAAAGTCACCAGATACAGCACGGCAGCCCAGATCACGGTGCGAATGCGCCAGGAAAAGTGGCTGGCTTGCCAGGTGCCTTCTGCTTCGCCCTTTTTCACCAGATCGATGACCAGCGCGATGATGAGCAGCACAGGGCTGGCCTGGGCGCCGGGCAGCACAGCCCCCACCGCCACGATCAGGTGCAGCGCGTAGCTGACCCAGCCGATCGTCTTGAGGGACTGGGCTTTCTCGCTGTCGACCGCCTTGACGTCGATGATGTCGCTCATGGAATGCTCCTTTCAGCCCGCTTCCGGCCCGGCAGCGGCTTCCCGCTGCAACACCTTGCGCATTGCTTTTTCTTCCAGGCCGCTCAGGCCTTCGCGCCGCACCAGTTCCGCGACCACGTCGGCAGGGCTCAGGTTGTAATGGGCCAGCGCGATCATGCAGTGGAACCAGAGATCGGCCGTCTCATTCACCAGCTTCTGCCGGTCGCCTCCGTGGTCCGCGTCCTTGGCGGCCATCACGGCTTCCGTGGCTTCCTCGCCGATCTTCTTCAGAAAGGTGTCGGGCCCCTTGTGCAACAGGCGTGCCACATAGCTCTTCTCGGGATCGCCGCCATTGGCCGGCTTGCGGCTTTCGATCACGGCGGCCAGACGCGCCAGGTCATCGGTGGTGGACATGGATCGGGTTACCTGTAGATCGATTCGGGGTCTTTGAGCACGGGCTCGACGGCATGCCATTGCCCGCCTTCGAAGCGCTGGAAGAAGCAGCTGTGGCGGCCCGTGTGGCAGGCGATGCCGGGTTCGTGCCCCAGCTGCGTCACCTTGAGCAAGACCACATCGTTGTCGCAGTCCATGCGAATGTCGTGCACGGCCTGCACGTGGCCCGATTCCTCGCCCTTGAACCACAGGCGGTCTCGTGAGCGGCTGTAGTAGACCGCACGGCCCAGTTCGGCGGTCTTCTGCAGCGCCTCGCGGTTCATCCAGGCGAACATCAACACGTCGCCGGACGCGGCCTCCTGCGCGATCACGGGCACCAGGCCTTGCGCGTCCCACTTCACTTCATCAAGCCAGTTCATGGCATGAATCTACCATGGGCCTTACGCCCTGACACCCCGCTTCGCTGGAATGCCGTTAGGATGGTCCAACCCCTGCTGCGTGGCCCAGTACCATGTCCATCCGACAACGAGGAACACCATGAAAATCCGCACCCTGCTCCTGGTCCTTTTCATCCTGTTCATCGCGGGTTTCGTCGCACTGAATTTCGAACAGATCCTCCAGCCCACCAACCTGAATTTCGGATTTACGCAGGTTCAGGCGCCCATGGGGCTGGTGTTGCTGGGCATGCTGGCACTCGTGCTGGTGGTCTTTCTGGCAGCATTGGTGTACTACCAGACGCTCCACCTGATGGAGGTTCGCCGCATCACGCGTGAGGCAGCCGACCAGCGCCTGCTGGCCGACAAGGCCGAGGCCTCACGCTTTACCGAATTGCGGCAGTACCTGCAAGGCGAGCAACTCGCCACGACCGCGCGCGACGATGCGCTGTCAGAGAAGTTGCACGCAAAACTGGACCAGGTTCAGGCGGCGCTGACCCAGGTGATCGAACAGACCGGCAATGGCCTGAGCGCGAGTGTCGGTGAGCTGGAAGACCGGATGGAACGGCAGTTTCCGCCCCGCGGCGGCGACGTTCTCTGACGCGGGCGCTCAGCGCCTGACCGGTATGCCGCGTTCGGCCATGCGCGCCTTGGCCTGCGCAACGGTGAACTCACCGTAATGGAAGATGCTGGCGGCCAGCACTGCATCCGCACCACCTTGTTGCACGCCATCGGCCAGGTGGTCAAGGTTGCCCACGCCGCCTGAAGCGATCACCGGCACGCTCACCGCGTCGGCCACGGCACGCGTCAGGGCCAGATCAAAGCCGGACTTGGTGCCGTCGCGGTCCATGCTGGTGAGAAGGATCTCGCCAGCACCGAGATCGGCCATCCTCGAAGCCCAGGCCACCGCATCCAGCCCTGTGTTCTTGCGGCCGCCGTGGCTGTAGACATCCCAGCCTTCGCCGCGCTGCGCCAGGTCATCGCCCTGGCGGCGCTTGGCGTCGATCGCGACCACGATGCACTGGGCGCCGTACTTGTCGGACGCGTCGCGGATCACTTGCGGGTTCGCAATGGCGGCCGAATTGAAGCTGGTCTTGTCCGCGCCCGCGTTGAGCAAACGGCGCACGTCTTCCACCGTGCGCACGCCACCGCCCACCGTCAGCGGGATGAACACCTGTGAGGCGACCGCTTCGATGATGTGCAGGATCAGGTCCCGGCCATCCGACGTGGCGGTGATGTCCAGAAAGGTGAGTTCGTCGGCGCCCTGTTCGTTGTAACGCGCCGCGATTTCCACCGGGTCACCGGCATCGCGCAGTTCCACGAAGTTGACGCCCTTGACGACGCGACCGCCCGTGACGTCCAGGCAGGGAATGATGCGCTTGGCCAGCATGGACGCGTTACCCGTTCAACTCGTCGGCGAGCTGCTGGGCGGCTGCGAAGTCGAGATCGCCGCTGTAGATCGAGCGGCCACAGATCACGCCTTCCACGCCTTCGTCTTCCACCGCGCACAAGGCACGGATGTCTTCCAGGTTGGACAGGCCGCCAGAGGCAATCACAGGAATGGACAGCGCCTGCGCCAGCTTGACCGTGGCTTCGATGTTGATGCCCGAGAGCATGCCGTCGCGACCGATGTCGGTGTAGATGATGCCTTCGACGCCATAGTCCTCGAATTTCTTGCCCAGGTCCACCACCTCGTGACCGGTGAGCTTGCTCCATCCGTCGGTGGCCACCTTGCCGTCTTTCGCGTCCAGGCCCACGATGATGTGGCCGCCGAAGGCGGTGCAGGCGTCCTGGAGGAAGCCCGGGTTCTTGACCGCGGCGGTGCCGATGATCACGTAGCGCAGGCCGGCATCGAGGTAGCGTTCGATCGTGTCGAGGTCGCGGATACCGCCACCCAGCTGCACGTCCACCTCGGCGCCCACCTCTTTCAGGATGGCGCGGATGGCCTGCTCGTTCTTGGGTTTGCCGGCGAAAGCGCCGTTCAGATCCACCAGATGCACTCGCCTGGCCCCCTTGTTTACCCAGCTGCGGGCGATCGCGGCCGGGTCGTCGCCGAACACCGTGGATTGGTCCATGTCGCCCTGTTTGAGGCGAACGCACTGGCCGTCTTTCAGATCAATGGCAGGAATCAGCAGCATGATGGTTTGAATGGAGGGCGAATGGACTCAGGGATTCCAGGACAGGAAGTTGCGGTAAAGCGCCAGCCCCTGATCGGCGCTCTTTTCCGGGTGAAACTGGGTGGCAAAAATATTATCGCGGGCGATGGCCGCCGCAAAGCGGCCACCGTAGTCCGCTTCGCCCACGCTATGCGCCGCCGCTGCAGGGCGGGCATAGAAACTGTGCACGAAATAGAAATAGGCGCCATCCGCAATGCCCTGCCAGATGGGGTGAGGTGAACCGCGCCCCAGCGCATGAAACACGGGGTTCCAGCCCATCTGCGGCACCTTGAACCGGCTGCCGTCAGCCTGCAGCCGGCCTTCCAGCTGGAAGCGCACGACTTCCCCGGGAATGAGACCCAGCCCATCGGTCGGCCCCTCTTCGCTGCGGTCCAGCAGCATCTGCATGCCCACGCAGACGCCGAACAGTGGCTTGTGCGCCGCAGCATGCAGGACAGCGTCCAGCAGGCCGGAAGCGGCGAGTTCGCGCATGCAATCACCCATGTGGCCCTGGCCAGGCAACACCACCCGGTCGGCGTCCAGCACATCCTGTGAACGGGCCGTGACCAGCACCTCCACGTCCTGCGCATGCGCCACGTGCTTCACCGCCTGCGATACCGAGCGCAGGTTCCCGCTGCCGTAGTCCACCACGGCGACCGTCTTGCGTTTCATCGGGCTAAGAGCTCAGAGCGAGCCTTTGGTCGAGGGGATCGCATCGCCCATGCGCGGGTCGCGCTCCAGGGCCATGCGCAGGGCACGGGCAAAAGCCTTGAACACGGTTTCGGCCTGGTGGTGGGCGTTCTCGCCGTGCAGGTTGTCGATGTGCAGCGTCACACCGGCATGGTTCACGAAGCCCTGGAAAAATTCGAACGCCAGCTGGGTGTCGAAGGCACCCACCATGCCGCTCTTGAAAGGAACGCGCATGTGCAGGCCGGGGCGGCCCGAGAAGTCGATGACGACGCGCGACAGCGCCTCGTCGAGCGGCACGTAGGCATGGCCGTAACGGCGAATGCCCTTCTTGTCGCCCACGGCCTGGGCAAAGGCCTGGCCGAGGGTGATTCCGACGTCTTCCACCGTGTGGTGCCCGTCGATGTGCAGATCGCCCTTGGCCTGGATGTCGAGATCGATCAGACCGTGGCGGGCAATCTGGTCGAGCATGTGGTCAAAGAAACCGATGCCGGTGGACAGGCTGGCCTGGCCTGTGCCATCGAGGTTGATGCGCACGCCAATCTGCGTTTCCGAGGTGTTGCGTTGCACATGTGCCACGCGGTCGGACACGGATGAGGCGGGAGTCTGGGTCATAGGGCGGTCTGGAGGGCGCGGATCAACTGGGCGTTTTCCGACGGAGTACCCACGGTCAGGCGCAGACAGTGGGTCAGCAGTGGGTGCATTTTAGAAACATTCTTCACCAGAATGCCCTGCGCCTTGAGCGCATCGAAACTGCGTTGTGCATCGGGTACGCGCACCAGCACCATGTTGGCCTCGCTCGGGAACGGTTTCACGCCCGGCAGACGGGCCAGCGCGTCGACCAGCAATTCACGCTGTTCGCGAATCTGCGCCGCCTGCCCGGCGAACACGTCGGCATGCTCCAGCGCGAACAGCGCGCATTCGGCGTTCAGCACGCTCACGTTGTAGGGCGGGCGCAGCTTGTCGATCTCATGCACCAGAGCCTGCGGTCCGACCATGTAGCCGATGCGCACCCCGGCCAGGCCGAACTTGGACAGCGTGCGCATGAGCAGCACGTTCGCATTCGCCGCCGGCTGTGCGCGGATTTCGTCCAGCCAGCTGCTGCGGGAAAACGGCTGGTAAGCCTCGTCCATCACCACCAGGCCGCCAAAGCCTGCCGCTTCGGCAATGAGGCGGCGAATGGTCTCAGCGCTCCATAGGTTGGCGGTCGGGTTGTTGGGATACGCGATGTAGGTGATGGCGGGCCTGTGCTCGCGCATCGCGGCCAGCATGGCGGACTCGTCGAGCTCGAAATCCGGCGTGAGCGCCACACCCACGAACTTCAAGCCCTGCAGTTGCGCGCTCATCGCATACATCACGAAGCCCGGCAGCGGCGCCAGGATGGTCGCGCCCGGCAGGTCGCAGCCCATGGCAAGCAGCGAGATGAGTTCGTCCGATCCGTTGCCCAGCATCAGGCCGCAGCCGGGCGGCAAGTCCACCTGGCGGGCCAATGCCTGCTTCAGTTCATCGATGCGTGCCCCTGGATAGCGATGGATGGCCACCGCGCCAAGGCGCGCGCCCAGCTCGGCCTGCAGCGCAGGTGGCAGCGGATACGGGTTCTCCATCGCGTCGAGCTTGACCATGCCGGTCGAGTCCTGGATGGCATAGGCATGCATGGACTGCACGTCCTGGCGAATCATCTTCAGGGAAGCCGTGCTCATTTCGCACCCCGCATCGGCGGCACGACGTCCAGCCTCATCTCGGCGGCGCGCGCGTGGGCCTGCAGTCCTTCCCCATAAGCCATCTCGGCGGCAATGCCCCCCAGACTCTGGGCGCCGGCCTGAGTGACCTCGATCAGGCTGCTGCGCTTCTGGAAATCGTAAACGCCCAGCGGCGACGAGAAGCGCGCGGTGCCGCTGGTGGGCAGCACGTGGTTGGGGCCTGCACAGTAGTCGCCCAGGCTTTCGCTGGTGTAGGCGCCCAGGAAGATGGCGCCGGCATGTCGGAGCAGCGATTCCCAGCGGTGCGGCTCGCTGCTGGAGACTTCCAGGTGTTCGGGTGCGATGCGGTTGCTGATGGCGCAGGCCTCTTCCATGTTCCGGGTGTGGATCAGTGCGCCGCGGTCGTTCAGGCTCTTCGCAATGATGGCCGCCCGCGGCATGGACGGAAGCAGGCGGTCGATCTCGCGCTGCACGGCGTCGATGTAGGCCGCATCCGGGCACAGCAGGATGCTCTGCGCCAGCTCGTCGTGCTCGGCCTGACTGAACAGGTCCATCGCCACCCACTCCGCTGGCGTGCTGCCGTCGGCTAGCACAAGGATTTCACTCGGGCCAGCGATCATGTCGATGCCCACCGTACCGAACACGCGCTTCTTGGCACTGGCCACGTAAGCGTTGCCGGGGCCGGTGATCTTGTCCACCTTGGGCACGGTGGCGGTGCCATAGGCCAGCGCGGCCACGGCCTGCGCGCCACCAATGGTGAAGGCGCGCGTGACGCCGGCCACGTAAGCCGCCGCCAGCACCAGGTCGTTGCGTTCGCCGCGTGCAGAGGTTGCCTCGCCGCTGCCACCGGTGGCCACACTGCCGCGCACCGGCGTGGGCACCACCATGATGATTTCCTGCACGCCCGCCACGTGCGCAGGCACGGCGTTCATGATCAGGCTGGATGGATAGGCCGCCTTGCCACCGGGCACATAGATGCCCACGCGGTCGAGCGGCGTCACCTTCTGGCCCAGCAGCGTGCCGTCCTCATCGCGGTAGCTCCAGCTTTCGCCGCCGGCCTTCTTCTGCGCCTCGTGGTAACTGCGCACGCGGCGGGTGGCGGCTTGCAGCGCTTCGCGCTGGGCAGCCGGCAGGCTGTCGAAGGCCGCCTTGAAGTCGGCCTGCGTGAGTTCGAGATCGGCCACCGTGCCGGCGGACAGGCCATCGAAACGCGCGGTGTACTCGAGCACAGCCGCATCGCCTCGCTCGCGCACATCGGCCAGGATGTCGGCCACGCGCTGTTCGATCGCGCCATCGGTCTCGGCCGACCAGTGCAGGCGTGCCGCAAACTGCGCCTCGAAATCGGGAGCGACAGTGGACAGTCGGGCGGGGCGGGCGGGGCGGGCGGAAAGGCTCATGGCGAAACGGGCGGCTTGTCGATGGCTTGCGCGAAGGCGTCGATGATGGGGCGGATGGCCGCCTGCTTGAGCTTGAGCGAGGCCTGGTTGACCACCAGGCGCGCGCTGATGTCCATGATGCGCTCGACCTCGACCAGGTGGTTGGCCTTGAGCGTGTTGCCCGTGGACACCAGATCGACGATGGCATCGGCCAGGCCGGTCAGTGGCGCAAGCTCCATGCTGCCGTACAGCTTGATCAGGTCCACGTGCACGCCCTTGCCCGCGAAGAACTCGCGCGCGATGCTGGTGTACTTGGTGGCCACCTTCAGGCGCGAACCCTGGCGCACCGCCGAGGCGTAATCGAAATCGGCGCGCACCGCCACGCTCACGCGGCAGCGCGAGATGTTCAGGTCGAGCGGCTGGTACAGGCCCTGGCCACCGTGCTCGATCAGCGTGTCCTTGCCGGTCACGCCGAGATCGGCGCCGCCATGTTCCACATAGGTGGGCACATCGGTGGCCCGCACCAGCACCACGCGCACGCCCGGCTGGCTGGTCGCCAGGATCAGCTTGCGCGACTTTTCGGGGTCTTCGAGCACCTCGATACCCGCGGCCCGCAGCAGCGGCAGGGTCTCATCGAAGATGCGGCCTTTGGAAAGGGCAAGAGTGATCATTTGATGCGTTCGATATCAGCGCCAATGCCGCGCAGCTTGGCTTCCATCTGGTCGTAGCCCCGGTCCAGGTGGTAGATGCGGTCGACGATGGTCTCGCCATCGGCCACCAGGCCGGCAATCACCAGACTGGCCGATGCGCGCAGGTCGGTGGCCATCACGGTGGCACCCGACAGCTTCGGGATGCCCTCGATCACCGCGACCTTGCCATCGGTCTGGATGTGAGCACCCAGGCGAACCAGCTCGTTGACGTGCATGAAGCGGTTTTCGAAGATGGTCTCTGTGACCTTGCTCGCGCCCTCGGCGATGCAGTTGAGCGCCATGAACTGGGCCTGCATGTCGGTGGGAAAACCGGGGTATTCGGTGGTGCGGAAGCTCTGCGCCTTGAGGCGACCCGAGGCCCGCACGCGGATGAAGACGCCCTTGGCGTCCTTGCCCGCCTCGATCTCGGCGCCCGCCTCGAGCAGCTTGTCGATCACGGCGTCCAGATGGTCGGCGCGGCCATGCCGCAGCACCACGTCGCCGCCGGTCGCCGCCACGGCGCACAGGAAGGTGCCCGTCTCGATGCGGTCGGCCACCACCTGGTGCGTGCAACCGTGGAGCCGGTCCACGCCCTGCACATGGATGCGGCTGGTGCCGTGGCCCTCGATCTTCGCGCCCATGGCAATGAGCATTTCGGCCAGATCGCCGATTTCAGGCTCCTGCGCGGCGTTCTCCAGCACCGTCTCCCCCTGGGCCAGCGCCGCGGCCATGAGGAAGTTCTCGGTGCCGGTCACGGTCACCATGTCGGTGGCGATGCGGGCACCGTGCAGCCGCGTCCTGCCGGCGGGCAACCTGGCTTCCATGTAGCCGTGCTCCACCACGATCTCGGCGCCCATGGCCTGCATGCCCTTGATGTGCTGGTCCACCGGGCGCGAACCGATCGCGCAGCCGCCGGGCAGCGACACGCGCGCGTGGCCGAAGCGGGCCAGCAGCGGCCCCAGCACCAGCACCGACGCGCGCATGGTCTTGACCAGCTCGTACGGGGCCTCGGCCTTGATGGGATCGGCCGCCTGCAGGGTGATTCCGCTGCGGTCTTCCCGGGTGTTGGTCTGCACGCCCATGTTGTCGAGCAGCTTGCGCATGGTGACCACGTCCTGCAGGCGCGGCAGGTTGTTCAGCGTCACCGGCTCGGACGTGAGCAGCGCGGCGCACAACTCGGGCAACGCGGCGTTCTTGGCGCCAGAGATGAGCACCTCACCCTTCAGGGTGCGGCCGCCGTTGATTCGCAGTTTGTCCATGGGGCGCTTCAGTTTCTGGGTTGGCCCGCCCATTCGGCAGGCGTGAAGGTCTTCATCGACAGGGCGTGCACCTCGTCGTTCTGGATGCGATGGCCCAGCGTGCCGTAGACGGCCTGATGGCGCTTGATCGCGCGCAGCCCCTCGAACGCGGGCGAAACGATCACCGCGGCCCAGTGGCGGCCATCGCCCGTGACTTCGATGTGCTCGCAGGGCAGGCCGGCGGCGATGAGGGATTGCAGTTCTTCAGCGGTCATGGGGTTGTCTAGTGCCGGATCTTGTAGCCGATCTTGAGCAGGTGCAGCGCGAACGCGCTCACCACGGCCAGCGCACCGCCCACCAGGGCCAGGCTGATCCAGGGCGACACGTCGCTCACGCCGAAAAAGCCATAGCGGAATCCGTCGATCATGTAGAAGAACGGGTTGAGGTGGCTCACGCGCTGCCAGAAGTCGGGCAGGGAATGGATGGAGTAGAACACGCCCGACAGGAAGGTCATGGGCATGATGATGAAGTTCTGGAACGCGGCCATCTGGTCGAACTTCTCGGCCCAGAGCCCGGCGATGAGGCCCAGCGTGCCCAGCAGGGCGGCGCCCATGAAGCCGAACGCCAGGATCCACAACGGTGCCACCAGCGAAGGCTGCGCAAACCACCAGGTGACCGCCATCACGCCCACACCCACGGCCAGGCCGCGCACGATGGACGAGCCCACATAGGCCACGAACCAGGCGCGGTGCGACAGCGGCGTGAGCAACAGAAACACGAGGTTGCCCATGATCTTGCTCTGGATCAGCGAGGAGGAGCTGTTGGCGAAGGCGTTCTGCAGCACGCTCATCATCACCAGGCCAGGCAGCAGGAAGGCGGTGTAGTTGACCGAGTCGTATACCTGCACACGCCCTTCCAGCACATGGCCGAAGATCATCAGATAGAGGATGGCGGTGATCACCGGCGCGGCAACGGTCTGGAAGCCCACCTTCCAGAAACGCAGCACTTCCTTGTAGAACAGGGTTTGCCAGCCGCTCATGGGTTCCTCGCTCCCACATGGGTCACCACATCCACCGCGCCGTCCGCCGGGGGCGACGATCCGCCTGGCGATGGCCCGGGTGCTGGCCGTGCTCCCGTGCCGGTGAGGTCGAGGAACACGTCCTCCAGATCGGCCTTGCGGATCTCGATGTCTTCCGGCGACACGCCCACTTCGCGCAGCCGCGCGAGGATGCGCTCGACCGCCAGTGCGTCGTTGGCGGGCAGCTGCACCACACGGCCGGTGATGCGGGCCTGCACCGCCAGATCGATCGGCAGGGCCGCATCGGTCTTGAAGCGCAGCACATTGGACGCGGCCCTTGCCAGCAGCGCGGAAGTGGATTCCAGCGCCACCACCCTGCCCTGCTTGAGCATGGCGATGCGCCCGCACAGGGCTTCGGCCTCTTCGAGGTAATGCGTGGTCAGCAGCACGGTGCTGCCCCGGCTCTTGTTGAGTTCGGAGACGAACTGCCACAGGGTCTGGCGCAACTCCACGTCCACGCCGGCGGTGGGTTCATCCAGCACGATCACCGGGGGTTTGTGCACCAGCGCCTGCGCGATCAGCACACGCCGCTTCATGCCGCCAGAGAGCTGGCGCATGTTGGCGGTGGCCTTGTCGGCCAGACCCAGGCCCTCCAGCAACTCGTCAATCCAGGCGTCGTTGCGCTGGATGCCGAAGTAGCCGGACTGGATGCGCAGGGCCTCGCGCACATTGAAGAAGGGGTCGAACACCAGCTCCTGGGGCACGACGCCAAGCTGCCGGCGCGCAGCGGCGTAGTCGGCCTGGACGTCGCTGCCACGCACCAGCACGCGGCCCGAAGTGGCCCGGGCCAGCCCGGCGAGCACGCTGATGAGGGTGGTCTTGCCGGCGCCGTTGGGGCCGAGCAACCCGAAAAACTCGCCTTCCTCGATGTCGAATGACACCGATTGCAACGCGTGCAGGTCGCCACGCGGGGTCGAATAGGTCTTGGAAACTTGCTGGAAAGAGACGGCTGGCATGCGCGGGCGGGACCCTTGGGTCACCGGCCACGGGGCAGGACATCTGGCGTCCGCCGGTGAACCGGGTATTTTATGCGCCCCCCTCCCGCCGCGCTGGCGGGGGGTCGCTTGCCACGCCTCAGGCGGCGAGCAGCTCGCGCACGCCGTACAGCGAGGCGAGATCTTCGAGGCGCCGGGGCCAGCCGCTCACGCGCAGCTCCCGGCCCTGGGCCAGCACGCGGCGGCGCAATTCCAGCAGCACAGACAGCGCCGAGGAATCGAACACCTGCAGGGAGGTGGCGTCGACCTCCACCACCTGGTCGGACCGCGCCTTCAGTTCGGCGCCCAGACGCGCTAGCGTCTGGTCCGCCTCCGCGAGCGTCAGGCGCTCCGGCATGGACAACGGGGCGTCAGCCACGGCGTTCATCAGCTCTTGCCGACCATGTTCTTGTTGGTCTGCGCCAGCCAGGCGATCAGGCCGTCAACACCCTTGCTGCCAGCTTCCTGGGCAAACCGGGTGCGGTAGTTCTCGCGCAGCCACACGCCCAGCACGTTGATGTCGATGACCTTCCAGCCGGTGGCGGCCTTCTCGAGCTTGTAATCCAGCTGGATGTCCGAGTTGCCCTGACCCTTCACGAACGAACGCACCACCACTTCGGTGTCCGTCGGGTTCGCGCGGAATGGCCGGAAGCTCAGCGTCTGGTCTTTCACCTCGCTCAGCGCACCGGAATATGTGCGCAACAGCAGGGTCTTGAACTCCTCCTGGATGCGCTGCTGCTGCTCGGGCGTGGCCTGGGCCCAGTACCGGGCGGCGGCAAACCGGGTGATGCTCTCGAAATTCACGTTGGGCATGATCTTGCTGTCGACCAGCGCGACGATCTTCGACATGTCGCCGCCGCGCAGGGCGGGATCGGCCTTGATGTCGGCCAGGACCTCGTTCGACATGCGCTTGACCAGCGCATCGGGCGCTTCGACCTGGGCCACGGCGGACAGGGTCCAGGTGCTGGACATGGCCAGGGCGATCACGGCAAACCAGGAGCGGCGTTTCATCATGTTGTATTCCTTTCGAGCCAAGGCTCTGCTGCAGACACTGCAGCCTAAACCATCGGATGGTCGCGTTTGTTAAGGGTTCCCCTTCAAACGTTGCGATTCGTATCCTTATTTGCTCTCAACTTCATCGGTTTCACCGTCGCCGATGCCGATGCCCTTGTCGATCATGTCGTCGATCTGGGTCTGGCGGCGGTTCAGGTACAGGTCGCGCACGAAGCTGTAGGGCTCCATACCCGAGTCCTCGAGCATGCGGGATGCCCGCAACAGGCTGGCACGGCCATCCACGACGCGCAACGCCGTGAGGGAATTGCGTGTCGGCACATGATCGACGCTGCTCACCAGATCGCCATAACCATCCACCACCAGCCCCGTGCCATCGCGCACGGACGACGGACCGAACAGTGGCAGCACCAGATAAGGGCCGGCCGGCGCACCCCAACGGCCCAGGGTGTGGCCGAAGTCCAGCCGGGTGCGAGGAATGCCCATTTCGGTCGCGATGTCGAGCACTCCGCCGAGGCCGAAAACCGTGTTCACGCTGAAGCGCATCAGGTTTTCGGTGGCCTCACGCGGGCGCAACTGCAGGCCGGCATTCACCGATGACCACAGATCGGCCAGGTTGCCGAAGAAATTGCTGACACCGGTGCGCACCGGGCTGGGCGTAACGGTCTGGTACGCGGTCGCCACGGGTTTGAGAACCGCCGTGTCCAGCGCGTCGTTGAATTTGTAGACGCTGCGGTTGAGCGGCTCGAGCGGATCGCGCGGGTTGGCGTCGGGACCGGTGGCGCAACCGGCCGCGAGAGACAGGACCAACGCCAGCGCAGCGCCCTTCGCGGCCACGCCGCGGTATTCGTGAAGGTGTTTCATGTTGTGGGTATCCCTCGGTTGTGCACCGCTGTTGTCGCAAGGCCAGTCTGCATTCTCGGCCTCCCGGGAAATGGTCAGGACGGGGGCGTTGCAAAGCCCCCACAGGCCGGCTACCGAGCCCCGTCGGTGGCCGCTGAAGGCTTGTTGTCGCTGTTTTCGGCCGCGCGGCTGAACAGGAACTGGCTGATCAGGTTTTCCAGCACGATGGCCGACTGGGTCGAACTGACGATGTCGCCTTCGGCAAAGTTCTTCTCGTCGCCTCCGGGCTCGATGCCGATGTACTGCTCGCCCAGCAGGCCGCTGGTGAGGATCTTGAGCGAGCTGTCCTTGGGGAAAGCGTAGCGCGACTGCAACTCCAGCCGGATGTTGGCCTGGAAGGTCTTGTCGTCGAAGGTGATGGATTCCACCCGTCCCACCAGCACGCCGGCACTGCGCACAGCCGCCTTGGGCTTGAGGCCGCCAATGTTGTCGAAGCGCCCGACCACGTGGTACGTCTTCTCGAAATTGAGGCTTAACAGGTTGGCCGACTGCAGGGCCAGGAACAGGATGGCGGCCGCGCCGATCAGCACGAACAGACCCACCCAGACGTCATTTTTGGAAGTTTGCATGTCCATCCACTCCAATCAGATGCTGAACATCATGGCGGTGAGGACGAAGTCCAGCGCCAGCACGCTCAGCGAAGCCACCACCACGGTGCGGGTGGTGGCGCGAGAAACCCCCTCGGGCGTGGGATGCGCCTCGAAGCCCTGCAACAGGGCCACGAACGTGACGGCGAAGCCGAACACCACGCTCTTGATGATGCCGTTGCCCACATCGGCCCAGACGTCCACCCCGCCCTGCATCTGGCTCCAGAAGGCGCCGCCATCCAGGCCGATCAGCAGCACGCCGACCATCCAGCCGCCGATGATGCCGACGGCACTGAACACCGCCGCGAGGATGGGCATGGCGATGACACCGGCCCAGAAACGCGGTGCCAGCACGCGACGCACCGGGTCCACCGCCATCATTTCCATGGCACTGAGTTGTTCCCCCGCCTTCATGAGACCGATCTCGGCCGTGAGCGAGGTGCCGGCCCGGCCGGCGAACAGCAGAGCGGTCACCACCGGGCCGAGTTCGCGCATGAGCGAGAGTGCGACCAGCAGCCCGAGTGCCTCCGTGGCACCGTAGCGCTGCAGCGTGTAGTAACCCTGCAGGCTCAGCACGAAGCCGACGAACAGGCCCGAGACACTGATGATGGCCAGCGAGTGGTTGCCCAGGAAGTGGATCTGGTCGCGCACCAGCGCGGGGCGGCGCAGCGCCGCGACCATGAGCCACAGCAGGCGGAAGAACAGGCGCGTGCCCCGGCCAACGCTGGCCAGCTGAAGCCGTACGGCACGGCCCACGCGCGCAGGATGCAGGGCGTTCATGGGCGTGCTCCCTGGCGTTGCGGGCCGAAATCGTCGGCCAGTCCCGGGCCCGGGTGGTGGAAACGCACCGGCCCGTCTGGGAGTGCGTTGACGAACTGGTGCACCAGCGGATCCTGGCTGTGGCGCACTTCTTCCGGGGTGCCCTGGGCTGCAATCCTGCCGTTGGCCAGCACGATCACCTGGTCGGCGATGTGGAAGGTCTCATCCAGGTCGTGCGAGACCACGATGCTCGTGAGGCCCATGGCGTCGTTGAGCTGCCGGATCAGGCGCGCCGCGGTCCCGAGCGAGATCGGATCCAGGCCAGCGAAGGGCTCGTCATACATCACGAGTTCCGGGTCGAGTGCGATCGCCCGCGCCAGCGCCACGCGCCGTGCCATGCCGCCGGAAAGCTCGCTGGGCATGAGGTCGCGTGCACCGCGCAGACCCACGGCATTGAGCTTCATCAGCACGATGTCGCGCACCAGGGCCTCGGGCAGCCGGGTGTGTTCGCGCAGCGGAAAGGCCACGTTGTCGAACACACTCATGTCGGTGAACAGGGCCCCGAACTGGAACAGCATGCCCATGCGCCGACGTGCTTCGTACAGCGCTTTCGGGCCCATCGTGGTCACATCCTTGCCATCGAACAGGGTCTGGCCCGACTGGCCACGGATCTGTCCACCAATGAGGCGCAGCACCGTGGTCTTGCCGCCGCCGGACGCGCCCATGAGCGCAGTGACCTTGCCACGCGGCACGGTCAACGAGATGTTGTCGAGGATGGCGCGCTCGCCATATCCGAAGGTGAGTCCGCGCAGTTCGACCAGAGGGGTGTTGGAATCGGTAGGCATCAAACAAAAACCGGGCAGTTCAAGGCCCGGTTTTTGGATGATACGGGATTCGGGGTAAACCCCGACCGCCGTTGTGTTTCGATAAATATCAGCGGTGTTTCGATAGATGTCAGCGCGGCAGGTCGGAGAAACCCATCAGGAATTCGTCCACCGCGCGCGCGGCCTGGCGGCCTTCGCGGATCGCCCAGACGACCAGACTCTGGCCCCGGCGCATGTCGCCCGCCGCAAACACCCTGGGCACGCTGGTGGCGTAGCCGCCGATGAATTCGGTGCTGGCCTTCGCGTTGCCACGGGCGTCCTTCTCCACGCCAAACCCTTCAAGGATGGTGGCGACCGGGTTCACGAAGCCCATGGCCAGCAGCACCAGATCGGCCTTGTAGGTTTTCTCGGTGCCGGGAATCTCGACCAGCTTGCCGTCCTTCATCTCGATGTGCACGGTCGTCAGGCCGGTGACCTTGCCCTTTTCACCGATGAACGCCTTGGTGGAGATCGCGAATTCGCGAACGCAACCTTCCTCGTGGCTGGAGCTGGTGCGCAGCTTGAGCGGCCAGTACGGCCACACCAGGGGCTTGTTCTCCTGTTCGGGCGGCTGCGGCATCACCTCGAACTGCGTGACACTGACCGCGCCATGCCGGTTGCTGGTGCCCACGCAATCGCTGCCGGTGTCGCCACCGCCGATCACGATGACGTGCTTGCCATCCGCGCGCAGCTGGCCCTTGAGCTTGTCGCCCGCGTTGACCTTGTTCTGCTGCGGCAGGAACTCCATCGCGAAGTGGATGCCGTCCAGGTCGCGGCCAGGCACCGGCAGGTCTCGGCTCTGCTCGGAACCGCCGGTCAGCAGCACAGCGTCAAAGTCCTTCTGGAGTTGCTCGGGCGAAATGGTTTCCTTGGCCCAGTTCGTCACCTTGCTGCCCTTGGGCAGCTCGCCGACCATGACACCGGTGCGGATCACCACGCCTTCGGCTTCCATCTGCTTGACGCGCAGGTCAATGTGGCTCTTCTCCATCTTGAAGTCGGGGATGCCGTAGCGCAGCAAGCCGCCCACGCGGTCGTTTTTCTCGAACAGCGTCACGTCGTGGCCCGCGCGCGCAAGCTGCTGTGCCGCGGCCATGCCCGCCGGGCCCGAACCCACGACAGCGACCTTCTTGCCCGTCTTGTGGCGCGGCGGCTGCGGCTGCACCCAGCCTTCGGCCCAGGCGCGGTCGATGATGGCGTGCTCGATCGACTTGATGCCGACCGCGTCGTCGTTCACGTTGAGCGTGCAGGCGGCTTCGCAGGGCGCGGGGCAGATGCGACCGGTGAACTCGGGGAAGTTGTTGGTGCTGTGCAGCACGGTGATGGCGTTCTGCCAGTCGCCCTGGTACACGAGGTCGTTGAAGTCCGGAATGATGTTGTTGACCGGGCAGCCGCTGTTGCAGAACGGCGTGCCGCAGTCCATGCAACGTGCGGCCTGCACCTTCGACTGTGCGTCATCCAGGCCGACGACGAATTCCTTGTAGTGCTTCAGGCGCTCAGGCACGGGCTTGTAGCCCTCTTCGAGACGCTCGTATTCCATGAAGCCAGTGACTTTTCCCATGATGCTGATTCCTTCGATTGCTTGCGTGCGGCTGGCTTACTTGGCAGGCACGGTGGCCTTTTTCGCCGTGCTCTGGGCCTTGGTGGTGGCGACGGTCGCGGCCTTGCGGGCGTTGATCTCGCCCAGCGCGCGCTTGTATTCGTTGGGGAACACCTTCACGAACTTGCCGCGCGACTGCGCCCAGGTGTCGAGCAGCTCTCGCGCGCGCTTGCTGCCGGTCCAGCGGTTGTGCTCTTCAAGCAGCTTCTTCAATTGGGCCTCGTCGCTCTGGTCGCGGTGCCAGATGGCGCGGTCCAGCGTGGCTTCCTGCTCGGCAGTGGACAGCACCTTTTCCAGGCTGACCATGGCGGTGTTGCAGCGCTTGGCGAAATCGCCGTCCTCGTCGTACACGTAGGCCAGGCCACCGCTCATGCCGGCGGCGAAGTTGCGGCCGGTCTTGCCGAGCACGACCACGGTGCCACCCGTCATGTATTCGCAGCCATGGTCGCCCGTGCCTTCCACCACCGCGGTGGCGCCTGACAGGCGCACGGCGAAACGCTCGCCGGCCACGCCGCTGAAGAAGGCCTCGCCGGTGGTGGCGCCATACATCACCGTGTTGCCCACGATGATGTTGCGCACCGCCTCACCACGGAAGTCGATGCTGGGGCGGACCACGACGCGGCCGCCGGAGAGGCCCTTGCCGGTGTAGTCGTTGGCGTCACCGATCAGGTACAGCGTGATGCCGCGCGTGAGGAACGCGCCGAACGACTGACCACCGGTGCCTTCGAGCTGGATGCGGATGGTGTCGTCGGGCAGGCCTTCGGGGTGCACCTTGGTCACCGCGCCCGAGAGCATGGCGCCCAGGGAACGGTTCACGTTGCGCGCCACCTCGATGAACTGCACACGCTCGCCCTTGTCGATCGCCGCACGCGATTTCTGGATCAGGATGTTGTCGAGCGATTTCTCCAGGCCGTGCTCCTGCTCCTGGGTGTGGAAGCGGGGCACGTCGGCTGGCACCACGGGTTGCGCCAGCAGGCGGCCGAAGTCCAGGCCACGCGCCTTCCAGTGCTCGATGCCCTGCCGCATGTCGAGCAGGTCGGCGCGGCCGATCAGGTCATCGAACTTGCGGATGCCGAGCTGCGCCATGATCTGGCGCGCCTCTTCGGCGATGAAGAAGAAGTAGTTGACGACGTGCTCGGGCTTGCCGCTGAACTTCTTGCGCAGCACCGGGTCCTGCGTGGCCACGCCCACCGGGCAGGTGTTGAGGTGGCACTTGCGCATCATGATGCAGCCCTCGACCACCAGCGGCGCGGTGGCGAAGCCGAATTCGTCGGCGCCGAGCAGCGCGCCGATCACCACGTCGCGGCCGGTCTTCATCTGGCCGTCGGCCTGCACGCGGATGCGGCTGCGCAGGCGGTTGAGCACCAGGGTCTGCTGGGTCTCGGCGAGGCCGATTTCCCACGGGCTGCCGGCGTGCTTGATGGACGACCACGGCGAGGCGCCGGTGCCACCATCGTGGCCGGCGATCACCACGTGGTCGGCCTTGCACTTGGCCACGCCGGCGGCGATGGTGCCCACGCCCACTTCGGACACCAGCTTGACGCTGATGCTGGCGTGCGGCGCCACGTTCTTCAGGTCGTGGATCAGCTGTGCCAGGTCTTCGATGGAGTAGATGTCGTGGTGCGGCGGCGGGCTGATGAGGCCCACGCCGGGCACGCTGTAGCGCAGCTTGCCGATGTAGTCGGACACCTTGCCACCGGGCAGCTGGCCGCCTTCGCCGGGCTTGGCGCCCTGGGCCATCTTGATCTGCACCTGGTCCGCGCTCTGCAGGTACTCGGCCGTGACGCCGAAGCGGCCCGAGGCCACCTGCTTGATCTTCGAGCGCAGGCTGTCGCCGTCTTCGAGCGGCAGGTCGACCTCGACCACGTCCTCGCCGATGATGGACTTGAGCGTCTCGCCCTTGGTGATCTTGATGCCCTTGAGCTCGTTGCGGTAGCGGCGCTCGTCCTCGCCGCCTTCGCCGGTGTTGCTCTTGCCGCCGATGCGGTTCATGGCCACGGCCAGCGTGGCGTGCGCCTCGGTGCTGATGGAGCCCAGCGACATGGCGCCGGTGGCGAAGCGCTTGACGATCTCCTTGGCCGGCTCGACCTCGTCGAGCGGGATGGCCTTGCTCGGGTCGAGCTTGAACTCGAACAGGCCACGCAGCGTCATGTGGCGGCGGCTCTGGTCGTTGATGATCTGGGCGTACTCCTTGTACGTGTTCCAGTTGTTGGCGCGCGTGCTGTGCTGCAGCTTGGCGATGGCGTCGGGCGTCCACATGTGCTCTTCGCCGCGCGCACGCCACGCGTATTCGCCGCCGGCGTCGAGCATGCTCTCGAGCACCGGGTCGTCGCCGAAGGCGGCCTTGTGCATGCGCAGCGCCTCTTCGGCGATCTCGAACACGCCGATGCCCTCGACGCGGCTGGCGGTGCCGGTGAAGTACTTGGCGACCGTGTCGCTGTTGAGGCCGATGGCCTCGAACAGCTGCGCGCCGCAGTACGACATGTAGGTGCTCACGCCCATCTTGGACATGATCTTGGACAGGCCCTTGCCGATCGCCTTGATGTAGTTGTAGATCGCCTTGTCGGCGCTCAGCGCGCCCGGCAGGTCCTTGTGGATCGAGGTGAGCGTTTCCAGCGCCAGGTAGGGGTGCACGGCCTCGGCGCCGTAGCCCGCGAGCACGGCGAAGTGGTGCACTTCGCGCGCGGTGCCGGTTTCCACCACCAGGCCGGCGGTGGTGCGCAGGCCTTCACGCACCAGGTGCTGGTGAATGGCCGAGAGCGCGAGCAGCGCGGGGATGGCGATCTGCGTGGCGCTGACGGCGCGGTCGCTGATGATCAGGATGTTCTTGCCACCCTTGATCGCGTCCACCGCGCTGGCGCAGAGCGAAGCGAGCTTGGCTTCAACACCTTCGCGGCCCCAGGTGGCCGGGTAGGTGATGTCCAGCGTGTGGCTGCGGAACTTGCCCTGCGTCACCGCGTCGATGTCGCGCAGCTTGGCCATGTCGGCGAAGTCGAGCACGGGCTGGCTGACTTCCAGCCGCATCGGCGGGTTGACCTGGTTGATGTCGAGCAGGTTGGGCTTGGGGCCGATGAAGGACACCAGCGACATCACGATCGCTTCGCGGATCGGGTCGATCGGCGGGTTGGTCACCTGCGCGAACAGCTGCTTGAAGTAGTTGTACAGCGGCTTGTTCTTGTCGGACAGCACGGCCAGCGGGCTGTCGTTGCCCATGGAGCCAATGCCCTCTTCGCCGTTGGCGGCCATCGGGCTCATCAGGAACTTGATGTCTTCCTGCGTGTAGCCGAAGGCCTGCTGGCGGTCCAGCAGCTCGGGGGCGACGCGCTCGACACCGGCGGCTTGCGGCTCGGTGGCGGTGATGCGCTGCTCCTGGGCGGACTCACCGGCCACGGGGGTCTCGACGTCGTCGAGGCGGATGCGCAGGTTGTCGATCCACTGCTTGTAAGGCTTGCTGTTGGCGAGGTTGGCCTTGAGCTCCTCGTCGTCGATCATGCGGCCCTGTTCCAGGTCGATCAGGAACATCTTGCCGGGCTGCAGGCGCCACTTGCGCACGATCTTGTTCTCGGGCACCGGCAGCACGCCCGATTCCGAGGCCATGATCACGAGGTCGTCGTCGGTGACGCAGTAGCGCGAGGGGCGCAGGCCGTTGCGGTCCAGCGTGGCGCCGATCTGGCGGCCATCGGTGAACACGATGGAGGCCGGGCCATCCCAGGGCTCCATCATCGCGGCGTGGTACTCATAGAAGGCCTTGCGGCGCGTGTCCATGGTGGTGTGCTGTTCCCAGGGCTCAGGGATCATCATCATCACGGCCTGGGCCAGCGGGTAGCCGGCCATGGTGAGCAGCTCGAGGCAGTTGTCGAAGGTGGCCGTGTCGGACTGGCTGGCGAAGCTGATGGGGTACAGCTTCTGCAGGTCGGCACCCAGCACGGGAGACGACATCACGCCCTCGCGCGCCTTCATCCAGTTGTAGTTGCCCTTGACGGTGTTGATCTCGCCGTTGTGGGCCACGTAGCGGTAGGGGTGGGCCAGCGGCCACTCGGGGAAGGTGTTGGTGGAGAAGCGCTGGTGCACCAGGCCCAGGGCCGAGACGCAGCGCGGGTCCTGCAGGTCCTTGAAGTAGGTGCCGACCTGATCGGCCAGCAGCAGGCCCTTGTAGACCACGGTGCGGCTGCTCATGCTCACCACGTAGTACTCCTTGGAGTGCGTGAGCTTCAGGCGCTGGATGGCGGCGCTGGCCGTCTTGCGGATCACGTACAGCTTGCGCTCCAGCGCGTCCTGCACGATGACGTCGTTGCCGCGGCCGATGAAGACCTGGCGGATGATGGGTTCCTTTTCGCGCACGGTGGGCGACATGGGCATGTCGAGGTTCACCGGCACGTCGCGCCAGCCCAGCAACACCTGGCCTTCGGCCGCGATGGCACGCTCCATCTCCTGCTCGCAGGCCAGGCGGCTTGCGTGCTCCTTGGGCATGAAGATCATGCCCACGCCGTACTCACCTGCCGGCGGCAGCGCCACGCCCTGTGCTGCCATTTCCTCGCGGTACAGCGCGTCGGGCAACTGGATCAACAGGCCCGCACCGTCGCCCATGAGCTTGTCGGCGCCGACCGCACCCCGGTGGTCCAGGTTCTCGAGAATCTTCAGGCCCTGCTGCACGATGGCGTGGCTCTTTTCACCCTTGATGTGCGCCACGAAGCCCACGCCGCAGGCGTCGTGCTCGTTGGCCGGGTCGTACAGGCCATGCTGCTGGAGATGTTGTTGTTCGGCTGCCGTGGACATGGCGCTTTCCTTCTCGGTTCGTGGGCGTGAAATGCAAAAACGGAGTGCGAGCTTATTGCATTGCAACAACAATGCCAAGCACATTAAATGGGGTCAGATTCCAATTAAATCCCGACAAATTCAATATGCATTTAATTGGGGACATATCAAACGTAAACGGGACAGAGCCTAGGCGATGTCTCTATCACGCCTCATCGGCAGGCGTGGACACGGGCCTGCCCGCACGCGCCTTCGCGATCCGGCGCGGCGTGCGCTTCTGCAAGGCAGTGGCAAAGTCGTCATCACCCAACGCCCAGCCGTGCAGGGTGGCATCGGTGATCGCGCCCTGCTGGGTTGCAGACTGCCCTGCCCGCACCAATTCGGTGTATGCCGCTTCACGCGCGAACGGCGTGTTGCCCAGGCCCCAGTACAGCGGTGGCGGCGTGATCCGCCGGTCTGGCGACTGGCCGATGTAGTGGCGGTGGCTTGACCAGGGGTGCTCCCGGGGGTCGGCCACCATGCCGGCCCGCACGGGATTGAGATCCATGTAGACCATGCAGGCGAGCAGGTAACGCTCCGCCTGCACCAGCGTCGACCTGTAGCGCCCCTCCCACAACGTGCCGGTGCGCATGTGCAGATCGTTGAAGTACCGCACGTAGCGTCGACCCACGGCCTGCATCATCAGCGGCACACCTTCTGCTGTCTCGGGGGTGAGCAGCAGGTGGAAGTGGTTGTCCATCAACACGTAAGCGTTGAGCGCCACCTGATGCTTCCTGGCGTTTTCACCGAGCAGGTCCAGCAGGAACTCCCGATCGGCATCGCTTTTCACGATGTCCTGGCGGTTGTTACCGCGCTGGATGACATGGTGCGGGTAACCAGCAACGGTGAGACGGGGGAGACGGGCCACGGTGCGATCGGGCGGCGCCGCTAGACGCCACAAGGTTGATCCGACCCCGATTATGAGACGCAGCTCAGGCGCGAGCGCGCCACGCAGCCTGCAGGCGGCCAGCGAGCAGGATGCCCAGCAGCGACGAGGCGCCGGTGACAGTCCAGGTCCATTGCCAGCCACCGGCCACCGTGGCCACCCACGCCACCAGCGGCGGGCCAAGAAACTGGCCCAGCGCCGAGAACTGCTGCATCCAGCCCACCGTGGTGGACACGGTCTCGTTGTCGGGCGCCAGCTTCACGGCAAGGCCGAACAAGGTGCCCGGGATCAACCCACCCACCCCGGAAAACACCAGCACGGCAAGGTACTGCCAGGTGGGATACCCCACTGCGGCAAACGCCACCCAGGCGCCCAGCCCCATGGCCAGATAGGCCAGCGTGAGCACGGCACCGGGCCGGGCGCCTCTGGAGAGCCACCAGCCAGCGCCGATGTTGCCCACCATGTTGATGCCGGCAGCGAGCGCGCTGAGCACGGCCACCGTGGCACCGGTGTAGCCGGCCTGGTGATAGATGGTGGGCAGGAAACCGACCACCGCCAGCCATTGCCCCGAGTAAAGGAAAAAGGCCAGCGCCACCAGCCAGGGACCAGGCGCCTGCAAGGTGCGTCGCAGCCTGGGCCCGAGTGCCGTGCTCCCTTGGGCCACCGCAGAGGGTGACAGCACCTGTGCATCGGGCGCCACCCATCTAGCGAGACCTGCCGCCGCCAGCAAGGACAGCAGCGACAGCAGCAGCCAGGCCCAGCGCCAGCCCACGGCTGAGAGCAGCGGCACACCCAGCAGCAGGGCCAACGATGTGCCCAGCGGCATGTAGGCGCCCCACCATCCCAGCGAGCGCGACAAGGTGTCCGCGTGGTGCACGCGCTGCCGCAGGAGCCCGGGCGCCGGCAAGACCGCCGACAGAAAACCCATGCCCTCGATCACCCGGGTCAAGAGCAGAACGTGCACGTTCGGCGCGAGCGCTCCCAGTGCGCTGCCAGCAGCCAGCAGCAACAACCCGGCCAGCATCACGCGCCGGGGACCCAGCCGGTCCGCCATCAGGCCGACCACCAGCCCCAGCGTCATGCCCGCCAGCTGCACCAGCGACAACAGGAAGCCCGCCTGCACCAGACTCAAGCCCAGGCTCTCGCGCAACACCGGAATCGCGACGGGCAGCTTGCCCACATGCAGCGCGCACGTCACGCCCACCGCGACGACCAGCGCCGCCAGGGGCCGGGGATCGAGCCCGCGCGACACGGTCACGGAAACAGCACGGCACCCGACAGGCGCTCGTGTTCGCGAATGGCAAAGCGGTCCGTCATGCCCGCGATGTAGTCGGCCACCGCCCTGGCCAGATGCTGCTTGCGCCCATGCGCCTCGGGCAGGGCCTCGGGTGCGTTCATGTAGCACTCGAACAGATCGCTCACCACACGGCGCGCGCGGTCGGTGGTTTCCATGACCTGGGGATGTCGGTAGAGATTGCGGAACAGAAAAGTCTTGAGCGTTCGCGAGCGCTCCCGCATGCCATCGGAAAACCCGACCAGGGGCGGCTGGCTGCGCACGGCCTCTGCGCTGTGCACGCCGGCAGCCTTGACGCGAGCGCGTGTCGTGTCGATCACGTCATAGACCTGATCGCTGAGCATCAACCGGATGGACTCGAACAGGATCCGCCGACCCTGCAGTTGCGGATGCGCCTTCAACGCCGCGCGGCGGTAGTGCTCGAACAACTCCACCTCGGCCATCTGGTCCAGCGTGAGAAGGCCCGAGCGCACGCCATCGTCGATGTCGTGCGCGTTGTAGGCGATCTCATCCGCGAGGTTGCAGAGCTGTGCCTCCAGCGAAGGAGAACCCCCACGCAGGAACCGCGAAGCCACGCCACCAGGCTCCTGCTGCTCCAGCCGCTCGGCGTTGGCGCGAGAGCAATGCTTGAGGATGCCTTCCCGAGTCTCGAAACACAGGTTCAGTCCATCGAACGCGGGGTAGCGCTCCTCCAGTTCATCCACCACGCGCAGGCTCTGCAGGTTGTGCTCGAACCCCCAGTTGCTGTCCGCTTCATCGGGCACCGCCGGCCCCGACGCCGCCTTGAGGCAGGCGTTGAGGGCATCCTGGCCCGCGTGACCGAACGGGGTGTGCCCCAGATCGTGCGCCAGGGCAATGGCTTCCACCAGGTCTTCGTTCAGCTGCAGCGAGCGGGCAATGCTCCGGCCGAGTTGTGCCACCTCCAGCGAGTGGGTCAGGCGCGTGCGGAACAAGTCGCCTTCGTGGTTCAGGAAGACCTGGGTCTTGTAGACCAGCCGCCTGAAAGCGGTGGAGTGGATCACGCGGTCCCGGTCGCGCTGGAACGCGGTGCGCGTGGGCGCCTCGGGCTCGGGGTGGCGCCGGCCGCGGCTGCCGGCCGGATCGCTTGCGCAGTCGGCCAGGCCGGAAGAAAGTGCGGCAGCTGGAACGGCCATCAGGCCGCCTGGCAACTGGTATCGATCACGCGCGCCACCAGCTCGTCGGAAGCCCCACGCATGGCGGCATGGCCCGGCCGGTCAATCACCACAAACTTGATCGACCCACCTTCGGACTTCTTGTCCACGCGCATGAGTTCCAGATAGCGGGCCACGTTGTTCTTTTGGTCCAGCACCGGCGCCACCGTGGGCAAGCCCGCGCGGCGCACCAGCACCGTGAGGCGTTCGACAAACGCCGCATCCACCAGACCCAGCGCGGCCGAGAGGCGCGCGGCCATCACCATGCCGCAGCCCACCGCCTCGCCGTGCAGCCAGGCCCCGTAACCCATGCCGGCCTCGATGGCATGACCAAAGGTGTGCCCGAAATTCAGGATCGCACGCATGCCGGACTCGCGCTCGTCCTGGCCCACCACCAGCGCCTTGATCTCGCAGCTGCGGCGCACGGCATGCGCCAGCGCGTCTGCGTCGCGCGCGATCAGCGCCTCCACGTTGTCCTCGATCCAGTCGAGGAAAGCCATGTCGGCAATGGGACCGTACTTGATGATCTCGGCAAGCCCTGCGCTGAGTTCGCGATCGGGCAGGGTCTTGAGCACATCCAGATCGCACAACACGCGCTGGGGCTGATAGAAAGCCCCGATCATGTTTTTGCCCAGCGGGTGGTTGATCGCCGTCTTGCCGCCGACCGACGAGTCCACCTGCGCGAGCAGCGTGGTCGGCACCTGCACGAAAGGAACGCCGCGCATGTAGCTCGCGGCGGCGAATCCGGTCATGTCGCCCACCACGCCGCCGCCGAGCGCGAAGAGCACGGTCTTGCGGTCGCAGCCGTTGGACAGCAAGGCATCAAAGATGAGATTGAGCGATTCCCAGGTCTTGTGCGCCTCGCCATCCGGCAGGACCACCGTGTGGATGACTGGGTAAGTGGGTTTCAGCGCACCGACAAGGCGCTCCCGGTACAAAGGCGCCACGGTCGTGTTCGTGACGACCATCGCGCTGGCGGCGCGTGGCAGGTTGGCGTAACTCTGCGGGGCATCCAGCACCCCTGCACCAATCAGGATGCCGTAGCTGCGGTCACCCAGATCAATGTCCACCTGTTGGGTTCGCGAGGCGCTGTGCTGCTGTGAAGTCATGGGCACCGAGTTTATTCGGTGCACGCGTCGCGCGGACTGCGCCGGTCTAGGCCTTGGGGGAAGACGGATGAAACGCGGGCTCCGGCGGCGCATCTCCCCCCACCTCCAGTTGCATCACGATCATGTTGACCAGCGTCGACACAGAAGGGCGACCGGTTTCGATGATGAAATGCGCCGTCTCGCGGTACAGGGGGTCGCGCACGTCGAACAGGTCACGCACCCGCTGCAGCGGGTCTTCCACCTGGAGCAGCGGTCGGTTGCGGTCGTATCGCAGACGGCGATAGACCTCTTCGGGTGTGGACTTCAGGTAGAAAACCCGGCCCCTCTGGTGCAGCCGTTCGCGGTTCTCCGGTCGCAGGACCGAGCCGCCACCGGTGGACACGATCGACGCTGGCCCCTGCGTCAGTTCATCGATGACCGAGGCCTCGATGTCGCGAAAACGCGCTTCGCCCTCCCTTTCGAAAAACTCGCGGATCGAACAGCCCAGACGCTGTTCGATCACGTGGTCAGAATCGAAAAAAGGGAGAGCGAGGCGCCGGGCCAATTGCCGCCCGACCGTCGACTTGCCGGACCCCGGCAAGCCGATCAGGAAACTCGATGGACCGCTCAATTGATCGCCGAGCGCCCCAGCACACGTGGCGTGATGAAGATCAGCAGCTCAGACTTGTTCGCAATGCGGTTGCGCGACTTGAACAGGTTGCCCACGGCGGGAAGGTCACCCAGCAGCGGCACCTTGTTCACTTCATCGCGCTCGGTCTGCTCGAAGATACCGCCGATCACGACCGTGCCGCCGTTCTCGACCAGCACCTGCGTCTGCACGTGCTTGGTGTTGATGGCAATACCGTCCGGCGTCGATTCCCCACGGCTGTCCTTGTTGATGTCCAGATCCAGAATGATGTTGCCCTCGGGCGTGATCTGCGGGGTCACTTCCAGTTTCAGGTTGGCCTTGCGGAATGCGATGGCCGTGGCACCACTGGAGGTGGCCGTCTGGTACGGGAACTCCGTGCCCTGCTCGATCAATGCCTTGACCTGATCGGCTGTGACCACACGCGGGCTCGACACGATGCGGCCCTTGCCGTCCGATTCGAGTGCCGAGATTTCAAGGCTCAGGAAGCGCGAGGCGTTGGGACTGAACAGAGACAGGGCGTACGAGGCGGCGGCAGCCGTGCTCGGGTTCGCCGGCAGGCTCACGAACGGTGCTGAGGTCAGCGTGGGGCCAGTCGACACCGCGCCGTAGGTGGAGCCGAAATTGCCCTGCACCGGATTGCCGTTGACGGAGCCCACGCCAAATCCACGAACCCCGCCGCCCAGTCGAACACCCAGCGACTTGCCGAAGGTGTCATCGGCCTCGACGATCCGCGCTTCGATCATCACCTGACGGATCGGGATGTCGAGCTTGCGGATCAACTCCTGCACCTGCTCCAAGCGGGAAGGAATGTCGGTCACGAACAGCTGATTGGTGCGCGGCTCCGAGATGACGCTGCCGCGATCGGACAGTATCCGAGCGCTACCGCCAGAAGAGGAGGACGAAGATGACGCCGAGCCTGAGCCACCCGCGGTCAGCTGGGAAGCGATGTCGGCAGCCTTCGCGTAGTTCATCTGGAAGCCCTGTGTGCGCAGCGTCTCCAGACTCTCGATGGAAGCCTTGGACTCGAGCTCCTGCTTCTCGCGTGCTGTGATTTCGTCCTTGGGTGCGATCCAGAGAACGTTGCCGGACTTCCGCATGCCCAGGCCCTTGGCCTGCATGATGATGTCCAGCGCCTGATCCCAGGGCACGTCCTTCAGACGCAGGGTCACTGCACCACTGACCGAGTCGGACGTCACGATGTTGAAGTTGGTGAAGTCCGCAATGACTTGCAACAGCGAGCGCACTTCGATGTTCTGGAAGTTGAGCGACAGCTTCTCACCGCTGTAGCCCGGGCCTTGAGTCAGCTTGGAGGAATCGATCTTCTGTTCGCGCACTTCCAGCACGAACTGGTTATCGCTCTGGTACGCCGAATGCTCCCAGTTGCCGGTTGGCGCCACCACCATGCGCACCCGGTCCCCAGCCTGCGAAGTGGTCACCGTCTGGATGGGTGTGCCGAAATCGGTGACGTCCAGGCGACGGCGCAGGCCTTCCGGCAAGGAAGTCTTCAGGAACTCGACCACCAGGTTCTGCCCCTGCTGGCGAATGTCGACACCCACCTGGTTGTTGGCCAGCTCGACCACCACGCGACCGGCATTGCCCACGCCGCGGCGGAAATCGATATCCTTCAGCGCCGCTACATCGCGGTTGCGGTTTTCGGCAAACGCAGAAGGCGGCGCGGTCGTTGCCGTGACGGGCTGCGCCCGCTCCAGCACGACCAGCAGCGAGTTGCCGTCGATCCTGGCCTCGTAGGCGGCCGACTGCTTCAGATTGATGACGACGCGGGTCCGGTCACCGGCCTGAACCACGTTGGCCGACCGGAGGTTACCTTCATTGATGTCCACCGCATTCCGACCAATCGCATTGGCCACGCCCGGGAAGTCAAGCGCAATGCGCGCAGGCGCCTGGATCGTGAAGCCCGTGGGCAATGCAGCCAGTGGCATCGAGGTGTTGATACGGACCACTTCCACCCCACCCTGGATTCCTCCCGAGATCGATTGGATGGCATTCTGAGCCTGCGCCCACACGGTGGTCAGCGTCATGCATGCCAGTACCGCTCCCTTGAGCGCCCCCCGCCCGATGGCTGCGAATCCGGTTGCCCTGTTTGGCTTGTTCATTTAGAAGCGTCCTCTTGTAACTGCAGCGCCGCAGCGCGCTCGATCCATTCCCCTGCTGAATCCTGCACGATCTCGCGCATCACCACTTCGGTTTCGGTGATCCGGGTGACACGTCCGTAGTTCTGCCCCAGATAGTTGCCCGGTCGGACCTGGTACAGCAGGCTGTCCACCTTCACCAGTGCCACGAGCTTGCCTTCGCGGTTGAGGCTGCCCACCATGGACATGGTGTCGAGCGGATAAGCCTCCAATGGCTGCTTCCGACGATTCAGTTCAGGCTCGATGAGCGCGGCATTGACGACCGGGGCCGCCTGGCTTCCCCGCAGCATGACCGCCAGCTTCTCGCTGCTGAACGGCTGCATCAAGCGCTCGCCAAGATAGGCCTGCGGCAGGAACTTGGTCGGCTCGGGAATGGGCTGGACAGAAGGCTTGATCGAGTTGCGTTCGGTCTGCATCCAGACCTGCAGTTCATCCTGTCCGGACGAGGTGCACGCTGACAACAAGCATGCCAGCAACAGGCCCGCCGCCGGGGATATCCATCGGCTGTGTGTCATTGCTTCACTCCATTCGCCCTCTGCTGCGCAGCCACCTCTTCCTGATCCAGGTAGCGGAATGTCTTGGCGGTGCAGTCAAGAGTCAACACGCCGTCGCGGTCCCTGATGGGTGTGAGCGTCAGGTTGTTCAAGGTGACGATGCGAGAGAGATTCGCGATGTCAGCCGCGAAAAGACCGATGTCGTGATAAGAGCCCGTCACGCGCACCGTGATCGGCAACTCCGCGTAGTACTCCTTCACGCTCACCTGTCCGGGACGGAACACCTCGAACTGCAGGCTGCGGCCCAGACCCGCCTGATTGATGTCAGACAGCAACGCGTCCATTTCCGCCTTGCTTGGCAACTGCTTCTCAAGCTGCGTCACGTATTGCTGCACCTGTTCCAGCTGTTTCCTCAGGGCATCCAGATTGACAGCCTGCACCAGCTTCTTGCGGTAGTCCTCGCGCAACTGCTCCTCGCGCGCTTTCTCGGCAATCAGTTCCTCGTCCGAGTTCTTGAGCCAGGCAAACCACAGCCCGGCGATGACCGCCGCGCACACCGCCACGAACAACAGGTTGCGGGGCAAACCCGGCCATTGCGATGGGTCGTTGGGATCAAGCCCGGTGAACTGGGCTTTGAGCTTGTCCTGGACTTCCTTGAAATCCACATTGATCTTGGGCGTCTTGGCCATGTTGCGCTGTCCCTTGTTCAGACTTTGCCAGGCGCGGCAACGGCCGCTCCCGCTGCGGGCGTGGCAGAGGGACGTTTCAGCGAAACACGGATCGAGAAGTTCGACACCCGACGTGGCCCACGACCTCCCGCAGTGGTCTGTGCGGCAACGATTTCCACCAGTTCGGGGCGCACCAGCCATGGGCTGTTGTTTGACAGGTTGCGCAACAGATCGGACACGCGCTCCTGCGACTGGGCCACACCGATAAGCAGAACGCTCTGATTCTCCTGCCGCATGCTGGTGAGGTAGATGCCATCGGGCAGCTGGGCGACCAGTTCGTCGAGCAGGTGCACAGGCAGATTGCGATCACCCTGAAGGTTCTCCACAGCGGTCTGGCGGGCACGCAGAGACGCAATTTCACGCTGCAGATTGGCGATGTCCTTGATCTCGGCATCCAGCTTCTGGATCTCGCCCTGCAGGAACATGTTTCGATCCTGCTGCGAGGAAATCTGGCCTTGGTACCAGGTGAAGATGGCACCGCAGACGACGCCACCCAGCAGTGCCGACAGGCCGAGCTGGACAAAGAACTGGTCTTTCTGCCGCTTGCGGGTCGCCTCGCGGTGAGGCAACAGGTTGATGAGGATCATTGGTAGAACCTCCGCAGGGCCAGGCCGGTGGAGGTCAGGTACGAAGGTGCCTCACGCGAAATCTTGCGCGCCTGCACGGACGAGGCCATTTCCATGGCGTCAAAGGGATTGATCACCATGCACGCAAAGGACGTCTGATGGGTCACGGCCTCGGTCAGGCCCGGCAACGCCGCACTCCCGCCCGCCAGGAGAATGTGATCCACCTTGTTGTAAGGCGTGCTGGTGAAGAAGAACTGGAGGGCGCGACCGACTTCCTGCGCCATGCTTTCGATGAAGGGGTCGAGCACCGCCGCGCGATAGTCATCGGGAAGATCCCCCGAACGCTTCTTCGCCTCGGCCTCATCGGACGAAAAGCCGTACTGCCTCACGATGAGTTGCGTCAACTGAGCACCGCCGAAGGCCTGATCGCGCTCGTAAAGCACGTCGTCGTTGCGCATCACCTGCATGCTGGTGGTCAAAGCGCCCACCTCGAAGAGCGCAACCAGAGAATCCACACCCTGATTGGGCAGGGTCTCGATCACCCGGCCAGCCGCCATGCGGGACGCATAGGACTCCACATCCATGACCACCGGCTTGAGCCCGGCGGCTTCCGCCAGGCCCTGCCGATCCGACACCTTTTCCTTGCGGGAAGCGGCAATCAGCACTTCGACATCGCCGACGGAATTGGCGCTGGGGCCGATGACACAGAAGTCCAGACTCACTTCATCGAGCGAGAAGGGAATGTACTGATTCGCCTCGGATTCGACCTGGGCTTCGAGTTCCTTGTCCGAGAGACCACCCGGCAGAATGATCTTCTTGGTGATCACGGCAGACGCCGGCAAGGCCAGCGCGACGTTTTTCGTCCGGCTTCCACTCTTGCGGACCACGCGCCGCACTGCCTCGGCGACCTCGTCGAACTTCTCGATGTTGCCGTCGGTGATCCAGCCGCGCTCCAGGGGCTCCATGGCACAACGCTCCAGCACCAGATCGCCCGTGCGGTTGCGGCTCAACTCCACCAGCTTGACGCTGGAGGAGCTGATATCGATGCCCAGCAAGGGCGCCGGTTCACGGCTGAATAACGACCCCAATGAGCTCAAGGTGGCCCCCAAAAATGACGGCGACAGCTGTCGCCAAACTTAAGAATTCACTTGAATGCTAGCAGTAAGCCCCTTGTCCAGCAAAGATTTTTTGCCTTTGAGACAAAGTGAAACGTTGTCAAAAGCATACGCACTCTGGACCCGCTGCCAACCGCTTCATCGGCCGATTGGCCGGGAAATTCACAACAACTCACAATATGCCGGGCGGGCCGGTTTCGGCTCGACATCCCGATTTTTATAATCACTGGCTCCGGCTTCGAACGACTGCATGCCCAAGAACGACACTTCTCCGCCCAACTCCTCCGACACGTCAGTATTGACTGGGCGACGCGCACTCATCTGGGCCGGTCGCTTGGTGGTGGGTCTGGCCGGACTGGCGGTGGCGGGTGTTGCGTGCGTGCTGATGGCCGTGGGCATCGCGCTGGCGGTGGCGTATCCCAACCTGCCCGAGGTGGCGGGCCTGGCCGACTACCGTCCCAAGCTGCCACTGCGGGTGATCTCGTCCGATGGCGCCCTCATCGGTGAATTCGGCGAGGAGCGCCGCAACCTGCTCACGATCAACGAGATTCCCGAGGTGATGAAGAACGCCGTGCTGGCCATCGAGGATGCGCGCTTCTTCGAGCACAACGGCGTGGACTACCGCGGCATGCTGCGCGCCGCGCTGGCGAATCTGCGGCAGGCCAAGAGCCAGGGGGCCTCGACCATCACCATGCAGGTGGCCCGCAATGTCTACCTGTCTGCCGAGAAGAGCTACACCCGCAAGATCTACGAGGTGCTGCTGACCTTCAAGCTGGAGCACATGCTGACCAAGGAGCAGATCCTGGAGATCTATATGAACCAGATCTTCCTGGGTCAACGCGCCTATGGCTTCTCGGCGGCCTCCCAGATCTACTTCGGCAAGTCCCTGAAGGACGTCTCGATCGCGGAGGCTGCCATGCTGGCGGGACTGCCCCAGGCGCCGTCCGCCTACAACCCTGTGCGCAATCCGCGCCGTGCGCGCATGCGCCAGCTGCACATCATCGACCGCATGGTGGAGAACGGCTTCATCACCGCCGAACAGGCCGAAGTGGCCAAGGCCGAGCAGCTCAAGCTGCGGGTGGTGAGCACGTCCAATCGCCCGCATGCCGAGTTCGTGGCCGAGATGGTGCGCCAGTCCATCGTTTCCCAATATGGCGAAGAAGCCTATACGCGTGGCCTGGTCGTGACCACCACGATCAAGTCCAATGAACAGCTCGCGGCTTATCGCGCCGTGCGCCAGGGCGTGCTGGACTACGAGCGGCGGCAGTTCTACCGCGGCCCGGAGCTGTTCATCGATCTGCCCGAAGACAAGGTCGCCCGGGATGAGGCCATTGACGAAGCACTGACCGACCGGCCGGACAACGACGACCTGTTGTCGGCCGTGGTGCTCGAGGCCAATGCCCGCCGGGTGGTGGCGGTGCGCCAGGACGGTGAGCCCTTCGAGATCACGGGCGAGGGCCTCAAGCCTGTGCAATCCGGCCTGTCCGACAAGGCCGGCCCCAACATCAAGATCCGGCCCGGTGCGGTGATCCGCGTCGTGCAGACCGCCCCCAAGGTCTGGCGCATCACGCAGTTGCCGGAAGTGGAATCGGCCTTCGTGGCGCTCGACCCGCGCACGGGCCAGGTGATCGCCCTGGTGGGCGGCTTCGACTTCCAGAAGAGCAAGTTCAACCACGTCACGCAGGCCTGGCGCCAGCCAGGATCCAGCTTCAAGCCCTTCATCTATTCCGCCGCGCTGGAAAAGGGCGTGACGCCCATGACTGTCGTCAACGACGCGCCGCTCTTCTATTCGGCCGGTGAAACCGGCGGCAAGCCGTGGGAACCCAAGAACTACGACGGTCAGTTCGAAGGCCCGATGTCGGTGCGGCGCGCGCTCGCCAAATCGAAGAACATGGTGTCGATCCGCGTGCTGCAACTGGTGGGCACGCAGAGCGCGCAGCAATGGGTGTCGCGTTTCGGCTTCGATGCCGACAAGCACCCGCCGTATCTCACGATGGCGCTGGGCGCCGGGTCGGTGACCCCGATGCAGATGGCCACCGGCTACGCGGTGTTCGCCAACGGTGGCTACCGCATCTCGCCCACACTCATCACGAGGGTGAGCGACCACAAGGGCAAGGTGCTGTACGAAACGCCGGAAGCGCCCCTGACCGAGGAGCAGCGCGCCATCGAACCGCGCAACGCCTTCATCATGAACAGCCTGCTGCAGGAAATCACCCGATCGGGCACTGCTGCACGGGCACAGTCCACCTTGAAGCGAACCGACCTGTACGGCAAGACCGGCACCACCAACGATTCGGTTGACGCCTGGTTCGTGGGTTACCAGCCCACGCTCGTGGCGGCGGCCTGGGTGGGCTATGACACGCCGCGCAACCTGGGCAGCCGGGAAACGGGCGGTGGCCTGAGCCTGCCGATCTGGATTTCCTTCATGACCGAGGCCCTCAAGGGGGTTCCCGTGGCGTCATACACGCCGCCCACCGGCGTGATCAACGTCGGCGGCGAGTGGTATTACGAGGAATTCGGCCCCGGCAGGGGCGTGCACGGCCTGGGTCTGCAGGATCCGTGGCCGGGTGCGGTAGCACCGCCACCCGAACTGGACGCCAATGGCGTTCCCGTGACGAAGCCACCGGCGCCCACAGAAGAGCGCCGCAGCATTCTCGATCTCTTCAGGAACTGAAGTTCAGCGGCTGCCCGGACTGCTCCGAGGCATAGCGCGAAAGGTGGGCGAAGAACTCGCCCTGCCCTTTGGTGTCCATCCAGGCGTTGCCGTCGTGCTTGTAATGAAAGCCGCCAGCACGGGCCGCCATCCACACCTCATGCAACGGCTTCTGCAGGTTGATGATGATCTGGCTGCGGTTGGCGAATGTCAGGGTGATCATGCCGCCCACACGCTGGTTGTCGATGTCCGCGTCGGTGTCGTCGTTGATGCGGTCGCAGGCCAGTTCAACCGCCCGCAGCAGTGCCTCTGCGTGGTCCTGGTACTCGGTATCGGTCATTACAATGCGTCGATGTTTGGTTTGAAACGCATTCTAGGTCGGGCCCGCAGCCCCTCTCGGGGCATGGCCATCACCGCGGGCCTGCTCGGCGCCTTGCTGCTGGCGGCTTGTGGACAGAAGGGCCCGCTGTACCTTCCCGGCCCGGACACACCCGAGGCGAAGAAGAAGCCCGCACCCGTTCAGACCGCACCGGCCGACACCCCCACCCCACCTGCGCAGCGCTGACCTGCTGCGTTTCCTGCCCGTACCTGCATGACCACCCTCGCCGGCCAACCCGCCGCCACGCTGCCCCCGTTCGTCAGCTATCAGAACCAGCAACTGATGGTGGAGGGCGTTTCGCTCGCCGCTCTGGCCCGCGAACATGGCACTCCGCTGTTCGTGTACAGCCGTGCCGCCATGCTCGACGCGCTGGCCGCCTACCAGCGGGGGCTGGCGGGGCGCGAACACCTGATCTGCTACGCGATGAAAGCCAACTCGTCACTGGCGATCCTCCAGACGCTGGTGCAGGCCGGGTGCGGCCTGGACATCGTGTCCGGCGGCGAGCTGGAACGCGCCCTGGCGGTCGGCGTCGAACCGTCCCGGATCATCTTTTCAGGCGTGGGCAAGACCCGCGCCGAGATGCGGCAGGCGCTCACCGTGGGCATTGGCTGTTTCAACGTGGAGAGCCGCGCCGAACTCGACGTGCTCGACGAGGTGGCCCGCGACATGGGCCTGCGCGCACCGGTGAGTGTGCGTGTCAACCCGAACGTGGACGCGCAAACCCATCCCTACATCTCCACCGGTCTCAAAGGCAACAAGTTCGGCATCGCGCATGAGGACGTGCTGTCGACCTATACGCATGCAGCCGCCTGCGAAGGCCTGCGCGTCGTGGGCATCGACTGCCACATCGGTTCGCAGATCACGCAGACCGGGCCCTATCTCGACGCCATGGATCGGGTCCTCGATCTGGTGGAGCGGATCGAGGCCGCAGGCGTGCCGATCGAGCACATCGACTTTGGCGGCGGCCTCGGCATCGACTACCAGGGCGACAACCCACCCGAAGCCGACGCGCTCTGGCACGCATTGCTGCAGCGCCTGGACGCACGCGGGTTCGGCGACCGCAAGATCTGCATCGAACCTGGCCGCTCCCTGGTCGGCAATGCAGGTGTGTGCCTGACCGAGGTGCTGTACCTCAAGCCCGGCGAGCAGAAAAACTTCCTGATCGTGGACGCGGCCATGAACGACCTGCCGCGACCGGCGATGTACCAGGCCTTTCACCGCATCGTGCCGGTGGCGCCGCGCGCCGATGCAGCCCCGTCGACCTGGGATGTGGTCGGTCCCGTGTGCGAGAGCGGCGACTGGATCGGACGGGACCGCGAACTCGCGGTGCAATCGGGCGACCTGCTGGCTGTGCTGTCTGCAGGCGCCTATTGCATGAGCATGGCCAGCAACTACAACACGCGCGGCCGCGCGGCCGAGGTGCTGGTGGATGGAACGAAGGCCCATCTGATTCGCGCACGCGAATCCCTGGCCGATCAGACGCGGCTCGAACGCCTGCTCTGAATCTGCTGCGCCGTCTGGCGCGGCATCAATACCGCATGCCAGCGCAGCGGTCTTCCATGGGTGCATCTGGCTTGTGCAACGCATTGCCGTGCGCCCTCTTGTGGTGCAACAGGCCTGTGACACGCCCCTCGGTGTTTGCACCTATAGGCCGTGCAGATCGAGTCCTCCAGAATCCGTCGACATTGTGCACAGCAACATGACCCGACGGCCTTCTGGAAGCTTCTCAAATCCATGCACGACAAGACCAGCGACACCATTCTGGAAACGCGCCAGCTCACCAAGTCCTTCAAGGGTTTCACCGCCGTCAACGACGTCAATCTGCGCGTCCAGCGCGGCTCGATCCACGCGTTGATCGGCCCCAATGGCGCGGGCAAGACGACGTGCTTCAACCTGTTGACCAAGTTCCTTGAACCGACCCAGGGGCAGATCCTGTTCAACGGCGAGGACATCACGCGTGAACAGCCTGCCCAGATCGCGCGCCGCGGCATCATCCGCTCGTTCCAGATCTCGGCGGTGTTCCCCCACCTGAGCGTGCTCGAGAACGTACGCGTGGGGCTGCAACGCAAGCTGGGCACGGCCTACCACTTCTGGAAGAGCGAACGTTCGCTCAACCTGCTCAACGAGCAGGCCCACCATCTGCTGACCGAAGTCGGGCTGCAGGACTTCGCGCGCGAGACCACGGTCAACCTGCCCTACGGCCGCAAGCGCGCGCTGGAGATCGCGACCACGCTGGCCATGGAGCCCGAACTGATGCTGCTGGACGAGCCCACTCAGGGCATGGGCCACGAAGACGTGGACCGCGTCACGCAGCTCATCAAGAAAGTCGCGGCTGGTCGCACCATCCTGATGGTGGAACACAACATGGGCGTGGTCTCCAACATCGCCAACACGATCACCGTGCTGCAACGCGGTGCCGTGCTGGCCGAAGGTTCGTATGCCGAGGTATCGGGCAACCCCGCCGTGATGGAGGCCTACATGGGCACCACGGACGGCCAACTCCAGGGAGCGCACTGATGGCCGCGCCCGCACTGGAAATCAGAAACCTGCAGGCCTGGTATGGCGAATCGCACGTGCTGCACGGCGTCGACATGGTGGTGCAGCCCGGGGAAGTTGTCACACTGCTGGGGCGCAACGGCGCGGGCCGCACCTCCACACTGCGCGCCATCCTCGGTCTCACAGGCTCGCGCAAGGGATCGATCCAGAGCGACGGCCAGGAACTCATCCACCTGCCCACGCACCGCATCGCGCGCCACGGCATCGGCTATTGCCCCGAAGAACGCGGCATTTTTGCCAGCCTCTCCTGCGAGGAAAACCTGCTGCTCCCGCCGGCACTGAAGGGGTCTGGCAAGGGCATGTCGGTGGAGGACATCTATGAGATGTTTCCCAACCTCGCCGAGCGCCGGCACAGCCAGGGCACGCGTCTCTCCGGGGGCGAGCAGCAGATGCTGGCGGTCGCCCGCATCCTGCGCACCGGCGCCCATCTGCTGTTGCTCGATGAGATATCCGAAGGCCTTGCGCCGGTGATCGTGCAGGCCCTCGCCCGCATGATCAAGACGCTCAAGAGCAAGGGCTACACCATCGTCATGGTGGAACAGAACTTCCGCTTTGCCGCGCCACTGGCCGACCGCTTCTACGTCATGGAGCATGGCCGCATGGTCGAGCAGTTCGATGCCTCCCAGCTGACCGAGAAGATGCCCGTGCTGCACGAGCTGCTCGGCGTCTGACCGCACTCACCGATCACCGTTTTCCTCAACCACCACATCAACGGAGACTGACAGCATGAAACACACAGCCAAACTGCTCACCCTGGCACTGGGTGCCGCGGGCCTGTTCACCGCCGCGCATGCGCAGGACAAGGTTCGCATCGGGTTCACCACCGACATGTCGAGCCTGTACTCCGACGTGGATGGCAAGAACGGCGCCATGGCCATCCAGATGGCCATCGACGATTTTGGTGGCAAGGTGCTGGGCAAGCCCGTCGAGTTGCTGACGGCTGACCACCAGAACAAGGCAGACATCGCGGCTTCCAAGGCCCGTGAGTGGTTCGACACGCAGGGCATCGACGTCATGATCGGCGGCACCAACTCCGGCACGGCGCTGGCCACGGCCAAGGTTGCTGAAGAGAAGAAGAAGCTCTACATCGTCAACGGCGCCGGGTCTTCCGCCCTGACCAACGCGGCCTGCTCGCCCTACACCGTGCACTACGCCTACGATACCGTGGCGCTGGCCAAGGGCACCGGTGGTGCCGTGGTGAAACAGGGTGGCAAGGACTGGTTCTTCCTGACAGCCGACTACGCCTTCGGCCATGCACTGGAAACCGACACGGGCAACGTGGTGAAGGCCGCTGGTGGCACCGTGAAGGGTGCGGTGCGCGCGCCGCTCAACACCTCTGACTTCTCCTCGTTCCTGCTGCAGGCGCAGAACTCGGGCGCGAAGATCCTCGGCCTGGCCAACGCCGGCGGCGACACGATTGCGTCCATCAAGGCAGCCAGCGAGTTCGGCATCAACAAGAGCATGAAGCTCGCCGGCCTGCTGATGTTCATCACCGACATCCACAGCCTGGGCCTGAAGGACACGCAGGGCATGTACCTGACCGACAGCTGGTACTGGGACAAGGACGATGCCAGCCGCGCTTTCGCCAAGAAGTTCTTCTCCAAGGCCAAGAGCATGCCCACCAGCATCCACGCCGCCAACTACTCGGCAGCCACCACCTACCTGAAGGCCGTCACCGCGGCCAAGACGACGGACAGCGACAAGGTGATGGCCCAGCTCAAGAGCATGGAAATCAACGACTTCTTCGGCAAGGGCCGCATCCGCCCCGATGGCCGCTACGTGCACGACATGTACCTGCTGGAAGTGAAGAAGCCGGCCGACTCCAAGGCCCCATGGGACTACATGAAGGTCGCCGCCACGCTCAAGGGCGAGGACGTCTTCACGACCAAGGCCGAGTCGAAGTGCGCGCTCTGGAAGTGATCTGACCCTGGACACCGCGGGCACAGCCCCGCGGTGTTCGCCTCCCTGGCGACGCCTGACCCACCCAACCACCTGACGCACCGCCGATGGACTTCTTCGGAATACCCTTGTCCGCCCTCCTGAGCCAGCTGCTGCTGGGTCTGGTCAACGGATCGTTCTACGCCATCCTGAGCCTGGGTCTGGCCGTCATCTTCGGGCTGCTCAACGTCATCAACTTTGCGCACGGGGCGCTGTTCATGCTGGGTGCAGTGCTCACCTGGATGGGCATGAACTACCTGGAGCTCAACTACTGGGTGATGATCGTGCTCGCGCCCCTGGCCGTCGGGGTTGTCGGCATCGTCATCGAGCGGCTGTTCCTGCGCTGGATCTACAAGCTCGACCACCTCTACGGCCTGCTGCTCACACTCGGCCTGACGCTGATGCTCGAAGGCGTGCTGCGCTCGGCCTATGGTGTCTCGGGCCTGCCCTACAGCGCACCGATCTCCGGCGCCACCAACCTGGGCTTCATGATCATGCCCAACTACCGCGGCTTCGTCGTGCTGGCGTCGCTGGTGGTGTGCCTGCTCACCTGGTACGTGATCGAAAAGACCAAACTGGGCGCCTACCTGCGCGCCGGCACCGAGAACCCCCGCCTGGTCGAGGCCTTCGGCATCAACGTGCCGCTCATGATCACGCTCACCTACGGCTTCGGTGTGGCACTGGCCGGGTTTGCCGGCGTGCTGGCCGCGCCGATCATGCAGATTTCGCCCCTGATGGGGCAGAACCTCATCATCATTGTCTTCGCGGTGGTGGTGATCGGAGGCATGGGCTCCATCCTCGGCACCATCCTCACCGGGTTGGGCCTGGGCATCGTCGAAGGCCTCACCAAGGTGTTCTACCCCGAAGCCTCGTCCACCGTGGTTTTCGTCATCATGGCCATCGTGCTGCTGATCAGGCCGGCCGGCCTGTTCGGCAAGGAAAAGTGAAGCCGGCATGAACACAACGTCCAAGAACATCCTCTACGGCTTGCTGCTGCTGGTCCTGCTCGCCGTGCCCTTCATTGGCATCTACCCGGTGCTGGTGATGAAGCTGCTGTGCTTCGCCCTCTTCGCGTCGGCTTTCAACCTGCTGCTGGGTTACACCGGCCTGCTCTCCTTCGGGCACGCGGCATTCCTCGGCGGCTCGGCCTATGTCACCGGACACGCGTTGAAGGTCTGGGGCGTGCCGACGGAGATCGGCCTGCTGCTCGGCACGCTCGCCGGTGCGGTGCTGGGCTGGCTCGTCGGTTCTCTGGCCATCCGCCGCCAGGGCATCTACTTCACCATGATCACGCTGGCACTGGCGCAGATGCTGTTCTTCTTCTGTCTGCAGATGCCTTTCACGGGCGGCGAGGATGGCCTGCAGGCGGTACCGCGCGGGCGGTTGCTCGGGTTCATCAACCTCGGCAACGACCTGACGATGTACTACGTGACGCTGCTGATCACGGTGGCTGCGTTCCTGTTGATCATGCGCATCGTGCACTCGCCCTTTGGCCAGATCCTCAAGGCCATCAAGGAAAACGAGCCTCGCGCCATCTCGCTGGGCTACGACACCCAGCGCTTCAAGTTGATGGTGTTCGTGCTGTCCGCCGCCCTCTCGGGCCTGGCGGGTTCCCTCAAGACGCTGGCCATGGGTTTCGCCACACTGACCGACGTGCACTGGACCATGTCCGGCTCCGTGGTGCTGATGACGCTGGTTGGTGGCCTGGGCACGCTGTCGGGCCCGCTGGTCGGCGCCGCGGTGGTGATCGCACTGGAGAACAAGCTGGGCGAGTTTGGCCATCTGGTGGCGCGCACCACAGGCATCGAATGGTTCAATGGTTTGGGCGAATCCGTGACCATGGTCATCGGCTTCATCTTCGTGGTGTGTGTGCTGGCCTTCCGCCGCGGCATCATGGGCGAAGTGATCGCGCTGGTGGAGCGCTGGCGCGGCAAGCAGGCCTGAGGCTCAGGCCTTCAACCTGCGCCACAGGCGCCAGGCCAGCAAGCTGCCCAGGATCGCGGCGTACACGCCCACTTCGGCAAAGTCGTTCTTGCCGCTGCGCATCCAGAAAAAGTGCAGCACCGCCAGTCCCGCGATCACGTACACGAGGCGATGAAGCCATTGCCAGCGCCGCGCGCCCAGCGCCCGGATGGCGCGGTTGAATGAGGTGGCGGCCAGGGGCAGCAGCAGCAGCCAGGCGAGAAAGCCCACCAGAATGAATGGCCGCTTGATCACGTCTGCCGCCACACCCGGCAGATCGAACTCCATGTCGAACCAGGCGTAGGCGAGCAGGTGCATGCAGGCATAGAAGAACACGAACAGGCCCACCATGCGCCGCAGGCTCAGCAAGGCAGGCCAGTTCAGGGTCACGCGCAAGGGGGTGATCGCGAGCACCAGCACGAGGAACCTCAGGGTCCAGTCACCTAGAGACCGTATCAGCGCTTCGGCCGGGTTGGCGCCAAGGCGGTCGGCGACAGCGGCGAACACCAGCCACGCAAACGGCAGGCAGGCCAGCACGAAGGCCACGGGCTTGGTCGCACGGTGTCCAAGCCAGCCATTCACCCGCGATGTCTGGCGCGGGACGGCTTCCATCAGTACAGCTTGCGCAGGTCCATGCCGGCGTACAGCTGGCCCACCTGGGGTGCGTACCCGTTGAACATCTGGGTCTGGCGGCGCTTGGCAAACAGGCCGCTGCCTTCTCCGATCCGGCGCTCGGTGGCCTGGCTCCAGCGCGGGTGCGAGACCTCGGGGTTCACGTTGGAATAGAAGCCGTACTCCTGGGGCGCTGCGACATTCCAGGCCGTGCGCGGTTCCTTGTCGGTGAACCGGATCTTCACCAGCGATTTGCCGCTCTTGAAACCGTACTTCCACGGCACCACCAGCCGCAACGGTGCGCCATTCTGGTTGGGCAGCACCTCGCCATACATGCCGAACGCCAGCAACGTCAGCGGGTGCATGGCCTCGTCCAGCCGCAGGCCTTCCACATAGGGCCAGCCCAGCACGTTGGAGCGCAGGCCCGGCATCTGTTTCGGATCGGCCAGCGTCACAAACTCCACGAACTTCGCGCTGCCCTGCGGTTGCACCTGCTTGATGAGCTCGCTCAGCGAGTAACCCACCCAGGGTATGACCATCGACCAGCCTTCGACGCAGCGCAGGCGGTAGATGCGCTCTTCCATGGGGCTGAGCTTGAGCAGGGCGTCCAGGTCAAAGGTGCCTGGCTTGTTGACCAGTCCCTCGACCGCGACCGTCCATGGGCGTGGTTTCAGCGTCTTGGCGTTGGCCACGGGATCGGATTTGTCGGTGCCGAATTCGTAGAAGTTGTTGTACGAGCTGGCGTCGTCGTAGGAGGTCAGCGCTTCCATGGTCACCGCGCCGTCAACGCCGGAGCGCTTGCCGGGCAGCGCCCCGAGCCTGCCCGGTTTTGGCGTGGCGGGCGCGGTCTGTGCCCACGCATCGCGACCGGCCCAGGACGCCATGCCGCCCCCCACCGCTGCAGCCGCCAGCAGCCATTGCCGCCGGTTCTGGTAGGCAGCCTGAGACGTGATCTCGCTGCCGTGAGGGTGGTTGAAACCGTTGTCGTGCGTGCGGATAGGCATAGGAAATTCCTTGCTGAATGCCACCCCGTCGCGGCGGTTGCCGCTCGGGTCGTTCACCATCTTGAGACCGTTCCCACCGCGGCAAGTTCCGGCACGATATCCGCACACAGTCTCTGTGCGGCCGCGAGTGTCAGAGTTCGCCGTAGCTGTGCAGACCTGAAAGGAACATGTTCACGCCGATGAAGGCGAAGGTCGTGATCGCCAGGCCCACCAGTGCCCACCAGGCGGCCACGGTGCCCCGCAGCCCTTTCATGAGCCGCATGTGCAGCCAGGCGGCATAGTTCAGCCAGACGATCAATGCCCAGGTTTCCTTCGGATCCCAGCTCCAGTATCCACCCCAGGCCTCGGCCGCCCAGAGCGCACCGAGCACTGTGGCGATCGTGAAGAAGGCGAAGCCGACCGCGATGGCCTTGTACATCACGTCATCCAGCACCTCGAAGCTGGGCAGGCGCTCGGCGATGCGGCGGCGCCCGAACAGGATGCCGCCAACGATCAGCGCCGAAATGCCGAAGTACACGAACCAGTAACTGCTGCCGTTCTCGGTAGCCGACTGGCGGAACACGATGGGTTCGAAGCACAGCACCACGCCCAGGATCCACAGCGGCGCGAGCTTGTACCAGCGGCTCTCGCTGGCGCTCTGTTTGATCAGGTAGGCGAAGGCCAGCATGGCGGCGATGGCGAAGGTGCCATAGCCGATGAAGTTGGCCGGCACGTGCAGCTTCATCCACCAGCTCTTGAGCGCCGGCACCAGCGGCTGGATGGCATGCGCTTCACGCACCAGCGTGTACCAGAGCAGGAAGCCCACCGCCGCGCTCACCACGAGCATCGCGAACGCGCCCATGCGGCGGGTCTTGTACTGGTCTTCGTAGTACAGGTAGAAGGCGGTGGTCATCCAGCAGAAGAGCACGAACACTTCGTACAGGTTGCTCACCGGGATGTGGCCGATGTCCGGGCCGATCTGGTGGCTTTCGTACCAGCGCACCAGCGAGCCGATGAGCGCCAGGCCCACCGCCACCCAGGTCAGGCGCGAGCCCAGGGCCTCGAAGCTGTCGCCCGCGCGGGTAAACATGCCCAGCCAGTAGAAGGCCGTGCTCATGAAGAACAGCACGCTCATCCACAGGATGGCCGACTGGCTGGAGATGAAGTACTTGAGCAGGAACGCCTGATCCGCGCGCGCAAGATCGGCGCCGGTGGGCGTCTGGTACAGCCAGATTGCCAGCACCGAGAACGCCGTCACCACCACCGTCAGGGTGCGCAGCGGGCGCCAGAACCAGCCCAGCCAGATCATGGCCGGCACCGTGCCCACGAGGATGGCCTTCTCATAGCCGTCCATGGCGGCGTTGTAGCGCACGAACGCCCAGGCAGCACCGACGATCACGAAGGCGGCGAACAGCCAGTCCCACACGTCGCGGCGTGCAAAGTAGCCAGGCGTCAGGCCTTCGCTGTTCAGGCCCTTCTTCTTCAGCTCGATGGTCTGGGTGGCAGTGACGCTGTTCATGGATGCACCTTCAGCAATTGGGTCTTGAGCAAATCGAATTCGCGGTCGGCCTCGAGCGTCTTGCGGTTCGACGACAGGGCCATGCGGGCCTGCGAGGCCGCATCACCCTCAGGCGAGAGCCACACCCACAGGCGGCGCTCGCGAACGTAGAGCATGGCAAAAACGCCAAGAATGAGCAACAGGCAGCCCAGGTAGACGATGCTCTGACCCGGCGCGCGCGCGACCTGGAACACGCTGGCCTGCACGTGGGTGAAGTCCTTGAGCTGGAACGTCATCGGCGCGGGGTAGAAAAAGGTGTCGCTCAGGCTGATCACGGCCTGGGCCATGAACTGCTGCGTCGCCTCGCTGCGCTCCAGCGGCGGCAGGCCGGCGCGCTCGCGGCTGAGCTGCATCAGCTCGAACAGCGTGCCATTGAGAATGCGGACTAGCACGTCGCTCGCACGCTCGCGTTCGGCGTCCGGCACGTTGTTCTCGAGGAAGGCGGAGACGGCCTGCAGACCACCACGAACAGGCTGGCCCGCGGCGCCATTGGTGGCCACAGGCTGAACGCCCGGCACATTCACCGCCTCGGCGCCAGCGAACAGCCCCAGCGCGCGGGAGGCAGACGCGGCCAGCGCCTCGGCCAGTTCAGGGCGCCCATCCTCCACCGCCGACGCGGCATAGCGGCGCACGGCCTGTTCACGCAGCTCTGCATCGCCGAGTGCGGCGCGCAGGCGAACAAAACCGTCGAGGCCATCCTTCTCGTCCACCGGAATGCGCAGGTAGCGGAAGGTCTCGGCCGGCGTGTCGCGCAGCCCCAGCAGATACACGCGCGAGCCGTCGATCTCGACCGGGAGCATGTAGTTGTGATACTCCACCGCTTGCCCCGCTGCGTCGCGCAGCTTGTAGGACACGCTCGGCCCCACGTTGCGCAGCGTTTTCTCGGTCACGGTCTTGTGGCCGGAACCGAGCCGGCTTTCGATCGAGCTGCGCAGGTCGACCTTGCGCACATCGACGCTCTCACCCGCGTTGTTCGCGGCGAAGTTTTCCACGTTGATTACGCGCAGACCGGTGTACTCCAGCGTGAGCTTGTCGTCGCCGTTGCTGAGCGCCGTGGAGCTGCCGATGGTGCCTTCGATCTCGAATGGCCGCGTGGGCCCGTTCAGCGGCACGGCCTGCAGCTTCACGCGCGACCCGCCGTCGTCAAAGCTGGACTGGTAGATGTTGATGCCGCGGTGGCTGGCGGGGTGGTTCACCTCCACGCGAGCCTCCTTGCGCTCGCCGGTCTCGTGATCGTGGATCACGATGTCGCTGGCGAACAGCTTGGGCATGCCGGTGTCGTAGTACTCGACGATGAACTTCTTGAGCTCGACCGAGAACGGCAGGTCCTGCAGCAGCACGCCCTGGGGCTGCGTCAGGATCGCCGTGCCAGCCGTCGTGCCTTCGGTGACCAGCAGGTTCCCGCGGAAGGTGGGGTTGCTGGCCGAAAGGCGGTGCTCGGCGGGCACGTCGGCGATCAGCCCGCCGCCCATGAAGGGCGTCTTGCCGTTGAACCAGGTCTGAGCGCGCACCATCAGGTCGCCGTCGACCAGGCCACCGATACACACCAGCACGATGGCGCTGTGCGCTGCGAGATAGCCGATCTTGTTGGCCGTGCCCGTTTTTGCGGCAACCATCCAGCCTGTGCCGGTTGGTGTGGGGCGCGACTGCAGCTTGACCTTCCAGCCCGAACCCAGCAGGGTCTGGCCAATGCGGTTCGCCGCGATCTCCGGCGTCTCGGACAGAGCTCCCTCCGCACGGTGCGGAAACGCTTTCAGGCTCTGCTCGCGGATGTTTTCCTTGTAGGCCTTGAAGTCGGCAAATATCTTGGGCGTGTTGCGCGCGATGCAGAGGCTGGTGCTCACGACCAGGAAGGCCAGGATCAGCAGGAACCACCACGCGCTGTAGACCGAGTACAGGTTTGCGCTGGAAAACACGTCGGCCCAGAAGGGACCGAACTGGTTGACATAGTTGATGAAGGGCTCGTGCTGTTTCACCACCGTGCCGATCACCGACGCGATACAGATCACGGTGAGCAGCGAGATGGCGAACCGCATCGAGGACAGCAGCTCCACCAGCTCGCTGACGATGCGCGAGCCGGTGCGGATGTGCAGGCCTTGGGTGGAGACGGTCATGTGGGGTGGGGGGGAACTGTGCAGCAAAAAGGGCGGTTCCAGTGTTCCCGGAACGCGCCCTGTTGTGATGATTTTTATGGCTGGCGGTTCAACGCCCCGCGGGTTTATTGCATTGTGCCGACAAATATCAATGTGCGCTTATATCCCGGCCGGCCACGAGGGGCTTGCGCCCTCCCGAGGTGATCAGCGCAGGCCGGCAATGTAGTCCGACACCGCCTGGATTTCGCGGTCGTTCATCTTGGCGGCCACGCCGGTCATCTGCGCATTGTTCTTGCGGGTGCCGTCACGGAAGTGTTTCAGCTGCGTGGCGGTGTACTCGGCCTGCTGGCCGGACAGGCGCGGGTACTGCGCAGGAATGCCGGCGCCGTTGGGGCTGTGGCAGCCGGCGCAGGCAGCAATCTGGCGATCGGCAATGCCGCCGCGGTAGATGCGTTCACCCAGCCGCACGAGATCCTTGTCGGTGGCAGCGCCGCCCTTGGCCTTCTGGTCGGCCAGCCAGTAGGCGATGTTGCGCATGTCGGCGTCGGACAACGCGGAGGCGAAACCCTTCATGATGGCGTTGTCGCGCTTGCCCGACTTGTATTCCTGCAGCTGCTTGACGAGGTATTCGGGGTGCTGTTGCGCCAGCTTCGGGTTCGCAGGCGTGGTCGAGTTGCCGTCCGCCGCGTGGCACGCCACGCACACCTGACCGTACATGGCGCTGCCCTTGGCCAGATCGGGTTTGGCCGGTTGCGCCTGGGCGCTGAACGACAGGGCTGCGGCAGCAGCGGCGCAAAGGAAGGAAACAGGCAATTTCATGACGGGGCGGGCGTCGGCTGCGACGGGTTCGGTTGTGGGAGTTCTCGGTTTATCTGGACAAAGCCAATCGATTTTACAATGTCCCACCGGGAAACCCCCCAAATGACCCACCGCCCCACTCCAGCCCCCCAGACCGCTTCGCCGTCGCACGACGCCCCGGGCCTCAAAGCCCCGATACCCCCAGCTGGAAAAACCAACGCCGCCCTCAAGCCCGATCCCAAGATCGCGCATGGCTGGCTGCACACCGCCCGCTTCCTCACCACCGCGCCGCAGCTCGAATTCCTGCCACCCCTGGAGGTGCCCGAGATCGCGTTCGTGGGCCGCTCCAATGCGGGCAAATCCACCTGCATCAACACGCTGACACAGCAGAAGCGCCTGGCCTTTGCGTCCAAAACGCCTGGGCGCACACAGAGCATCAACCTGTTTTCGCTGGGCAAGCAGGGCGTGACCGACGCCGTGCTCGCCGACCTCCCCGGCTATGGCTATGCCGCAGTGCCGCGAGAAGCCAAGCTGCGCTGGCAGCGCGTGATGGGCAACTACCTGCTCACCCGCGAGAACCTCAAGGGCGTGGTGCTGCTGATCGACCCCCGCCTGGGGCTGACCGAGCTCGACGAGATCCTGCTGGAGGTGATCCGTCCGCGCGTCGAGGAAGGCCTGAAGTTCCTGGTGCTGCTCACCAAGTCGGACAAGCTCAACCACGCCGAGGCGCAGAAGGCGCTGTCGATTGCGCGACTGCAATCCGGTGGCGGCGAAGCGAGACTCTTCTCGGCCTTGAAAAAGAAGGGGCTGGACGAGGTGGCGCTGCTGCTCTGGCAATGGACGCACGGCGACGCTCCATCCCCGGCAACCCCGGCCGTTCCTGACGAAGAGCCCCCCGCACTGGACTGACACGGCGCGGGCCCACTCCGGAGAGCCCGATGATCGAGACATTCCAGCAGGCCCTGCCCCACGGCATCACCCTGAGCTGCCGTGCCGCAGGCGAAGCGGGCCGCCCCGTGCTTCTGTTCCTGCATGGGTTTCCGGAAGCCGCCTTCGTGTGGGACGAACTGCTCACCCATTTCGCGCAGCCCGCGCATGGCGGCTACCGCTGTGTGGCCCCCAACCTGCGCGGTTTCGAGCGCTCCAGCGCACCGACCGAGGTGGCTGCCTACCGGGCCCGGCCTCTGCTGCAGGATCTCGGCGCGCTGATCGACGCCATCACCGCAGACAGCCCCACACCCGGCCAGGTGGCCGGCCTTGTTGCCCACGACTGGGGTGGTGCTCTGGCCTGGGGTCTGGCGGCACAGCGACCGGCCCTCATGCGGCAGCTGGTGATCGTCAACGCGCCGCATGCCGCCACCTTCCAGCGCGAACTGGCGCATTCGCCAGCGCAGCAGGCGGCCAGCGCCTACATGAACTTCCTGGCACGCCCGGACGCCGCCGCCCTGCTGGCAGAGAACGATTTCGCCCGCCTCTGGCCCTTCTTCACGAACATGGCCGCCACCAGCGGCCCCACCGCCTGGCTCGATGAAACCATGCGAGACCGCTACCGCGAGGTGTGGCGCCAGGGCCTGACGGGCCCCTGCGCCTATTACGCGGCATCACCGCTGCGCCCTCCGACGAATGACGATGCCGGTGCGGCCGCAGTGCAGGCGCCCCGGGACAAGACTGCAGTAACGGTTCCCACCCTCGTGATCTGGGGTCAGGGCGACACCGCGCTGCCAGAGGCGCTGCTCGATGGACTGGAGATGTATGTGGACGACCTGCGCATCGAACGCGTGCCCGGCGCCACTCACTGGATCGTGCACGAGCAACCTGCGCACCTGATCACCCTGATTGGCGCTTTCCTGGCCGATCAGAGGTCTGCGTAGAACGACGGCTCGGTGCCGGGCCTCGTCTTGAAGCGCTTGTGCACCCAGTAGTACTGCTCCGGGGTCTCGCGGATATAGCCCTCGAGGAAGCGGTTCATCGCCGCGGTGTCGGCTTCCGCGTCCGCAGTCGGGTAGTCGACCCAGGGCGACATCACCCGCACTTCGTAGCCGCCGGGCGTAAGCCGGCTCACCACCGGCACCACCCGCGCGCGCCCGAGCCGGGCCAGCCGGGAGAGCGACATGAGCGTGGCGGTCTGCACGCCGAAGAAGGGCACGAACGCCGCGTCGCGCATGCCGTGGTCCATGTCGGGCAGCAGGTACAACGGCAGCCCTTGTCGCATTGCGGCCACCAGCGGCTTGATGCCCTGGCGCTTGCCCACCACATGGGGATTGCCGAACCGCTGGCGACCCTGCGCCATCCAGCGGTCCACATCGGCGTTCAGCTGCTCGGCGTAGAGCCCGCAAAAACGGCGCTCCAGGTGCGCCGTCAAGGCGATCCAGCCCGCATCCATGCCCACGAAATGCGGGGCGAAGATCACGGTGGGTTCGTCGCCCGCCAGCGCCTCCAGGTCGCCCGTGAGCGTGAGGCGCTTGCGCACCGTGTCCAGCGGCGCCTCCCACAGCCAGCTCCGGTCCAGCCAGGCTTGCGCGAAATAGACGAAGTGCCGGCGCACCGCGCGCTTGCGCTCGGCCGCGCTGCTGTCCGGGAAACACAGGGACCAGTTGACGGCGGCAATGCGCCTGCGCCGCGCCGCCACGAGATGCAGCACCTGGCCCAGCAACCAGCCGAAGCCACGCACCCAGGACAGCGGCAACGCAGCCAGCACCTTCATGAACGCCACGCCCAGCCGGTTGGCGAGATTGCCTCGCGGCAGCGGCGGCACATCGGTGGCAGGGGACGGGGAGGACATCAGGAAGACCCGGGGGCCGCGCGAACGGGCGACTTGTAGCGGTTGTAGGACCAGAGGTATTGGGCCGGGCATTCTCGCACCAGCGCCTCCATCGCGCGGTTGATCTGCGCCGCGGACTCGATCGGGTCTGCCGACAACGACCCGCCGTTCAACACATCGAATGGCCGCACATGCACACGGTAGCCGCGCCCACCCTTCAGGCGCTCACCCCAGCTCAGCAGGATCTGCACACGGCCCGCCTGGGCGAGCCGGGCCGACAGCGTCATGGTGTAGGCATCGCGGCCGAAGAAAGGGGCCCATACACCCTGCCCTTCGGGTGGCACCTGGTCGGGCAGCAACCCCACAGCCTGCCCGGCCTTGAGTGCCTTGATGAGTTGCTTCACACCGGCCAGGGTGGTGGGGGCGGCGAACAGGCCCGGTCGCTGGCGGGCGCCGGCCACAAGGTCGCGCAACCAGGTCTGGCGTGCCGGACGGAACAGCACCGTCATGGGGTTTGCGTCGCCAAAACGTTTTGCGTAAGCCTGGGCGGTGATCTCGAAACAGCCCAGGTGCGGCGTCAGGAACAGCACGCCAGCGCCCTGTGCCTGCGCCGCTTCGATGTGCTCCGCACCCGCCCAGGACACGGGCACTGGCCGACCCAGCCAGAGGCGGGGCAATTCCGCCACCAGCTTGCCCGCTTCGCCCACAGAAGCCCGCGCCATGCCACGCGGATACCCCGCCTGCGTGGCGTTCGCAAACAGGCGGCGCCGGTAGCGGCCCGACAGGGCAAAGCTCAGCCAGCCCAGCAGCCAGCCCATCGCGTGGAGCACGGGCAGCGGCATCCAGCTCAGCACGCGAAACAGACAGTGAATCAGGAAAGCCACAGATAGGAGAGAGGCAGATCGGCCCCGAAAAACTTGATCTAGAATCCCGGGATCGCCGAGTTATGGAACTAATTGCGGGGCGATTCACAAATTCCGCTAAAGCGTTCGCCGAACTCTGACAGACCGGCAACGCCGGTCAACCACAGTGGAGTTTATATACATGGCGAACGATTTCCTTTTCACCTCCGAATCCGTCTCCGAAGGCCACCCCGACAAGGTCGCTGACCAGATTTCGGACGCAATCCTCGACGCGATCTTCACCCAGGACCCGCGCAGCCGCGTGGCCGCCGAGACCCTCTGCAACACCGGTCTGGTGGTGCTGGCGGGCGAGATCACGACCAACGCGCACGTCGACTACATCCAGGTCGCGCGCGACACTCTCAAGCGCATCGGCTACGACAACACCGAATACGGCATCGACTACAAGGGCTGCGCGGTCATGGTCTGCTACGACAAGCAGTCCAACGACATCGCCCAGGGCGTGGACCACGCGTCCGACGACCACCTGAACACCGGTGCTGGCGACCAGGGCCTGATGTTCGGTTATGCCTGCGACGAGACGCCCGAGCTGATGCCGGCCCCCATCTACTACGCACACCGCCTCGTGGAGCGCCAGGCCCAGCTGCGCAAGGATGGCCGCCTGCCCTTCCTGCGTCCCGACGCCAAGAGTCAGGTGACGATGCGCTACGTGGACGGCAAGCCCCACAGCATCGACACCGTGGTGCTCTCCACCCAGCATTCGCCTGACCAGAGCGAGTCGGCCACGAAGATGAAGGCCTCGTTCAACGAAGCCATCATTGAAGAGATCATCAAGCCCGTGCTGCCGAAGGAATGGCTCAAGGACACCAAGTACCTGATCAACCCCACCGGTCGCTTCGTCATCGGCGGCCCGCAGGGTGACTGCGGCCTGACCGGCCGCAAGATCATCGTGGACACCTACGGCGGTGCCTGCCCGCACGGCGGTGGCGCGTTTTCGGGCAAGGATCCGTCCAAGGTGGACCGCTCGGCCGCCTACGCCGCGCGCTACGTCGCCAAGAACATCGTCGCCGCCGGTCTGGCCCGGCAGTGCCAGATCCAGGTGGCGTACGCCATCGGCGTGGCGCGTCCGATGAACATCACGGTCTACACCGAAGGCACGGGCGTGATCTCCGACGACAAGCTGTCGGCACTGGTGGCCGAGCATTTCGACCTGCGCCCCAAGGGCATCATCCAGATGCTCGACCTGCTGCGCCCGATCTACACCAAGACCGCCGCCTATGGCCACTTCGGCCGGGAAGAGCCCGAGTTCGCCTGGGAGCGCACCGACAAGGCCGCCGCATTGCGCAAGGCCGCCGGCCTGTAAATATTCACAGAGCTCAGTGCGAAAAGCCCCGCGGCGCAAGCCCCGGGGCTTTTTTTACGACCTCTTTCTTACACCCGGAAAAACCACTGGTCGTAACAATTTGAATTTCCTGCGACTGCGACCGATATGGGGAGTACAAGCCACTTTCTGGCTTGCACCGCAACGACCCGGGAGCTTCGACACATGGACAACGCTATCTGCCCTGAAGGGATGGACACGCCCGAACAACAGTTCGAGCGGATGCTGGCCCTGCGGACGCAAGAACTCCAGGCCGCGCTGGACAGCGCACGGTCGCTCTGCGACCAGGCGCCGTGCGGCCTGCTCACCTTTGACGCTGCGCAGCGCTGCGTGCACCTCAATCAGGCTCTGCAGGGCTGGCTGGGGCACGGTGCGCCCGGAACGCATCTCAACGAACTGGTTGCGCCACGCTCACGCGATGCATTGAACACCCATGTCGAATCCCTGCGCCAGAGCGGACAGTGCGAGCCGGTCGAACTTGAGTGGCTGCGGGCCGATGGCAGTGTGTTCCGAGCCCGCCTCACGTCCAGCCCGGTGTTCGACGCCGAAGGCCATTTCCTGCATGGGAGCGGTGTGGTGGCGATGGCCGACGCGGCCCAGACCACGGCACCCCAGGACAGCCTGCTGCGCAGCATCACCGACCGCATCCCGGCGCGCCTGGCTTACTACGACAAGAACCTGATCTGCCGTTTCGCGAACCAGGCCCACGCCGCGCGATACGGCAAGACGCCGGCCGAGATGGTCGGCTCGCCCCTGAGCCAGGTGGTGCGGCCCGACATCCTGCCCGACATCCTGCCGCGCGTGGCGCAGGCGCTGTCCGGGCAGACGCAGACTTTCGAGGCCGAACGCGTTGCCGCAGACGGTTCGCTCAACTACTTCGAAATCCACTACATCCCCGATTACCAGAACGGTTCGGTGGAAGGCATCTTCATCGAGCTGCACGACATCACCGAACGGCGCCGCACGGAAGAGTTCGTGTTGCATGCCAACCAGGATCTGGAAGAGCGCGTTCGCTCGCGCTCGGCAGAGCTCTTCGCCAGCGAGCAGCGCTACCGCCTGATGGTGGACGCCATCCAGGACTACTGCATCTATTTCGTCGACGAGAACGGCGGCATCACCGAGTGGACCGAGAGCGCACAGCGCCTGCATGGCCACACCCGTTCACAGATCATGGGTCGTTCGTACGAAGTGCTGCTGTCCGCCGACAACGCTGGCGAGGACGAGGTCGATCCCGGCCAGGTGCTGCGCCTGGCCAAGGCCCATGGCCAGTGGGAAACCCGTGGCTGGCGCCTGCGCGAAGACGGCTCGCGCTTCTGGGCGCACACCGTGCTCACCGCGCTGCGCAACGAGGCCGGCGATCTGCAGGCGCTCTCCAGCATCACCCGCGACATGACTGCCGCGAAGAGCCTGGAGGACGTGATGAATGACCTCAACCGGGAACTGGAGAAGCGCGTGGCCGAGCGCACGCAGCAGCTGGTGGCGGCCAACAAGGACCTCGATGTGTTCTCGCACATGGTCTCGCACGACCTGCGCGCACCACTTCGCCACATCGCCAGCTTCGTCAGCCTGCTGCAGGAACAGATGGGCGACTCCGGTGATGCCCTCGCCCTTCAGTACCAGAATTCCATCGCCAAGGCATCCAGGCGCATGAGCCTCATGATTGAAGGCCTGCTCGAATACGCACGCCTCGGTCGCGTGGCGATCGAATCGCAGCCGGTCCCCATCACGCAGCTCGTGCAGGGGGTGATTGGCCACCTGAAGCAGGAAAACCAGGATCGCCGGATCGAATGGGTGATCGAGAACGACCTGCCCGTCGTGCGCGGTGACGCCATGCTGCTGGCACAGGCGCTGGGCAACCTGCTGGGCAACGCCGTGAAGTACACGCGCAAACAGGATGTGGCGCGCATCGAGCTCGGCTGGAAGGTGAACCCGGTGGGTGGGCGTACCTTCTTCATCAGCGACAACGGCGTGGGCTTCGATCTGGAGAAGGCGCACAACCTGTTCGTCATGTTCCAGCGGCAGCACCATTCGATGGACTTCGAGGGCACGGGCACCGGTCTGGCGCTGTCGCAGCGGATCATCGAACGCCACGGCGGTCGCATCTGGGCAGAGACCACCCCGGGTGAAGGCTGCACGTTCTACTTCACCCTGCCGTTTGACGGCATGGAACCCGAAATGGCGTTCCCGGAATCCTCGCTGGCCGAGCTGCCGGCCTGAGGCACGAACCGATAATGGGGCGGTGATCACCACCGCCCCACTCCCTTTCCCCCTGTTCAATCTGCAGGGCCATGTGGCCCTGGTCACCGGTGCGGGCCGCGGCCTGGGCCTGGCCATGGCCAGGGCACTCGCCGAGCACGGCGCCACCGTGTGGATCAATGGTCGGGATGCCCATCAACTGGACAGCGCGGTGGCGCAGATCCGGGACGCAGCCCGACCCGCCGGGGGCACCGCGCACGCCCTGCCGTTCGACGTGGCCGATGAAGCCGCGTCCAGCGCCGCCGTGGCGCGGGTGCTCGCCGAAAGCGGCCGGCTCGACGTGCTGATCAACAACGTGGGCCAGCGCCGCCGCCAGTCCCTGGACGAGCTGCCCGCCCGCGCGCTGCGCGAACTGCTGGAAACCAATCTGGTCTCGGCGTGGCACCTGTGCCGCGAGGCCGCGCGCCCGATGCGCGCCCAGGGCGCCGGCCGGATCATCAACGTCACATCGATCGCGGGGCCGATTGCCCGCGCTGGCGACGCTGCCTACACCACCGGCAAAGGCGCGCTGGAAGCCCTCACGCGCGCCCTGGCGGCCGAACTCGGGCCCGAGGGCATCAACGTCAACGCCATCGCGCCGGGTTATTTCGCCACCGACACCAACGCGGCCATGGTGGATGACGCGGCCACTGCCGCGTGGCTGGCGCAGCGCAGTTCACTGGGCCGGTGGGGCCAGCCTGCCGAAATCGGCGGCGCCGCGGTGTTCCTGGCCTCGGCAGCTGCCAGCTATGTCACCGGCCAGGTGCTGGTGGTCGACGGCGGCTACCTGGCGCATTTCTGAACCGGGCCGCCCCGGGCGCTCAGCCGGCGTGCTTGCGAACCCAGGCCTCGTAAGCGGACAACCATTTCTGGGCGAATTCCCGGCTGTCGGCCCCGATGCCGCCGTCCTTGTCAAACAGGCCATCCTTGGCCTGCAGGAACGCCTCAGGCTGTCCCAGCGTGGGCATGTCCAGATAGGCCAGGATGTTGCGCAGGTGCTGTTGCGCGAGCGATGTACCGATCGCGCCAACCGACACGCCGATCACCCCCGCCGGCTTGCCGGCCCAGGCGCTTTTGCCGTACGGGCGCGAGGCATGGTCGATCGCGTTTTTAAGCACACCGGGAATGGACCGGTTGTACTCGGCCGTCACGAAGATCAGGCCCTGCGAGGCCGCAATCTCGGACTTGAGCCGCTTCACCTGTTCCGACTGGTTGGCATCGTCGTCCTGGTTGTAGAGCGGCAGGTCGCCAATCTCGAGCTGCTTGAACGTGAAGTCCCTGGACGCGAGCCTGGCGAGGGCATTTGCCAGCTGGCGGTTGAAGGAGTCGCGGCGCAGGCTGCCGACGATGACGCCGATCTGGAATCCACTCATGTCAAATCCTCTCCGGTAAGGGTGGTGAACAAAGGGTGAATACCGCAGCCTACAGGTTCGGCGCAGACACTCAGGCCGGTGTGGGTACCGCCGGGCGATCGGGCAAGTGCAACACCACCTTGCGCGGTTCATCGGCCATCTGGTGCAGCGCCTTGCCGAGCCGATCCAGCATGGGCTCGGCGTCCACCTCGCCCGCCCCGTCGGGCAACGCCATGGATGCCAGGCGGAAGCGCAACGACAGCCCCGCCGGCAACGAAGGCACCTGCTCCAGCCCCTTGGCCACGATGTGCTGCGCCAGCAGCATGAGCGCATCGTCAGGCAAGGGCCCCTCCACCAGAATCGCGAAACGCGCATCCGCCACGCGGCAGACCGTGTCCACGTCGCGCACCACGTGCGAAAGGCGCGAGGCAGCCACCACCAGCGCTCGATCGGCAACGACCCGCCCTTCACGGGACACGATGTCCGCATGGTTGACGAGCTCGACCAGCATCAGGCCGCTGCGGTGGCCGTAGCGCCGCGAGCGGCGCACCGCGTCGTGCAGGCGCAGGTGAAGCACCGGCGCGATGGTGAGCCCCGTCAGCGGGTCGGTGCTCTCAATCGCGCGCAGCCGGGCATGGTTCTCGTTGAACTCCTTGGCCCGGCGGTGCAGGATGTACAGCAGCAAGGGAATCTCGATCGCCGAGCCGATGAGCACCGCGTACTGCGTGGCCCAGCTGTCGGGCATCAGGCCCGCGGCGCGCAGCGCAGGAAACGGGTAGGTCAGATGGACCGGCAGGAACCCCAGCGCGAGCCTGCCTGCGTACTTCTCACCGAGGCGCCATGTCCAGATGCACAGCGTGAAGCTCAGCACCACCGACAACAGGCCGTACAGGTTGAGCACCAGGAGGGCGAAGGGGTTCAGCAACAGCAGGTAGAGCACGGGGAACAGCAGGCCGAACACCGACCAGGCGAGCACGAAGCGGTCCAGCCGCCGGTGGTAGCGCGCCACTGCGCAGGCCTCGCGCACGAACCAGATGCCCGACGCGGTGAGCCACAGCATGAACACGGCAGGCGCCGCGTCGTTCCACCAGGCCCAGTCACGCCAGAAGAACACCCCGCCCACGCCGGTAAAGGCGGCCTGGAAACCCAGCATGGCCGCGACGTAGCAGCAATAGGCGATGAAGGCACGGTCGCCATACAGACGCGCATGCACCCAGCCCCAGAACAGCACGAGCAGGCCGAACCCCAGATAGCCCCCGACCATGAGGAAAGTCCAGTAACGCGTTTCCTGCAGCGAGCTCTCGTCCTGCAGCAACAGGCGCGGGCTCAACGATGCGGGCCGGTTCTCCAGCCGCAACCACACCGGCCCCGACGCCGTGGCCGGCAGCGCGAAGACTGGCGTCTGGTCCGGATGGCTCCATTGGGACACCGGCAAACGATCGCCCGCCTGCTGCACCGCCCACTGCCCGTCCGGCCCCAATGCATGAAATGTGGCCCGGTCGGTGAACGCGGCCGCGCTCAGCACCAGGTACCAGCGCCGCCCGGCATCCAGCGCCGGAAGTTCCAGGCGCACCCACAGCGCGGCGCCCGCCAGATCAAAAGGCCGGTAACGCTCCATGGCCTGGAAGTCCGACGCCGGCCGGGCAACCACTTCTTCCACGGAGGCGTTTCCGGTGGGGTCGACCCAGAACTGTGTCTGCAGCGTGACGTCCACACCCGGCGCCGCGGCCCGGGCCCCCAAGGCGAGCCCGAGGCCCAGCAACAGGATGGTGTGCACCACCAGAGAGCGCAGGAAGGACCCGCGGGACGGCAGAAAAAAGCGAAGACGGCGCATGGCGGCATCGTAAATGTTTGTGACAACACCTTCGTGAACGAACCGGTACCCGACGCGCACGAACCAGAAATAAACCGGCCCGAACTTGAAATGGGGGGTCTGCGCCCTTATGATTAGCACTCGCTGGCGTTGAGTGCTAACACCCTTCGCCATGTCGATCAGCGGTTTCTGCCTGTCCTTCTGGCTGGCTTCCGCCGTTCTGAACAAACCCCATCCGTTCCATACCCAGGAGATGCAATGAACCTTCGTCCTCTCGCCGATCGCGTGATCGTCAAGCGCATTGACAGCGAAACCAAGACCGCCTCCGGCATCGTCATCCCCGACGCCGCCGCCGAAAAACCCGACCAGGGCGAAGTCCTGGCGGTCGGTCCCGGCAAGAAAAACGACAAGGGCGAACTGTCCGCCATGAACGTCAAGGTCGGTGACCGCGTTTTGTTCGGCAAGTACAGCGGCCAGACCGTCAAGGTTGCTGGCGACGAACTGCTGGTCATGAAGGAAGACGACCTGTTCGCGGTCGTTGAATCCAAGTGATCTTGCGGGACTGACCGGCCCACGCGCACAACGCCCGGCCGCTCTGTCCCCGACTGACTAACCTCAATTTTTTCGGAGAACTCTCATGGCAGCAAAAGACGTCATTTTCGGCGGCGAAGCCCGCGCACGCATGGTTGAAGGCGTGAACATCCTGGCCAACGCGGTCAAGGTCACCCTGGGCCCCAAGGGCCGCAACGTGGTGCTCGAGCGCTCGTTCGGCGCCCCCACCGTGACCAAGGACGGTGTGTCCGTGGCCAAGGAAATCGAACTCAAGGACAAGCTCCAGAACATGGGCGCCCAGATGGTCAAGGAAGTCGCTTCCAAGACCTCCGACAACGCCGGTGACGGCACCACCACCGCCACCGTGCTGGCCCAGGCCATCGTGCGCGAAGGCATGAAGTACGTGGCCGCCGGCATGAACCCGATGGACCTGAAGCGCGGCATCGACAAGGCTGTTGAAGCCCTGATCGCCGAGCTGAAGAAGGCCTCCAAGGCCACCACCACCAGCAAGGAAATCGCCCAGGTCGGCTCCATCTCCGCCAACAGCGACACCTCCATCGGCGAGATCATCGCCAACGCGATGGACAAGGTCGGCAAGGAAGGCGTGATCACCGTGGAAGACGGCAAGTCGCTGCAGAACGAACTCGACGTCGTCGAAGGCATGCAGTTCGACCGCGGCTACCTGTCGCCCTACTTCATCAACAACCCCGAGAAGCAGGCTGCCCTTCTGGACAACCCCTTCGTGCTGCTGTTCGACAAGAAGATCAGCAACATCCGTGACCTGCTGCCCACGCTGGAGCAAGTTGCCAAGGCTGGCCGTCCGCTGCTGATCATTGCCGAAGACGTCGAAGGCGAAGCCCTGGCGACGCTGGTGGTCAACACCATCCGCGGCATCCTGAAGGTCGTGGCCGTCAAGGCACCTGGCTTCGGCGACCGCCGCAAGGCCATGCTGGAAGACATCGCCATCCTGACGGGCGGCAAGGTCATCGCTGAAGAAGTGGGCCTGACGCTCGAGAAGGTGACCCTGGCCGACCTGGGCCAGGCCAAGCGCGTGGAAATCGGCAAGGAAAACACCACCATCATCGACGGCGCCGGCGCTGCTGCTGACATCGAAGCCCGCGTGAAGCAAGTGCGCGTGCAGATCGAAGAAGCCACCAGCGACTACGACCGCGAAAAGCTGCAGGAACGCGTGGCCAAGCTGGCCGGCGGCGTGGCCGTGATCAAGGTGGGCGCTGCCACCGAAGTCGAAATGAAGGAAAAGAAGGCCCGCGTGGAAGACGCCCTGCACGCCACGCGCGCTGCAGTGGAAGAAGGCATCGTGGCCGGTGGTGGCGTGGCTCTGCTGCGCGCCCGTCAGGCCGCTGGCACCATCAAGGGCGACAACGCTGATCAAGACGCCGGCATCAAGCTGGTGCTCAAGGCAATCGAAGCACCCCTGCGCGAAATCGTGGCCAACGCCGGTGGCGAGCCGTCGGTGGTGGTCAACGCCATCCTGGCTGGCAAGGGCAACTACGGCTTCAACGCCGCCAACGACACCTACGGCGACATGATCGAAATGGGTATCCTGGATCCCACGAAGGTCACCCGCACCGCACTGCAGAACGCCGCTTCGGTGTCCAGCCTGATGCTGACGACCGAAGCCATGGTCGCCGAGTCCCCGAAGGACGACGCACCGGCCATGCCTGGTGGCGGCATGGGTGACATGGGCGGCATGGGCGGCATGGGCATGTAATTGCTCCTTGCCTGAGGGTGCATGGCGGCGTTGCAGCCGCTTGCCGTGGCAATACCACTGTCAGCGCGTCTGCGCCTTGCCCTGCATCCTCATGCTGCGTCGGAATGCATCACTGCACGCTGACGAAACCCCAAAGCAAAAGGCCCCGCGAGCGATCGCGGGGCCTTTTGCTTTGTGCTGATGGTGCCTTACTTCATCAGGCCTTCCAGCTTGATCGTGTCTGCCACAAAAGCGCGAATGCCTTCGGCCAGTTTTTCCGTGGCCATGGCGTCTTCGTTCAGGGCGAAACGGAAGCTGGCTTCGTCGTGCGTGACGAAAGGAATGTCGAGGGCTTTGGATGTGGTGGCGTCCAGCGCCTTCGTCAGTGGCGCATCGCTGGCGGCCAACTGGGCCAGCAGGTCCGGGCTGATGGTGAGCAGGTCGCAGCCGGCCAGTGCCGTGATCTGGCCGACGTTGCGGAAGCTCGCACCCATCACCTCGGTGGCGATGCCATGTTTCTTGTAGAACTCGTAGATGCTGCGCACCGAACGCACACCGGGATCGTTGGGGCCGGCCATCGCGGCTTCGTCCCAGGCGGCACCAGCGCTCTTCTTGTACCAGTCGTAAATGCGGCCCACAAAGGGCGAGATCAGTTGCACCTTTGCCTGGCCACAGGCCACCGCCTGCGCGAAAGAGAACAGCAGCGTGAGGTTGGTGTGGATGCCCTCGCGTTCCAGACGTGCCGCCGCCTGGATGCCTTCCCAGGTGGATGCGATCTTGATCAGCACGCGGTCCACATGCACGCCTTCGCCCTGGTAGAGGTCGATGATGCGGCGCGCACGGTCCACGGTGGCCTCGGTGTCGAAGCTCAGGCGGGCATCGACCTCGGTGGAGACGCGCCCCGGAATCAGACGCAATATCTCGCAACCAAAGCGCACCAGCAGGCGGTTCATCACCTCGTCCAGACCTTGCGCGCCATGCTTCGCGACGGCGTCTTTCAGCAGGTGCGCGTACTCGGGCTTCTGGACCGCCTTGAGGATCAGCGACGGGTTCGTCGTGGCGTCCTGCGGGGCGTAGGCGGCGATCTGGTTGAAATCACCCGTGTCGGCCACGACCGTGGTGAGCTGTTTGAGGGCATCGAGTTGGTTCATGAGCGGATTATCGGCCAGTCCATGTAATAAAATTTCATCCTTCGAACTTCCGATGTAACCATCGCGCACCATGCTCGACAGGATCAAAGCCTCCCTGCCTTCGCTGGCGCCCGCCGAGCAGCGCGTGGCCAAACTGGTGCTGCTGGACCCGCGCACCTTCGCCAGCCTGCCCGTGACCGAACTGGCCGACCGCGCCCATGTGAGCAAGCCCACCGTGGTGCGCTTCTGCCGGAGCATGGGCTACGACGGCCTGTCGGATTTCAAGCTCAAGCTCGCGGGCACGGTGAGCGAGGGTGTGCCCTTCATCCACCGCAGCGTGGACGTCGACGACAAGACCGGCGACGTGCTGGTCAAGGTGATCGACAACACCGTGGCGGCCTTCCTGAAATACCGCAACGACGCGTCGAGCCATGCCATCGAGAAAGCGGTGGATGCCCTGGTGGCCACCTACAAGAACAAGGGCCGCATCGAGTTCTACGGCGCGGGCAACTCGGGCATCGTCGCGCAGGACGCGCAGCACAAGTTCTTCCGGCTCGGCATCAATGCGATCGCCTACAGCGACGGCCACATGCAGGTGATGAGCGCATCGCTGCTGGGGCCGGGCGACTGCGTGGTGATCATCTCCAACTCGGGGCGCACGCGCGACCTGATGGACGCCGCCGACATCGCGCGCAAGCACGGGGCCACCGTGATTGTCATCACCACCAGCGGTTCGCCGCTGGCGCAAAGCGGGCACATCCACCTCTCGGCCGACCACCCCGAGGGTTACGACCGGTACAGCCCCATGACCTCGCGCCTGATGCACCTGATGGTGATCGACATCGTGGCCACCTGCGTGGCCCTGCGCATCGGCGGTACCAAGCTGCAGCCCTTGCTCAAGGAAATGAAGAACAACCTGAAGAGCAAGCGGTACGCCTGACCACGCGCCGGGCCGGCCTGCTGCTCAGATGCGGTTTTCTTCCACCGCGTGGCACGCGATGCGGATGCCACCCAGGTCCAGCAATTGCGGACGTTCGTTGCGGCAACGGTCGTTGGCGTGCGGGCAGCGCGGGTTGAAGGCGCAACCGGTTGGTGGATTCAGCGGATTGGGCACTTCGCCGGAGACTGGCGTGCGCGCCTTGCCGGTGTCGTGCATTTTCGGAATCGCATCGAGCAGCATGCGCGTGTAGGGGTGGCGCGGCCGGTCAAACAGCGTGTGCTTGGGCGCCAGTTCGACCAGGCGGCCCAGATACATCACGCCCACCTGGTCGCTCACATGGCGCACCACGGCCAGGTTGTGGCTGATGAACAGGTAGGTGAGGCCGCGCTCGCGCTGCAGGTCCTTCATGATGTTGAGCACCTGCGCCTGCACGCTCACGTCCAGCGCCGAGGTCGGCTCGTCGCACACCAGGAACTCGGGTTGCGTGGCCAGGGCGCGCGCAATCGAGATGCGCTGGCGCTGGCCGCCCGAGAACTGGTGCGGGTACTTCACACGGTCCAGCGGCGACAGCCCCACCGACTTCAGCAGATCGTCCACGCGCGCGCGCAACGCGGCAGGCTCCGTCTCGATCTCGTGTTCGCGCAAGGGCTCGGCAATGATGTCTTCCACGCGCCAGCGCGGATTCAGGCTGGCATACGGGTCCTGGAAGATCATCTGGATGCGGCGGCGCAGCTTGCGGCCTTCGGGCGTCTTGAACGCGGCGTGCGCGTCCTGCCCGTCGAATTCGAAACCGCCCCGCGTGGGTTCGTACAGCCCCACGAGCAAGCGCGCCACCGTGCTCTTGCCGCAGCCGGACTCGCCCACCAGCGCCAGCGTCTGGCCACGGGGAATGTCGAAGGACACCCCGTCAACCGCGCGCAGCAGCTGGCGCGGCTGGCGTTCGATCACGCGGTTGAGCCATGGCGCCGAGACATCGAAGGTCTTGGCCAGATCGGTCGCGCGCACCAGCGGTGCTGCTGCCGACGACAGTGAGGCGCCCTTTTCGCGCACGGTCTTCGCCGTTGCGGTGTTGTCGACGGTGTCCGAACTCATGCCAGGGCTCCTGCTTGCGCGTGCAGCCAGCAGGCCGCTTGCGTGGCGCCAGCGGGAAGCAGGTCGGGACGATCGATGTGGCAACGGTCGAACACCCTCTCGCACCGCGGGTTGTAGGCGCAGCCCTTGGGAATCGCATTGAGCCGGGGCATGGCACCGTCGATCTGGTGCAGGCGCTCGCGGTCCTGCGTCATGTCGGGAATGCAGGCCATGAGGCCGGCGGTGTACGGATGCGCTGGGTGGTTGATGACTTCGTGCACCGGGCCGATCTCCGCGATGCGGCCCGCGTACATCACGGCCACGCGGTCGCAGGTCTCGGCGATCACACCCATGTCGTGCGTGATCAGCATCACCGCCGCGCCGCGCTGTTTGCAGATGGTCTTGAGCAGCGTGATGATCTGCGCCTGGATGGACACATCCAGTGCGGTCGTCGGCTCGTCCGCCACGATGAGCTGGGGCTCCGCGGCCAGCGCCAGTGCAATGACGACGCGCTGGCGCATGCCACCCGAGAACTGGTGCGGAAAGTGGTTGATGCGCTGCTCCGCCGCCGGAATGCCGGTGTCCTTGAGCAGGTCGATCGCCCGCTTGCGCGCCTCGGCCTGGTTCACCGGCAGGTGCGTCATGATGGTCTCGATGAGCTGCCGGCCCACTGAGTACAGCGGGTTGAGCGAGGTCAGCGGGTCCTGGAAGATCGCGCCGATCTGGCGGCCCCGCACCTTGCGCATCTGGTCATGCGGCAGGTTGTCGATGCGCTTGCCGTGCAGCAGGATCTCGCCCGAGGCCACGCGGCCCGGTGGCTCGAGCAGGCCGATGATGGAAGCGCCCGTGAGCGACTTGCCGGCGCCGGACTCGCCGACGACGCCCAGGATTTCACCCGGGGCGATGTTGAAGGAAATGTCGTCCAGCGCGCGCAGCGTGCCGCGGCGGCCGGGAAACTCGACGACGAGGTTGTTGACTTGAAGCAGGCTCATCGTGTTCTCAGCGCAGGCGGGGGTTGAGTGCGTCGCGCAGCCAGTCGCCCAGCAGGTTCACGCTCAGTGCGATCAGCACCAGCATGGCGCCCGGGAAGATGGTGATCCACCATTCCCCGGAGAACAGGTAGTCGTTGCCCACGCGGATCAGCGTGCCCAGCGACGGCGAGGTGGGCGGTGCGCCCACACCCAGAAAGGACAACGTGGCTTCGGTGATGATGGCCGTGGCCACCTGGATGGTGGCGAGCACCAGCACCGGGCCCATCACGTTGGGCAGCACGTGGCTGCGCATGATGCGCAGCGGCGCGACGCCGGTGACGCGCGCAGCCTGCACATATTCCTTGTTGCGCTCCACCAGCGTGGAGCCGCGCACGGTGCGGGCGTACTGCACCCAGCCGGTGAGCGTGATCGACAGGATCAGCACACCGAACGCCAGCGTTTCATGGGCGTTCGGAAACAGCGCCCGACCCACACCGGCGATCAGCAGGGCGACGAGGATGGCGGGGAACGACAGCATCACGTCGCACAGGCGCATGAGGAAACCGTCCACCCATCCGCCGAGAAAACCCGCCAGCAGGCCGAAGGTGACACCGATGAACACCGAGAGCACCACCGACGCCAGGCCGACCGCCAGCGAGATGCGCGCGCCGTACATCAGGGCGGACAGGATGTCGCGGCCCTGGTCGTCGGTGCCGAGCAGGAACGACGGATTGCCCTCTGCCTCCCACGCGGGCGGCAGACGGGCATTCATCAGGTCGAGCGTCGCGAGATCGAACGGGTTGTGCGGCGCCACCCAGGGCGCGAAAACCGCGCAGAACACGCAGACGAGCGCGATCAGGGCCGCCAGGATGGCCGTGGGCGAGGTGCGGAAGCTGTGGCCGACATCGCTGTCGAGCGCGCGTTTGAGCAGGCGGATCACGTGGGTATGTTTCTTATGGTGGGGCTGGCGCAGCCGCTCGGGCCCGCGCCAGCCGGGTCGACAACAGGCTTACTTGCCCGCCTTCACCGACATGAAGCGGAACGGCATGAAGTTGTCGGCCAGTTGCACCAGCTCCACGTTGCTGGCCACACCCCAGGCCAGCGCCTGCTGGTGCAGCGGCAGGTGGCCCACATCGTCGGCATGCAGCTTGAAGGCCTCCTTGATCAGCGCGTCGCGCTTGGCCTTGTCGGTTTCCGACTGGATCTGCACCGTCAGCTCATCCACCTTGGGGTTGCAGTACGCGCCGAGGTTGAACTGGCCGCTGCCCTTGTCGTCAACGCAGCGCATCAGCGCGTTCAGGGCGTTGTGCGAATCGTAGGTGCCGGGGGTCCAGCCCAGCATGTAGAAGCTGGTGTCACGGCGCAGTATCTTGGGGAAGTAAGTGCCCTTGGTTTCGGCCTGCAGATTGATCTTCACGCCGATGCGCGCCAGGTTGGCCGCCACCGCCTGACAGATGCCACCGTCGTTCACGTAGCGGTCGTTCGAGCAGTTCAGTGCCACCTCGAAGCCATTGGGATAACCGGCATCGGCCAGCAGCTTCTTCGCGGCTTCCGGGTCGTATGGCAGGCGGTTGTTCATCGCGGCGTCAAAGCCGTTGATGCCAGGCCCCACCATCAAGGCGGTGGGCTTGGAGGCACCACGCATCACCGTGCGCTGGATGCCATTGATGTCGATCGCCTGGTAGAACGCCTGGCGCACACGCTTGTCCTTGAACGGGTTCTTGCCCTTCACGTTCGAGTACAGCAGTTCATCGCGCTTCTGGTCCATGCCCAGGAAGATGGTGCGCAGTTCCGGTCCCTGCATGACCTTGCTCTTGCCGCTGGCGTTGATGCGCGCCACGTCCTGCAGCGGCACCGGCTCGATCACGTCCACCTGCCCGGACAGCAGCGCGGCCACGCGCGTGGCGTCGTTGCCGATCGGCGTGTACTCCACGTTGACCACGTTGCCTTCGATCTTGCCCCAGTAGCTGCCGTTGCGCACGAAGCTGGTCTTGACGTTGGGCTGGCGCTCACGCAGGCGGAAAGGGCCCGTGCCATTGGCGCGGAAGGAAGCCGCGTTCTCGATGCCCTTTCGTCGGTCCACGGGGCGCTGCGCCTGGTTGTCCTCGGACCACTTCTTGTTCATGATGAACAGCAGCGAGAGCACGTCGGGCAGGATGGGGAACGGGCCCTTGGTCTCGATATCGACGGTGAAGTCATTGACCTTGCGGACTTCCTTCACGTCGTTGGTGTAGCTCTTCATGTCGGAGCCTTCGCCGGAAGCGCGTGCGAAGGTGAACAGCACGTCGTCGGCCGTGAACGGTGCGCCATCGTGGAATTTCACGCCCTTGCGCAATTCGAAGCGCCAGACGCTGGGTGACGTCTGCTTCCAGCTCGTCGCCAGGCCGGGCACGAGGTTCAGGTTGCGGTCTCGCGCCACCAGCGGCTCGTAGACGTTGTTCGTCACGCTGAGCTGCAGCGACTCGTTGAGCGAATGCGGGTCCATCGACAACGCGTCGCCCTGGTTGCCGATGCGGATCGTCTGTGCCGAGGCCACCCCCATGGAGGCCATGGCCGTCGTGACCAGTGCGGCCGCCAGCGTTTTCCTGAAGTTCATGCTTCGCTCCTTGATGCGTTTGTCGTGGTGGTGGAATGGGTCCGGTGTGCCGGCTGGGTTTCGTCTGCCAGCGGCATGCCCTGCTCGACGAGGCCCGCGTGCAGCGCTGCACCCAGTGGCAGCACCTCGTCGTTGAAGTCGTAGCGGCTGTTGTGCAGGAAACAGCTGCCGACGCCGTTCTCTGCGCCCTGGCCCAGCCGCAGATAGGCACCCGGCTTGACCTGCAGCATGAAAGAAAAATCCTCGGCCCCCATGCTGGGGTCCATGTTGCGGTCCACGTGCTCGTGGCCCACCAGCTTCTGCGCCACGTCAGCGGCGAACCGGGCCTCGTCGCGCGTGTTGATGGTGGCCGGGTAGATGCGCTCGTAGTTCACGTGCGCCGTGGCCCCAAGGCCGAGCGCCACACCGGAGCAGACCTCCTGCAGGCGCCTCTCGACCATCGCCTGCACTTCCGGGTTGAAAGTGCGCACCGTGCCCACCAGCGTGGCCTTGCCCGGCATCACGCTGAAGGCGCCCATGTCGCCTGCCTGCATGGCGCACACGCTGATCACCGCGCTGTCGATGGCGCGCACGTTCCGCGAAACGATGCTCTGCACGGCCGTGATGATGTGGGCCGACACCAGCACCGGATCCACCGTCTGATACGGGTGCGCGCCGTGGCCGCCCTTGCCGGTGACCTCGATGGTGATGCGGTCGGCCGAAGCCATCATCGGGCCCGGGTTCACGCCCACCATGCCCGGGCGCATCTGCGGCCAGTTGTGCATGCCGAAGACCGACTGAACCGGGAAGCGCTCGAAGAGGCCGTCCTCGATCATCGCCTTGGCGCCCGCGAATCCCTCTTCGCCGGGCTGGAAGATCAGCACCGCCGTGCCATCGAAATTCCGCGTCTCGGCCAGATAGCGTGCAGCGCCCACCAGCATCGCGGTGTGCCCGTCGTGCCCGCAGCCGTGCATCATGCCGGGCCGCACCGACTTCCAGGCGAAGTCGTTGTGCTCGGTCATGGGCAGGGCGTCCATGTCGGCGCGCAGGCCGATCATGCGGCCACTGGCGTGGCGCCGGCCACGGATCACCGCCACCACGCCGGTCTTGCCGATGCCGGTGTGGATCTCGTCCACACCACACACCTTGAGCGACTCGACCACACGCTGTGCGGTGTAGTGCTCCTCGAAACCGATTTCCGGGTGCGCGTGCAGATCGCGGCGCAGCGCCGTGAGCTCCGGGTGGAAGCCCGCGATGTGTGAGAACGCACGGCCATGCGCCCTGATGCGGGACGGCGTCGACATCAATGCCCGCCCGCCTTCTCCACGCGAAGGCGTGGGTCGACCGCGAAGTACAGCAAGTCGACGATCAGGTTGATGACCACGAAGATCAGCGCGATGAGGCACAGGTAGGCGGCCATCACGGGAATGTCGGCAAACGTCACCGCCTGAATGAACAGCAGGCCCATGCCGGGCCACTGGAACACCGTCTCCGTGATGATGGCAAACGCGATCAGGCCACCCAGTTGCAGGCCGGTGATGGTCATCACCGGCACCAGCGTGTTCTTCAGCGCATGGCCGAAATGCACGGCGCGGTTGGTCAGCCCGCGGGCGCGGGCGAACTTGATGTAGTCGGTGCGCAGCACCTCCAGCATTTCGGCGCGCACCAGCCGCATGATCAGCGTGAGCTGGAAGATCGCCAGCGTGATCGCCGGCAGTGTGATGTGGTGCCAGCCCTTGGCCGACAACAAGCCGGTGCTCCACCAGCCCAGCTGCGTCACCTCGCCACGCCCGAAGCTCGGGAACCAGCCCAGCGTCACCGCGAACAACAGGATCAGCAGGATGCCGATGAGGAACGTGGGCAAGGACACGCCCAGCAGCGACACGGTCATGAACAGTTGACTCATGAAGGTGCCCCGGCGCAGCGCAGCGTACACACCCATGGGAATGCCGATCGCCAGCGCAAGCAGGGCGGCCACCATCGACAGTTCCAGTGTGGCGGGAAACCGCTCGGCGATCAGGCGCGACACCTTCGCACCCTGGCGCAGGGACAGGCCGAACTCACCTTGCGCGGCATTCGCGAGGAAATGCCAGAACTGCACGATGAAGGGTTGGTCGAGGCCGAGATCGGCACGCAGCTGGCGCACCTGCTCGGCCGTGGCGTCCTGACCCAGCAGGAACACCACGGGATCGCCCACGTACTGGAAGAGCATGAACGCGATCAACGCGACACTGACCATGACGATCAGCGCCTGAACGAACCGCCGGAGGATGAAAGCAATCATGAATGGGAAAAACAGGAGAGGGTCGCGCCAGTGCTGGGGCGACCCTCAGTGACCGCGGATCGCGATCAGTTTACCTTTACGAGGCGCATGTCCAGGCGGTTGTCCGCCCGGTGAACCACATCGACGTTCTTCTTCATGGCCCAGGGAATGATCTGGTTGTAGAGCGGAATGTGCGAGACATCTTCCTTCTGCAGGGCCAGCGCTTCCGTCAGCAGGCGGTTGCGGATCAGCGTGTCGGTTTCGGTCTTGGCGCGATCGATCACCTTGTCGATGGCGGGATTGCTGTAACGGCCCACGTTGTAGTTGCCGTCACCACCTTCGCCCCGGGTGCGCACCAGCGACTGCAGGCTGTACATGCCGTCGAAGGTCGGCACGCCCCAGCCCAGCATGTAGATGCTTGCCTCGAAACGCTGGATCATCGCGAAGTACGTCACCGCCGGTTGCGTGCGCAGCTTGGCCTTGATGCCGATGCGCGCCCACATGGCCGTCACCGCCTGGCAGATCGCCTCGTCGCTGATGTAGCGGTTGTTGGGGCAGGCGAAGTCGACCTCGAAGCCATCCTTGTAGCCGGCGTCGGCCAGCAATTTCTGCGCGGCGGCCACATCGAACGGGAAGCGCTGATGCACCGATTCCGCCCAGCCGGTCACCTGCGGTGCCACCAGGGCACCGGTGGACTGGCCCAGGCCGCGCAGGCTCACGCGGGTGATCGCGTTCACGTCGATGGCCTGGTAGAGCGCCTTGCGCACGCGCACGTCTTTCAGAGGGTTCTTGCCCTTGATGTTGCTGCCTTCGAGTTCGTCGCGGAACTGGTCCATGCCGAAGAAGACGGTCCGGTTCTCGACACCATCCAGCACCTTGAGGTTGCCGTCCTGGCGCAGACGCGGCAGATCCTGCGGGCTGGGATCCAGCACGAAATCGACCTCACCCGAAAGCAACGCCGCCATGCGGGTGGCCGTGGCCTTTACGGGTGTGTAGACGATCTCGGTCAGGTTGCCTTCGGCCTTGCCCCACCAGGCGGCGTTGCGTGTCAGCACCATGCGTTGGTCGGGCTGCCATTCCTTGAGCGTGAAAGGCCCCGTGCCCATCGCGTTGCGGTGCGCGAAATTCTCGTCGGCGGTCTTGACGTCCTTGGGTGCGACCGAGTTGTTCTTTTCCGCCCAGGCCTTGCTCATCATGCGCAACTCGGTGAGCTGGTTGAGCAGCACCGGATTCGGGCCGGAGGTGATCACATCCACCGTGTTCTCGTTGACCTTCACCACGCGGGCGATGCCCTGCGTGTAAGGCGTGAAGTTCGAGGTCGGCATCATCGCGCGCTGGATGGAGTACACCGCGTCATCCGCCGTGAACGCCGAGCCGTCGTGGAACTTCACACCCGAACGCAGCGTGAACCGCGTCTGGGTAGGAGAGACCTGCGTCCATGCCGTTGCCAGCTGCGGCTCGATCTTGAACGTGCGGCTGTTGTAGTAAACCAGCGATTCGTAGACCGTGGCGTGGATGCCGTTCATCAACGCATTGTTCTGCGAGTGAATGTCCCAACTCGCGATATCGCTGGCACTGCTCCACTTGAACGTCTTGGCCTGCAGGCCGGCGCTGGCCAGTACCAGGGTTGCACCCAGCACGATCGCACGCATTGGCATAACGGTCGGATTCATCGTTGACACCTGAAATAAATGAAGGTGCCGCCACTATGCAACAAACGTTCCCGCCGATGCACCGGAGTAACCCGAACGTGAATCCCGTCCGGGGCGTCAGATCGTCATTTGGGCTCTTTTTTTGGTTGATCTGTTCCGCCGTCGAGCGCGGTCGACCTGGGTTCCAGTGAACGCGCGTCACTCGCCAACTCGAGTTTCAGCGCGCCGTACCACGCGGTGAGCTGGCTCTCCGTGTTGTCCGTGTCCGTCATCAACGCCACCAGGCGCAAGGGACCTGGCTCCTCGCCAAACGCCAGACGAAAGTCCGCCCGCACGTCGCGCACGTGATCGCGCCACTGCCCGAGCCTGCTCACGCCGGAGTCGAGCACCACTTTGCGAATGCGATCCGTGCGCGGATTCACCACAACGGTGCCCGGTTCGCCTTTGGCACTCCACACGTAGACCAGTGAGGCGTAGGGCAGCTCCTCGCCCGTCAGCAGGCGGCTCATCTCGGACAGCCGGTGATTCCGGGCACTCCACTGCGATCGATCGCCATCAAAGGACAGCACGACGCGCACCGGCGAGTCCGCCTTGCTGGCCACGGCCAGATCGGCACCATTGGGCAACCCATCGACACGCCATGCAAAGGACACACGGTCCACGGACTCTAGCGCCGGCACGAAGCGCTGCCGAAGGATGCTGACCGAGCTCTTGGCCCGCACGCGCAGGGCCGGGCGCCCAGCCACCTGCACAGGCTCGAAGTCGATATAGCGCTTGCCGGGGAAGGACAACGGCTCCCAGGGCACATCCCTGACAGGCGTGACGAACAGGCGGCCGGCGGCCTTCAGCAACTCTGGACTGGCCGCACCGGACACCCTCTGCGGCCTGGCCGGTGGTCCCTCGTCGTCCGCGGCATCGGGATTCAGTGGCTGCCAGGCACACCCTGCCAGCACCATTGCCGACGCAATTGCAGTGCTTATTAATCTAATGCTTCTTCTGAAAATCATTCTTTTGTACTAAATTTGATTTCGAAGCCATTTTTATGGCTTCGGTCATGGGTGTTCCACGCTTCTGGTCAGAAGCCGGCCACCCATGGCCTGTCAAATGTCTCATACGGAGGATTCATGCTCAAAAAATTAGCAGCCAGTCTGATCTCGCTTCTCGCCGCCGCCAGTTTCGCCGCGGTCGACATCAACACCGCCACGGTGGCCGATCTCGACAGCATCAAAGGCATAGGGCCCAGCACCTCCACCAAGATCCTGGATGCACGCAAGGCCTCCGCGTTCAAGGACTGGAACGACCTGATCCAGAGGGTACCGGGCATTGGTGACAAGCGCGCGGCCAAGCTGTCATCGGAGGGTCTGACCGTCAACGGGGAAGGCTTCAAACCAGCGGCTCCAGCGCCCGCGGCGGAGAAGAAGAAGCCGGTAGCGGCCACGAAGTAACGAAGGTCGCGACCATGAAAAAAGCCACCCGGCACGCCGGGTGGCTTTTTGCTGATCGGTGTTCCGGAAGGAACGGAGATCAGAACTTGTGCTGCAGACCAGCGCCGATGAAGGAGTACTTGTCGGACGTGGTGCCGCCGACCTTCTGCTTGGAGCTGTTCAGAGCTGCGTACACCAGGGTGCGCTTGGACAGGGTGTAGGTGGCGCCCAGAGCCAGGCCTTGACGCTTGGATTCAGGGGTGACGTCCTTGTCCTTCGAGCCAGCGTAGCCAGCCGACAGAGTCAGAGCGGAGGACAGGGGGAAGTCCACGCCGAACTGGTAGTCGTTGGTCTTGTCAGCCAGCACTTGGCGGGTCTGGCCAACGCCACCGCGCAGAACCACGGGGCCCAGGTCATAGGCAGCAGCCAGGTAGGCGTACTTCTGGTCTTCACCAGCAGTGATACCGGCTTCGCGACGCAGTTGGTAAGCGAAGGCCACGGTCAGAGGACCATTGGCGTACTGCAGGTTGAAGTCGGTCTGGTCGGCGCTGGTGGCAGCGTTTTCGTCCAGGCCGTGCGACACAGCAGCGCTGAAACCACCAAAGCTGGGGGTGGTGTAGCGGAAGGCATTGCGCGGCTTGTCGTTGTAGTTGTACACGCTCATCACGGGGTTGCCAGCCAGGGCAAAGCCGCCGGAACCAGGCGAGAACACGAACGAATCGAACACCGAGTTGCCGATGTAGAACACGTCGTCGAAAGCCGACCAGACGTTACCGAACTGCACGGTACCGAAGCCACCTTCCAGGCCAACCCACGACTGACGGTCGAAAGCGGTGCCGGTGCTGGAAGTGCCGCGCGAAGCGTCAAAACCTTGCTCCAGCTTGAAGATGGCCTTCAAACCACCACCCAGATCTTCCGAACCGGTCAGGCCGAAGCGGCTGGTCAGCAGACCACCGGAATTCAGCACGGTGGTCGACGTTTCGGCGCCCACGGGGCCCGACTTCACGCGCGCAGCGTAGACGTCAACCAAACCGTAAAGGGTCACGCTGGACTGGGCTTGAGCCACACCAGCGACGGAGCCGAGAACCGCCAGGGCAATCAGTGATTTTTTCATGGTTACTTCCTTAAAAATATTGCGGTGAGAACCACCACAAAGTTAGAAACTGACCGATGAATATTAGGAGGAAAGATCGCCCCGCTTAGGGTAAGCCCTGAAAAACGACTCAAATACCCGTCGTTTCGTTGCCTTGATGCAACAACTCGTGCCTTAGGCAACCGCGGGACCCCTGCCCTGTGCAGCGCACATAAAAAAAACCCGCCTGTCGAAGACAGGCGGGTTTCAAACATCGAACCTGCTGGCTCAAGGCCAGCTGAAGGATCAGAAGTTGTGTTGCAGACCGAAGCCGAAGCCGGTGCTGGACTTGGTGCCGTTGCCACCAGCGCCGGTCACCGTTGTGGGGATCCAGGCTGCATTGCGGCGAGCCACGTTCACGTAGGCTTGGGTGCGCTTGCTCAGGTTGTACTTGTAGCCAGCGATGATGGTGCGGCCATCGTCACCCACTTGCTCGTTGCTGTTGAACGAGGCGTACACCAGGCCGGGGCCCACGGGAGCGGTCAGGCCCAGCGCCCAGGAGTTGTCCTGGTCGGAGGTCAGGCCACCTTGGTCGCGGATGGTGAACAGCACCTTGACGACGCTGAAGTCGTAGGACACTGCGAACTGGTTCACGGCCTTCAGGGTCGTGGCGGCAGCGGTGGCGCCGGTGTAGTTCACGAAGGTCACGCTCAGAGGACCGCCGTCGTAGCGAACACCCAGAGCCTTGCCTGCCTTGGCGCCAGCAGCGGTCGACTCCGAAGGAGCGTACTCGAGCTGAACTTGCACGCCACCGAAGCGGGGCGAGTGGTACTGCACTGCGTTGGGCACGTACACCGAGCTCGAAGCGTTCGAGGTCTTGGCGGTTGCCGTCGCGTTGCCGCCCAGAACGGTGTTGGCGTCATGCCCGGAAACACCCTTGGTGCCGTTGGCCAGCAGCACGTTGCCGTACAGCGTGTTGACCGGACGGCCAGCGCGCAGGGTACCGAAGCCGCCGGTCAGACCAACGAACATGCCGTTGTTGCCCAGGCCGTCGGTGGAGGACACGGTACCGGTGTCGCTGTTGAACGAGGTCGACACTTGGAACACAGCCTTCAGGCCGCCGCCCAGGTCTTCAGCGCCGGAGATGGTCCAGTTGCTGGTGCCGTTGCGGTTGGGGGTCAGGCGGGTGGCATCGCCAGACCAACGCTTTTCGAGGCCGACGTCAACGGTACCCGACAGGGTCACGGTCGATTGAGCGAAGGAGGCGCTGGTGGCTGCCACTGCGGCCAGAGCGATCAGGGTCTTTTTCATGGAAGGGTTCTCCAAGGGTTAATAAGGGCCGGAAGTCTTTGCCGCCGAGCCAACCTCCGTTCAGGAAGCTGGGGCAATTGCATCAGAAAGTTTCCGATGGCGCCATGGTGGTGATGGCTTTTCTCGCCTCACAGCGGTGCATTCGTTGCACATGTGCCACGCCGTTAGTAAATACCCGCATATGGTTAGGCGCTAACGCGCTGTTAGCCGACCTCGATCGTTCAACCACGGAAACACGCAGGGCCGTGACCTGCCACAAATCCTTGAGTGGCAAACCATGGCAGCATGTGTGCTCTTCCCTCATCTGCCGCCTGCTCCATGCCAACCGTCACCGATGCCCTGCTGAATGCCGCCGACTCGGCCCTTCGGACACTGTTTGTGGTGCCCCGCGCGTCCCGCGAATGCCCTACCCTGCCCGAGCGGGTATCGGACCCGGAGCTAGGAGAGGACGAGCGCAAGCTCTCCGGTGCCTTGATGCGGGTCAACCATGTCGGCGAGGTGTGCGCCCAGGCGCTCTATACCGCACAAGCCCTGGCGGCACGCTGGCCCCGGGGCAACGCGACATCCACCAATGAAGCGCTGGCGCTGCAGCTGGAGGCAGCCGGCCGCGAGGAAACCGATCATCTGGCCTGGACCCAGACGCGACTGGACGAACTCGGTGCGCGGACGTCCTTGCTCAATCCGCTCTGGTATGCGGGCGCATTCGGACTGGGCCTGCTGGCCGGACGCGTGGGCCCGGGCGTGAGCCTGGGCTTCGTGGTCGAAACAGAGCGTCAGGTGGAAGCGCACCTGGCCAGCCACATGGACCGCCTGCCCGCGAAGGACCATGCCTCGCGAGCCATCGTGGCGCAGATGAAGGACGATGAGGCCCGGCACGCCCGTGAGGCACAGCAGGCCGGCGCCGTCGAACTGCCCGTGCCGGTCAAGGGCCTGATGCGGGCGGCCGCGAAGGTGATGACGACGGTGGCGCACCGCGTCTGAGCGGCGCGCGGATTCCGGTGGTCAGGTCTCCAGCAGGTCGAAGCTGGTCGTGATTTCGGCGGTCTTGCCGAGCATGATGCTGGCCGAGCAGTACTTGTCGTGGCTCATGGCAATGGCACGCTCCACGGCAACCGCCGGAATGCCCTTGCCGCTCACGGTGAAGTGCATGTGGATCTTGGTGAAGACCTTGGGATCGACCGGCGCGCGCTCGGTCACCAGCTTCACGCTGCAGCCGCGCACATCGTGCCGGCCACGCTTGAGAATCAGGACCACGTCGTACGCTGTGCAGCCACCGGTACCAGCCAGCACGGTTTCCATGGGGCGGGCGGCCAGGTTGGCGCCGCCGTTCTCGGGCTTGGCGGCATCGGGGGCGCCATCCATCATCAACACGTGGCCGCTGCCGGTTTCGGCGACGAAGCCCATGTGAGAGCGGGTGCCGGCGGCGCCGGTCCAGGTGACGGTGCATTCCATGGTGTGTCCTGTCGTGAAATATCCAACGGTATTGGAGCCAGCGCTCTAAAAATCATAGAAAACGCAGCTGGTGATGTTGCATCGCAGCATTCGAGCGTTATACTTGCGTCATTGTATTTACGGTTGTCTCCTCTACCCTCCACGGGTGGATTCAAGCCCGGTCTGGTTCTGCCAGTCCGGGCTTTTTTTCGCCCTCGATATGATGTGCGCCGAGGATCACCATGCCGTCAGCCCGCCCCACACAACGCAAGAACACCCCCCCAACGTCGTCGATCACCACCATGGGGCCGGCGGATTACCTGAAAAGAATCCTGAACGCCCGGGTGTATGACGTGGCGGTGGAGTCCGCACTTGAACCCGCCAGCAACCTCAGCCGCCGCTTGCACAACACGGTGCTGCTCAAGCGCGAGGACCAGCAACCGGTGTTCAGCTTCAAGCTGCGGGGCGCGTACAACAAGATGGCGCACCTGTCGCCGGAACAGCTGAGGAAGGGCGTGATCTGTGCCTCGGCCGGCAACCACGCCCAGGGCGTGGCGCTCGGTGCCCGCAAACTGGGCGCGCGAGCGGTGATCGTGATGCCGACCACCACCCCCCAGGTCAAGATCGATGCGGTGCGCGGTTTCGGGGGTGAAGTGGTGCTGCATGGCGACAGCTATTCCGATGCCTACACGCATTCACTGTCCCTGCAAAAGAAGCAGGGACTCACTTTTGTTCATCCTTTCGACGACCCGGACGTCATCGCCGGCCAGGGCACGATCGCGATGGAAATCCTGCGCCAGCTCCAGAGCCTGGGCTCGGATCACCTGGACGCGGTGTTCGTGGCCATCGGTGGCGGCGGGCTGATTTCCGGGGTCGCCAACTACATCAAGGCCGTGCGGCCCGGGATCAAGGTGATCGGTGTCCAGATGACCGATTCGGACGCGATGCTTCGCTCGGTGGAGGGTGGCACGCGCGTGACCCTGAACGATGTGGGCCTGTTCGCGGACGGCACGGCGGTCAAGCTGGTCGGCGAGGAGACATTCCGCATCGCACGCAACCTGGTCGATGGCTACATCACCGTCGACACCGACGCGGTGTGCGCCGCCATCAAGGATGTGTTCGTGGACACGCGCAGCATCGTCGAACCCTCCGGCGCGCTGGCGGTGGCTGCCATCAAGCAATACGTGGCCACGAACAAGACGCGCGGGGAAACCTATGCCGCGATCCTCTGCGGCGCCAACATGAACTTCGACCGGCTGCGCTTCGTGGCCGAGCGCGCGGAGGTGGGCGAGGAGCGCGAAGCCCTGTTCGCGGTGACGATCCCGGAAGAGCGCGGCAGCTTCCGCCGCTTCTGCGAGTCCATCGAGCAACTGCCTGGCGGTCCCCGGAACGTGACCGAGTTCAACTACCGCATTCACGACGGCAGTGCCGCCCATGTGTTCGTGGGCCTGACCACCCACGGCAAGGGCGAGTCCGGCAAGATCGCCGCGAACCTGATCCGGCACGGTTTCGAGACCCTGGATCTCACGCACGACGAACTGGCCAAGGAGCATATCCGGCACATGGTGGGCGGCCATTCGCCCCTGGCGCACGACGAGCGCCTGCTGCGCTTCGTGTTTCCGGAACGGCCAGGGGCGCTGCTGAAATTCCTGAGCCTGATGCGCCCGGGCTGGAACATCAGCCTGTTCCACTACCGCAACCAGGGTGCCGACTATGGCCGCATCCTGGTCGGGCTGCAGGTGCCCGCGAAAGACCACAAGGCGTTCGACAAATTCCTCGAGACCCTGGGCTACCCGTACGTGGAGGAAACCGCCAATCCGGTGTACCGCCTGTTCCTCAAAAGCTGATCCTCGCCATGGCACTTGACCCTGTCTTCGAACCGATCACCCGGCGGGCGCCGGTGTTGCCCGCCCATCTGAAGCTGCCCCACATTGCAGCCACCACGGACACGCTGCTCGACCATTCGGTGACGCAACGCCTGGCACCGGAAGGCGTGCCCGAGCATGCGCTGGGCCGCATGGAAGCCCTGGTGCTGCAACTGGCCCGCATCCAGAACGACCGCCGCAAGCCCTTCGAACGGATCGCCTTCGAGGCCCCCCAGCTGGTCGTCTTCGCCGCCGACCATGGCGTGGCCGACGAGGGCATGTCGGAACTCGCGCAGTCCATGACCTGTGAGCACGTGCTGCAGCTGCTGCTGGGCGCCGCGCCCGTCAACGCGCTGGCCCAGATGCATGGCTTCGAACTCACGGTGGTGGACGCTGGCGTGGCGTCCCACATCGAGCTGCCCGACGACGCTGTTCGCAAGGCACCGCTGCTGCGCCGCAAGATCGGGTACGGCACACGCAACCTCATGATGGGGCCGGCGATGTCGCAGGAGCAGGCCGTGTCTGCCCTGCACGCGGGCATGGACGTGGTGCGTCACCTGCCAGGGAACGTGATCGCCCTGGGCGATGTGGGCGTGGCGAACAACGTGAGCGCCTCCCTGCTGCTGTCCAGACTGTGCGGCGTGCCGCTGTCCGATGCCTGTGCCCGGGACGACTTCCAGGGCGCAAGCCTGGACGACGCCCAGCACCCGCAACGCATTGAAAAGCTCTCGGCGGCCGCGAGCCGGCACCGCAAGGCGCTCGGGCCGTTCGATGCCCTGGCGGCGCTGGGCGGCTTCGAGATCGCCATGATGGTGGGCGCCATGCTGCAGGCCGCCCACGAGCGGCGCGTGGTGGTGGTGGATGGCTACGTGGCGGGTGCTGCGGCCCTCGTGGCACGCAGCCTGATGCCCGCCGTGGCGGACTATCTCGTGTTCGCCCACCGCTCGGCCGAGGGCGGGCACCGGTTGATGCTGATCCATCTGCAGGCACAGCCGCTGCTCGACATGGGCATGCGCATGGGCCAGGGCACCGGGGCCCTGCTCGCATGGCCCTTGCTGCTTGCGGCCCGGGGTTTGCTGGAACGCTGAGCCGAGGCGTTCAGGGCGAACCTGCCACCTGGGGCACGGTCAGTTCCACACTGGTGGGCGCCTCCATCGAGGGACCCAGGCGCGCGGCGCCCCGCGTAACGCCCTGCAGCACCAGATTGCCGTCCAGCGACGCACCGATTCGGTAAGGCCGGGGCGGCTGCCCATCGACCGCGATCAAGGCCGCGCCATCCCGCGTGCCAACCGCCACCACGCCCAGCAGGTTGTACCGGGGCGGTGCCGCACTGGCCACCGCGCCCGTGGGCACTGCCGCCGGCAACGCGCCCAGGGTGCGGGCCACCGCCGCGGTTTCCACCGCCATCTGGCTGGGCGCCATGGCCGTCACAGGCGTCACGGGAGAACGGCCCCAGGCAAGTAACACCCAGTAACCGGCACTCACGCCCGCAGCGAGCCACAGCAAGCCTGCAGCAATGGTCGGCCCCTTGCGGCCTGCGGTTTGCAGGGCGGCAGGGCTTTCCATCAGGAAACCGGAATGACCGAACGCGGGTGCCTTGTTCATAAGGGCGCATTATGATCGACGGCCACCGGTTCATGGCCTGTCCATCGGGCCCTCACAGGCCCGCATTTGCGGGAGATTGATTTGCTACACCACACCCCCCTCCCTTCCCGCAGGCTGCGCATCGCGGCCCGCACGACCCGGGCCCTGCGGCGCGGCTTCACCCTCATCGAGCTCATGGTGGTGCTGGTCATCATCGGTGTGCTCGCCGCCCTGATCGTGCCCAACGTGCTCGATCGGGCCGACGACGCGCGCGTGACCGCCGCCAAGACCGACGTCAACAACCTGATGCAGGCGCTCAAGCTGTACCGGCTGGACAACCAGCGCTACCCGTCGAACGAGCAGGGCCTGAATGCGCTGGTGGCCAAGCCGACCGCCAGCCCGGTGCCGCCGAACTGGCGCCCCTACCTGGACAAGCTGCCCGGCGATCCCTGGGGCCGGCCCTACCAGTACATCAACCCCGGCCTGAGGGGCGAGGTCGACGTGCTGTCGCTGGGTGCCGACGGCCAGGCTGGCGGCGAGGGCAAGGACGCCGACATCGGCAGCTGGCAATGAACCCGTCTCTGCGCGCTGCCGCTGCCCGCGCGGAAATCCCGACGCCCTGACCATGCCCAGCAAGGCACGCGGCTTCACCCTGCTCGAACTCATGGTGGTGCTCGTGATCGTGGCATTCGCCACGGCCGGCGTGAGCCTGGCCCTGCGCGACGACGGCGCCACCCGGCTGGAGCGCGAAGGCCTGCGACTGACCGCCATGCTGGAATCCGCGCGCGCCCAGTCCCGCACCAGCGGGTTGCCGGTGGTCTGGCGCAGCCTGCCCCAGGGCTTTGAATTCCTCGGTTTGCCCACGGGCGCCACCGGTTCCATGGCGGGGCCGCGCCCCTGGCTCAACCAGGACACGCAGGCACAGGTGCTGCAACCGCCCGGCGCCCAGACCCTGGTGCTCGGCCCCGAACCCCTGATCGCGGCCCAGCGGGTGGTGCTGGTTCAGGGCGACAGGCGGATCACCGTCGGCACCGACGGCCTCGCCCCGTTTTCCGTGCTGGCCGCCGCGCCATGACACGCCAACGCGGCTTCACGCTGATCGAGGTGCTCGTCGCCCTCGCGGTGGTGGCCATCACGCTCGCCGCCGGGCTGCAGGCCACCGGCGCACTCACACGGGCATCGGCCCGGCAGAGCGACCAGTGGCTGGCCCAGCTCTGCGCAGAGAACGAACTCACCCGCCTGCGCCTGCAGCGCCAGTTGCCGGGCACGGGCGACACCGACACCGTATGTCTGCAGGCGGGGCGCGAGATGCGCGTGCGCCTGTCTGTGCTGCCCACCCCGAACCCGAACTTCCGGCGCGTCGATGCCGTGGTGGAGGCCGCGGTGGATGGCGTGAACGTGCGCCTGCTGAACCTGTCGACCGTGATGGGCCGGTACTGATCATGAAGGCGCAGCCCACCACCCCACCGCTGCGCCCGGCGCGAGGCTTCACCCTCGTCGAGCTGCTGGTGGCCATCGTCGTGATGTCGATGCTCGCCCTGCTGAGCTGGCGTTCGCTCGACGGCATGACGCGCACCCAGACCCTCACCCAGCAACGCGCCGACGACCTGCTGCGCATGCAGGCGGCCATGGGCCAATGGGCCGCCGACCTCGATGCGCTGATCGACACCGGCGAAGTCAATCCACTGGATTTCAACGGCCAGGTGCTGCGCATGACGCGGCGCGACAGCGGCGAAGTTGGCCTGGACAGCCGGGGCATCCGTGTCGTGGCCTGGACGCGACTCACCGGCGTGGCACTGGCCGGACTGCCGCAGATCTCGTCGAGCATCAACGCCAGCGGCCAGTGGGTGCGCTGGCAGTCGGGGCCGCTGCTGCGGCGCGACGAACTGGCGCGCGCCTGGCAACGCGCGGCCGAGTGGGGCCGTGGCACCCTGCCGTCCCAGACCGGCAACGCCGGCACCGACAGCGCCATCGCCCTGCTGGGCATCGACAACTGGCAGCTCTACTACCACCGCGGCGAAACATGGGCCAATCCTCAGTCCTCATTGGGCAATGAGGAACCCGTCGGCCCCGTGGGTTCGACGCCGAGCAGCCTGCCCAACGGCGTGCGCCTTGAACTCATCCTGGGCACGGGTGAAGGGCTCAGCGGCAGCCTGGTGCGCGACTGGGTTCGCCCGACGCTGGAGGCCGGCCGGTGATGGTGGCCCCACGTTCCAGCACCCCGCGCCTGCGCCGCCGTGGCGAGCGGGGTGCAGCGCTGTTGCTCGCCATGCTCGTCGTGACGCTGGTGGCCACGCTGGCGTCGGCCGCGCTGTGGCAGCAGTGGCGCGCCGCGGAGGTCGAACAGGCCGAGCGCCGGCGCGTGCAGGCGGGCTGGGTGCTCACGGGCGCGCTCGACTGGGCACGGCTCATCCTGCGAGAGGATGCGCGCGGCAACCAGAGCAGCGGCAACGCGGACCACATGGGCGAACCCTGGGCGATGCCGCTCGAGGAAGCGCGGCTCTCCAGTTTTCTCGCCGTCGACAAGAACAACAACACCGACGGCATGCTCGAAGCCTTCCTCTCTGGCGAAGTGATCGACCTGCAGTCGCGCATGAACTTCATGAACGTGGTGCGCACCGTGGGCACGGGCGCCCAGACCAAGGTGGAATTGTCGGAAGCCGACATGCGCAGCTTCGCCAAGCTCTACGAACAGCTCGGGCTGCCCGGTTCGGAACTCACCGCCGCGGCCAACGAGTTGCGCGCCACCATCACCCTGGCGCTGAGCGACCCCATGCCTTCGCGCACCTCCCTCATGCCCCGCAAGTACGCCCAGCTGGGCTGGCTGGGCATCAGCCGCAACAGCCTGGCCGTGCTGGAGCCCTATGTCACCGTGTTGCCGACCCGCACCACGCTCAACCTCAACACCGCCAGCGCCCAGGCCATCTGCGCCAGCGTGCAGAACATGGACATGGCGCAGGCCCGGCAGCTCGTCACCGCGCGCGAGCGCGAGCCGTTCAAGACCCTGGCCGATGCCAGTGCCGTGGTGCCCGTCATCACGGGCCAACTGTCTGATCTGTACCACGGTGTGCGCAGCAACCACTTCGAGGTGCGCGGCCGGCTGCGGCTGGATGACACGATCATCGAAGAGCGTTCTCTCGTCGTGCGCAACAACCTGGACGTCCGCATCGGCTGGCGCGAGCGCTTCGCCCGGCGCTGATCGCCACGCCCCGCCCGACGCATGCCGCACCCCCAACCGTCACCCAGGCTATCTAGAATGGTGCGTTTGCCCTCCCTGTAACACCTTCGCATGACCGCATCACCGTGCTGATCGTCACCCCCTCGGACTTCTCTGCCGCGCCCGCCGCTGGCCCGACCGCCCTCTTTGACTGGGCCTCGTCGAGCAACGGCCAGCAGATCACCGACCACGGCCAGTGCGCCGCTGCGTTGTTGCCGCGCGACGACGACGTGGTGCTGGTGCTGCCACCGCGCGCCGTGTCCTGGCACCGGGTGGCGCTGCCCAAGGTGGCCACGAACAGGCTGCGTGCCGCGCTCGAGGGTCTGCTGGAAGACCGGCTGCTGGCCGACACCGCCGATCTGCATTTCGCGCTGGAGCCGGAAGGACGATCGGGCCAGACCGTGTGGGTGGCCGCGTGCCACAAGGTGTGGCTGCGCGGCTGGCTGCAGATCCTGGAAGGCGCCGCCCGGCCCGTCGGGCGCATTGCGCCGGCGCTGTGGCCGCTGGTGCCTGCAGAAACACCGGGCGTGTCGCCAGGCGCCTCGCGCAGCTTCTCACTCGACGTGCCGTCCAACATCCACTGGGCCTACAACGAGAACGGCCAGGTCTGGCTGGGCAGCGCCGGCCTGCTCGGTGTGAGCTGCACGCCGCTGCGCACCACGCCGCTGGGCCATGGCACCGCGGGCGACATGGTGGTGACCGCGCTGATGCCGCCCCCCAGCGACACCCCGGGTGAGCCGGGCGAATACGACATCTGGCTGGCCGACCCCACCGTGGCCGGGCAAGCCGAACAGATCCTGCAGCAACGTTTCGAGCTCGTGGCCCAGCCCGCCTGGCTGCTGCGCTGCGCGCAGTCCGAGTGGAACCTCGCCCAGTTCGATCTCAGCCTGTCGGCCGGCGCGCGCCGGGGCCAGCGGCTCAAGCGCAGCTTCCGGCAGTGGCGCAACGCGCCGGCCTGGCGGCCCGCGCGCTGGGGCCTGGCCGCCCTGCTGGGCGTGCAACTGGTCGGTTTGAACGCCGCCGCCTGGCACGAACGCAACAGCCTGGAGGCCAAGCAACAGGCGGTGGTGCAGACGCTGCAGCAGAGCTTCCCGCAGGTCACGCTGGTGCTCGATGCCCCGGTGCAGATGCAGCGCGAGGTCGCACGCCTGCAGCAGGCCACCGGTGCGCTGTCGGATGGCGACCTCGAGACCCTGCTCGCCGCCATCGACCAGGCCTCCGCCGGTGAGGCCCTGCTCCCGTCCACCGTGGCGTACAGCACCGGCGAAGGCCGTTTCTCCGGATGGCGCGCCACCGAAGACCAGTTGCGCGCCCTGCAGCAGTCGCTCCAGAACAGCGGCTGGCGGGTGCGCTTCGATGGCAACGAACTGGCCCTGCGTCCGCCGGAATTCTGAACATGGCCACCACATCGAACACCTCCCCCATCGCCAGGCTCACGCTGGCCCTCTCGGTGGCCATGGCACGCCTGTCGTCGCGCGAGCGCAATGCCGTGACCATCGCTGCCTGGGTCATCGGCCTGGGCCTGCTCTGGTGGCTGGCCGTGGCACCGGCCCTGTCCACCCTGAACCAGGCGCCCGCGCGCCACGCCCGCCTCGATGCCCAGCTCGGGCAGATGCAGCGCATGGCCGCCACCGCCCAGAGCCTGCGCGGCCAGAACACCGCCCAGCCGCCGGGCCGGGACGAAGTCCTGCGCGCACTGGAAGCCGCAACCGGCGGGCTGGGTGGCACCGGCCAGCTGGCCGTGCTCGGCGACCGCGCCACGCTCACGCTGCGCAACACGCCCCCCGAGGCGCTGGCCCAGTGGCTGGCGCAGGTGCGCATCAACGCCCGCATGCTCCCGCTGGACAGCCAGCTGACCCGCGAACCGGGCAGCCCCGGCTGGAACGGCACCCTGGTGCTGGGCGGCCCCGGACTGGGTGGCACCCCATGAACGGCGCCTGGCCCGCCCGACTGGCATGGATCAGCGGCCTGCTGGGCCTGCTGGGGGCGCTGATCGTCTTCGCGCCCGCCAGCTGGCTGGCCAACAGCGTGACCTCGGCCACGCGGGGCCAGCTGCAGCTGGTCAACGCGCGCGGCACGGTGTGGAACGGCCAGGCAGACATGGTGTTCACCGGTGGCGAAGGCAGCCGCACCCAGACCGCGCTGCCGCAGGGCCTGCAATGGCGTCTGGCACCGCGCCTGGTGTCGGGCTCGCCCGCGGTGGCGCTGCGGCTCAACGCACCCTGCTGCACCCCGGAGCCGATGGCGATCACCCTGATCCCGCGGCTGGGCGGCGCAGAAATGCGCATCGCCAGCTCCACCAGCCAATGGCCCGCCGAGCTGCTCAGTGGCCTGGGCACCCCCTGGAACACCCTGCGCGTGGAAGGCCGGCTCGCCCTGCGAACCCCCGGCATGACGCTGCGCTGGGATGAAGGTCGCACCAGCCTGCAGGGCGAAGCGGCCATCGAGGCGCTTGACCTCGCCTCCCGCCTGTCCGCCCTGCGCCCGCTGGGCAGCTACCGCATGACCATGCGCGCCGATGCCGAAGGCAACACCACCACGCTGGACCTGCAAACCCTCAGCGGTGCCCTCAAGCTGCAGGGCGCCGGCCAATGGGTGGGCGGGCGGCTGCGCTTCGAAGGCGTGGCCGAAGCGGCCCCCGAGGCGGAAGCCGCGCTGGGCAACCTGCTCAACATCATGGGCCGCCGGCAGGGCCCACGCTCGCTGCTCAACATTGGCTGACGTTCGCGTGCGCCCCATCCACCACACTTCAAGATACGATCCGCTCATGAAACCGAACCTTCCCCGTGTCGCCCCGGGCCGTGCAGCCCACGGCGGTGCGCTCACGGCGCTGGCATTGGCCTTGTGCCTGGTATCGGGCAACGGTTTTTCGCAAACCGCCCGCGCTCCAGCGGCAGCGAGCGAGCCCGTCACGCTCAATTTCGTCGCCGCCGACATCGAATCGGTGGCCCGCACGATGGCCACCATCACCGGCCGCAACGTGGTGGTCGATCCCCGCGTGAAGGGCTCGGTCAACCTCGTCACCGAACGGCCGGTCACGCCGACGGCCGCACTCAACCAGTTCGCCGCCGTGCTGCGGCTGCAAGGCTTCTCGCTGGTGGACACCGGCGGCCTGTACAAGATCGTTCCCGAGGCCGACGCGAAGCTGCAGGGCAATGTGGTGAGCGCGGGCTCGGTGTCCGCGCTGCCAGCCTCCAACACGGTGGTGACGCAGATCTTCCGCCTCAACCACGAGTCGGCCAACAACCTCGTGCCGGTGCTCCGCCCTTTGATCGGCCCGAACAACACCATCAACGTCAACCCCGGCAACAACTCGCTGGTCATCACCGACTACGCGGACAACCTGCAGCGCATCGGCCGGATCATCGCCTCGCTCGACGTGGCCGGCGCGACCGATGTCGAGATCATTCCCCTGCAGCACGCCGTGGCGGCCGACATGGCCGTGCTCGTCGGCCGCCTGATCGATCCCGCTGCCACCGGTGGCAGCGCCCAGGCCGACCAGTCGTACAAGACCACGCTGGTGGCCGAACCGCGCAGCAACAGCCTGGTGCTGCGCGCCGCCAACCCGGCCCGCCTGGCGCTGGTGCGCTCCCTGGTGGCCCGGCTGGACAGGCCCTCTTCGGAAGGAGGGGGCGTCAACGGCAACATCCACGTTGTCTACCTCAAGAATGCCGACGCCACCTCGCTGGCCACCACGCTGCGCGCGGCACTGGCGGGCGAATCCTCGGGCGGGCAGAACGGTTCCGGCCTGGGTGGCGGCAGCGGTGCGTCCGCGATGAACCGCGCGGCCCTGACCCCCACCGGCACCGCGAGCGCCGGCAACAACCCGGCCACGGCCGCCGTCACACCCAGCGGCTCGCCCTCGACCGGCGGCCAGATCCAGGCCGACCCGGCCACCAACTCGCTCATCATCAGCGCGCCCGAACCGGTGTACCGCCAGCTGCGCGCCGTCATCGACCAGCTCGATTCGCGCCGCGCTCAGGTGTATGTGGAAAGCCTGATCGCCGAAGTCAACGCCGACAAGGCGGCCGAATTCGGCATCCAGTGGCAAGGCGCTTTGGGCAATTCGGGCGACCGCGTGATCGGCCTGCTGGGCACCAATTTCGGCACCGGTGGCAACAACATCCTGAACGCCGCGCAAGGCACTGCGCTGCCCTCGACCGGCCTCAACTTCGGCCTGGCGCGGCGCACCAACGGCGTCTACGTGCTCGGTTTCCTCGCGCGCTTCCTGCAGGAAAACGGCCAGGGCAACATCCTCTCCACCCCCAACCTGCTGACGCTGGACAACGAAGAAGCCAAGATCGTGATCGGCCAGAACGTGCCGTTCGTGACCGGCCAGTTCACCAACACCGGCAGCAACGAAGGCTCGGTCAACCCGTTCCAGACCATCGAGCGCAAGGACGTGGGCCTGACGCTGCGCGTGAAGCCACAGATCAGCGAGAACGGCACCATCAAGATGACGATCTTCCAGGAGGTCAGCAGCGTGGTGCCGAACTCGGTCAACTCCAGCACCGGCCTGATCACCAACAAGCGCACCATCGAGTCCACCGTGCTGGTGGACGACGGCGCGATCGTCGTGCTCGGCGGCCTGCTGCAGGACGAATACGCAGGCAACCAGGAGAAGGTGCCGGGCCTGGGCGACGTGCCCATCTTCGGCGGCCTGTTCCGCAACGAAACCCGCTCGCGCCGCAAGACCAACCTGATGGTCTTCCTGCGCCCCGTGGTCATGCGCGACGCGCGCGACACCAGCAACCTCGCGCTCGACCGCTACGAGCTGATGCGAGCCGCGCAGAAAGATGCGCAGCCGGTGCAGAGCGGCGTGCTGGGCGTGAACGACGCGCCCGTCATGCCGCCGCAGGTGCCGCCCAACAGCGTGCCCGCCGACGGTGGTTCGCCGGTGCGCTCGCTGGCCGATCCGCTGACCACGCCGCCGGTGAACCCTCCGCCAGCGGCCGCGCCGCAACCGCTGATGCCCAACCGTTGAGGCCGCGGCCGTGAAGTACCCGCTGCCCTACGCATTCGCCCGCGAGCACCACTGGCTCCTGGAAGACGACGGCTCCACCCTGACCCTGCTGGGCAGCAGCACGCCCGCCACGGAATCGGGTGCGCAGACGCGGCGCCTGTCGGCGCTGTCGGAGATCCTGCGCGTCCATCCGGTCAACGACATCCACTGGGAAAGCGGCGAGGTGCTCAAGCAGCGCATCAGCGCGGCCTACGCGCAGGGAGAATCCAGCGCGGCCGCGGTGGTGAGCGAGGTGCAGAGCGACGCCGACCTGAGCCGCATGATGCAGGAGCTGCCGGCGATCGAGGACTTGCTGGAAACGGCCGACGACGCGCCCATCATCCGCATGCTCAACGCGCTGCTCACGCAGGCCGCGCGCGACGGTGCGAGCGACATCCACATCGAACCCTACGAACGGCACTCGAGCGTGCGCTTCCGCGTCGACGGCTCCCTGCGCGAGGTGGTGCAGCCCAACCGCGCGCTGCACGCCGCGCTGATCTCGCGCCTGAAGATCATGGCCGAGCTCGACATCTCCGAGAAGCGCATGCCGCAGGACGGCCGCATCTCGCTGCGCATCGGCACGCGCGCGGTCGATGTGCGCGTCTCCACCCTGCCCAGCGCGCACGGCGAACGCGCCGTGCTGCGCCTGCTCGACAAGAGCGAGAGCAAGCTCAGCCTGGAAGCGGTGGGCATGCAGGGCGACGTGCTGGACGCCTTCCGCGAGCTCATCGGCCAGCCGCACGGCATCATCCTCGTCACCGGCCCGACCGGTTCGGGCAAGACCACCACGCTGTACGCGGCGCTGCAGCGGCTGGACGCCAGCGCGCAGAACATCATGACGGTGGAAGACCCGATCGAGTACGAGCTGCCCGGCGTCGGCCAGACCCAGGTCAATGCGCGCATCGAACTGACCTTCGCCAAGGCCTTGCGCGCGATCCTGCGGCAAGACCCGGACGTGATCATGATCGGCGAAATCCGCGATTTCGAAACCGCGCAGATCGCCATCCAGGCCTCGCTCACCGGCCACCTGGTGCTGGCCACCCTGCACACCAACGACGCGCCCAGCGCCGTGACCCGCCTGACCGACATGGGCGTGGAACCGTTCCTGCTGAGCTCGTCGCTGCTCGGCGTGCTGGCGCAGCGCCTGGTGCGCAAGCTCTGCCCGCACTGCCGACGCGAGGACGACAAGGGCCTGTGGCACCCCGTGGGTTGCGAGCAATGCAACCACACCGGCTACAAGGGCCGCACCGGCATCTACGAGCTGATGGTGGCCGACGACAAGATCCGCGCCCTGATCCACAACCGCGCCGCCGAAAGCAAGGTCTATGTGGCGGCCGAGGCGGCAGGCCTGCGCTCCATGCGCGCCGACGGCCAGCGCCTGATCGAAGCCGGCATCACCTCGCCCGAAGAGGTGATGAGCGTCACGAGAGACTGAATGAACAGGCCCCCACGCTCCACCGCCGCGCGGGTCGCTGCCCCCCAGGGCGGCTGTCCCGCCCTGGGGCGGCCCGGCGGCAGGACCTGACATGCCCGCCTACACCTTCGAAGCCCTGGACGCCCAGGGCGCCACGCAGAAAGGCCTGATCGACGCCGACACGGCGCGCGCGGCGCGCAGCATGTTGCGCGCGCGGGCCCTGGTGCCGCTGCTGGTCGAGCCAGCCGCGTCGGCCTCGGGCGTCACGGTGGCGAAGGGCTTCAACATCACGCTGTGGGGTGGCCGCGCCTTCAACGCCACCTCGCTCGCGGTCTGGACGCGCCAGCTCGCCGGCCTGGTGGCGGCCGGTCTGCCGCTGGAGCGTGCCCTGTCGGCCCTGACCGAAGAATCCGAAGACGAGAAGCAGCGCAACCTCATGGCCACGCTGCGCTCCGAAGTGAACGCCGGTTCGCCCTTCGCGCGCGCACTGGCGCAGCACCCGCGCGAGTTCTCGCCCATCTACACCGGGGTGATCGCCGCCGGTGAGCAGAGCGGCCTGCTCGGCACGGTGCTCGAACGCCTGGCCGACGACCTGGAGGCTCGGGAAGCCCTCAAGAACAAGATCGTGGCGGCCTCGCTCTACCCGGCCATCGTCACATTGGTCGCGATCGTCATCGTGGTCTTTCTTGTTTCATATGTGGTGCCGCAGGTGGCCAACGTGTTCGCCGGCAGCAAGCGCGCCCTGCCCTTTCTCACCGTGGTCATGCTCAACCTGAGCGCCTTCGTGCGGTCCTACGGCTGGCTGATGCTGGGCTTGCTGGTGGCCGGTGGTGCCAGTGTGGTGTTCGCGCGCCGCAACCAGGCGATCCGGCTGAGCATGGACGCGGCCTGGCTGCGCCTGCCCCTGGTGGGCCGGCTCGCGCGCGGCTACAACGCCGCCCGTTTCTCGGCCACGCTCGCCATGCTGGCCGCCGCCGGCGTGCCCATCCTGCGCGCGCTGCAGACCGCCGCCGAAACGCTCTCCAACCAGGCCATGCGCGCCGACGCGCTCGACACCGTGGTGCTGGTGCGCGAGGGCGCACCACTGGCGTCCGCGCTGGGCAGCAAGAAGCGCTTCCCGCCGCTGGTGTCCATGTTCGCCCGGCTGGGCGAGCAGACCGGCCAGCTCTCCAGCATGCTCGACCGCGCGGCGAAGCAGCTGGGCGACGAGGTGCAGCGCCGGGCCATGCACATGGCCACCATCCTGGAGCCCTTGCTGATCGTGGGCATGGGTCTGGTGGTGATGCTGATCGTGCTGGCCGTGCTGATGCCGATCATCCAGCTCAACCAGCTGGTGTCCTGACCATGGGTGTCTCTCTCGAAGGCAAGCTCGTCGTTGCCATCTCGTCCCGCGCCCTGTTCGACTTCGAGGAAGAGAACCAGGTCTTCGAGACCGGCGACGACCGCGCCTACATGAAGCTGCAACTGGAGCGGCTGGACAAACCGGCCGCCCCGGGCGTGGCGTTCTCGCTGGTGCACAAGCTGCTCGCCTTCAACGACGCCGAGGCGCAGCGCGTGGAGGTGGTGATCCTCTCGCGCAACGACCCGGTCTCGGGCATGCGCGTGTTCCGCTCGGCCAAGCACTACGGCCTGCCCATCCAGCGCGGCAGTTTCACGCGGGGCCAGCCGCCCTGGCGCTACCTGCGCCCGCTGCGCGCCAACCTGTTCCTTTCCACCCACCTGGCCGACGTGCGCGCCGCCCTTGAAGCCGGTGTGCCCGCCGCGCAGGCCTACCCCCAATCGGTGCACGCCAGCGACCAGCACCCGAACGAGGTGCGCATCGCCTTCGACGGCGACGCCGTGCTGTTCTCGGACGAGGCCGAGCGCGTCTACCAGGCGCAAGGGCTGTCGGCGTTCCAGGAGCACGAAGCCAACAAGGCCGCGTTGCCGCTGGCCGGTGGCCCGTTCAAGCCACTGCTCGAGGCCCTGCACCGGCTGCAGAGCGAAGGCACACCACTGATGCGCGTGCGCACCGCCCTGGTCACCGCGCGCAGCGCCCCCGCGCACGAACGCGCCATCCGCACGCTGATGAACTGGAACATCGAGATCGACGAGGCCATGTTCCTCGGCGGACTGCCCAAGGGTGAATTCCTGCGCGAGTTCGAGCCCGATTTCTTCTTCGACGACCAGACCGGCCACATCGAGTCGGCCGCGCTGCACGTGCCGGCGGGCCACGTGGCCGCGGGCATCTCCAACACCTGAGCCCGGCCACCGGTCTGTCAAGGCCTAAGGCTGGCCTCAGAGCAACCGCCGTTCGACCCGCTACGATGCGCCTACACCGGGCGCGGTCCGCGCCCGACCTCTCCAGGGCCCTCCATGACCACATCCGCCCCCGCCTCCCGGCCGCCCCCCCTGTGGCCGACGCTCAAGAACATCTGGGCGTTCGCGCTGCCCTACTTCCAGTCCAGCGAGAAATGGCGGGCACGTGGCCTGTTGCTGGCGGTGGTGCTGCTCAACCTGGGCACCGTCTACATGCTGGTGCAGATCAACGAGTGGTACCGGGTGTTCTACGACGCGCTGCAGGCCAAGGACCAGCCGGTGTTCTGGCAGCAGATCGGGCGCTTCGGCTGGCTGGCGCTGATCTACATCGTGCTCGCGGTCTACAAGTTCTACCTCACACAGATCCTGCAGCTGCGCTGGCGCGTCTGGCTGACCGACCACTACATGGCCCGCTGGCTGGCCAACAAGGCCTTCTACCGCATGGAGCTGGCGCGCTTCACCGCCGATGAGCACGGCACGCCGGACAACCCGGACCAGCGGATCCAGGAAGACCTGAACCTGTTCACCAGCTACACCGTGTCGCTCTCCATGGGCATGTTCAACGCGCTCATCACGCTGGTGAGCTTCGTCGGCATCCTGTGGACGCTCAGCGGCTCCATCAGCGTGCCGCTGCCCGGTTTCCTGGGCGGTGGCGAACTCGAGATCGTCGGCTACATGGTGTGGGCGGCGGTGCTGTACTGCGCCGTCGGCAGTGCCATCGCGCACTGGATCGGCCGGCCGCAGGTGCGCCTGAACTTCCAGCAGCAGATGCTGGAAGCCAACTTCCGCCACCACATGGTGCGCGTGCGCGAGTACAGCGAATCGATCGCGCTGGACGGTGGCGAACAGGTGGAACGCCGCCATCTGGATGTGCGCTTCCGCGACGTGATGGGCAACTACTTCAGCCTCATCCGCAACCAGAAACAGCTCACCTGGTTCAGCAGCTTCTTCTCGCAGGCCGCCATCATCTTCCCGATGATCGTCGCCGCGCCGCGCTACTTCAGCGGTGCCATCCAGCTCGGCCAGCTGATGCAGATCAACTCCGCCTTCGGCCGCGTGCAGGACTCGCTCTCCTGGCTGGTCGACAACTACATGGCCCTGGCCGTGTGGAAGGCCACCACAGATCGCCTGGTGGGATTCGAGGCCAGCCTCGCGCACCAGTCGAAGACGAGCGACGAACTGTCCACCACCCAGGCCGATGGTGGCATTGCCGCGCAGAACCTGACCGTGGCCCTGCCCGGCGGCAGCACGCTGCTGGCCGATGTGGACCTGAACGTGAAGCCCGGCGACACCGTGCTGCTGCACGGCCCTTCGGGCAGCGGCAAGTCCAGCCTGTTCCGCGCGATCTCCGGCATCTGGCCGCATGCGCGCGGCCGCGTGAGCGTGCCGAAAGACACCATGTTCATTCCGCAGCGACCGTACTTCCCCGACGGCCGCCTGCGCGACGCGCTGGCCTACCCGGACCCGGCCGAGAAATACACCGATGACGCCCTGCGCGAGGCGCTGGACGCGGCCCTCCTGCCGCAACTGGCCGACCAGCTCGACCGCGAGGACGCCTGGAGCCAGAAGCTTTCGGGCGGCGAACGCCAGCGCCTGGCCATCGCCCGCGTGATGTTGAAGAAGCCCGCCTGGGTACTGGCCGACGAGGCCACCAGCGCGCTCGACGAGCAGGCCGAAGCCACGATCTACCAGCGCCTGGTGGACCGGGTGAAGCAGGCGCACGGCGCCATCGTGTCGATCGCGCACCGCTCCACGCTGGCGGCGCACCACCAGCAGCAGTGGGCGCTGCGGGCAAACGAACAGGAAGGTGGCGCGCGTTACCGGCTGGAGGTCAGCCGCGCGGACTGACCGGCCTCAGGCCACGGGCGCGGCGTAGTTGTCCCAGCCCCTGGCCCGCAGTTCGCAGGCCGGGCAGCCGCCACACCCATAGCCCCAGGGGTGGCGGTGTTCGCGGGCGCCCAGGTAGCAGGTGTGGGTGTGCTCCACGATCAGCTCGACCAGCGCGTTGCCGCCGCCCACCAGCAGCGCGTTCTCGCCGAGGTCGTGGGCCATGCGCCAGGTGGCGGCCTTGTCGATCCACATGAGCGGGGTGTCGATGAGGAAGCGGTGGTCCATGCCGAGCGAGAGCGCCACCTGCAGCGCTTTCATGGTGTCGTCGCGGCAGTCGGGGTAGCCGGAGAAATCGGTTTCGCACACGCCGGTAACGATGACCTGGATGCCGCGCCGGTAGGCGAGCGCCGCGGCGAGCGTGAGGAACAGCAGGTTGCGGCCGGGCACGAAGGTGTTGGGCAGGCCGCTTTCTTCCATGCGAAAGGCCATGTCGCGCGTGAGCGAGGTTTCGCTGACTTTGCCGAGCACGGCGAGATCGAGCACATGGTCTTCGCCGAGGCGCTGTGACCACGCCGGGAAACGCTGGCGCAGTTCGCGCAGCACGTTGAGCCGCGCCGTCAGTTCCACGCTGTGGCGCTGCCCGTAGTCAAAGCCGATGGTTTCCACGCGCGGGTAGCGCGAGAGGGCGTGGGCCAGGCAGGTGGTGGAGTCCTGCCCGCCCGAGAACAGCACCAGGGCGCTGGTGTGGTGGGGGGTGGCAGCGGAAGAAGACGGGGGGGCGGAGGTCATGGCCGCCATCGTAGCGCGCCGCCCGGGTTCGCTAGGTCAGTCTCTCGGAGCGCGGGCCGGCGTGGCTGCGGCTGGTGGCCAGCATGCGGATGAGCGCGCGGTTGGCGTGTTCCAGGCTGATGTCGTGCCGCTGGCACACCGCTGGCAGGCGGTGCAGCTGGCCGGTGTCGCCCATGGCGCGTGCCACGTCGAGCAGTGGGTGGTAGGGGCCGTCGTTGCGCAGCACGGCGTCGAACACGCGGCCCGACATGGGCAGGCGGTTGAGCAGTTCGTTCAAGGGCTGGTGCAGCAGGCGGTCGAGCTGGGCGAGCAGCGCGGTGGTGTAGACCTCGCCACGCAGCGCGTCTTCGGAGCCCGAGGCCAGCAGGTGCTGGGCCAGGCGCGAGCGCATGACCATGGCGTAGCGCACGGGGTGCAGGTCGCGGTCGGGTTCGCTGCTGGGCAGTTGTTCGGCCAGCCAGCGGCCGAGCTCCTTGAAGCCCAGCATCATGAGCGCGTGCCGCAGCGAGGCGATTTCATGGCGGCCGCCGAACGCGGCGGAATTCACCAGCAGCAGGATGCGGTAGACCAGCACCGGGTCCTGCCGCACCAGCCGCTCCAGCCGTTCGATGGAGCAGTCCTCGTCGCCAATGGCCATGAGGATCTGCCGGATGACGGCGGCGTCGTAGTTCAGGGGCTGGTGGCGGTGTGCGTGCAGCACGTCGGCATCGGGCCAGCCGAGCACGCCCCAGGCGTTGGCGTTGTCCAGGCATTGCTTCACCACGGCCTGCGTGGTGACACCCTCGACCAGCTGGCCGATCAGGCCGGCCGGCACGGCTTCGGCGCCCAGCCGCAGCAGGTTGCGCGCGTCGGCGGGTGCCACGGCTTCGCCGCGCACGGCGGCCAGGTCGGTGTGGCGCAGCAGCCGGTGGCCGCGCTTGGCGGCGGCGCTGAGGCGGGCCAGGGTCTCGGGCTGTTCGAACTGCGAAGCCGGCACTTCCAGCCAGGTGTTGTGCACGGGCGCGCAGGCCAGCGCCTGCTGCAGCAGCTTCGGGCTGTCGACGCTGAGGATGAGCACGGGCGCGTTCTCCGGCCAGTCGTCGCCCAGCGCCTGCATGAGGTGTGCGGCGTCGATGGATTCGGGGTGCACGGCGCGCACGCCCAGCCGCACAGCGGCCAGCTCGCGCGAGCGGTTCCACACGGGCTCGTAGCCCAGCGCAACGCTGTCCAGCACGGTGCGGCTCATCATCAGCATGGGAAATCCGGAAAACTCAATTGATCACCTGGAAGAGCGAGAGGCGTTGCACCTGCGCGTAGGTCTTGATGGCGGCCTCGAGGCCGAGTTGCTGGGTCTGCAGGTCGGACAGGCCCTTGATCGGGTCCAGTTCCACCAGACGTGCATTCTCGGTCTTGAGCGAAATGGATTTGTCTTCCATCTGCGTGTTGAGCGAGTCGGCGCGGTTGAGCCATTCGCCAGCGCGGCCACGGGCGGCGAGCACGCGGTCGTGCCCGGCGTCGACTTCCGTGAGGGCGCGCGCGAGCGCCTGGGAATGGTGCGCGCTTTCGTTGGGGCCGTTGTAGCGCAGCGCATTCACCGCGTTCTGCACCACCGAGAAGATGTCGGTCGGGGCGGGAGACGGGCGCACTTCCACGCGGTCACCGGCCACGGGGTTGCCGCGCATTTCCAGCGACATGCCGTCGAATTCGATGGTGCGGTTGGCCACGTAGGGCTGGCCGGTGTGGCCGGCCACGGGCGTGCCGGTGGTGGTGTTGGTCACGGTGTACTGCATCACGCCGCCGACTTCGGCGAAGGTGATGTCGTAGTCGTTGCCGGTGAGCGCGGTGGCGTTCGTCACGTCGCCCACGGTGGTGCTGATGTTGCCGGTGTTGCCATTGGGCAGGCCGACCGTGAAGGTGCCGTTGCCCTGGGGCACGCGCATCCAGATGGCGTCGCCATCGAGCGCCTGCGGCAGCGAGCCGTCGCCGGCCGCGGCCTGGCCACGCTGGCCACCGAACTGCACGCCGTTGCCCGTGGGGCCGTACACGTCCACGAACGGCGTGGCGTTGCCGCCCAGGCCGCCGTACAGGGTGCGCCCGGCGTTGTCCTTGCGGTTGGCCACGGCGATGAGCTGTTCGCGCAGGCCTTCGAGCTGCTTGGCCACGTCCTCGCGCTCGGCGTCGGTGAAGGTGGCGTTGCCGGCGGTGATGAGCAGGTCACGCACGCGCTGGATCAGGTCGCCCGACTCTTTCAGGCCGCTCTCGGCCTGTTGCAGGCTGGCGCGCGAGGCTTCGACGGCGCGCAGGTCGGCCTGCGTGCGCGAGAGGCGGTTGGCCGCGGTCTCGGCCAGTGTGGCGGCCACGGGGTCGTCGCTGGCCTTCTGCACGCGCAGGCCGGTGGACACACGCTCCTGCTGCGCGGCCAGTTCGGCCTGGCGGCGCGTGAGGATGGCGATGGTGTTGTCGTAGCTGTGGGCGGTGGCGATTCGCATGGGAGGTCCTCTCGGCGGTGGCCGGGCTCAACGACCGACTGTTTGCAGCAGGCTGTCGAAAGTGCTCTGCGCGATCTGGAGAAACTTGGCCGACGCCTGGTAGGCCTGCTGGTACTGCAGCAGGCGCGCCGCCTCTTCGTCGAGGTTGACGCCCGCGACGTTGACGCGCGCGGTCTCGGCGGTGCTGGCGATGTTGGCCGAGAAGCTCGCGGCGAACTCGGCACCCTGCACGCGCGTGCCGATGTCGGAGAACAGGCTGACGTAACCGTCGGACAGCGGCACGCCGCCGAAGGTGGGCAGGTCGCGCAGGGCCAGCATGCCGGTGCCGTTGCCGGCGTTCTGGCCGATCGATGCCGTCGGCGCGGCGCCGATGCTGAAGGTGTCGCCGGCGCCGGGGCTGCCGCGCAGCGTGAGGCTCCAGCCGTTGAGGGTGATGGACTCGCCGGGGCGGAAGGTGTAGCTCGGCGGCGGGCCGGGGTTGTCGGGCGCGGGGTTGCCCGGGCCCAGGCCGGTGGCGGTGAAGCTGCCGTCGGCCAGGAAGGTGATGGTGACCGGGTCGGTCAGGTTGGCCGACGCCGACGAGGCGTACAGGCTCTCCACGCTCAGGCCGCCGGAGTTGCCGGTGCCGGGCGTGACCATGACCGGGCTGGCCGCGGCCAGGCGGTCGGGCGAGCCGATGGCCACCTGCAGGTTGCGCGCAGCGGCCTCGAAGGGACGCACCAGGAAGCGGTCGCCCGGGTTGCCGGCGCCGTTGTCCAGGTTGAAGGTGAGGCCGTCGACCACCGCGGGGAGCGATGTCACGGGGGTCGAGGTGCCGTCGGACAGGCGGATCACGCTCATGCCGGTGGCTTCGAAGCGCAGTTCGTAGTCGGACGCGACGAGCGCGGTCGGGTCGGCCACGCTGGCGCTGACCTCGGCGGAGCCGGTGTTGCCCGGGCGGGCCATGCCCACGGCGGCGGCCGGCGGGTTGAAGAAGTTCTGCCCCGGGTTGCCTTGCAGGTCCACACCCAGCCGGTGCTGGTTGTTCACGGTGGTGGCGGTGGCCAGGGCCATGCGGCCCAGCAGGTTCTGCGTGTCCACCAGGTCTTCGTTCATGAAGCGCATGAGGCCGGCGAGTTCGCCGCCGCCCAGGCTGCCGTCCGGAATCGGGGTGCTCACGCCGCCCTGCACGAAGGACACCACGACGCGCGAGGCATCGGTGCTGTCCGCGCCGGCGGCCATCGAGTTGGCGCGCGAGCCCAGCACCAGCGGCTGGCTGCCGGCCACGAACACGCTCACGCTGCCGTCGTCGGCATGCACGTTGGTGGTCTGCACGTACTTGTTGAGGTCACCCAGGATCTTGTCGCGCTGGTCGAGCAGGTCGTTCGGCGTGTGGCCGCTGCCCTGGCTCTCGGTGATGCGCATGTTCACCTTGGCGAGGTCCTGCGCCAGGGTGTTGATGGTCTTCACCGTGCCTTCCACCTGCTTCTTGGTGGTCTGCTGCAGCGAGTCGATCTGGCTGGCGGTGTTGCGCAGGCGCGAGGCGAGTTCCTCGCCCTTGGCGATCACCACCACGCGCGCGGTGAGGTTGCCCGGCGACGAGGAGACGTCGGTCCAGGCGTTGAGCATGTCGTTGAGCGCGGTGCCCAGGCCGGCCGAACCGGTGGGAAAGGCGGACTCCAGCTGCTGCAGGCGCGCGTAGCGCAGCGCATCGGCAGCGGCCACCGAACCGGCCTTCTGCGCTTCGCGCGTGAGGTACTGGTTGTGCGAGCGTTCAACGGTGGCGATCTCCATGCCCTTGCCGAAGAAGCCATTGCCCATCTGCTGGTAGCCAGAGGTCTGCTGGATGACGTTCTGGCGCGAGTAGCCGGGCGTGTTGACGTTCGCGATGTTGTTGCCGATGACCTGCAGGGCTGCGAGGTTGGCACTGAGCGCGCGGGCGCCGATGTTGAGGGCGGACATGGCGTGCTCTCTTTCAGCCCTGCGCCCGCTGGAGCGTCAGGGTGGTGTTGATCGCGCGGCTGAGCTTGGCCGCGTACTGGGGGTCGGTCGCGTAGCCGGCCTTCTGCAGGCCGCTGGCAAAGCCCTGCACGGAATGCAGCTGGTCCATCACGCCTTCGTAGCGCGGGCTGTTGCCGATGAGGCGGGCGTAGTCTCGGAACGAGTCGGCGTACGAGTCGTAGGCGCGGAACTTCGCCGTCACCTTGCGGGGCTCGCCGTTGATGTATTCGGTGGTCGTGATCTCGGCGACCTTGCCCTTCCAGCTGTCGGTGGCCTTGATGCCGAACAGGTTGAACGAGGGCGAGCCGTCGGCGTTCTTGATCTCGCTGCGGCCCCAGCCGGTCTCGTGGCCGGCCTGGCCGATCATGAAGCTGGCGGGAATGCCGGACTCGCGCGCCACGGTGGCCGCGGCCTCGCTGTGCTGGTCCACGAAGCCGGCCTGGCGCGGGCCCGCGTTCGCGCGGCCCACGGTGCTGGTGTCGCCCGTGCCGGACAGCGCGCCCACGGCCTCGCCCTTGGTGAGGCCCTTGCTGGCGTCGCTGCCGGACATCTGGCGCGAGAGCTGGCGTTCGATCGCTTCGGAGAGCCCGCCCGGCAGACCGGAGAGCTGCACCGAGAACTGCTGGTCGAGCAGGTCGGTGCCGAGGTCGCTGCCTTCGCTGTCCATGAGGCCCGATTTCTGCGTGGCCTCGCGCATGCTCTTGATGAGTTCGCGCATGAACAGCGATTCGAACTGCTTGGCCGCCTCTTTCAGCGCGGCCTTGTCGTCGCCACCCTTGCCCGCACCGAAGCGCAGCGCGTTGAGCGCCGTCGGATCCGCGGCGAGGCCGCTGGCCATGAGGGGACTGGTGTTCATGTCAGATCACTTCCAGCTCGGCGTTCATGGCACCGGATGCCTTGATGGCCTGCAGGATCGCGAGCAGGTCCTGCGGCGTGGCGCCGAGCGAGTTCAGCGCGCGCACCACGTCGGCGAGCTGCGGCGCGGTGTCGAGCTTGATGAGCGAGCCCTTGTCCTGGGTGATCTGGATGTTGGCCTTCTCAGCCACCACGGTCTGCCCGCCCACCGACAGCGGGTTGGGCTGGCTGATGACGGGGGTGGAGCTGATGCTCACCGACAGGTTGCCGTGCGAGACCGCGCATGCGCCGAGCGAGACGGCCTGGTTCATCACGATGGAACCGGTGCGCGAATTGATGATGACGCGCGCCGTGGGAATGCTGGCGTCGAGGCGCACGTCCTCCACCCTGGCCAGGAAGGCCACGCGCTGGCTCGGGTCGGCTGGCGCGCGCAGGCGGATCACGCGGCCGTCCATGGCGGCGGCCACGCCCGCGCCCATGGCGCGGTTGATGGCGTCGGTCACGCGGCTGGCGGTCTGGAAATCGTTGGAGTTCAGGCCGAGGTCGATGGTCTCGCCCAGCGCGAACGGCGTGGCCACCGCGCGCTCGACCTGCGCGCCGCCGGGCACGCGCCCCGCGCTCAGGTGGTTGATCTGCACCTTGCTGCCACCGGCCGAGGCACCCGCACCGCCCACCAGCAGGTTGCCCTGCGCGAGCGCGTAGATCTCGCCATCGGCGCCCTTGAGCGGCGTGGTGATGAGCGTGCCGCCGCGCAGCGACTTGGCGTTGCCCACGGAAGACACGGTGACGTCGATCGCCTGGCCGGGCTGGGCGAAGGCGGGCAGCTGCGCGGTGACCATCACGGCCGCCACGTTCTTCAGCTGCATGTTCGCGCCCGGAGGCAGCGAGAGGCCGAGCTGCTGCAGGTAATTGTTCAGGCTCTGCGCGGTGTAGGGCATCTGGGTGGTCTGGTCACCCGTGCCGTCCAGGCCCACCACCAGGCCGTAACCGGTCAACTGGTTGCTGCGCACGCCCTGCACCGCCGCGATTTCCTTCACGCGGATGGATTGCGCGGTGGCCGGCCAGATGGCGAGCAGGCCGCACAAGAGCATCAAGATTCGGAAGGAGCGGTCGATATTCATTTCACAAGGTCCGGGAGATCACGCGCAGGTGGCGGGGGTGGTTCATGATGCTCGGTCTCAGAACGGCAGAACCGTCAAAAAGAACCGTGCCAACCAGCCAATTGAGAGCGCTTCGCCCTGCTGGCCGCGCCCGCGCGACTCGATGCGCACGTTGGCGACCTGGGTCGAGGCGATGACGTTGCCGGGGCGGATCTGTTTCGGGTCCACCGTGCCGGTGAAGCGCAGCACGTCCACGTTCTGGTTCACGCCGATCTGTTTCTCGCCCACCACCACCAGGTGGCCGTTGGGCAGCACGTCCTGCACCGTGGTGGTGATGGAACCGGTGAAGGTGTTGGCGTTCTCGGTCTCGCCATTGCCGGCGAACTTGTTGGACGAATTCGCGCCCACATCCAGCTTGCCCAGGATCGAACTGCCCGGGCTGATGAAGGGCAGCGCCGACACACCACCCGACACGCTGCCGGTGCGGTCGACGGAAGACGACGATTTCTGCGTGGCGCTGATGCGCTCGGTGATCTGCACCGTGAGGGTGTCGCCCGGCATGCGGGCGCGCGGGTCCTCGAAGGCGGGCCGGTAGCTCACGGCCTGGAACAGGCTGCCGCTGGGCGCCACGGTGACGGCCGGTGCCGCCGACGGCGCGGGCTGCGCATAACGCACCGGCTGGACCGGCGCCAGGTCGACCTGGGGCGTGCGTTGCAGCGTCTCGCAACCGGATGCGAGCACGGCGAGCGACAGGATGAGGGCAATGCGCAACATGGCGGCAATCCTTAGAGTTGGCTCAGGCGCTGCAGCATCTGGTCGGACGTCTGGATCGCCTTGGAATTCATTTCGTACGCGCGCTGGGTCTGGATCATGGTCACCAGTTCCTGCACCACGTTGACGTTGGAGGTTTCGACGAAGCCCTGCATCAGCGTGCCCATGCCGGCCGAACCGGGCGCGGCGTTGATGGGGTTGCCCGAGGCCAGGCTTTCGCTGTACAGGTTCTGGCCCAGCGGCTCCAGGCCGGCCGGGTTGATGAAGGTGGCCAGTTCGATGTTGCCCACCTGCTGCGGCGTGGCGTTGCCCGGCAGCTTCACGGTGACCACACCGTCGGCGGAGATGGTGATGCTCTGTGCCTCGGCCGGCACGGTGATGCCGGCGGTGAGCGGGTAGCCGCTGTTGGTGACGATGCGGCCCTGCGCGTCGGGCTTGAAGCTGCCGTCGCGCGTGTAGGCGGTGGTGCCGTCGGGCATCTCGATCTGGAAGAAGCCGTTGCCGTTGACCGCGATGTCCAGCGGGTTGTCGGACTGCTGCATGCTGCCTTGCGAGAAGTTGCGCGAGGTGGCCACGGTGCGCACACCCAGGCCGACCTGCAGGCCGGTGGGCAGCTCGGCCTGCTCGGCCGTGTTGGCACCCACCTGGCGCAGGTTCTGGTACATCAGGTCTTCGAACACCGCCGTGGCGCGCTTGAAGCCGTTGGTGGACACGTTGGCCAGGTTGTTCGAAATCACGTCCAGCTGCATCTGCTGTGCCTGCATGCCGGTCTTGGAAATCATCAGCGAATTGATCATGGTGTGCTCCGCAAGGGGAAATGGGTCAGCCGTTCATGCTGAGGAGTTGGCTGGCGGTCTTGTCGTTCGTTTCGCCGTTCTGCAGCATGCGCATCTGGGTCTCGAACTGCCGGGACACCGCGATCATTCCGATCATGGCCTCCATGGGATTGACGTTGGAGCCTTCGAGTGCACCGTCCTGCAGACGGGCCACGTCGCTGGCGGGCAGCGGGTCGCCCTGCGGGCCGCGGAACAGGCCGTCCTCGCTGCGGCGCAGCGGGTTGTCGGCATCGGGAATCACCATCTTCAGGCGGCCCACCGTCTGCGGTGGCTCGGCGCCGATGGTGGTGGACACGGTGCCATCGCTGCCGATGTCCACGCGCGCGCCGTCGGGAATCACGATCGGGCCACCGTCGCCCAGCATGGGCAGGCCCTGGGCGCTGACGAGCGTCCCGTCCTGCGTCACCTCGAGCGCGCCGGCCCGGGTGTAGGCCTCGGTGCCGTCGAGCCCCTGCACCGCGAAGTACGCGTTGCCGCGCGCGGCCACGTCGAGCTTGTTGCCGGTGGAGGTGATGGCGCCCGGCAGTTCCGAGTGGCCGGGCGTGGCTTCGAGCGCGAACACGCGGGTGCTGGCGCCGTCGCCGCGCACGGGCACGGCACGGAAGGTGGAGAGCTCGGCGCGGAAGCCCGCGGTGGACACGTTGGCCAGGTTGTTGGCCAACACCTGCTGGCGATACTGCGCGGCGTTGGCGCCGGTCATCGCGGTGTAGATCATGCGGTCCATGCGGGGCTCCTTCGTTCAGCTCAGGCGCAGATGTCGATCAGCGCATGTTCAGGAGGGTGCTCAACACCTGGTCCTGCGTCTTGATGGTCTGGGCGTTGGCCTGGTAGGCGCGCTGCGCGGTCATCATGTTCACGAGTTCGGCGGTGAGGTCGACGTTGGAGTCTTCCAGCGCGCCCGAACGGATGCTGCCGAAGTTGCCCGCGCCCGGTTCGCCACGCACCGGTTCGCCCGAGGCGTAGGTGGCCGACCAGACACCGCCGCTGGAGGGCGACAGGCCTTGCGAGTTGCGGAAGTTGACCAGCGCGACCTGGCCGGCCGCGCGCGTCTCGCCGTTGGAATAGCGGCCGGTGACCACACCGGACTCGTCGATGCTCAGGCCCACGAATTCGCCGGGGAAGTAACCGTCCTGGTCCAGGTCGTGCACCGCGAAATCGGTGCCGAACTGGCTCGCGCCGGTGAGGTCGAGCGTGACGGGGAAGGTCACGGTCGGGTCGTTGGGCGAGGCCAGCGTGATGGTGGGCGGCGGCGTGATGGAGGCGGGGTTGAGCGTTCCATCGGCGTTGAAGTTCAGCACCACCGGCGGCGTGAACGGCGCGGGCGTGCCGCCGTTGACGCTGGAGTACACCTCCCAGGTGTTGTTGCCGGTCTTGGTGAAGGCCAGGCCCACGGGCACTTCCATGCCTTGCGGGTCGTAGGCCACCAGCGAGGTGCCGTAGGTGGTGATGGGCGTGGGCGGCGTGGCGGTGCTGGCGACCACGGCGCGCGCGTCCAGGTTGAATTCGGCCACGATGGCGCTGGTCTGGCGCGCGGGAATCGGCGCACCGGTGGGCAGCGAGAGCGGCTGCGGGTCGAAGCTCAGGCGGTTGCCGGCGGCGTCGGTCGGGTAGCCCATGAGGCGGCCGCCCTGCTGGTTGACGATGTTGCCTTCGCGGTCGAGCTTGAACATGCCCGAACGGGTGTAGGCCTGGGTGCCGTTGGGCTGCTGCACTTCGAAGAAGCCGTTGCCGTTGATGGCCAGGTCCAGGTCGTTGCCGGTGACGGTGATGTTGCCCTGCGTGAACAGTTGCGAGACGGTCGCCACGGTCACGCCGATGCCCTTGTTGCCACCGCCGGAATTGATGGAGCTCGCATAGAGCTCGGCGAACTCGGCGCGCGAGCTCTTCATGCCCACGGTGTTCGCGTTGGCGATGTTGTGGCCGATCACGTCGAGGTTGCGGCTGGCGCTGTTCAGGCCGGAGAGTCCTTGCTGGAATGCCATGGTGTGTCCTTAGGGAGGGAAGCGGGGTGTCTGGAATGAAGGGGCCGGGTGCTTACATGAACGCAAGCACGTCGTTGTAGGCGCGGGTGCTGCCGTTCTCGAGCAGCATGTAGATGGAGCCGTTGGAGAAGCTCACGGAATCGACCGAGAGGCGTTGCAGCGCGACGGCATCGACACGGGTGGCGCCATCGAACGCGCGCACCTTGAAGCCCTTGACAGTGGCCGGGTCGACGCCGTTGGCCGTGGCGTCCCAGCTGAAACCGTTGAGGCCACCGTTGAGCGCGCCCATTTCAATGGTGTCGATCACCTCGCCGTTGGTGCCCATGACGTCGACCTTCACGTCGGTGGCCTTGCCATCGAGCGAGAAGGCCGCCTTGCCCTGGCCATTCTTGAAGGTCAGCGACTCGCCCGGCAGCAGCGCTTCGCGGCCGATCAGCGAAGTGCCCTGCAGCGCGGTGAGCGAGGAGAACTGCGTGGACATGCCCTTGAGCGTGGCGTTGAGTTCCTGGATGCCGCTGACCGTGTTGATCTGCGCCATCTGGGTCGTCATCTGCGCGTTGTCCATCGGGTTCAACGGATCCTGGTTGTTGAGCTGCGCGACCAGCAGCTTGAGGAACCGGTCCTGCGAGGCGGCCGGGTCCATGTTGTTCTTGGCAGCGGTGCCGGTCGTGCTGCCGGGCGTGTTGCCCAGGCTGGTGAGGTCAATCGGCTGGATGAACATGGATCAGGTCCTGTTGGGATGAGGGGGGCGAAGCGAGGGGCTCACTGGCCCATCTGCAGGGTCTTGAGCAGCAGCGACTTGGCCGTGTTCATGACCTCGACGTTGTTCTGGTACGAGCGCGAGGCGGAGATCATGTTGACCATCTCTTCCACCGGGTTCACGTTGGCGTGCGTCACGTAGCCATCCGCATCGGCGCTGGGGTGCGTGGGGTTGTGCACGCGGCGGCCGGGCGCGTCGCTCTCCACGATGTTCTGCACCTTCACGCCGGCACTGCCGTCGTTGCCCATGGGCACGGTCTGGAACATGATGTGGCGCGCCTTGTAGGTCTGGCCATCGGGCCCGGCGACAGCGTCGGCGTTGGCCAGGTTGCTGGCCACCACGTTGAGGCGCTGGGACTGCGCGCTGACCGCACTTCCCGAGACACCGAAGATGGAGAACATCGACATGATCGATTCCTTTCAGCTCATTGGCCGGTGATGGCGCTGAGCATCGTTTTGACGTGCCCGTTGATGAAACGCAGCGTGGATTCGTAGCGCACGCTGTTGTCCACGAAGTTGGCGCGCTCGCGGTCGAGGTCGACCGAGTTGCCGTCCTGGCTGGGCTGGGTCTGCACGGTGTAGGCCATGTCCGGTCGGGCCGGGCCCGCGCTGGTGGTGCCCAGGCGCATGTGCTGCCCGTTGGTCTGGGTCACGCCGGCGGTGGCGCCGCCCTGCATGCCCGAAGCGTTCTTCAGCGCGGCCGCGAAATCGAAATCGCGCGCGATGTAGCCCGGCGTGTCCGCGTTGGCGATGTTGCTGGCGATCGTCTGCTGGCGCTGCGAGCGCAGCAGCAGGGCGTTGCCGTGGAAGTCCAGCCGTCCGGTCATCTGTTCAAGCATCGTCAAACTCCTGCGGGTTTCGGGGCCGGTCGGTCCTCTGAGGGGGGAGGTCCTGACACCGGGGGTTGGAAGAATTATGAAAATCTTGAGGGTTGGCAATGGCCGGAACAAGCGCCGGTTTTCAAGCCATTTCCCGCCTTTGTCCGGCCCGGCCCCGGCCTACAGTGCAGCCCTGAATACATGAAGTGCCTGCCCCGCGCGGGCCCCTCGTCCACCCTTCACACACAGGAGTCCGCCCATGCGCCCCACCCTGCATCGCCTGCTCGCCGCCTGCGGCTGGGCCCTGGCCCTGCTGTCGGCGGGCCTGGGCACCGCCCACGCCAACGGCCAGACCGAAGCGCTCGAGAAGACCGCCCGCGAATGGCTGCAGCCCGCGCTGGAAGCCGCCCTGCCCACGGACGGCAGCTCGCCCCTTCGCACCGAGGTGGTGATGGGCTCGCTCGACACCCGCCTGCGCCTGGCGCCTTGCGCGCGCGTGGAACCCCATCTGCCGCCCGGCTCGCGCCTGTGGGGCCGCAGCCGCATCGGCCTGCGCTGCATGGAAGGGCCTTCGCGCTGGAACGTGTATGTGCCTGTCACCGTGAAGGCGTTCGGCCCGGCCTGGGTGATCAAGCGCCCGGTGGACGCCGGCGCCACCCTGACTCAAGAAGACGCCGAACTGGCCGAAGTGGACTGGGCGGCCAGCCCCGTCACGGTGCTGGCCCGTCCGGAGATGTGGGTTGGCCAGCAGACGGCCTTTGCCCTCACCCCCGGGCAGCCGATCCGCCAGAACATGGTGCGGCCGACGCGGGCCTTTGCCGCCGGCGACCAGGTGCGGGTCAACAGCAGCGGCAGTGGTTTCAGCATTTCCGCGACCGGCCTGGCGCTCACCGCCGGCCTGGTCGGCCAGTCCGCCCGCATACGGCTGCCGGGCGGGCGGGTGGTCACCGGCCTGGTGCAGGAAGACCAGACCGTCGAGATGTCGCTGTGAACCGGATGTCCGACACGACGCGCCGCCTGTGACGGAATGCCGCCTCCCCCACCGAAAAAATGCCTAAAGTTCGTTTCAGCCGGGTCGATAGTTCTCACACATCACCCTGACTACGGGGTTTGGAGCGTGAAATGAAAGTCGATTCGTCACCCGATTCCTATATTGGTTCCGTGGCCGGTGGTCCCCAGAAGACCGCCGAAAAACCCGCAGCGAGCGCCGAACTGGCCGCCGCCGCAGGCACCGCTGCGGCCAAGCCCCAGGGCGTGACCGTCACCCTGTCTCCCTCCACCGTTTCGGCGCTGGGTTCGGGCGGCAGCGAGGTGTTCAACGCCGAAAAGGTCGAAGCCATGAAACTGGCGATCTCCAACGGCACCTTCCAGGTGAACGCTGAAGCCATCGCCGACAAGATGCTGGCCAACGCCGCCGAAATGCTCAACGGCGGCCGGGCCTGATTCCCCAACCTCCTCCGGAACGCACCATGACCACAGCCGCAACATCCCACCACCCCTGGATCGGATCGTTGCAGGCCGAACTCGATGCGCTCCAGGCCGCCCTGCTGCGCGGTGACGCCTCCGGCGTGGAACGCGCCAGCGCGGCCATGCAGGCCGTGTTGCAGCAAGCCCCCAGAACCCCCGAATTCGCCGACCCCGAAAGCGCCCTGCACCGCGACACGCAGAGCGCCGCGCAGCGTTTCGCCCAGCTGCGCCAGGCCGTGCTGCGCACCAACGCCCAGAACGAGCGCGCCGTCGCCAGCCTGCTGCCCCAGCAGTCGATGCAGCGCCAGCCCACCTATGGCCGCATGGTCAAACCGTCGTCACTGGGTGGCGTGGGCCGCGGTTTCCTCACCGCCTGATTTCTCGCTTCTCCCAGCAAAAACCGGCCTATGCCGGTTTTTTTACGCCTTCTCACGCTATTTCCCGGGAATCCGGCATTTGAGTGGCGCCACCTGATACATCATTAGACGATCTGATAAAGCAAGCGTTTTCAGTGACTGATCTTTTAAAATACGGGTTAACCCTTAGATCGAACACCATGAACACGCACACCACCCTGTGGACCCGCCTGGCCCGGGCCACCAGCCAATTCTTCAAGCGCGCCACCACCGGCGCGTCCGACGGGCTCGAGGACTACCTCAGCTCCGCCAAGACCCTCCACCAGCTGGAGGACATGCAACGCCAATGGGACCGGGCGCACCGCAACCCGCACCACCATGGCGCCCACTGAACCCACGGACCCCACGCCTCTTCCCGAGCCCGAATCCCCTCCCGAGACCGACACCATGATCGAACTACTCAAATCCTATTTCCAGACGCCGCAGTTTCCTGCCGGCGCCCGGGTGAACCGCCTGAACAAGGGCAGCCTGGACCGCGTTGACGGCCGCGTCGTCGCACAGACCGAAGAAGGCGTGCTGGTCGAATGGCCGCGCGACGGCTCCGGCTGGGAACACCCCGGCGCACTCTGCATTCAAGGCTGAACGGGAACTCCCCCCTGCGCCGCCTTCCTTACCGTTGGTTGCGCCTCCGCTTGACGGCGCCATTGGCGGGCATAGCATCAGGCTTCCGCCACACCTCTCCGGTGCTGGCGGCGTGCCAGGGAGTCAAGAATGAACATCAGCGCCACCGTCAGGCACAACGCCACCCGCTACGACGTCGAGGTGCGCACCGGCGCCACGGCGCAGGCGCTCATCGTCCCGGGCAAGACCTCGGGCCAGGGTTCCGCCGTCAGTGGGGGTGAATTCCTGGTGCTCGCGCTGGCCACCTGCTACTGCAACGATCTCTACCGGGAAGCCCGGCGCATGCGCATTCCCATCGATGGGGTGGAAGTGCAGGCCAGTGCGCGCTTCTCGGGCATCGGCCTGGCGGCCACCGACATCCGCTACACCGCCAACGTGAATTCGCCGGCCTCGCCGGAGGCCATCAACAAGCTGCTGCGCGAGACCGACGCGGTGGCCGAGGTGCACAACACCCTGCGCACGGGCGTGCCCGTCATCCGCCAGGCGCCGTGATCACACGCGGCGCTGTTCCAGCGCCAGCCGCACCGCGAGCGCGGCCAGCACACCACCCATCACGTAGCGTTGCACCGCCAGCCAGCGGCGGTTGTGCTGGAACCAGAGCGCCAGGCGCGCGGCCGACAGCGCGATGCTCAGGTTCACGCTGAAGCTGAAGACGATCTGGGTCAGCCCCAGCACCACGCTCTGCGCGAACACCGAGCCGTGCTCGGGCGAGACGAACTGCGGAAAGATCGCCAGGTAGAACACCGCGATCTTGGGGTTGAGCAGGTTGGTGAGAAAACCCATGGCGAACAGCTTGCGCGGCGAATCCTGCGGCAGGTCGCGCGCCTCGAAGGGCGAGCGGGCACCCGGCTTCACGGCCTGCCAGGCCAGGTACAGCAGGTAGGCCGCGCCGGCCCACTTCAGGATTTCGTAGGCCATGGGCACCGCCATGAACAGCGCCGTGAGGCCGACCGCGGCGGTGAACATGTGCACCAGGAAACCGGCGACCACGCCGAACAACGAAATGACGCCGGCCCGCTTGCCCTGGCAGACCGAGCGGGAGATCAGGTAGACCATGTTGGGGCCGGGCGTGAGCGCCATCAGCAGGGCCGCGCCGGCAAACAGCAGCCAGTCGTTCAGGGGAACCATGGAAACGCCTCGTCGGGAATGGGGGATCCCAGATCGTAGGTCAGGCCGAACAACCCCGCATTCACCTCGCCCACCACAGCCAGCGCCCCAGCCACGGCGCGAGCCAGCCACCCCGCTGCTGCGTTCTCACCGCGGGATCGGGTGCGCCCATGGCGCGCAGGCGGGCTTCCAGCGCGCCCAGCCCCACCTGGCGCGCCGCCTGCACGGGGGTGAGGTTGTCGAACTCGGACAGCAGCAGCGGATCGGCACCGTGGTCCAGCAACAGCCCGGCCACCGCCTCCTGCCGCTCCAGGATGCAGGCCACCAGCGGTGTGGAGAGGAACTCCGGGTGCGCGTAGTTCAGGTCCACGCCGTTGCGCGCGTGGTAGCGCACCAGTTCGATCTCGCCCTCGCAGGCCGCCTTGAACAGTTCTTTCCAGTCGCCGCCCGACATCGCTTCTCCTTCGTGTTTCAATCATTGGCAGTCTGCCGGCCCACCGCCGGCAACGCCCTGCACCATAACCGGAGGTGTCTGCCATGAACATGAAGCAAACCCTTGCCGCCCGCGCCCCGGTGCAGGCGACGATGGCCCGGTAAGCCGACAGGAGCACACGCATGGCACGCACTGCGACCAGAACCGTCTGCTGGCAGCCCACGTGGAACCCGGCGCAAGAAGGCGTGGGTCTGGAACACCTGCTGCTGTCGGAAGGCGAGGCCAGCGCCGTGGTGCTCGCGTTCGACGAGGCCACGGGCCCGTTCCGCCTCAGCTACCGCCTGGCCTGGGGACCGTCGTGGCAACTGCGCCAGGCCGATCTGCTGCTGGACACCCACCAGGCCTCGCGCGCGCTGAGCCTGCGCACCGACGGGCAAGGCCACTGGCGCGACGGGCAGAACCGCGTGCTGCACGCGCTCGAAGGTTGTCTGGACATCGACATCTGGCCCACGCCCTTCACCAACAGCTTTCCGATACGGCGCGCGCCACTGGCCGTGGGCGAACGCCGCGAATTCCGCATGGTCTGGGTGGACGGCCCACAGCTGAGCCTGCAGGCGCAACGGCAGGCCTACACGCGGCTGGCCGACCGGCTCTACCGCTTCGAGAGCCTGGACGGCAGCGGCTTCGTGGTGGATCTGCCGGTGGACGACGAGGGCGTGGTGCTCGACTACCCCGGCCTGTTCAGGCGGGTACCCGGGCCAGACTGAGCCGCCAGCGGCTCAATGCGCGCGCAGTTTGGAGCGCAGGCGCGCGATCGACTGGCTGTGCAGCTGGCAGATGCGCGATTCGGTCACGCCGAGCACCGCCGCGATTTCCTTGAGGTTCATGTCGTGCTCGTAGTACATCGACATGATCTGCTGTTCGCGTTCGGGCAGCACCTTGATGGCGGCGACCAGCGCCATGCGCATGCGCTGGTCCTGCAGCACAGCCGACGGGTCGGCCTCGTGGTCGCCCATGTGGCGGTCCAGGAACCCGTCTTCATCGTCGCCGTTGCCGCTGATGTCTTCCAGGTACACGAGCTGCGTGCCGCGCACCTTGGCCAGCAGGTGCTGGTAGTCGGCCAGGCTCATGCCCATCTCTTCGGCGATCTCGCTTTCCTTGGGCACGCGGTGCAGCTTCTGCTGCAGGCGGTGCACGGCCTGCTCGATGTCTTTCTGGCTCTTGCGCGATCCGCGCGACATCCAGTCGCCATCGCGCAACTCGTCGATCATGGCGCCACGGATGCGCTGGCTGGCGAAGGTCTCGAACTGCACACCCTGCGTCGGCTCGAAGCGCGCGATGGCTTCGGTCAGGCCGATCATGCCGACCTGGATCAGATCGTCCAGCTCCACGCTGGGCGGCAGCTTTGCGATCATGTGGTGGGCGAGGCGGCGCACCAGCGGGCTGTATTTGCGCAGCTGGTCGTCCCGGTTGAGGGTGCCTTTGGCGGTGTACATCTTCAGCTCCAGAGAGAGGGGGCGGCGGCTGCGTTGGCCGCATAGGCGGTGGCGGCCGCACGCGGCACGAGGCCGTGGTAGCCATAGCCTTGCGCGTGGGTGGGGCGCGGGCACTCAAGGGCGCTTTCCTGCACGCGCAGGGCCCAGCTGTCCGTGGTCCAGCAATCCAGCGGCAGATCCAGGTGGCGGCGAGCGGTGTCGACCACGGTGTTCACGATGGTCTGCAGCGCGGCGGACGACTGGCCTGCGAGCGGCGCGAGCACCGGCGTGAGGCCGGCCGCGTCGAGCACCTTGACCGCGCCGTACGCGTCGATGCTCGACTGGGGTTGTTCCAGCACCGGCACCAGCGCATGGGCGCCCATGCCGAACAGCAGCTCGCCGAGCGACATCGCCGGGGCAAACAGCAGCACCACCACACCGGAGGCGAATGGCGCCAGCAGGCGCGAGAGCGCGATGGCCGTGCCAGCGGCGCGCGCCGTGTCGTGCAGGGCATGCAGGCCGGCGGCACCGGGCATCACGAGCCAGTCGGCGCTGCCGGCGGGGCGTTCCAGATGGGCGATGGACGGGTCCTGCAGCACGCGCATGAGACCCAGGTGGGCACCGTCGTGGCGGTCGCGGCTGGTGGATTCGATCGCGGTCGCGTCGACGATGACCACCGCACGGCCCTGCGCCGTGAGGCTGGCCGCGAGCGTGCAGAGCCACTCGTAGGCGCGCGCGGGTTGTGCCGGTGCAGCCACCGGCATCAACACGGCACCGCCCTGAAGCGGCTCACCGCGCAAGCCGGCGGCCTGGTCGAAGCCGGGTTCAAACATGCGAAGCCCCCAGGTCGATGCCACGGCCGGAAGCCTGCGCGAAGAAGTAGCCCATGTCGGTGGGTTGCGGGTCGTAGGCCGACTTGCCCTGCGTGCCCATGGACAGGCGCACCAGCGCAGCGGCGTCGGCGTTCTGCCAGTCTTCGGGCACGCGCTGGCCGTTGGCCACGCCGCGCAGCACCACCTGGTGGCGGATCAGCGCGTCCAGTGCCGGGCCGAGCTTGACGGCTTCGTCGACCTTGGAGAGCACCACGCCGTGCAGCGAGCTGGCCTTGAACGAGGTCAGCACCTCGTCCAGCGTGTCGCCTTGCGAACCGGCGTTGAGCACCAGGGTCTTCTTGACCTTGGGAATGTCGAGCACGTCCAGCATGTCCTGGATGCGCTGGTCGCGCTGGCCCAGGCCGGCGGTGTCGATGATCACCAGGCGCTTGTTGCCCAGCAGGTTCAGCAGGTCCTTGAGCGCGGCGCGGTCGTGCGCCAGGTGGGCGACGACGCCGAGCATGCGGCCGAAGGCGCGCAGTTGTTCGAAGCCGGAGACGCGGTAGGTGTCCAGCGTGATCAGGCCGACGCTGCCAGCGCCGTACTGCTTGACGCACTGGGCGGCCAGCTTGGCGGCGGTGGTCGTCTTGCCGACGCCGGTGGCGCCCACCAGCGACACCACGCCGCCTTCGTCGCACAGGCCGGCACCGGGGGTGGCGACCTTCAGGTTGCGGGTGATCACGTCCATCAGCCAGCGCACGGCTTCACCGGCGCCGCCTTCGGAGGGCACGCGCTCGAGCACGGCACGCGACATGGCGGGCGAGTAGCCGGCGCGGATCATCTTGAGCATCAGGTTGGACTGGATCGGGTTCTGCTTGGAGGAACCGAGCCAGGCCAGCGTGTTGAAGCGCTCTTCGATCATGTCCTTGAGCGCGGAGAGCTCGACCGCCATGCGGCTGTCGTTGTGGCTGGGAAAACGCGTCGCGGGCTGCGAGTCTTCCCAGGCGGGTTCGCTGGAGCGCGTGCGGATCGGCGCGGGCTGGCGCACCACGATCGGCTCGGGCTGGTTGACGCGCTGCACCGGCACCGCCACGGGTTCGGGGCGGGCGACGATCTGCGGGGCGGCAACCTGCTGCTGGGCACGGCGCTCCAGGGGAGACGGCTCCTCGGCGGCAGCGGCGGTGGCGGGCGTGCCGTGCAGGGCTTCGCGGCGCTTGCGCAGCATGCGTTCGCGCACATAGTCCTGGAACGACAGGGTGCTCATGGCCAGCGTTTCGGTGTCGCTCTGCACCGACTGCGGCGCGGCCAGGGAGCTGGCGGCGGCGGTGGCAGCAGCAACCGGTTTGGCGCGGGCCTGCACGGCTTCGGGGCGCATCAGGCCGCGTTCGCTGTTGGCGTGCTCGGCCATCGTCGCGAGGCTTTCCTCGGCCGCGGCCATCACCTCGAAACCTTCACCGGTGGAACGGGTGGAGAGGATCACGGCGCTGTCGCCAAAGGTCTTGCGTGCCTTGTTCATGGCTTCGCGGGACGTGGGGGCAATGAAGCGTTGGATGTTCATGCTGCAAGTTCTCCAAGAATCGGGCCGATGCGGATCAGGTGGGTTTCAGGAATTTCGCTGTGCGCCAGGACCTGCAGGCGCGGCGCGGCGCGGCGCAGCAGGCGGGACATGGCATTGCGGATGGCGTCAGGCACCAGCAGGCAGGCGGGCACGCCCTTCTCTTCCTGGCGGTTGGCGATGTCGGTGGCGGATTTGCTCAGCATCTCGGCCACACCGGGGTCGAGCGCGCCGTTGGCGGCACCCGAGAGGGCTTGCATCAGCAGGCGCTCCAGGCCGGGTTCGATGGCGATGACTTCCAGCTCCTTCACGGGGCCGTAGATCTGCTGGACGATGGCCGGCGAGAGGGCCATGCGCACGCGGCGGGCCAGCTCGACCGGGTCCTGCGTGTGGGCGGCGTGTTCGGCCAGTGCTTCGATGATGGTGCGGATGTCGCGCACATGCACAGACTCTTCCAGCAGCAGCTGGAGAACTTTCTGGAAGGTGGCAACCGGGACCATTTTCGGAACGACTTCTTCGATCAGTTTGGGGGCCAGGCGGGTGACGTGTTCAACCAGGTCCT
>VFQP010000185.1_pt1 | contig 166254 bp, 152 predicted proteins | sample 3512351 | NCBI WGS metagenome assembly VFQP01 (sample SAMN10412372, study PRJNA504923) | tailings metagenome | isolation source: Relicate 1 Philex TSF1 revegetated site | place: Philippines: Tuba, Benguet | collected 2017-08-29 | reverse complement strand
TCAGCCTCGGCCTGCTGATCACCACGGCGCTGCTGCTGATCCTGATGGCGTTGCCGAGCTTCAAGAAAGCGCGCGAGACCGCCTTCCAGGAAGAGGAAGGCTGACCGACCCGACCTTCTGGCGGTTCGACAGAAGCGCCAGCGGCACAGGCTCTCTCCCAGCTTGCCTGTGCGAAGGGCCCGTCACCCCCGGCGGGCCCTTCTTCCGTGGAGCAGGCCGACGCGCCGGACGGCGCCCTCCGCTCCCTACCAGGTGAGTCTGAAGCCGGCGGAGAAGACGTGGGCGTTGTCGCGGCCCGTGACCTCGCCGTCGTAGCGGGCATAGAGCGACGTGCCGTCCGCCACCTTGGTCTGCAGTCCGAGGCCGACCACCGCCGCGTCGGCCAGCGGCTGCGCCCCGTAGATCGTGAACGGGATCGCCGGCGCGCCGGCGAACGAGGCCGTCATCGGCCGCGAGGTGTTCGCGTATTCGTGCGCCCAGCCGAGCCGCACCGCCACGTCCAGCGTGCGCGCGTTGGGCAGCGGCATCGCCGCCCCGAGATCGGCACCCAGCACCGTGCGGATCGAGGTCGTGTTCTGCTGCGCCACGTTGAGGTTGAGCGAGTTCGCCCCGCTCTCGCTGAACGCCCCCTGCGACACCGCCACCGCCTGGAACCGCGCGAACGGCGACAGCGTCATCTTCGCCGGCTCGTAGATGCCGAAGCGATAGCCCGCCTCGACCTGCCCCATGAACTGGCTGGCGCCGGCATAGCCCGTCGCGACCCGCGTCGCGAGGCCGGGGATCGAGATCGACCGCGTCATCGCATTGTCGGCCCACGCGAAGCCCGCCAGCCCATCTGTGTAGAAGCCGCCCCTGACGAAGCTGGCGTAGAGCGCCGCGTTGTAGGAGCTGCTCCAGCCCGTGCCCTGGAAGCCCTGCACCCATTGCTGGCCGCTGGCATAGCCGATGGTCGCGCCGACCAGCAGCGAGGGGTCGATGCGATAATCGATGCCCGCCGCCACGCCGCCGAAATTGTAGTTGAAGGCGCCGCTGTTGCTGCCGTTGCCGCCGACACTGCCCAGCCCGGCGAGCCCGCTCATCCACGCCCCCCACTTCGACGGTTCCGTGCTCTCGCACGCCACATCGCACGCCTCGTCGAGCACGACACGATTGCCTGCGTTGGCGAGGCCCAGCGTGTTGCCGCGCCCGGCATTGCGCGCGACGGCGGCCTGCGTGCCGACCGTGTTCATGAACAGCAGGCCACCCGCGACATTGCCGGTGCCGAAGTTCGCATAGGGCTGGCCGCTGATCGCGTTCAGCGCCGCCGGGCCTTGCTGCATCGTGAGGCCGGACAGGGCGTTGAGGACGGTGTTGAAGTCGCCGGCCGCCGACGCGTTGGCCCGGTCGAGCGCCGTGCCCACTGCCACCTGATTGGACGTCTGTGCACCGGAGGCGAAGGCGCTGCTCGATTGCAGCAGCAGCAGATAGACGTTGTTGGCGTCGTAGCTCAGCGACGGCGTCAGGAACGCGAGGTTTGCCGTCACCCCGGCATAGGCCCCAGAGATGCCCCCCGTCGCGGTCAGGATCGTGTAGGTCGTGTTGCGCGCATAGCTGCCGTTGGCGGCAATCACCTGCACGCTGCCCGCCAACGACGCCGTGCCGGTCGCCACGATCCGGTCGCCCTGGCCCGCCGCATTGACCTCGACCTGGTAGGTTGAGCCTGCCGTCTGCACGTAGTTGCCCGCGATGTTCAGCGTGCCGATGGAATTGCCCGGCGCGACGATGCCGTTGTTGGTCACCAGCCCGGTGATGGTCCCCGAGCCGCCCAGCGTGCCGCCCGCGCCGACCGTGACGTTGCCCGTCAGCGCGGCGTTCACCGCCAGCGTGCCGGCCGACACGGTGGTGCTGCCGATCGTGCTGTTGCCGGTCAGGTTCAGGAGACCGCTGCCCACCTTCACGAGGCTGCCCGGGCCCGTGATGGCCCCGGAATAGGTCGTGCTGCCGTTGTTGCCGCCGGCGGTCAGCGTCGCCGCGCCCAGCGTGGTGCTCCCCGCGCCGGCCAGCGAGCCGATCGTCTGGCTGAAGCCGTTGAGGTCGAGCGTGGCGCCCGCCGCCACGGTGTGGGCGCTGGCGCCCGCGAGAGCGTTGGCGGCCGCCGCGCGCAGCGTACCGCCATTCACGTTGGTGGCGCCGGTATAGGTGCTGCTGCCGCCCAGTGTCTGCGTGCCGGTGCCGACCTTGGTCAGGCCACCCGAGCCGGAGATGCTGCCGCCATAGAGCGTGGGCGAACTATTGTCGGTCCCGACGGTCAGGGTCGCGGACCCCAGCAGGATCGTGGCGATGCTGGCCGGGCCGCTCAGGCTCCCGACCGTCTGGTCGAAGCCGGCAAGGTCGAACGTGCCGGCGCCCGACACGAACATGTTGGCGCTCTGGCCCACCACGTCGACGGCGCCCGCCCGCAGCGTGCCGTCCTGGACGCTCGTCGTGCCCGTGGCGTTGTTCGTGCCGGCAAGGGTAAGCGTGCCGGTTCCCGTCTTGGTGAAGCCCCAGGTCCCGGTGATCGTGCCCGAGAAGGTGGTGCTGCTGTTGTCGTTGCCCGCGAACAGCGAAGCCGCCAGATCGACGGTGCCGCTCCCGGCCAGGGAGCCGATCTGGCTCAGGACCTGGCTGACCCGGAGCGTCGCGCCGGCCTCGATCGTATAGGCGCTGGCGGACGACAGCCGGCCGGTCAGCGTGCCGGCCGCGACCGTGGTCGCGCCGCTATAGGTCCCGGCGGTGCCCATGGTCAGCGTGCCCGCGCCCTGCTTGGTGAGCGTGCCCGTGCCGCTCAGCGCGCCGCCATAGGTGCCGTTGGTCGCCTGGTCGAAGACGATCGCGGCATTGTTGACGATGTCGCCCTGCAGGCTGGTCGTATTGCCCTGTAGCGTGCCGGCGCCGACCGTCGTCCCGCCGCCATAGGTGTTGGCACCGGTCAGCACCAGCGTCTGGGTACCCGTCTTCGTCAGGCTGCCGCTGCCGTCGATGACGCCGCCGAGCGTCAGCGACCCCGACCACGCGTCGAAGGTCGCCGCCCCGTTCAGGGTAATCGCGTTGCCGAGCGTCACGGGAAGGGATGTCGCGGCCTCTAGGGTCGTGCCGTTCGCCATGGTGACGGCGCCCGTCCCCAGGGCGGAGTTGGTCGCCACGCCCAGCGTTCCTGCATCGATTTGGGTGCCGCCGCTGTAACTGTTGCTCCCCGTCAACACCAGCCTTCCGCTCCCGGTCTTGGCCAGCGTGCCGCTGCCGTCGATGGTGCCCGAGAGGCCGAGATTGTTCGCCTGCGTGTCGATCGTTCCGGTGCCGTCGAGCGTGATGGCATTGGCGAGCGTCACCGTCGCAGCGGTCGCCTGCAACGTCGTGCCGTTCGCCATGACGAGGCCGCCCGTCCCGAGGGCCGTGTTGCTGCCCACGCCGAGCGTGCCGGCATCGATCCGCGTGCCGCCGCCATAGCTGTTGCTGCCGGTCAGGTTGAGCGTGCCGCTGCCTTCCTTGATGATCGAGCCGCCGCGGTCGATCGTGCCGCTGAAAGTCGTCGACTGGTTGTTGCCGCCGATGGTCAGCGACTTCGCGGTGCCGCCATCGGCGAGATGGACCTGCCCGCTCCCGGCGAGCGAGCCAAGGGTCGTGCCGGTCCCGCTGTAGCCCTGGAAGAACAGCTCGGCCCCGGCGTCGGAGAGGGTCACGGCCGCCTGGCCGCCGCTGGCGGAATCGAAGAACCTCAGCCACGAAAAACCGCTCAACTCGATGGTGGCGTTCGCCAGGGTGGCGTTCGTGCTGACGTTCAGGACATTGGCGTCGAACGAGATATTGGCCGTCCCCGCGCTCGAGTTGCCGTCGAACACGAGGATGGTGACGCCCGTCAGGACCATCCTCGTATCGGCTGCCGAGCTGGTACCGTTGAAAGCGAGACCGCCGGAAAGGTCGTGCGCGCTGATGGTCTGCGTGACACCCGAATTGTTGACGATGCCGCCGCCGCGCAGCGACAGCCCGACGCTGCCCGTGAGATCGAGTGTATAGGCCTGTGCGTTGCTGGCGAACTCGATCGTTCCCACGCTCACCGAGCTGGACAGCGTGACGGTCGCCGACCCGGTGGCGCCGAAACTTGCCGTCCCTCCGCTGCCGAGCGGTATGGTCGCCGGCGTCCAGTTCGCAGCGTCGTTGTAATCGGACGTGGTGCCCACCCAAGTCTGCGCGACCGCCGCCGGGGCCGTCAGGGCAGTGCCGGCGAGCAGCGCCGCGACCGAAAGCGAGCGGCCGACGCAAATGGCAGACAAGGGAGCCGGGCCGCGCCGGCAGGGCGCGCGGCGCGGCGCCGTCGCCTCCACCCCCGGGTGCCGGGCCCGGATGCGACCGGCGGCCGACTCTCCCGATGAGAGGTCGGACGGCGACCGCCGGCTCCCTGCGACGACACGCGCAGCCATCGCGCGAAACGCGCGCTGGCTGCTACCCCGACTTCCCTGTCCACCCAATACTCTCACTCCGCTCGCACCCGCGATTTCCGTGTGCGATGCGCGCCGGAAATGCGCTATGCCTCCGCGTGGAAGAGCGTGGAATTCCATGCGCCTTCCATCGGTTCGGCACGAGACGGGAGTTGGTGGCGTGGCGCGTGACATCGACCGCAAGCTGAGGCTGACGGCGGCCCTGCTCGGCACGACGACGCGCAAGGATCTCGCGACCGCCTTCCGCAAGGTCAACCCCGCCACCTCCTTCGATGTCGGACGCGCCGACAAATGGCTGCAGGGCCGCGCCCGCCCGCGCGAGGCGACGCTGTACGAGGATTGGGCGCGCGTACTGGAGATCGAGCGGCCGGGCAACTGGATCGCCGAGTGCGACGTCGAGACGTTCGTCGCCGAGATCGCCGCACGGCACGGCCGCGATGCCGATGAGCTGCGCCGCCGCAGCGTGGGCACGTCGGGCGCGGCGGGCCGCAGCGCCCCGGGCCTCGACCTCGCCGGCACCTATGTCTGCTACTCGCACGCCTGGTCGCCCTATTTCCGTGGCCGCCTCGTGCGCGGCGAAATGGTGGTCGGGCCGGCCTCCGGCATCAACCGCTTCCCCGCGACCTACACCGAGCTCCTGCCGACCGGCCCCATGGTGCTGGAGGGTACGGGCGCCCTCAGCAAGAACGACCTGCGCTTCGAGCTGCACGATGCCAGCGGCACGGTGCAGCTGCTGAGCTTCTGCCTGTTCGCACCCAAGCCGCCGGCCAGCGTCCTGGTCGGCTACATGTTCGGCACGGCGCTGATGGGACCCGACGCGCAGCCCTCGATGACGCGCCTCGCGATGGTGCGCCTGCCCGGCCCCGTTTCCCGGCCGCCCGCGCTCGACGCCTACCTGCCCGACGATGTCTCGCTGGCCGCCGACCTTGCCGCGTTCGGCCTCGACGTCGAAGACCGTGCCGCGACGGACCGCTGCCTCGCCGACCTGCTGCGCAATTCCAGCACCGGCGTCGACGTCGTCCCGCTCGACACGTACCGCGCCCTCGTCGACATCTTCGACCGCACCTGGCTGGCGACCACGGCCCGACCGCCGGTCATGGCGAGCGCGTAGCCGGAAAGCTGGCGGGCACGCCGTCTCGCCTGCAACGCCATCGCGCTGCCGCGTTGCCCGATGAGCGCTAGCCCCGCACCGTCACTGCATGGTTGAGCGGGCCGTGGCCCTGCCCGTAGCCGGGGGCGGTCTCGATGGCGCGGCGGACATAGAGGCGCGCGCGCGCGACGGCGGCGGGGAGCGGCATGCCCTGCGCCAGGCCGGCGGCGATGGCGGAGGCGAGCGTGCAGCCGGTGCCATGCGTGCTGCGGCTCTCGATGCGCGCATCCTCGAACCGCTCGAAGCGTCCGTCGTGGAACAGCAGGTCGACGACGCGGTCGCCGTCGAGATGGCCGCCCTTCATCAGCACCGCGCGCGCGCCGAGCCTTGCCAGCGCCTCGGCGGCACGGCGCATGTCGGCCTCGTCGCGCACCGGGAAGCCGGCCAGCACCTCGGCCTCGGGCAGGTTGGGCGTCACCAGCGCGGCCATCGGCAACAGCACGTCGCGCAACGCCGCCTCGGCCTCGGTGAGCAGCAGGCGATGGCCGCCCTTGGCCACCATCACCGGATCGACGACCAGCGGCACGCCGGGGGCGTGGCGCGCGAAGGCGGCGGCGACCACGCCGATCACCTCGGCGCTGTGCAGCATGCCGGTCTTCAGCGCATCGGCGCCGATGTCGGAAAGGACCAGCTCGATCTGTTGCGCAATGAAGCCGGGCATCACCGGCTCGACGCCCTGCACGCCCAGCGTGTTCTGCGCCGTGAGCGCGGTGATCGCGGTCGCGGCGAAGGCGCCCATCGCCGTCACCGCCTTGATGTCGGCCTGGATGCCGGCGCCGCCGCCGGAATCGGAACCGGCCGCGATCAGCACGCGGCCCTTCATGGTACCATTCATGTCCCCTGCTCCGTCGCCCGTCACGCCACGCGCGGGATCGCGTCCACGATCTCGCCGACCACGGCATGGACCAGGGCGGAATCGTCGCCCTCCGCCATCACGCGGATCAGCGGCTCGGTGCCCGACTTGCGCACGAGGATGCGACCGCCGCTGCCGAGCTTGGCCTCCGCGTCGGCGATCGCCTTGACGACCGACGCCTGCGCCAGCGCCTCGTTGGCGTCGGCGACCCGCACGTTGCGCAGGAGCTGCGGTACCGGCTGGAAGGCGCGGAAGGTCTCGCTGGCCGGCAGGCCGGAGCGACACAGCACGCCCAGCGCCTGCAGCGCCGCCATCAGCCCGTCGCCGGTGGTGGCATGGTCGGTCATGATGATGTGGCCGGACTGCTCGCCGCCCAGGTTGAAGCCGGCGCCGCGCATCTTCTCCAGCACGTAGCGGTCGCCGACCTGTGTGCGCACCAGCTCGAGCCTGCGTGCCGCGAGATAGCGCTCCAGCCCGAGGTTCGACATCACCGTCGCCACGATGCCGTTGCCGCGCAGATTGCCGTCGCGACTCCAGCGGTCGGCGATGGTGGCCATGAGCTGGTCGCCGTCGATCAGCTCGCCGGTCTCCGCGACCAGGATCACGCGGTCCGCGTCGCCGTCGAGCGCCACGCCGATATGGGCGCCGTGCGCCACGACCTGCTCCTGCAGCACGCCGGGATGGGTCGAGCCGCAATTGCCGTTGATGTTGAAGCCGTCGGGCGAGACACCGACCGGGATCACCTCGGCGCCGAGCTCCCAGAACACGGTGGGCGCCACCTTGTAGGCGGCGCCGTTGGCGCAATCGACCACGACCTTCAGCCCGCTGAGGTCGAGCCCGCGCGCGGCAGACGCCTTGACCGCCTCGATGTAGCGGCCCTCGACGTCGTCCAGCCGCTTGGCGCGGCCGATCTCGGCCGGCGCGGCGAGCGCCATCTGCGAGGGCGAGGTGACGAGGCGCTGGATATCGGTCTCGACCGCGTCGGAGAGCTTGAAGCCGTCCGGACCGAACAGCTTGATGCCGTTGTCCTCGTAGGGATTGTGCGAGGCCGAGATCATGACCCCCATGTCGGCGCGCATGGAGCGGGTCAGGAAGCCCACGGCGGGCGTCGGGATCGGGCCCAGCAGCAGCACGTCGACGCCGACCGACAGGAAGCCCGCCGTCAGCGCCTGCTCGATCATGTAGCCGGAAAGCCGCGTGTCCTTGCCGATGACGGCGCGATTGCGGTGCGCGCCGCGCCGGAAGACCTGCCCCGCCGCCATGCCGATGCGCATCGCGACCTCGGCGGTCATGGGCGCGGTATTGGCGCGCCCGCGCACGCCGTCCGTGCCGAAGAGAGTTCTAGCCATCGGCGACAGTTCTACGGCATCGCCGGGCGAACCGCGAGGGGGCGCAGGAGCCGGTCTAGGATGGGTAGGCCGCGGCGGAGATGCCGGCCAGCGCATGCCCCCTTACGGCAGCGCGGCGAGCAGCGCGAGGAGCTGGCGCGTCAGGGCGACGTTGTGGACGCGCACGATCGAGGCGCCGCGGCGGATGGCTTCGGTCGCCAGCCAGGCCGATGCCGGGTCGCGGTCGGCCGGATGGTCGAGGCCGGTGAGGCGGCCGATGAAGCTCTTGCGCGAGCAGCCCACCAGGACCGGGAAGCCGGTGTCCGCGAAGCGGCCGGTGCCGGCGATCAGTTCCATCTCCTGCGCCACCGACTTGCCGAAGCCGATACCGGGATCGAGCGCGATTCGCTCCCGCGCGATCCCCGCTTCGAGGCAGGCATCGACGCGCTCCAGCAGGAAGCGACGCACGTCCGCGACCACGTCGTCGTAGGCCGGGCCGGCAAAGCGCGTTTCGGAAAGGCCGCGCCGGTGCATCAGCACGATGTCGGCGCGACGCTCCGCGACGAGCCCGGTCATCGCCGGATCGTCGCGCAATGCCGAGACGTCGTTGACGATACGCGCACCGGCATCGAGCGCCACCCGCGCCACGGCGGCGCGGCGCGTGTCGATCGAGACAAGCGCACCGGCCCGCGCGAGTCCCTCGACGACGGGGGCAATGCGCCGGATTTCCTCCTCGACCGGCGGCACGGCGGCGCCCGGCCGGGTCGACTCGCCACCGACATCGAGGATGTCCGCCCCCTCCTCCACGAAGCGCAGCCCGTCGGCCACCGCCCGCGCCGGATCGAGCCGCGCGCCGCCGTCGGAGAAGGAATCGGGCGTCACGTTCACGATCGCCATCAGGCGCGGCCGGTCGAGCGACAGGCCGGCGAAGTTCTGCGCGGGGCGGCTTTCGGCGTCGCCACCGGCAGGAAGTGCAGGCGTCGGGCGCGGGGTCGGATCGATGGTCATGGCGGAAGGTGCGAAGCCGCTGCGGAAGTCAGGGTGGAACGTGCCGCGCCATCATGCCGGAGAAAGAGGTCCGGCGGGACCGATTCGCGCCGGCGCTGCAAAGGGACCGACCGCAAAGGAAGAGCGGGCGGCCCCTTGCGAAGCCGCCCGCCTTTTATCGCATCGACCGGTGCCGGTGCAGCCTACATGCCGGGCTGCGGCTCCGGGTTGGCGCCGGGGTTGGGGCCGGCGCCCTGGCCGCTGCTGGTCGGGACCGAGGCGCGGCGGCGGCGGTCGGAGCCGCTGCCGGCGCCGCCCGTGTCGTCGCGCACGATCTTCTCGCCGCGCAGGATGGTGCCGATCTCGTCGTTGCTCAGCGTCTCGTATTCGAGCAGCGCCTTGGAGATCGTGTGCAGATCGTCGAGATGCTCGGTGAGGATCGTGCGCGCACGGCCCTCCGCCTCCTCGATCATGCGGCGCACCTCGGAGTCGATGATCTGCGCCGTCGCCTCGGAGATGTTCTGCGTCTGCGTCACGGCGTGGCCGAGGAAGACCTCCTGCTCGTTCGCCTGGTAGCGCACGCGGCCGAGCTTGTCGGACATGCCGTAGGCCGTGATCATGCCGCGCGCGGTCTGGGTCGCGACCTGGATGTCGCTCGCCGCGCCGGTCGTGACGTTCTCCGGACCGAACACCAGCTCCTCGGCCATGCGGCCACCGAACATGATCGCGAGCCGCGACTCGAGATACTGCTTGGTGTGGCTGAGATGGTCGCGCTCCGGCAACTGCATCGTCACGCCCAGCGCACGGCCGCGCGGGATGATCGTCACCTTGTGCAGCGGATCGCTCTTGGGCACGTGCATGGCGACCAGCGCATGGCCTGCCTCGTGGTAGGCGGTCAGGCGCTTCTCCTCGTCGGTCATGGCCATCGAGCGGCGCTCGGTGCCCATCAGCACCTTGTCCTTGGCGTATTCGAAATCGCCCATGGTGACGAGACGCTTGCCGACGCGGGCCGCGCGCAGCGCCGCCTCGTTGACGAGGTTGGCGAGGTCGGCGCCGGAGAAGCCCGGCGTGCCGCGCGCCAGCACGCGCGGATCGACGTCCGGCGCCAGCGGCACCTTGCGCATGTGGACCTTGATGATCTTCTCGCGGCCGCCGACGTCGGGGTTCGGCACGATGACCTGGCGGTCGAAGCGGCCGGGACGCAGCAGCGCGGGATCGAGCACGTCGGGACGGTTGGTGGCGGCAATCAGGATGACGCCCTCGTTCGCCTCGAAGCCGTCCATCTCGACCAGCAGCTGGTTCAGCGTCTGCTCGCGCTCGTCGTTGCCGCCGCCCAGGCCGGCGCCACGATGGCGGCCGACCGCGTCGATCTCGTCGATGAACACGATGCAGGGCGCGTTCTTCTTGGCCTGCTCGAACATGTCGCGCACGCGGCTCGCACCGACGCCTACGAACATCTCGACGAAGTCGGAGCCCGAGATGGTGAAGAACGGCACGTTGGCCTCGCCCGCAATGGCGCGCGCGAGCAGCGTCTTACCCGTGCCCGGAGGACCGACCAGCAGACAGCCCTTGGGGATCTTGCCGCCGAGCCGCTGGAATTTCTGCGGGTCCTTCAGGAAGTCGACGATCTCCTCGAGCTCGGACTTCGCCTCGTCGATACCGGCGACGTCGTCGAAGGTGACGCGGCCGTGCTTCTCGGTCAGCAGGCGCGCCTTCGACTTGCCGAAGCCCATGGCGCGGCCGGTGCCGCTCTGCATCTGGCGCAGGAAGAAGATGTACACGCCCACCAGCACCAGCACGGGCAGCCAGCTTACGAAGATGCTGCCGAGATTCATGCCCTCTTCCGCCGGGCCCGCATCGACGCGGTCGACGTTCTTGATCAGCATCGGCATGAGCTGGTCGTCGGGCGGCGTGCTCGGCACGTAGGTCGAGAATTTCTGCACGCCGTTCTTCGGCTCGCGGAAAGTGCCGCTGATCGTGTTGCCCTGGATGCGGACATCCTGGACCTGGCGGGCCTCGACGGCGCGCACGAACTCCGAATAGGACACGGTGGCCCCGGCAGTCCGCGTCGCCCCTCCCTGGAAGACGCTGTAGAGCAGCGCGAGCAGGAGGGCGATGACGATCCACAGGGCAGCGTTACGATTGAACGGGTTCACTATAGGCTTCCGCTAGCTAGGGCTTCTCAACAAGATGGGTTGCGGCAGGTGCACCGCAAGCGAAAAAAGCGGCCGGAGCCAAGGCTTGCCAGCCCTTCCTGCCATTTTCAGGGCGCACAATCCACACAAGGGAACGTGTACGGACAGGGCCCGTCCGGCCTGCGGAGCCGGGACCGCGCCCCCCCTCCGCCCCCGCGAGGAAGCGCGTAAAACCGGGCTCCGATGGCGCCCCGCCGTCCCCGCCGGCGACCCGCTCGCCCATGCGGTCCGGGCCGACGTCGGCCGGGCCGGACGCGTTTGATACACGGTCGGGTGCGGCCGCAGGCGGCAGTCCCGCGCCGGACGTGCGGTCGCGCCGCAGGCGGAAATGGCAACCGGCGAAGGTGAAATCCGCCTGCCTGCCGCCGCCACCCCCTACAGTCGCGCTGCAAAGCCTTGCCATCGCCCGCTCCAGCCGTTCCTCGCGCGGAGGATGGTCGCCGCCGCCCAGCGCCTGCACCATGCGCGAGATCAAGCGGCGGCCGATGTCGGGCGGCAATGCCGCCAGCCCGGCCGCCGGCAGCCGGAAGCCGTCGTCGCTGGCCTGCAGCAGATCCACGGCCGCCGCCGCTACGGCCGTCTCGGCCGCCGCCCGGGCCGCCCCGGCCGCTTCGATGGCGGCGCGATCCGGTCCCTGTCCGCCGGCCGCCAAGGTGGTGCGCAGGCGGACCCGCTCGAAACGCGGATCGCGGTTGGACGGGTCCTCCACCCACGCGATGCCACGCGCCTCGAGCAGCGCCGTGAGGCGGCCCCGCTCCACCGCGAGCAGCGGCCGCAGCAGGCGCAGCTCGGGCCATTCGACGAGGGCGGCCATGCCGGCCAGCCCGTCCGGCCCGCTGCCGCGCGCGGCGCGCATGGCGACGGTCTCGCGCTGGTCGCCGGCATGATGGGCGACCAGGAGATGGAGAAGGCCGCGTTTGCGGCAGGCCTCGCGCAACAGCCGGTAGCGCGCGGCGCGCGCCGCCTGCTGCAGCCGCGTCGCGGGCTTGGTCCCGTCCCAGCGCAGGATCGTCGCCTCGATGCCGAGCGAGGCGAGACGCGCCTGCACGGTCGCGGCCTCGGCCGCGGAGTCCGGCCGCAATCCATGATCGACCGTGAAGGCGACGAGGCTGCCGCCGCGTGCCTCCGCCCAGTCGCGGGCCAGGAGCGCCAGCGCCATCGAATCGCGTCCGCCCGACACGGCGACGGCAAGGCGCGGCTGCATCTCGAACGGCCCCAACCGGGCCATGGCGTCGGAGAAACTCGTCGCGTCGAGCGGCGCTGCGATCCCGGCTTCGCCGTCAACGCCGGTCGCCGGGCAGGCGCCGATCCCGATGCCGGCCTCCGATGCCGGAGAGACGGAGGCGGCGCGCGGCGGACGGTCCGGCGAGACGGCCGCGATCACCCGCAGCCGTTCTTCTGCCGCTCCTGGTCGATCCGGCGCTTCTGGAGGTCGGTGGCGCGCGGGTAATCCTGGTTGAAGCGGGCGAAGATCGCGCAGGCATCCTGCTTGCGGCCCATCATCGACATGGTGGTGCCGAGGCGCAGCAGGTTGTCCGGGCCCTTCTGGCTGGTCTTGTAGCTCTTGTAGCCCTCGGCAAAGGCGGTCAGCGCGTTCTGGTAGTCCTTGCGCGCATAATAGGTCTCGCCCAGCCAGTACTGCGCGTTGCCGGCCAGCTTGTTCTGCGGGAAGCGCTGCACGAAGGTGCGGAAGCCGCGCTCGGCGCCGGCATAGTCGCCGGCCTGCATCTTCTTGAACGCGTCCTCGTACAGATCGTCCGGCTGGCCGCCGGCCGGCGCTGCCGCCGTCGCCGGACCTGTCGCGGGCGCAGGCCCGGTCGCCGGCTTGCCGGCCGGGCCGGCCGCCGCACCGGGACGCGCCCCGCCACCGCCCTTCTCGAGCTGGTCGATGCGGTACTCATAGTCCGTCTGCATCTTCTCCATCTGCTGCTGCAGTTGCTGGTTGCGGTGCTGCAGCTGCTCGATCTGGCCCGTCATCATGGTGAGGGTCTGTTGGAGCTGGTTGAGGCGGTCCTCGATATAGACCGGGTCGACGCGCTGCGCCGACGCCGCGGTGGGCAGCGCGAGCGCGAAGAGCAGAACGGAAAGGCGGGACGGCAGGATCTTCATGGACTGGCACATTTCATCTTCAACGCGGCCATTTTCGGGCATCGCCCGCGCCGCTCCAACCGAAAAGGGTATCGGTCCAAACGAAAACGCCGACCGCGGGGGCGATCGGCGTTCGTGTCGGCGGCGCGGACGCCGGCCGAAGCTTACTGCAGCTCGGTGACCGCGCGGCGGTTGCGCGCCCAGGCGGCCTCGTCGGAGCCGACCGGATCCGGACGCTCCTTGCCGTAGCTGACGGTCTTGATGCGCGACGCCGGGATGCCCTGCGCGACCAGGTACTGGCGGGCCGCATTGGCGCGGCGCTCGCCGAGGGCCAGGTTGTACTCGCGCGTGCCGCGCTCGTCGCAATGGCCTTCGACGGTGATCTGGTACTGGCCGTATTTCTTCAGCCACTCGGCCTGGCGGTTCAGCGTCTGCCGGCCCTCGTCGCTGACGGTCGAGGAATCGGTGGCGAAGAACACGCGGTCGCCCACGTTCTGCCGGAAGTCACCAACCGAGCCCGGGCTGACGCTGGTCGACACGGCCGACGCCTGCTGGTCGTTGTTGCTGTTGCTGCTGCAAGCAGCGATGACGAACGTCGCCGCGATGGCCGCAATGGCCTTGATCATGCGCATGGTGAGATCCACTCCGTGACAGAATCGACCCGGCGTTGCGGTACGCGCGGGTCGACAAGAAAAATCATATCGCTCGCTATTGCGGAATCAAGGGCGACCAGGCCGGATCGGACGCATCCGTCGGCGTGGGAAGCTGCCGCTCGAACCGGCCCGTGATGTCGATCTGGTGCAGCGTGGCCGCACCGGCCCGGCCGCCGCCGCTCGGCTGCTGTCGGAAGAAGGCCAGCACGCGGCCGTTGGGCGCCCAGGTCGGTCCCTCGACCAGGAAGCCATTGGCCAGGATGCGCTCGCCCGACCCGTCGGAGCGCATCACGCCGATGCCGAACCCGCCCGAGCCGATCTTGGTGAAGGCGATGAAGTCGCCGCGCGGCGACCAGACCGGCGTGGCGTAGCGGCCGTCGCCGAACGAGATGCGCCGTTCGCCGCCGCCGCTCGCGCTCATCACGTAGAGCTGCTGCGTGCCGCCGCGGTCGGAGTTGAACACGATCTGCGAGCCGTCCGCCGAGAAGCAGGGCGAGGTGTCGATCGCCGCCGAGTTGGTCAGGCGCCGGAGCTGGCGGCCGCGCACGTCCATCTCGTAGATATTGGTGCGGCCGTTCTCCGAAATGCTCATGACGACCTTCGTGCCGTCCGGCGAGAAGCGCGGCGCGAAGCTCATGCCGGGGAAATTGCCGAGCAGCTCGCGGCGGCCGCTGTCGACGCTCTGCAGGTAGACGCGCGGCGGTCCCTTGTTCTCGCCGTACGCCATGTACACGATCTCCTGCAGCGTCGGCGAGAAGCGCGGCGTGAGGGCGATGGTGCTGCCGTCGGTGATGTAGCGGTTGTTGGCGCCATCCTGGTCCATGATGGCGATGCGCTTGTTGCGGTTGCTGGCCGGGCCGGTCTCGGCGACGTAGGCGATGCGGGTGTCGAAATAGCCCTCCTCGCCCGTCACGCGCTTGTAGATCGCGTCGGAGATGATGTGCGCGAGGCGGCGCCAGTTGTTCGGCTGGCTGGTGAAGGACAGGCCCGTGGCCTGCTGGCTCGTCACCACGTCCCACAGGCGGAAATCGACCTTGATGCTGCCGCCGCTCGGCGTCACCTGGCCGACCACGAGGCCGGCCGCGCCGATGCCGCGCCAGTCCTGGAAGCGCGGCGGCGCCGTCGCGTCGAGGTTCTGCTGGATGTAGGCGCTGGTCGGGATGACGCGGAACAGACCGGAATTCTGCAGGTTGTTGCGGATCACGCCGGCCATCTGCGCGCCGATGGAATCGCCCTTGAAATCGACGATGGCGATCGGCACCGGCTCGAAGCTCGGGCGGCTCATGTCGATCGTGAGCTGGGCGCGCGCGGTGCCGGTGGCGCCGGCAGCAAGGGCGAAGCCTCCCAGCATCGTCAAGCGTCGCGGAATCATCATGTCGGACCTCTTCATTAAAGGGGCGTCGGGTTATAGCCCGGAGCGGCTCAGTAGTCGCGTGGATCGAAGTTGAAGGTGATGTTCTTCCAGCTGTTGTACTTCTCCGGGGACAGCGGCCAGGGCTGGCAGCGCGGGTTCATGATCGCGCGATGCGCCGCATCGGCGGCCGCGCGGTACACCGGGTCGCTGTTGTAGCGGCCCGTGTCGCGCAGCTCGGCCTTTATAGGCGTGCCGTTCTGGTTCATCTCGACATGCAGCGTAATGATCATCGCTTGGTCACGGGAGCCGCCCTGCGTGTTCCAGCACGGGCGGATCTTCTGGCGCACGCCCTCGATCTCGCTCGCCGTGACCACGGCGGCGAGGTTGGGCGCGGCCGGCGCCTGGCGCGTGACCTGCTGGACCGGCTTGGGCTGGTTCTCCGGCGTCTGGATCTTCTGCGTCGACTGCTTGTTCTTCAGGATGTCGTCGATCATCGAATCGACGTTCTTCGTCTGGGCAGGCTTGGGCGGCGGCGGCGGCTTGGGCGGCTCCGGCTTCTTGACCTCGGGCTTGGGCTTCTCTTCCGGCTTGGGCGGCTTCTGCTCGGTCTTCGGCGGCTCCGGCTCCTTGGGCTTCATCGCCACCAGGTCCTCGACCGGCTTCGACACCTCGGGCTTGGGCTTCTCTTCCGGCTTGGGCGGCGGCGGCGTGGGCTTGGCCTCCGTCACCTCGGGCGGCTTGGGCTGCGGCGGCGCGGGCGGCGGCTCCGCCGATTTGGGCGGCGGGGCCTTGGTCGTCTCCTGCGCGATCGGCGCGTCCTTGGGCTGCGGCGGCGGGTTGCCCACCGTCGGCGCCGCCGCCTTCTTGTCGATCGCCTCGAACTCGACCATCACCGGCTCGGGCTCCATCGGCGGCTTGCGGCCGAAGAAGTCGAGGTTGAGCAGCGCGGCGCCCAGCAGCGCGACATGCACCGCCGCCGATACGATCGACGGCGTGCGCATCTCGAGGTCCGCGTGGCGCCCGAACAGCATCGTGGCGATCCCGTCCCTTCCCTAGCGGCGCGGCGCGGGCTGCGCCGGGGCGGGCGTCGGCGCGCGCGGGGCGTTGGCCGGCGGAGCGGCCGGCGAGACCGTGCCGCGGCCGAGCTGCTGCGCCTGCTCGCCGAGCAGGCCGAGCTGGCGGAAGCCGCTCTCGATCACGATGCCCATGACCTCCATCATCTTCCCGTAGTCGACGTTCTTGTCGCCCCGCATGAAGACGCGCTGGTCCGGCTTCTCCTCGTGCACCGCCTTCAGCTTGGCGCCGAGTTCGGCCACGTCGTACTTGGTGTCGCCGAGGAAGACCTCGCCCTGGGCGTTGACCGACACGACCAGCGGCTCGTCCTTGCCGCCGACCTGCTGCGCGGTCGTCTTGGGCAGGTCGACCGGCACGCCGACCTGCAGCAGGGGCGCGGTCACCATGAAGATGATCAGGAGCACCAGCATGACGTCGACCAGCGGCGTCACGTTGATGTCGGCGATGGGCGCGTAGCTGCGGCGGCGGAACTTGCCGCCGCCCCCGCCGCCCGCCGACGGGACGATGGCCGCCATCAGCCCTGCTCCTCGAGCTGGCGCGACAGGATGGTGATGAATTCACCGGCGAAGGATTCGAGCTGCTGGGCGTAGCGCATCACCTGGCCGGACAGGATGTTGTAGGCACCGGCGGCCGGGATGGCGGCGACCAGGCCGATCGCGGTCGCGAACAGCGCCTCGGAGATGCCGGGCGCCACGACGGCGAGCGAGGTGTTCTTGGACTGCGCGATATGGCCGAAGCTGTTCATGATGCCCCAGACCGTGCCGAACAGGCCGACGAAGGTGGCGTTGGCGCCGACCGTGGCGAGGAACCCCAGCCGCTTCTCGATCGCCTCCATCTCGCGCTGGATAGTGACGCTCATCACCTGCTCGATGCGCTGGCGGAGCGCGGCGCGGGCGGTCGCGCTGGCGGCGAGGCCCTTCGAGACCGAACGGCGCCATTCGCGCATGGCAGCGGCGAACACGCTCGACATCGGGTCGTCCGGCTTGGCGCCGACCCGGTCGTAGAGGTCCTCCAGCGACACGCCCGACCAGAACGTGTCCTCGAACGCCTGCGCGCTGCGCTTCAGCGAACGCAGCCGCATGACCTTCTCGAAGATGATCGCCCACGACCAGAACGAGGCCAGGAGCAGCATGATCATGACCGCCTTGACGACCCAGTCGGCCTGCATGAACAGGCCGTACACGGACATGTCGATGTTGGCGGCCCCGTCGCCGAGGGGGGCTCCGGCGACCTGCGCAAACGCGTCCATTTTAGTTTCTCCGTTGGTTCAAAGGGTTATATCCGAATGTGGCGCGAGCGGGGCGACCCGCTGCGCCGAAACCTGGGCCAGGGCAGTCCGCACGAGCGGCGGCAATCGGACCGGCCGCCCGCCGTCGCCCATGCAGGCGACGACCAGCTTGGCGCGGACCAGGATCTCCTCGCCGCGGCGCGCGTGCTGGACCATGTCCAGCGAGGCGCCGCGCAGTTCGCCGCAGGCGGTGACGACCTCGATCGCATCGTCGAGCCGTGCCGGGCGGAGGTAGTCGACGGCGCAGCTGCGGACCACCCAGTTGACCCCGCGCTCCTCGCGCAGCGCCGAATGCTCCTGGCCGAGCAGCCGCAGCATCTCGGTGCGGCCGCGTTCCAGGAAGCGCAGCCAGTTGGCGTAATAGACGATGCCGGCGGCGTCGGTGTCCTCGTAATAGACGCGCAACGGCAGCATGTGCTCGCCGTCGGCGAGCCGCCCCGAGGTCGGTCCGGCCGCGAGAATCGGAGCCGGCGCGGCGCTCATGGCTGCTCCGCCGCGCCGCCCGCGGCCAGCAGGTCGAGCTGCTGCTTCTGGCCCTTCGGCATCGACAGGCCGAGATGGCGATAGCCGCCCTCCGAGATCAGCCGGCCGCGCGGCGTGCGCATCAGCAGGCCGAGCTGCATCAGGTACGGCTCGATCACGTCCTCGATGACGTCGCGCTGCTCGGACAGGGCGGCCGCCAGCGTGTCGACGCCGACCGGCCCGCCACCGTAATTCTCCGCGATGCAGGCGAGGTAGCGGCGGTCCATCGCGTCGAGCCCATGGCCGTCGACCTCCAGCCGCGTCAGGGCGGCATCGGCCACCGTCGCGTCGATCGTGTCGCGGCCCGCCACCGCGGCGAAGTCGCGGACGCGGCGCAGCAGCCGGTTGGCGACGCGCGGCGTGCCGCGCGAGCGGCGCGCGATCTCGGCCCCGCCGTCCGGCACCATGCCGACCTTGAGCACGCGCGCGGCGCGCCGCACGATGGTCTCCAGCTCCGACGGTTCGTAGAACACCATGCGCAGCGGGATGCCGAAGCGCTCGCGCAGCGGTCGCGTCATCAGGCCGGAGCGCGTCGTGGCGCCGACCAGGGTGAAGGGAGGCAGCTCGATGCGCACCGAGCGCGCCGCCGGCCCCTCGCCGATCATCAGGTCGAGCTGGAAATCCTCCATCGCGGGATAGAGGACCTCTTCGATTGCAGGATTGAGACGGTGGATCTCGTCGATGAACAGGACGTCGTGCGCCTGCAGGTTGGTGAGCTGGGCGGCGAGGTCGCCGGCCTTCTGGATCACCGGCCCCGAGGTGGCGCGGAAGCCGACGCCCATCTCGCGCGCCACGATCTGCGCCATCGTCGTCTTGCCGAGCCCCGGCGGCCCATGCAGCAGCACGTGGTCGAGCGCCTCGCCGCGCGCCTTGGCCGCCGCGATGAAGATCTTGAGGTTCTCGCGGACCTGCTTCTGGCCGATGAAATCGTCGAGCGTCTGGGGCCGCAGCGCCAGCTCGCCGCCATCCTCCTCGGCGCGGCCCGCCGCCACCAGCCTGTCCCGCGCCTTGTCCGCGGCACTCATCGCGCAAGCTCCTGCAGCCCGGCGCGGATCACGGCATCGAGCGCGGCGTCAGGCCCGAGCCGCTGCGTCACGCGCGCCACCGCGCCGAACGCCTCGACGCGCTTGTAGCCGAGATTGACCAGCGCCGAGACGGCATCCTCGTCGACCGAGCCCGGCGCGGCAGGTGCCGTCGTGCCGGCCGGCGCGGTGCGCGAGGCGGTTGCCGGTGCGATGCCGAAGGCGGCAGCCTTGTCCTTGAGTTCGGTGGCCAGCCGCGCGGCCAGTTTCGGGCCGACACCGGCCGGGCGCGACAGCGTGCCCTTGTCCTGGGCGGCGATCGCGCGGGCGATCTCGTCAGGCGCCAGGGTCGAGAGGATCGAGAGCGCCACCCGCGCGCCGACGCCCTGCACCGTCGTCAGGATGCGGAACCAGTCGCGCTCCGCCGTTTCGAGGAAACCGTAGAGCGAGATCGCGTCCTCGCGCACGATGGTCTCGACCAGCATGGTCGCCGGACCGCCCGCGACGAGGTCGCGCAGCGTGCGGCCGGAGGCGAAGACGAGATAGCCCACGCCGCCCACGTCGATCACCGCGCTGTCGCCATCGACCGACTCGACGATCCCTTTCAGCCGGGCGATCACGGCCGGGCTCCCGCCACCGGCAGGGAGCGCGCGCCCGCGGCCTCGATGCGGCGCTGCGTGGCGCGATGGTGGGCGTGGCAGATGGCGACGGCCAGCGCGTCGGCGGCATCGGCGGTGGCCTGCACGCCGGGCAGCAGGCGGCCGACCATCATGGCGATCTGCGCCTTGTCGGCGTGGCCCGCGCCGACCACCGACTTCTTCACCAGGTTGGCGGCGTACTCGAACACCGGCACGCCGGCGCGCGCGGGCGCCAGCAGCACCACGCCGCGCGCCTGGCCGAGCTTGAGGGTGGAAGCCGGATTGACGTTCACGAAGGTCTCCTCGACCGCCGCCTCGACCGGGCCGTGCGCCGCGACGACCGCGGCCAGCCCGTCGAACAGTTCGTTCAGCCGCTCCGCCAGCGTGCCCGTCGTCGTCACCTTGACGACGCCGTGCGCGACGTGGCGCAGCCGGTTGCCCTCGCACTCGATCACGCCCCAGCCGGTGAGCCGCAAGCCGGGGTCGAGGCCGAGCAGTCTCATCCCGGCCCGCTCAGGCGGCGAACTTCGCCAGCGCGTCTTCCGAGACCTCGAAGTTCGCGTAGACGTTCTGGACGTCGTCGTTGTCCTCGAGCGCGGCGATGAGGTCGATCAGCGTCTTCACCGTATCGCCCTCGACCGGCGTGGTCGTCTTGGGCCGCCACATCAGCTTGGCGCCGGCCGGCTGGCCGAGCGACTTCTCCAGCGCCTCGCGCACGGCGTTGAAATTGTCCTGGGCGCAGTAGATCTCGTGGCTGGCCTCTTCGCCCTCGCCGCTCACCACGTCGTCGGCGCCGGCATCGATGGCCTTCTCCAGCACCTCGTCGGCGCTGCCGACCGACAGCGGGAAGCGGAACTCGCCCAGCCGGTCGAACATGAAGGAGACCGAGTTGGTCTCGCCGAGATTGCCGCCATGCTTGGAGAAGATCGACCGGACCTCCCCCGCGGTGCGGTTGCGGTTGTTGGTCAGCGCCTCGACGATCACGGCGACGCCGGCGGGGCCGTAGCCCTCGTAGCGCACCTCGTCGTAGTTCGCGTCCGCATCGGAGCCGCTGCCGCGCTTGATCGCGCGATCGATCGTGTCGCGCGTCATGTTGGCCTCGCGCGCGGCGATCATCGCCGCCCGCAGGCGCGGGTTGGCCGCCGGATCGGGGGAGCCCAGCCGCGCGGCGGTGGTTATTTCACGAATGATCTTCGTGAAAACCTTCGCCTTGGCCGCGTCCTGCCGGCCCTTGCGGTGCATGATGTTCTTGAATTGGGAATGGCCCGCCATGGCCCCGTAACCACATTAAGTGAGAAGATAGAGCCGCCTATACCACTTCTCGTGGGCTTTGGCAGGCTCGCGCGTGTCCCGGAGGGGTGCGGCACAAAAAAAGGCGGGGGCCGAAGCCCCCGCTAAAAAACGTCGGAACCTTGATTCCGACGCCCCCTCTAACCTTGAAGACAGTCGCCGATGTCGGCGAAAAACCGTTTAACATCAAAAGGATGCCGATTTTTCCCCAGCCCGTCAACGGCCCTCTTCGAGGCACCGCTAATAGGTATGTCGGGGGTCGGTGGGATACAAGATGCGGCTTTCACCCCGCCTGCGCCAACCGTCCGCCCAGCCGCAGGGGCCGGATCGAGGTCGCCTTGCCGGTCCGGTCGTCGGTCTCGACCACGACCCCGCACAATGTCCCCTCGCCTTCGGCCGGCGACAGGCGCTCGCCGGGCATCTTGCGCAGGAAACGCTGCACGGCGATCTCCTTCTTCATGCCGATGACGCTGTCGTAGTCGCCGCACATGCCGACATCGGTCTGGTAGGCGGTGCCGCCCGGTAGGACCCAGCCGTCGGCGGTCGGGATGTGGCTGTGGGTGCCCAGCACGGCCGAGACGCGCCCGTCGCAATAATGGCCCATCGACTGCTTCTCGCTGGTCGCCTCGCCATGCACGTCGACCAGGATGAACTGGGCGGAGCGGCCGAGCACGTGCTTGGCCAGCTCGGCGTCGAGCGCGCGGAACGGATCGTCGAGCGCGTCCATGAACAGCCGGCACATCACGTTGACGACCACGATCTTGTGGCCGCGCGCGGTCTGGAACAGGTTGGCGCCCCAGCCCGGCGTGCCCGGCGGGAAGTTGAGCGGCCGCAGCAGCCGCTTGTCCTGCGCGATGTAGGGGATGATGTCGCGCTGGTCCCAGACATGGTTGCCGGTGGTGATGCAGTCGACACCGGCCTCGTGCAGCTCGGCGCAGATCTTGGCGGTGATGCCGAAGCCGGCCGCGGCGTTCTCGCCGTTCACCACCACGAAATCGAGGGCGAGTTCGCGCCGCAGCCGGGGGACTTCCCGGATCACCGCGTCGCGTCCGGAGCGGCCGACGATGTCGCCGCAGAACATGACCTTCATGCGTCAGACAAAGGCGCAAGCCCGCCGGTCGGTCAACAGCCAATCGAGACGCTGGTCGTCGATGCCGCGCGGCACGGACTCGACATATTGCAGGTCGAAGCCGATGCCGACCGCGGTGACCTTCCTGTGCGTACGCAGGTCGGCCAGGGTGCGGTCGTAGAAGCCGCCGCCATAGCCCAGCCGCCAGCCGTCGCCGTCGCAGGCGAGCAGCGGCACCAGCAGCGCGTCGGGTTCGACCGTCTCCTGCGAGCCGGCGGGGTGCAGTGTGCCGAACACGCCCTGTTCGAGCAGATCGCCGGGACGCCAGGCGCGGAACAGCAGCCGCTGTCCCCTGCCCTGCACCACCGGCAGCGCGAGGCGGCAGCCCTGGGCGGCGAGATCTGCCATCAGCGGCCGGATGTCGATCTCGTCCTTGATCGGCCAGAAGCCCGACACCGTGCACGGCACGGCGAACGGACGCTCGTCGCGGAACTGCACCAGCAGCGCCTGCGCAGCGGCCGCGCGCGCCGCCGCATCGAGCGCCTGGCGGGCGGCCAGCACGGTCCCGCGCAGCAGGCGCTTCTCGTCGGCAAGGGGTCTTGGGTCGGGCACGATCGGGAAGTTGCGTCAGGAGGGCTACAGCAGGGTTCGGGAACAGCCCGTCCGGCAGCAGGGCGGAGGCCGGATCGGCCTGCCCGGCGGCGGGGTCCGGCAAGATGCCGGTCTGGAATAAGGTGGGGCGGCTCCACGATGGGCCGTGGCTCGAAGAACCTCCAAGGCCTGCAAAGCAGGTGGGCGCCGTGTAGCCAAGACCACGGTCAAGGCCAGGAACAGCTCCCAGGAGTTCCTTATTGGCCCCGGGGTTTTTAGCGAACCACGCACCGCGCAGAATTCCGCCCCGTCTCCAATCTAGGGAGTCGGGGCGCCGGTCGCAATGGAAGCGGGCACGACTTGCAGCGCCCGCGGGGAGCCGTCGCGGCTCAGGCTGCGCCGCTGACCTTCTTCGACATCTTGTCGACGCGCGCGGTGATCAGCTCCTCGAGCGCGGTGGCCAGCGTCTCGGCGCTGTCGGTCGCGCTGACGCGCGCCGTCTCGGCGGCACGGGCGACGCCGCGCGCCTCGCGGCTTTCCTCGGCCAGCAGCAGGGCCGCGAACACCATCAGCTTGATCTCGGGCGTGCCCGGCGGCAGCTGGCGGCGCAGTTCGGTGACCTTCTCGTCGACATAGGAGGCCAGTTCCTGCACGCGCCCTTCCTCGCCCGCGCCACAGGCGAGCTCGTAGGTCCGGCTGGCGATCTGGATCGATACCTGCGGCATTGTCCGCTTCTCCTTTTTTGTTGCGCCGTTCCGGCGTCATTCAGAGGGACCGCCACTCTGCCACGTCCCACCTCCGAACGCATCCCCGGAGCTGGGAGTAAGTGCGGCAATACAATCTTGCCAATGGATAGATTCGCCGGAAAAGAGCTTTACGCCGCCCAGACTCGCCTTTGTGTACGCCATGACGACGAGCCAATATCGGCAGCCCGCTCGAGCTGCGCCCGCCGGCCCGGATCACGCCCATCCTCAACAACGGGAACAGAAGCGAAGGCCGTACGGCCTTTTCCATCCGGCAAACTTTTCGACGTCAAATTACGTAGTTTCCGTGCCGCTCGGTCCGCTTCGACCGTCAAGGCAGATACCGGACGCCGAGCCCTTATCGGGCCTGCCGGTGGAGGAGCCGCCCTCGCGTCGCCTGTTCACGTTTCCCCCTGCGTCGGGCGTTCGCGCACGGAGCGCGTGCCCGGCGAGGCGTTCCGGTCATCGCGTCTGTACGATGTTCGGCAGCCGAGCTGCTTGCGTCGCAAAGGAAAACCCGTTCGCGCCGACGACTGTCGGTGGTCGTCGGGGCTATTGCTGGTCGGCGGCCAGGAGCGTGCGGATATATTCCATGGCGCGGTCGAGACGGCCCTCGACCTCGATGGCGACCTTCTTGAGGTCGTCGTGCTGCTTCTCCAGCACCGCAAGGCGGCGGGCCAGGTCGTCGGCGCGCGCGCGCTCGGCGGCGACCCGCTCCTCGACCATGGCTTCGAGCCGGGAGAGCGCGCTGTCCACGCGGTCCCTTGCACTGGCTGCCCCGGACATCGCTCCCCCGCCAGCGGAGAGCCGCGTTTCATGCGGCTGCATCTGCTCCATCGTGCAAGGATAAGAGGGTCGCCTGTGCGCGGTCAACATTTTGGCATGCCTCCCCCGCAATGGCCGCAAGATGTTGGTTTCGCTGCAGGTTTTGCGCATTGACGCGCCATGGGGTGGTCGGCATGTTGCGCGCCATTCGAAAAACCGGACGGCATCGGCACCATATGACTCAGCAAGCGGCCGCATCGCACGACTCTTCGCGTGATTCGCGCGACCTCGCGAACGCCATCAGGGCGCTCTCCATGGACGCCGTCCAGCAGGCGGATTCGGGCCATCCGGGCATGCCGATGGGCATGGCGGACGTGGCGACCGTCCTGTTCACCAAGTTCCTGAAGTTCGATCCGACCGACCCGCACTGGCCCGACCGCGACCGCTTCATCCTGTCGGCCGGCCACGGCTCGATGCTGCTCTACTCGCTGCTGTACCTGACCGGCTATCCGGACATGACGCTCGACGAGCTGAAGCGCTTCCGCAAGCTCGGCAGCCGCACCGCCGGCCACCCGGAATACGGCCATGCCAGCGGCATCGAGACGACGACCGGCCCGCTCGGCCAGGGCCTCGGCAACTCGGTCGGCTTCGCGCTGGCCGAGCGCCTGCTCGCGGAGCGGTTCGGCCGCGACATCGTCGACCACTACACCTACGTCATCGCCGGCGACGGCTGCCTGATGGAAGGCGTCGGCCAGGAGGCGATCACGCTGGCCGGCCATCTCGGCCTCGGCCGCCTGATCGTGCTGTTCGACGACAACGGCATCTCGATCGACGGGCCGACCTCCCTCTCCACCTCCGAGGACCACAAGAAGCGCTTCGCCGCCGCCGGCTGGCACGTGCTCTCGGTCGACGGCCACGATGCCGAGGCCGTGACCCGCGCGATCCGCAAGGCGCGCAACGTCACCGACAAGCCCTCGCTGATCGCCTGCAAGACCGTGATCGGCTATGGCGCGCCGACCAAGGCGGGCACCGCCGCCACGCACGGCTCGCCGCTCGGCAAGGACGAGATCGCGGGCGCGCGCGAGAAGCTCGGCTGGGCGCACGCCCCGTTCGACATCCCGGAGCCCGTGTTCAGCGCCTGGCGCAAGGCCGGCGCGCGCGGCAAGTCGGTACGCCGCAAGTGGGTGAAGCGGCTGGCCGACCTGCAGGGCGACCTCAAGGCCGAGTTCGAGCGCCGCATGAAGGGCGACCTGCCCGCCGCGGTCGGCGAGGCGATCGACGCCTTCAAGGCGAAGATCGCGGCCGACAAGCCGTCCTGGGCGACGCGCAAGTCGAGCCAGGAAGTGCTCGAGGTCGTCAATCCGGTGCTGCCCGACACGGTCGGCGGCTCGGCCGACCTCACCGGCTCGAACAACACCAAGACCGCGACGCTCAAGGGCAACAATCCGGGCGATGCGGCCGGACGCTACGTCTATTACGGCATCCGCGAGCACGCGATGGCGGCGGCCATGAACGGCATGGCCCTGCATGGCGGGATCATCCCCTATGGCGGCACCTTCATGGTGTTCACCGATTATTGCCGCCCCTCGATCCGCCTCTCGGCGCTGATGGGACTGCGCGTCATCTACGTGATGACGCACGATTCGATCGGCCTCGGCGAGGACGGGCCGACCCACCAGCCGGTCGAGCACCTCGCCGCCCTGCGCGCCATCCCCGGCCTGCAGGTGCTGCGCCCGGCCGACACGATCGAAACGGCAGAATGCTGGCAAATCGCGCTCGAAGCGCGGAACAAGCCCAGCGTGCTGTCGTTGACCCGCCAGAACCTCCCGACGGTGCGCGGCGCCGGCGACGAGAATCTCTGCCGTCGTGGCGCCTACATCCTGGCCGGCGAGGCCTCCGCCCCGGTCCGGCTGATCGCGTCGGGCTCCGAGGTCCAGCTGGCGCTGGCCGCCCGCGACCTGCTGGCCAAGGACGGCGTTTCGGCCGCCGTCGTCTCGATGCCGTCGTGGGAGCTGTTCGCGGCCCAGGACGACGAATACCGCGCGAAGGTGATGGGCCCCGACGGCACGGTGCGCGTCGCCTGCGAGGCCGCCAGCGGCTTCGGCTGGGAGCGCTGGCTCGGCGCCAAGGGCGCGTTCGTGGGCATGAAGGGCTTCGGCGCCTCGGCGCCGGCGCCGGAACTCTACAAGCATTTCGGCATTACGGCCGAGGCGATGGCCGAGGCAGCGCGCCGTCTGGCGCAATAAACGGAGGGATCAAATGGCTGTTCGGGTTGCAATCAACGGCTTCGGCCGCATCGGCCGCAATGTGCTGCGCGCCATCGTCGAGTCCGGCCGCAAGGACATCGAGGTGGTGGCGATCAACGATCTCGGCCCGGTCGAAACCAACGCCCACCTCTTCCGCTTCGACTCCGTGCACGGCCGCTTCAACGGCGAGGTCAAGGTCGACGGCGACACGATCGACGTGGGCCGCGGCAAGATCAAGGTGACGGCCGAGCGCGACCCGTCGAAGCTGCCGCACAAGGCGCTGGGCGTCGACATCGCGCTCGAGTGCACCGGCATCTTCACGTCGAAGGACAAGGCCTCCTCGCACCTGACGGCCGGCGCGAAGCGCGTGCTGGTTTCGGCCCCGGCCGACAATGCCGACCTCACCGTCGTCTATGGCGTCAACCACGACAAGCTGACGAAGGATCATGTTGTCGTCTCGAACGCCTCGTGCACGACCAACTGCCTGGCGCCGGTCGCCAAGGTGCTGAACGACGCGGTCGGCATCGACCACGGCTTCATGACCACGATCCATGCCTATACCGGCGACCAGCCGACGCTCGACACGATGCACAAGGACCTCTACCGCGCCCGCGCGGCGGCGATGTCGATGATCCCGACCTCGACCGGCGCGGCCAAGGCCGTGGGCCTCGTGCTGCCCGAGCTGAACGGCAAGCTCGACGGCGTGTCGATCCGCGTCCCGACCCCGAACGTCTCGGTGATCGACTTCAAGTTCGTTGCCAAGAAGAAGACGACCAAGGAAGAGATCAACGAGGCGGTCAAGCGCGCCGCCGCCAACCAGCTCAAGGGCATCCTGGGCTGGACCGACCAGCCGAACGTCTCGATCGACTTCAACCACGACAGCCACTCCTCGACCTTTCACATGGACCAGACGAAGGTCATGGACGGCACGCTGGTGCGCGTGATGAGCTGGTACGACAACGAGTGGGGCTTCTCGAACCGCATGTCCGACACCGCGGTCGCGATGGGCAAGTTGGGCTGAGCCCCGCTCCCTGCGAAGAACCGACGGGCGCCCAACGGGCGCCCGTTTTCGTTCGGCCGGTGGTACTGCGAGGCCCGGCTACTCGATCACTTCGTCGGCCCGCACCAGGATGCTGGGCGGGATGGCGACGCCGATCGCCTTGGCAGTCCGAAGATTGACCGCATAGACGAACTCCGTGGGCTGCTCGATCGGCAGGTCGCCGGGCGCGGCGCCCCGCAGGATCCGGTCGACATATCGCGCCGATCGCATGAACAACGCCTGGATGTTCACGCCGTAGGACATCAGTCCGCCGTTGCGGCACTGGTCGACGGGTCCCAGCAGCGGAATCCGCTGCTCTATCGCGAGCGCGGCCAGCCGTTGGGCGTTGGCGCCCAGGGCGAAGATCGAGTGATCGTGCGAGATCACCGCCTGAACCTGCTTGTCGCGCCAGGCCGAGAAGGCCGGCGCGAACTCCGCCGCCCCGGTGACTTCGATTGGCAGCAGTTCGATGCCGAGCGCTGCGGACGTCGCTCCCATCTTGTCGTAGATCGGCGGATTCGCAGGATGGGACTTGTAGAGAAGCACGCCGACCCGCCTTGCCGCGGGATCGATCTCTCGCAACAGCTCCAGCCGTTTGGCCATGATCTCGGCAACGAAGATCGTGAGGCCCGTCACGTTGCCGCCCGGCTTCGCGATGCTCTTGGCCAGTCCGACGGACACCGGGTCTGGCCCCGCCACCTGCACGATCGGAATCCGGTCCGTGAACGCGCGTGCCGCCGAGGCGCCGGACGTGTAGGTCACGATCAGGTCCACCGGCAATTCGACGAGCTGACGCGCCATGACCGGAAGCCGCTCGGGCACGCCGTCGGTGTAGCGGTACTCGAAGACGACGTTGCGCCCCTCGACGTAACCGAGCTCGCGCAGCGCCGTCTGGAGGATCTCGATGTCGCGCCTGAGGGCCTGCGCGGTATCCGGCATCAGCATCCCGAGCCGCCAGACCTTCTGAGCCGGCTGCGCCACCGCGCGTCCGGCGGGGATCCACACGGCGGCCATGGCCGCCAGGAGAAAACGCCGATCCATATCCTACCCCTGTGCCTCGACACGTGACGGCGCCCTGACCGCATGCAGACGCGCGACCGACGCGGGACGTGCCATGCCGCGGAGCTGCCGCTCGCCGAGATCCTCGACTTCGGAAATCGCCTCGATGGCGGCGGCGAGACGGCCGCTCACGAGCACCTCGCCGTCGCTCGCCTCCGCGCACAGGCGAGCGGCGAGATTGATCACCGCACCGATCGCCGTGTAGTCGAACCGGTCCTCGAAGCCGATGCGTCCCAGCGTGGCATAGCCCTGCGCCATGCCGATGCCGAGACCCAGCCTGTGGCCCCGCCTCTGCCAGCGCGGCACGAGCGACGCCACGGCGTCGCGCATCTCCACGGCGAGCCGTGCGGCCCTGTCGGGAGCGTCCTCGCAGGGCAGCGGGTCGTTGAAGAACACGAGCATGCCATCGCCCGTGAAGCGGTCCAGCGTGCCCTCGTACTTGCGGATCAGCGGCCCGACCGCGCCGTGATACTCGGCGAGGACAGCCATGATGTCCTCCGGCTCCGCCGTCTCGGAGAAGGACGTGAATCCCCGCAGGTCGCAGAACATCGCCACGACCTCGCGCCGGTGGTTCTCCAGGATCTTCTCGTCGCCCGAGGAGACGATGGCCTGCGCGAGCTGCGGCGCCAGGAAGCCGCGCAAACGGCCCACGCGCTGCAGCTCGTCGACCTGCGCGGCCACCTTCGCTTCCAGCTCGCGGTTCAGCTCCTGCACCTCGTCGTGCAGGGCCTTTATGCGCAGCATCGCCCGCACCCGGACGATCAGCGCGCCGTGATCTACCGGCTTGGCGAGATAGTCGTCGCCGCCGGCCTCCAGACCCGCAACCACGTCTTTGGGCGTGGTCTTGGCGGTGACCATGATCACCGGGATGAAGGGAAGGCCGCGGTCGGCCTTGAGTCGGCGCACCACCTCCAGCCCGTCGATCCCGGGCATCATCACGTCCAGCAGGATCAGATCGGGCAGGGTCTCGCGCGCAACCGCCAACGCCTGCTCGCCGTCTACCGCGATCACCACCTCGTAACCCAGGCTTTCGAGCCGCATACGCAGGATCTCGACATTGTCGGGCACGTCGTCGACGACGAGGATGCGGGCCGGATCGCGCATGGGTCAGCCTATGATCTCGCGAATCTTGGCCAGCATCTGGCGCGGGCTATAGGGCTTGGCGATGTAGGCGTCGCAGCCGGCCTCGCGCGTCCGTGCCTCGTCCCCCGACAGCGCATAAGAGGTCACGGCGACCACCGGGATCGCCTTCAGTGCGGGGATGGCCTTGATGCGACGCGTCGCTTCGTACCCGTCCATCACGGGCATCTGGATGTCCATCAAGATGAGGTCCGGCCGGTGCTGCTCGGCCATGGCGACGCCCACGGCGCCGTCATGGGCCTCGATCATCTCGTAGCCCGCCATGCCCAGGAGATCGCGCAGGATCTGGCGATTGTCCTCGGTGTCCTCGACCACCAGGATCTTCTTGCTCATGACGCGGCACTCCCCGCGGACGGTGCATGGATGGGCAGCATGATCCTGAAGGTCGAGCCACTGCCCTCCCGGGACTCGACGCCGATGCGGCCGCCGTGCAATTCGACGATGCGACGCGAGATCGACAGGCCGAGCCCGGTTCCGCCCTTCTTGCGCGTGCTCGAATTGTCGACCTGCTGGAACTCCTCGAAGATCTTCGCCTGGTCGGCGGGCGCAATGCCGAAGCCGGTGTCGACGACCGAAATTTCGAACACCTCCCCCGCTTGCTCCACGCGCACCTCGACCGATCCGCTGTCCGTGAACTTGATGGCGTTCCCGACGAGATTGAGCAGCACCTGCGTGAGGCGGCGCGCATCTCCCACTCCGGACGGCAGGCCGGGCGCGACGGCCGACGCCAGGACCAGCCCCTTGGCCTTCGCCAGCGACTCCGTGGCCGCCAGCACCGACGCCACGATGTCGGCGACCGTGTAGGGTTCCAGCGCGAGCACGAGCTGGCCGGCCTCGATCTTGGAGAGGTCCAGCACGTCGTTGATCAGATCGAGCAGGTGGCGGCCGTTCTTCTGGACGCGCTCCAACACCCCGGCCGCCTTCTCCGACATGTCGCCGTAAAGCCCGTCGGCCATCATTTCGGTGTAACCGATGATCGCGTTCAGCGGCGTGCGCAGCTCGTGACTCATGTTTGCCAGGAACTGCGACTTGTGCTGGCTGGCGATCTCGAGTTGCCGGCTCTTCTCGCGGATCTCGGTAAAGAGCCGCACATTCTCGATCGCGATCACCGCCTGCGCGGCAAAAGTCTCGAGCAACTCGACCTGCCGCGGCATGAAGGCACCCGGCTCTGTCTTGCGCAACGCGATACAGCCAAGCGCGACGCCCTCCCGCAGCATGGGCGCCACGATGCTCGACCGCCACTTGTGACGGTGCGCCAGGGCGATCGCTGCCGCGAATTCGGCCGGGTCGAGCGCATCGATGTCCGGTGCATGCACCGTACGGCCATCGACGATGGCGCGGCCCGTGATGCTTGCCCGATCAAGGGGGCGGCGTTCGCCCACCCAGGCCGGCAGGGGACCGTCATGGGCGGCGCCCACCAGCTCCTCGCCATCGCGCAGCACGATGGCGGCATCGGAGGCGCCGCAGAACCGTCGGGCCGCGACCACCACCACGTCGAGCACGGGCCTGACGTCGGTCGGCGACTGCGAAATCGCCCGCAGGATCTCGGCGGTCGCGGTCTGCTGCTCGAGCGATTCGCTGAGTTCCCGCGTGCGGTCCTCGACCCGGTGTTCGAGCGTCGCGTACGATTCCTCCAGCGCCTGGGCCGACCTGTTGAACTGATCGGCGAGCGCCTCGAGCTCGTCGCCGGTCCGGATGTCGAGCCGGTGGCCCAGTTCGCCGCTGCCGATCCGCTGGGCGCCGGCCTGAAGGGCGCGGATCGGCACCACCATGCGCCTCGCGAGCAACGCGCCCGCGACGCCCGCGATGATCAGGCCCAGCACCAGCAGCGCCAGTGCGCGCAGCCCGGCATTGATCACCGGAAGCTGCGCCTCGGCGATCGCCAGCTCGACGAAGACCAGCCAGCCGAGCGCGGGGATCGGCGCGTGCGCCGTCAGGACGGCGACACCCGCAAGATTGCGCGCATCGGCCGCCGCCGCCACCCCGTCCGGATCGTGGAGCGCCGCGGCGACCTGCGCGAGCCCCTTCATGTCCGTGCCGCGCAACACCAGCGAAATATCGGGGTGAGCGACGAGGCGGCCAAGCCGGTCCACGACATAGGCATAGCCGTCGCGACCGACCTTGATCTGCGAGATCACGTCCCAGATCAGCTTGAGGTTCACCTCGGCGACGGTGACACCGCCCCGCGCGCCGTGGCTGACCGCCATCGTGAAATAGGGCTCGCTGCCCTGGCGGAAATAGACCGGCCCGAAATAGACCTTGTTGGCCATTGCCCCAACGAAGGCCGCTTCGGCCGAGCGATCGGTGCCGGCACCGACCACGTCCATCGCCAGGCGCGAGACGCTGAGCTGCTCGCGGCCCGCGCGGTCGAGCTGTACGAGCTCGGTGATCGCCGGCACCTGGCGCAGCAGCCGCACATAGTCAAAGCGACGCTGCTCGACCGGCAAGGTGCCCCATTGCGCCTGCGCGACCCAGCCGAGCTGGCGCTCGATCTCGCGCACGAACGATTCGATGCGCTGCGCCGCGGCCTCGGCCTTCTCGCGCTGCACCTCGATCGAGGACCGGCGATTCTCCTGATAGACGAAGTAGAGGTCGAGAGCGGCGTTGATTACCAGCACGCCGCTCACCAGAGCGACGAAAAGCACGACGTACTTGAGGAACAGCCCGCGTCTCACTCGATGACCTCGTCGACCCGGGCGAGGAAGAGCGGCGGCAAGGTGATACCGAGCGCACGGGCCGTTCTCTGATTGACCACCAGCTCGTAGCGCGAGGATTGCTGCACCGGCAGGTCGGCGGGACGCGCGCCCTTGAGGATGCGTTCGACATAGCCGGCGACCGCCCGCATGTTGTCCGACTGGCTGGCCCCGTAGGCCATCAGGCCGCCGGCGGCGGCGAATTCCCGCCGGAAGGAGACCGAAGGCAGCCGGTTGCGAAGCGCCAGGTCGGCCGTCACGTCGAAACCGAGGCTGGGCTGCACCATGACGCCGTCGACGCCGTCTCGCGCGACCGTCTCGAAGGCCCCCGGAATCTCGGCGGTGGCCGCGACCGGCACCGGCAGCAGCCGGATGCCCTGCGCCCCGGCCGCGATCTCCACCTCGCGCTTCAGGGGCACGCTGAACGGGTCGAGCGCATTCAGCAGCAGCCCGAAGGACCGCGTATCTGGACGGATCTCGGCGAAGAGTTGCAGCCCCTTTGCCGCGACCGTGGCGCTGGGGCTGAACACCCCGGTCAGGTTGCCCTCGGGGCGCGCGACGTTGCTGATCCCACCGATCTCGGGGGCCGCTCCGAAGAAGACGATGGGAATGCGGTCGGTCGCCTTGCGAGCCGCGACGATCGCCTGCGACAGCACGGCGACGATCACGTCGACCTGCCGCTCCACCAGGGAACGTGCAAGCGCATCGATGGTGCCGCTGTTGACGCCGGCATCGCGATAGTCGAACGCGACGCTGCGCCCTTCGACGTAGCCGAGATCCGCCATGGCCGTGCGGAATGTGGACCAACTCGGATTCGCCTCGCCGGAGACGAGGAAGCCGACACAGGGAATCTTCTGGGCGAGCGCGGAGTCGGACAGGCCTGCGGCACCGGCACCCAGGAGCAGCGCGCGCCGCCTCAATCGACTCTCCCCACTCAATCGCGCCCTCACCCAGGAAGACGATGGCAGTCTATCGCACCGCAACACAGCGTCCAGCACGACGGCTGTTCACGCTTCCGATTGCGGTCGCAGTGAAGCAGCGGTACCTCCTTCACATCACAGTCGATGCTATTCAGCTCCCCGAGACGCGCTCCGGCGGACAGGGCGGCCGTCAATTCCCCGAAAGGCTTCCTGGATATCAAAGGGTTCATGCTGCGGCGGGCGCGCGGCCTGCAGGGTCACGAGGCCCGCGAGGTGCCCGAGCATCAGCTTCGCCGCCTTGTCGGGCTTGCCGCCCAGGATCGCTTCGGCGATGTCGCCATGGTCGTGCGGGCCGGCGCAGTTCGTGAGCTGGCGCGGCGCGGCGATCGAGAAGTGCATGGTCGAGCGCGTCAGCAGGCCGCGCAGCAGGCGCGTCAGCTCCTCGTTGCCGCACAGTTCGGCCAGCAGCACGTGGAACTCGCCCGACAGTTCGAACAGGCGCGCGCGGTCGTCGCGCCGGGTCGCCGCCTTCTCCGCCGTCACGTGCGCCTTGAGCCGCTTCGCCGCCGCCGCGCCGTGGCTCTCGCTGAGCCGCCGTACGATGGCCGCCTCCAGCATCGAGCGCACGTCGTAGATCTCGCGCATCTCCTCGACGGTAAGCGAGGGCACGAAGGTGCCGCGATTGGGCACCGCGGTCAGCCAGCCCTCGTGCACCAGCCGGTGCAGCGCCTTGCGCACGCGCTCGCGGCTGACGCCCAGCACGCGCGCCAGCGCCGGCTCCTGCAGCTTGGTGCCGGGCGCCAGGCGGCCCATGTGCATGGCGCGCCGGATCGCGCCGTAGACCGCCGCGTCGGCCGCGACGTCGCCCTTCCTCGGCTTACGCGGCATCGATCTCCTCCACCGCGGCGACCAGCAGCTTGAGGCCCTGCGCGAAATCGCCGAGGTCCATCGCCTCGTCCGGGTTGTGGCTGCCATGCTCGTTGCGGATGAAGATCATCGCCGTCGGCACGCCCATGATGCCGAACACCGCCGCATCGTGGCCCGCGCCGCTCGCCATCGGCAGCGCCTCGATGCCGAGCTGTTGCGCCAGACGTTCGAACCGTGCGCGGTGCGTCCGGTCGATCGGGCCGGGCTTCGCGTTGGTGAAGGCGCCGAGGTCGATGGTCACGCCGCGGCGTGCGCCGATCTCCTCGGCGATCTCGCGCAGGCGGCGGTCGACGGCCAGCAGCACCTCGTTGTCCTCGCTGCGGATATCCATCGAGAACCACAGCTCGCCGGGGATCTTGGTCATCGTGTGGACGGCGGTGTCGGTGTGGAACTGGCCCACCGTGCAGACGAGGTCCTTGCCCGCCGCCTCGTGCTCCAGCCACAGCGCCTCCAGGCGCGAGACGAACTCGACGCCGGCCAACACCGCATCGTTGCGCGACAGCCGCGGCTCGGCGCCGGCATGGCCGTAGCGGCCGACGATATGCGGGTTGCGATAGCGCAGGTTGCCGCGGATGCCGGTCACGATGCCGACCGGCAGGCCACGCTGCACCAGCACCGGCCCCTGCTCGATATGGAGCTCGAGGAAGCAGGCGATGCGCGCGGGATCGAGCTGGCGCTCGCGGGCGCGGATGCGCTCGGGCGCGAAGCCCAACTCGCTCATGTGCTCGGCCAGCGTGCGTCCGGAGTCGGGACGGCGGCAGGCATCGAGCGCCTCGGGCTCCAGCAGGCCGAAGGCGGCGCGACTGCCGATATAGGGCGCGGGGAACCAGGAGAGTTCCTCCGCACGCACGCCCATGACCGTGATGTCGCGCCTCGGCCGGCGGCCGGCGCGGTGCCAGCGCGCCAGCATCGCCATGCCGGCGACCACGCCCGCCGCGCCGTCGTAGTTGCCGCCCTCGGGCACCGAGTCGAGATGCGAGCCCGTCATGATGGCAGGCAGCGCGCGGTCCTGCCCCGGCAGGGTCAGATAGAGGTTCCCGGCGGCATCGGTCCGCTTCTCCAGTCCCAGCGTCTGGCCGATGGCTTGCATCAGCTCGTGCGCCATCTGCTCGCCCTCGCCGTAGGACGCGCGGGTGACGCCGAGACGGGCCTTGGAGTGCGTGCGCAGATGCTCGAACCACTGGCCCGCCAGGGCTGTTTCGGGATCGAGGTCGCGGTGGAGTTCGGTCATGGGCCTGCCGGGGTTGATAAAATTATGTGCACATAACGCCAAGATAATGTGCACATCCTGTTGGAGGACGACATGCAAGCCGTGAGCCAGACGCGCGACCTGGTGGGATATGGCGGCACGCCGCCGGCCTGGAAGCTGCCCGGCGGAGCCCGCCTCGCCGTCTCGATGGTGGTGAATTTCGAGGAAGGCGCGGAACTGGCCGTCAGCGACGGCGATCCGCAGGCCGAGAAGATCTCCGAGGTGGTGAGCGTGGTGCCGCCGGGCCGCTGGGACCAGGGCAACGAGCAGATTTTCGCCTACGGCATGCGCGCCGGCATCTGGCGCATGCTGGCGGCGCTGGAGGAGCACCGCGTGCCGGCGACCTTCTACATGTGCGGGCGTGCGGTCGAGCGCCTGCCGCAGCTTGCCCGGCGGATCGTCGAGGCCGGCCACGAGGCGGCCTGCCACGGATGGCTGTGGCGTCCGCATGCCGACTATGCCGATCGCGAGAGCGAGTTGCGCGACCTGCAACGCTGCATCGAGGTCACGGAAAAGGCCACGGGGCAGCGTCCAACGGGCTTTTTCTGCCGCGGCAGCGAGAGCCGCGAGACGCGCTCCATCCTGCGCGAGCTGGGCTTCGGCTATGCCAGCAACGGCTTCGACGACGACCTGCCCTACTGGGACCGCGCCGATCCGCAGCGGCCGCTCCTGGTGCTGCCCTACGCGCTCGACAGCAACGACATGAAGTTCTTCCACCCCAACGGCTTCGTGCGCGCCGACGAGATGGTCGACTATGTGCGCGACGCCATCGAAACGCTGCTGGAGGAAGGCGAGGAAGGTCATCCGAAGCTGCTGAACATCGGATGGCACCTGCGTATCGCCGGCCGTCCCGCCCGCTTCGCCGCCTTCCGGCGCGTGCTCGCGCTGCTCGACTCCTACGGCGACCGGATCTGGGTCGCGCGACGCGACGCCATTGCACAATCATGGCGCGCACAATTCCCGGCGTGATCCCTCACGGCGGTTGGCATGCCCCTTGCGTTTGCCGGCTCCAGGAGGCGGGACATTTGCAGCAAGCAGCGACAGCCAAGGCAGCACGCACGCTCGACGTCGAGGATCTGAGCGTCCGCTACGGAACGGCGACGGCCGTCGACGGCGTGACGCTCGCCATCGAGCCCGGCGAGGTCGTGGCGCTGCTCGGCCCCTCGGGCTGCGGCAAGACCACTTTGCTGCGCGTCATCGCGGGCTTCGTGCGCCAGGCCGCGGGCCGCGTGCGCGTCGACGGCGCGGTGATCGACCATCTTCCGCCCAACCAGCGCAACATCGGCATCGTCTTCCAGAACTACGCGCTGTTCCCGCACATGACGGTGGCGGAGAACGTCGCCTACGGACTCAACGCCCGCGGCATCAAGGGCGCCGAGGCGGCCCGGCGCGTCGCGCGCTTCCTCGAGACGGTTCAGCTCGGTGGCTTCAAGGAACGCCTGCCGCGCCAGCTCTCCGGCGGCCAGCAGCAGCGCGTCGCCATCGCGCGCGCGCTGGCCGTCGAGCCGCAGATCCTCCTGCTCGACGAGCCGTTCGCCGCGCTCGACCGCAACCTGCGGCTCGACATGCAGATCGAGGTCAAGCGCCTGCAGCGCACGCTCGGCCTCACCACCATCCTGGTGACGCACGACCAGGACGAGGCGATGAGCGTCGCCGACCGCATCGCTGTCATGAACAAGGGCAAGGTCGAGCAGTTCGACAGTCCGGTCGCGATCTACGACCGGCCGCAGACCTTGTTCGTCAACGGCTTCATCGGCACCACGAACCTCCTGCCCGGCAAGATCGCGTCGCTGCAGGGCGGCACTGCCACGGTGGTGCTCGATGCCGGCGCGACGATCGCGCTGCCCGCGCCGCAGGGGCTGGGCGCCGGCCAGCCGATCCTCCTTTCCGTCCGGCCCGAACAGCTCGCGCTCTCCTCCGTGCCCGGCCCCGATGCCTGGAAGGTCGAGCCCGGCCTCAGCCTGCCGATCGGCGCGCAACTCGTTCACGAGGCCCGCACCGCCGACGGGGCGTCGCTCAAGATCGTCGAGCCGCGCCGGCCCACCGGGCCCGAGGCGCGGCGCCTTTACTGCACGCTCGCCGCCGACGCCCGGCCGTCCCTGTTCCCGCGTTCCTGATCCCTCACGACAACCACGGAGTAGCCACGCCATGTTCAGTCGCAGACACCTGCTCGCCGGCGCCACGGCGCTGGGCGGCGCCTCGCTCCTGCCCTCCATCGCGCATGCCAAGGGCAGCGTCGCCGCCGCGATCTATCCCGGCACCTGGGAAGAAGCGTTCCGCGCCATCGTCGCGCCGGCGCTGAAGAAAAAGGACAGTATCGACCTCGAGCTGCAGCCGCTCTTCGCCGTCGACCAGGTGGCCAAGGCCAAGGCCGCGCGCGGCGCGCCGCCGTTCGACGCCTTCGTGCTCGATCCCGGCCCACGCATCACCGCCATCGAGGGCGGGCTGTTCGAGAAGTTCGACGCCAAGAAGATGACCAACGCCTCCAAGCTGCCGGCCGGCCTGGTCGACGAGTGGGGCGTCGGCGTCAACGCGCAGGTCGTCGGCATCGCCTACAATCCGAAGAAGGTGCCGCCGCCCAAGGGCTGGAAGGACCTCTTCACCGACCCGTGGGTGTCGCGCCTCGGCATCACCGGCTTCCAGACCACCTTCGGCACGGTGTCGCTGATCGAGATCGCGAAGGTGTTCGGCGGCTCGGAGACCAACATCGAGCCGGCGCTCGTCGAGCTGAAGAAGGTGCTGCCCAAGATCGCCGCCGTCGGCCAGCCGGCCGCCATGCCGGGCCTGTTCCAGCAGGGCCAGTGCGACGTGATCTACACCAACACCCAGACCGTCGCGACGCTGAAGGGCCGCGGCGTCGACATCGAGTTCGTGAAGCCCGAGACCGGCGCCATCACCTTCCTCACGACGCTGCACATCGCCAAGGGCGCGGCCGACGTCGAGAACGCCTACAAGTACATCGACCTCGTGGCCGGCAAGGACGTGCAGGAGGCGCTGACCAAGCCGCCCTACAATTTCATCCCGGTCAACAAGGACGTGCCGCTGCCCGACTACCTGCCGATGAAGAACCTCGACGAGATGTCGAGCTACGTCCGGCACGACTGGGCCAAGATCAATCCGCTGCGCGCGGGCTGGATCGAGAAGTTCAACAAGGAAATGGCCAAGTGAGGAAGCTGGCGGAGTGGCAGCTCGCGCTGCCGCTCGCGCTGGCCTTTGTCGCGATCTTCCTGGCGCCGCTCCTGCTGCTGGTCGGCGTCAGCTTCTTCAACGACGACAAGATCAGCCAGCCGGGCTTCGGCCAGTGGATCAAGTTCTTCGGCGATCCCTTCAGCTACAAGGTGATCGCCGACACGATGCTGCTCGGGGTCAAGACCGTGGCGGCCACGATCCTGGTCGGCTACCCGCTGGCGCTGGTCTACATGGACGCCTCGCCGCGCGTGCAGAAGGTGCTGATCTTCGTCATCGTCCTGCCGCTGCTGCTCTCCGTGGTCGTCCGCACCTTCGCCTGGATCGTCGTGCTGGGCCGCGAGGGCGTGATCAACCAGGTCCTTCTTTCCCTCGGCATCATCGCCGAGCCGCTGCGGCTGCTGCAGACCGAGCTCGGCCTCGTGATCTCGCTGACCCAGATCGAGATGCCGCTAATGCTGCTGCCGCTGATCAGCGTGATGTCGCGGCTCGATCCGAACCTGCGCGACGCCTCGTCGGCGCTCGGCGCCTCGCGCTGGCGCACCCTCTTCACGGTGATCGTGCCGCTCTCGATGCCCGGCCTCGTGGCGGGCTGCCTGCTGGTCTTCGCCAGCTCGACCACCGCCTTCATCTCGCAGACCGTGATCGGCGGCGTGCGCCTCATCTACCTGCCGCTGCTGATCTGGCAGCAATCGCTGGTCGTCTTCAACTGGCCGTTCGCGGCGGTCGTCTCGATCTCGCTGCTGGTCTCGGTGCTGGCGGTCGTGAGTGCTCTGTCGTGGCTCGGCCGCCGCTCGGGAGGCTACGTCCATGGGTAGGCGGCGCAGCGTCGGCGACCTCTCCTACGGGCTCGTCGTGTGGACGCTGGCCGTGGTCGCGCTCGTCATCCTGGTGGCGCCGGTGGCGATCGTGCTCACCACCTCGTTCACCGAGGGCCGCTCGCTCAAGTTCCCACCGACCGGCTTCTCGCTGCAATGGTACGAGGCGCTGTTCGATCCCGCGCAATCGCGCCAGATCCATCGCGCCGTCTTCAACTCGCTGGAGGTCGCGGCCTGGTCGACCGGCTTCGGCGTCGTGCTGGGCAGCCTCGCCGCGCTCGGCATCGCGCGCGGCCGCGGCCGGCTGGCGCGCGCGGCGGACGGGCTCTTCATGTCGCCGCTGGTGCTGCCCGGCCTCACCTTCGGTCTCGCGGCGCTGATGTACTTCACGCTGATCGGCTTCCGCCCCTCGCTCAACCTCATCATCGCCGGCCACATGATCGTGACGGTGCCGTTCATCCTGCGCACCACCGGCGCCAGCCTCTCCCAGCTCGATCCGGCGCTGAACGATTGCTCGCAGAGCCTGGGCGCGAGCTGGCTCTACACGATGCGCCGCGTGACCCTGCCGTTGATCGCGCCCGGCATCGCCGCCGGCGCCTTCCTCGCCTTCATGGCCTCGATCGACAACGTGCCGGTCTCGCTGTTCCTCTCGACCGCGCGCACCGACATGCTGCCGATCCGCATGTGGGGCATGATGGAATCCACCCTCGACCCGCGCATCGCCGCCGTGTCGGGCGTGCTGATCGCCGCAGCCTTCCTGCTGATGCTGGTCATGGAATGGACGGTCGGCCTCACCCGCCGCATGCGCGACTGACGATGGGATTTGTCTCGCCCTCCGCCGCGCCCGCCGGACGCGACGCTCCGCCGTTTCGGGGAAGATCCGGATCTTCCCGTCGCCCGCGCAAGGGCGATGCGCCAGGGCCTTTCGGCCCCTCGCCCCACGCGCGCGCGAAGCGCGATAGACTGACCGCCTGAACATCCATGTCCGGGGACACCAAGATGGAAATCGTGCCGCAGCCGCTGACCAAGGAAGCGTTCGCCCCCTATGGCGACGTGATCGACATTCCCGAGCAGCCGGGCCGTACCTATTACGAGGAGGCGCTGGGCAACCTGCGTCCGTCCGCGCATGCCAGCCTGTCGGTCAGCATGAAGGCCGAGACGGCCGACCGGCCGCTGCGCAGCGACTATCTGGAGCGCCACGAATTCTCCTCGCAGACCTTCATGCCGCTCGATGTCGCGCGTTGGCTGATCGTGGTGGCGCCGCATGCCGCCGCCGGCGGTCCCGACGCGGCCGCCATGAAAGCCTTCATCGCCACCGGCAGGCAGGGCGTCACCTACAAGCCCGACACCTGGCACCACGGCCTCACCGTGCTCGACCGGCCCGGCCGCTTCGCCGTCTTCATGTGGCGCGACGGCGGCAAAGGCGACGAGGAGTTCGTGCCGGTGCCGCCCTTCACCGTCCGCATTCCCTGATCCCCTCCCCGTTCGCCCATCCTCGCAGGACAGGAGCCCCGCCCGATGCGTTATGACGTTCGCCGCGACTTCGTCGGCTATGGCGCCAACCCGCCCGACCCGAAATGGCCGAACGGCGCACGCCTCGCCGTCAATTTCGTGATGAACTACGAGGAGGGATCGGAGCCCTCGGTCCAGGACGGCGAGGGGTTCTCCGAGATCGGCCTCAGCGACGCGGCCGGCATGGGCCAGTCGATCAAGGGGCGCGACCTCGCGGCCGAGAGCCTGTTCGAATATGGCAGCCGCGTCGGCTTCTGGCGCCTGATGCGCCTCTTCCAGGAGCGCGGGCTGCCGATGACCATCTTTGGCTGCGCGCTCGCCATGGAGCGCAATCCCGAGGCGTCGGCCGCCATCGCGAAATCCGGCTTCGACGTCTGCTCGCACGGCTGGCGCTGGATCAAGCATTACGAGCTCGACGAGGCGACCGAGCGCGAGCATATCCGCAAGGCGGTCGCGACCATCCGAAAGATGACCGGCGACCGGCCGCTCGGCTGGTATTGCCGCTATGGACCCGGCGTCAACACGCGCCGCCTCGTCGCCGAGGAAGGCGGCTTCCTCTACGACAGCGACTATTACGGCGACGAGTTGCCGTTCTGGCTGACGGTCGAGGGCAAGCCGCAGCTCGTCGTGCCCTATTCCGTCACCAACAACGACGGCCAGTTCGGCGCGGCGATCGGCACCTCGGACCAGTGGTTCTCGTTCGTGCGCGACGCTTTCGACATGCTCTACCGCGAGGGCGCGACGCAGCCCAAGATGATGTCGGTCGGCCTGCACATGCGCCTGATCGGCCATCCCGCCCGCGCCGTCGGGCTGCAGCGACTGCTCGACCACATCATGAAGCATGACGGGGTCTGGGTGACGCGCCGGCTCGACATCGCGCGCCACTGGATCGCGACCCATCCCTATCCGGGCAAGGGGCTGAATGAGTAGTATCCGGCGCGATGACGGAACGCGCATCGGAGACGAAATCCGCCACGGCAGGGGCCGTGCTGGTGCATGACTGGCGCGAGACGGAAGCCGCGCTGCTGGCCGCACGCGCGTCCGGGCAGGCGCCCGTGCTGGTGACGCCGCCCGGCGCCGCCTCGCGCCATGGCGCGGGCTATCTCGCCGCCCTGCAGGCGCGCGCGCGGGCTGAATTCCCCGACGTGGCCTTCGTGCTGGTCGCCGATTGCGGCGACGCGCCAGGCCACGCCCTCGCCTGCCTGCGTGCCGGCGTGGAGAGGATCTCGCTCGACACCTGGGACGAGCGCATCGCCGACATCGCCCGCCAGTCGGGCGCCGAACTTGTGAGGAGACCGACATGAGCTGGCAACCGACCCGCGACTTCATCGGCTATGGCCCGACCCCGCCCGATCCCAAATGGCCGGGCGGCGCGCGCCTCGCCCTCAACTTCGTCGTCAATTACGAGGAGGGTTCGGAACCCTCGATGCAGGACGGCGAGGGCTACACCGAGACCGGCCTGACCGAGAGCAGCACCTCCTCGCAGGGGTTGAAGGGCCGCGACCTCGCCGGCGAAGGCATGTTCGAATACGGCAGCCGCGTCGGCTTCTGGCGCATCCAGCGCGCGTTCCTTGAGCGCGGCATGCCACTCACCGTGTTCGGCTGCGCGCTGGCGCTGGAGCGCAATCCGCTGGCCGCCGAGGCGATCCGCGCCGCGGGCTGGGACGTGTGCTGCCACGGCTGGCGCTGGGTCCGCCACTTCCAGCTCACCGAGGCGGAGGAGCGCGAGCACATCGCCCGCGCCGTGAAGTCGCTGGAGCAGACGGTGGGCGAGCGGCCGGCCGGCTGGTACTGCCGCTACGGACCCAGCGTGAACACGCGCCGCCTGCTGATCGAGGAAGGCGGCTTCACCTACGACAGCGACTATTACGGCGAGGAACTGCCGTTCTGGCAGACCGTCGAGGGCAAGCCGCATCTCGTCGTGCCCTATTCGCTCACCAACAACGACGGCAAGTACGCCGCCGGCATGGTCCATTCGGACCAGTGGTTCGGGCTGGTGAAGGACGCCTTCGACGTCCTCTACAAGGAGGGCGCCAGCCAGCCCAAGATGATGTCGGTCGGCCTGCACCAGCGCCTGATCGGCCATCCGGGCCGCATGGCGGGCCTGTGGCGCTTCCTCGACTACGTGCAGAAGCACGAGGGCGTCTGGGTGACGCGCCGCCTCGATATCGCCCGGCACTGGATCGAGACGCATCCCTACCAGGGCAAGGGCCTCAACGAGTAAGGCGCCTCCGCGACGCGCCGGACGGCGTCAGACCTTCGACCGCCCGGCGACCATGCGGACCTTGCCGGGCGCGGCGAACCAGATCGAGACGGCGCCGAGGAGGCTGAAGCCCAGCGCCACCACGAAGGCGATGCGATAGGCGCCTTCGAGATCGTACAGCACGCCGGTCGCCCACGGCCCCAGCGCGCCGCCCGCCAGCAGCGAGACCATGACGATGCTGAAGATCGAGCCGAAATGCGGGCCCTCGAAGATCTCGGCCACGACCGATCCCATCAGGCTGGTGAAGGCATAGCCCAGCCCGCCCTGCGCCAGCACCATCAGGTAGAGCAGCGCCTGCGACGGCGCGGCGGCGAGCGCCAGCAGGGCGGCGTAGCAGAGGACGAAGCCGCAGGCCGCGATGGTCCACACGATCTCTCGGCCGATCCGGTCCGACAGTGCGCCGAGCAGGATCTGCCCCGGGATGCCGACCATCGCGACGAGGCCCAGCGCCCACGCCGCCTGCATCGGGCCGAACCCGATCTCGACGAGGTACTTGGTCTGGTGGACCTGCACCGCGTACCAGGCGTAGCCGGAGCTGAAGAAGCCGATGCACAGCCACCAGAAGCGACGCGTCCGCACCGCGCGGCCCACGGTCCATTCTATGGCGGCCCATTGCGGATCGACGATGGCAGCGGCCCGCCGCGCCGCGGCGGCGCCGGCCTCCTTCGCCCCGTCGGGCAGCAGCCCCAGATCCTGCGGCCGCTTGGCGACGATCAGGTTGATCGGCAGCAGCACGACCAGCGTCATCAGGCCGAGCGCCCAGCAGGCGCTGCGCCAGCCCTGCTCCAGGATGATGGACTGCAGCCACGGCAGGATCAGGATGGCGCCGACGCCGACGCCCGAGAAGGCGAGCCCGGTCGCCAGCGCGCGCCGGCGCACGAACCAGTTGGGCAGGTACTGCGACTGGACGGAGAAGCTCATGCAGTTGGCGCCTGCCCCCACCAGCACGCCGAGCGTGGCGTAGAGCTGCCACGGCCTGTCGATGATCGTGGCGCCGAGCAGGCCCGCCGCCGTCAGCACGACGCCGATCTCGATCACGAAGCGCGGTCCCCGCCGGTCCATCGCCCGGCCGACCACCGGGCTGATCACGGCGGAGATCAGGAAGCCGAACGAGAAGGCGCCCGCCGCCAGGCCGCGGTCCCAGCCGAACTCGTCGACGATCGGCGGGAACATCAGCGAGAAGGCGGTGCGCGTGGTCACGCTGACCGCCACGGTCAGGAAGGCGACCAGGATGATCACCCAGCCGAAGAAGAACGGCAGGCGCGCCGCGAAGGACGGGGGGCGGCCCGGTGCCGGGGACGGAGCTGCAGGCGAGGGAGACGCAGGGGAAGACGGCACGGGCATTCCTCTATCCGTTTCGCCAGCCGCGGTCTGGCTCCAGGGGGCGGCCAGCCTGTCCATGGTGCCGCGCCGGGTCAATGACGTGGCAGGTAGTCGGCCCCGCCGGGACTTGAACGAATAAGCCCCGCCCGCTATCACCGGCCGCGTTTTTCCCCTGCAATAACCGCCTGGGAGGCCTGGCCCGTGAAGATCACCCGCGCCGTCAAGAAGATCCTCGACTGCTACGAGAGCGACAACCCCGGCACGAAGGGCAACCTGGCCCGCATCCTGATGCACGGCCGCCTGGGCGGCTCGGGCAAGATGGTGATCCTGCCGGTCGACCAGGGCTTCGAGCATGGCCCGGCCCGCTCCTTCGCGCCGAACCCGGACGCCTACGATCCGCACTACCACTACCAGCTCGCCATCGACGCCGGCCTGAACGCCTATGCCGCGCCGCTCGGCCCGCTCGAGGCCGGCGCCGACACGTTCGCGGGCGCCATCCCGACCATCCTCAAGGTCAACTCGGCCAACTCGCTGTCGACCAACAAGGACCAGGCCGTGACGGCCACCGTGTCGGACGCGCTACGGCTCGGCTGCTCGGCGATCGGCTTCACGATCTATCCGGGCTCGGAAGACCAGTACGAGATGATGGAGGAGATCCGCGAGCTCTCCGAGGAGGCCAAGTCGGTCGGCCTCGCCGTCGTCATGTGGTCCTATCCGCGCGGCGGCAAGCTCGACAAGGCCGGCGAGACGGCGCTCGACGTCTGCGCCTACGCCGCCCACATCGCCGCCCTGCTCGGCGCGCACATCATCAAGGTGAAGCCGCCGACCAACGTGCTGTGGCAGCCCGAGGCGAAGGCCGCCTACGAGAAGGCCAAGGTCGACACCTCGACGCTGGCCGCGCGCATCAAGCACGTCATGCAGGCGACCTTCAACGGCCGCCGCATCGTCGTGTTCTCCGGCGGCGAGGCGAAGGACCTGGAAGGCCTCTACACCGAGATCCGCGGCCTGCGCGACGGCGGCGCCAACGGCTCGATCATCGGCCGCAACACCTTCCAGCGCCCGCGCGACGAAGCCCTCGACATGCTCGACAAGATCGTCGGCATCTACCAGGGCAAGATGTAAGGACGGCTCACCAGCCGATCCGCAAAGGGCGCTGGGCAACCAGCGCCCTTTTTCGTGGAGCGCCGGATCTGAAACGCGTCTGTGTCTTCCCTGCGTCAGGCACGATGAGGTGAAGGCGAACGACCGCGCAAGTTACGACACCGTGTAGAGCCCCATCCTCACGCGCCTGGAAAAGCCGAAACTGGACGCCGACGCCGTCATCGGCATGCGGAGCGAACACACCGTCAACGCCTTCTCCTGGTCTGCGCCGCTGGCAACTGGATAACCGTGCGCATTGAGGCCCCCGACAACCCCAAGCAGCTTTTCGGCTCGTCCTACTGATCGCGCTCGGTGCCTCCGCGCTTCGCGGGTGCAAGCAGCGTCTTCGCATGTCTAGGCGCGCCACACTTTGCGCGTCAGCCTGCGCACGGCATGCTAGAGACCGGCTTCCGGGCGCTCGCGCCCGACAGGGGGAGACAATCATGGTTCGCACGATCCTCGCCACGTCGCTTGGCCTGACGCTGATCGCGACCTCGGCCGGCGCCGAGGTCTATTGCCGGTCGGAAGGCGTTCCGCACGGGTGCGTGTGGGCGCCGCATGCCCATCCGCGCGCGGCCACCCCGGGCGTGGGCGCGCCCGGCGTCGGCGTGGCGCCGGGTGCCGGTGTCGGCGCACCGGGCGTGGGTGTCGCGCCTGGGGTCGGCGCGGGAGCGCCCGGTGCAGGAGTCGCGCCCGGCGTGGGCGTGGGTGCGCCGGGTGCAGGCGTGGCCCCCGGTGCCGGCGTGGACGGCAACGTGAATGGCGGCGGCCCGGTCAATCGCGCCGGTCGCCGCTAGGGCATTCCGGCTTCCTCCCGGGGAGCGGCCAGCGTTTCCTCTCGTCGCCGGTTTTGCCGTTGGCTAGGATCGCCGGCGGAAGCGGACAGACAGGCCGGTGGGGACCGGCGCCTGCCGTGCGGGCCGCTTCGAGTTTGTCGTGCGCTGGGGCTGGCCATGAAGAAGCGGACCATCGGGGCGCTGGCGTTCGTCGTCATCTGCAGCCTGACCTCCGTGGCCCAGGGCCAGACGCCGGCGCCGTCGGTCGAGATCCCGCTGGGGTATCTGTTCGACAGCCAGTCCAACGCCGCCCGGCTCGCGATCAATGTCGGCATCAACGGCGGGGCGCCGCGGCCCTATCTCTTCGACACCGGATCGACCCTGTTCAACGCCGCGTTCGATCCGGCGAATTGGGGCAGCAGCTTCTCCCAGTACACCTCGTCGGTCCCGCCCGCCGCCGTCGCCAACGGCACCGGCGTCCAGATCTGCTACTCCGGCAGCACGCCGACGAGCTGCCGCGGCTATACCGGCAACATCGTGCAGGTGCCGCTGCTCAGCTTCTATGCGCCGGGCGCGACGGGCGCCGCCAATCCGGCCGCCACCCTCACCGCCTCCCCGGGCTTCCAGATCAGCGCGGTCTCGAACTACAGCGACCCGTCGAGCGGCATCAACGACACCTTCCCCTCCTATTTCACCACCCAGTCCGGGCCGGTCCAGGAGGGCCTGTTCTACGGCGTGTTCGGCTCCCGCATCTCGGTCGACGAGCTGCCCAAGGATCAGTGCCCCGGCTCGTCCAACTGCTATGTCTCGGGCGGCGTGCTGGGGCAGACCATCATTCCCGGCGCGGCCCGGCAGGGCTTCGTCGTGGCAGCCAACGGCCAGGCCAATCCAGCGAACCCGGGGACGCCGGCCAATCCGCCGACCGGCAACGCCACGGTCACGGTGGGCGGGCAGACGCGCGACGTGACGTCGTGCAATCCCTGCGTCACGGTGGGCCTGACGCCCGAGCTGATCGGCCAGTTCGCGCCGGTGGCGATGCCGACGGCGGCCTCGGCGCCCGGCCTCGTGCAATGGGTGACGTCAAGCACCCCGGGCCCGTCCTTTCCCAATCCCTATGGCGGCACGACCGGCAACAATGCCGCGCCGACCGATGCCACCTACTTCACGGTGACGGTGTCCGGCAGCCCCGGCACGACGGCGACCACCTTCGCGCTGCTGGACACCGGCACCAAGTATTTCTCGTTGAGCGGCGCCTTTCCCTTCGCGACCTCGGGCACGGTCTCGATCTCCGGTGCGACGCCGACCGGCGGTCCGATCGCCGGCATCCCGACCTCGACGTCCACCCTGTTCGGCACGCCGAGCTATTATGTCGACGGCAGCGGATCGACCAGCACCATCGGCATCCCCTTCTTCATGCAGAACTCGGTGCTGTTCGACCTGACCGACCAGGCGACCGGCTACACGCCGTTCTTCGTGACTGCGTCCAATCTTGCGACGACCGCGGGCGGTCCGCTGATCGTGACGAGCGCAAACGTGCCGCTCGGCCTCGCCGGGATCGTCTCCGGCCCGGGCGGCGTGACCGTGGGCAGCGGCGCCGCGGTCCAGCTCAGCGCCGCCAACACCTATACCGGCCCGACCACCATCGCCGGCGCGGCGGGCGGCAGCGCGGCGGGCCAGCTGCTCATTTCCGGGCCGGGCAGCATCGCCGCCTCGAGCGGCGTGGCGAACGACGGCGTGCTCGACATCTCGCGCGCCTGGGCGCCGGTCGCCATCGCCTCGCTGTCGGGGAGCGGGCGGGTCAATCTCGGCGGCCAGAACCTCACGATCGCCAACGGCAGCGGCACCTTCTCCGGCATCCTGGCCGATGGCGGCGAGTATCCGGTGGGCGGCGGCAGCGTGACCGTCGCGGGCGGCACCCAGACCTTCGCCGGCACCGGCGCCTATACCGGCGGCACGATGGTGAGCGGCGGCACGCTCGCCCTCACCGGCACGCTGACCGGCGGCCTGACCGTCCTGCCCGGCGGCACGTTCCAGAACGCCGGCACGTTCGATTCGCAGGGCGCCGGCGTCCTCAATGCCGGCACGACGATCAACGGCGGCACCTTCGCCAGCAACGTGCTCAACACCGGCTTCTTCGCCAACAACGGCACCTTCGTCGGGACGTTCGCCAATGTCGGCGTCGTGACGGGCCCCGGCACCTTCACCGGCATGCTGGCCAATGCCGGCGCGGTGGCGCCCGGGCCCGGGACGATGACGGTGAACGGCACCTACAGCCAGTCCCCGGCCGGTGTCTTCCAGGTCGCGGCCACCCCCTCGGGACAGTCGGGCGCCTTGAATGTCGGCGGCACGACCGGGACGGCCGCGCTCGCCGGCTCGGTCCTCGTCCAGCCGCAGGCCGGGACCTACGCGCCGCGCACGACCTACACCATCCTGCGCGCCAGCGGCGGCGTGAGCGGCAGCTTCGCCAGCGTCGCCAGCAGCCTGCCCTTCCTGCAACCGAGCCTCGGCTACGACGCCAATAACGTCTATCTGACGCTGGAGGTCGGCGGCTTCGCGCAGCGGGCGCAGACGCCGAACCAGGCCGCCGTCGGCGCCGTGCTCGATGCCCTCGCCCCGACGGCGACCGGCGACTTCGCCACCGTGCTGGCGGCCTTCTCGACGCTCACCGCACAGCAGGGCATCGCCGCGATGAACGCGATCAGCGGCCAGAACTATGCCGCCTTCTCCTCGTCCGGGATCGCCACGACGCAGGTCTTCATGGCCAACTTCGCCAACACGGTCGGCGGCAGCTCCGGCGGCGCCAACCGCGTGGCGCTGGCCGAGGCGTGCGATATCGCCTGCGACACGACGGAGGCGGCGAAATGGGGCGCCTGGGGCGGCGCGGTCGGCGGCTTCGGCACCGTCGGCGGCACCGCCAACGCCGGCACGCTGACCTACAGTCTCGGCGGCTTCGCGGCCGGGCTCGACCGCCGCGTGACGCCCGACCTGCTGGTCGGCGCGACCGTCGGCTACAGCAACGGCACGCAATGGGTCGGCGGGTTCTCGGGCCGCGGCACGTCCGACACGGTCCAGGGCGGCCTCTATGCCAGCTACGCGCCGGGCGCCCTCTATCTCGACGGGCTGGCGGCCTATGCCTATTCCGACAACCGCCTGCAGCGGCAGATCGCGCTGCCCGGCCTGACGCGCACCGCCACCGGCCAGACCGGCGCGAACCTCTTCTTCGGGCAGGTCGAGGCGGGCTACCGGATCGAGATCGGCGGACGCGCGGCCGCCTCTATCACGCCCTTCGGCCGCCTGCAGGCGGCGACGGCGACGCAGAACGGCTTCACCGAATCGGGGGCCGGGTCGCTCTCCCTCACCGTGGCGTCACAGACGACCCATTCGCTGCGCAGCGTTGTCGGGGCGCAGCTTGGCGGCGCCATGGATCTCGGCTGGCGCGACCGGCTGGCGATGCAGTTCAAGCTCGGCTGGGGCCACGAATATGCCGATACCGCGCGCCCGGTGACGGCCTCCTTCGTCGGCGCGCCGTCCCTGCCCTTCACCACCTACGGCGCGGCACCGCAGCGCGACAGCGCCGTCGTCGGCCTTGCGGCGACGACCGCGGTCGCGGACGCGACGTCGGTGTATTTCCGCTACGAAGGCGACCTTGCCGCCCAGGCCGCCAACCATGCCCTCACGGCCGGTTTCCGGATGACGTGGTAGGCGCCGGGAAAACCCGGCGCCCTGCCGCGATGCGCTGCAGCGTGCGTCGTCGATCGTGTCGCCGGCCCGTCGCGACGGCGGCGGTCAGCAGGTCGGGGCGTAGCGGTTGGTGTAGCCGTCGAAATACTGGCTGCCGCAGGGCACCTGCTGCTGCACCACCTGGTCGCGATAGCCGTTCTGGCCGCGGTTCGTGACGGTCACGGTCGTATAGCGCGGGCCGCCGTAATTGCCCTGGTTGGCGTAGTAGGCCGGCCGCTGCGGCGGCGGCGCGTAATAGTAGTTGGGTGCCGGCTGCGCGTAGTACTGCGGGCGCGGCGGCGGCGGGCTGTAGTAGCCGTTGTTGTAATAGGCCGGCGCGGGCTGATAGCCGGTGGGCGGTCCATAGGCATCGTTCTGGCAGGCCGCCGCAGCCAGTCCCATGCCCGCCACAAGAGCCAGCTTGATCGCGACCTTCGTCATCTCTCGTCCCTCACCGGTTGAAGCAGCCATCCTGCAGATCATTACGGCGAAATATCTGCGTCGGTGGGGCAACGTTTTGTGACCTTTGCGGTTGCGGAAGCCCCGACCTCGACGCCGCGCCCGACTGCACCGCCCTGCGCCGGCGCGCATCTGCTCCCTTGGCCTCTCTCCTGTTCCGCCACGGTGGCTTGCATCCTGTCGCGCGAGCCGTCTCCGGACGCATGCGCCACCGCATCACGGAATCGCCGGCGAAATTGTGGCAGGCGCGCCACACCTCTCCCGCGACGAGCGTGATGGAAAGGCCGCGACGGAACGCGTCGACTCCCGTCCCGTTCGATCCGCACGTCACCTCAAGTGGATCCCGACATGGACGACAGTTCCCGCCAGCTTCTCTTCGCGACGTTCGCCTACCTCATGGTGATGGCGGGCCTGATCGGGACACTGGGCGCCGCCTTCGGGGCGTAACCGGCCGGCCGAGCCGGTCCGATCCTTCTGCCTGACGTGTCGCGCGGCCGCTTTTCGCGCAGCCTCCCATTTGTCACCAGGCCTTCCGCGGCGGCGGCGATTCGCCGATGGCGGTTTGCTGCCTGTTGACCGATTGTGCGCGCGGCGGCGGCATCGCGCGTCGCCGCTCCGACCACATGCAAGGCGCAGGCAGAGCACGATGACGACCAGCGTACCTGGGATGCGCCCCAACAAGCCGGTGAGCATGGACATCGATCAGCTTCGGGGATGGGCGTCGCTCATGGACAGGGCCATGGTGGCGAGCCTCGCCGTGACAATCCTCGGCGTGACCGCGCTTGGCGTCACGACGTTCCTGTCGTTCCGCTATGGCGCGGCACTGCGCACGCAGGAACTGGCGGCGCTCGACCATTACAAGCACATCGAGGACCAGGCGTCGCTGCGCGAGAAGGATGCCGCATCGGCGCGCGAGCGCGCGGCGGCGCTGGAAAAGGAAATAGTCACGGCCCGCGCGCGCGCGACGACCCTCGAAGCGGAGAGGGAAACGGCGCGCGGTCGCACCGCGACGCTCGAACAGGAGCTGGCCCGCGCCCGCGAACAGGCCGCCGCGCTGGCGCAGGAGGCGGCACAGGAACGGGCGCGCGCCGCGGCGCTTGAGCAGACCGCCCGCGAAGCGACGGAGCGCGCCGCCCAGGCCACGCAGCAGGCATCGCGCGACAGCGCCGCCGCCCGGCCCGCCGCGCCGGCACCCTTGTTCGACGCGTCCGAGATCCGGCGGCGCCTCGCCGACCTCGGCAAGATGGTCCGCGACGCAGCGCCGCGCGCGGCGCCGACGCCACCGCCCCAGGACACCGCGACGGCGCCGCAGCCGGCATCGCCTCCTGCACCGTCGCCCGCCTCCGCGGCTCCCGTCGCACCGACGCCCCCGTCGGCTTTCGTCGAGAGCGTGCGCCGGTTCGCCGGCACGCCGGCCGCGATCTTCCTGCTCGGCCAGATCTCCGAGGCTCCCGCCATCGGCAGCGCCCTGTCGGCCGATCTCCGCCAGGCCGGCTGGAAGCCGGAGACCTGGAGCTGGGGCGGTGTCGGCGGCATCTACGGTGTCGTGGTGCTCGTCCGGGACGGCAGCCGGCCGGCCACGCACGAAGCCGCCGCCGGCCTCGTCGAGGCGCTGCGCGCCGCCGGCTTCAACGCGAGCAAGGGGGACTGGCCGGCGCCGTGGGGCCGCTTCCGCGGGACGCTCAACGGCCCCGAGACGCCGGCCCCGACCGACGCCGCCATCCGCATCGTGGTCGGCGAGAAGGCGCGCGCCGCGCCGTAAGCGCCGCTCGCCGCCGCCCGGCCATCGCCGCCGGCGGACGGTCGGAAGCGTCATGGGCGCGCAATGGCCTTCGACGGTGCGGGAGGCATCGCCGAAGGCGACAGCCGCGCGGTGGTCGCCGTCGTGGCGTATCTCGGCCTATGGCTGGCAGCGCCTCATTTGACATACTCTTCGGCGGCAATCGCGAAATTGAGATTCTGCGCGTCCCGGATCATGAAGGTCGTGATGCCGATGAGATTGCCCTGGGCATCGAACAACCCGCCGCCCGAGGATCCTTCGGATATGGGCGCGGATGTCTGGATCAGCCGGCCATCGTCCTTCACGCGCTTGGACGAGACGATCCCTTCGGCAAGGCTCAACTCGAAACCGCGCGGGGCGCCGACCGTGAACGCGCGCTCGCCGATCTTGATGTCGGCGTAAGGCCGGACGCGCACCCATGTCGGGATCGCCTCGCTACCGGCATCGACCCTCAGCACACAACGATCCGCCTCCGGGTTGGCGGAGACAACCTTCGCCGGCATGCTCGCCCCCTCGCGCTCCAGCGTCACCGCCGTTGCCCTGCCCACCACGTGGCAGTTCGTGAGCAGTTCCCGGGGACCGATGGCGATCGCGGATCCAAGACTCTTCTCGGCCCTGACGACGTACACCGCAGCGCTCACCTTCTCGAACACGGCTTGCGGCTTCAACTCGGTGCCGTCGCCAAGGACGAGGCGGATCTCGTTCGATTTCCCGGAGCGGTCGACATTCGCCCGGTCCGGGCGCCCCGCGGAGCCTTGCGGGTCGGGCTGGCCGGCCACGGAAGCATCCGACCCGGACGCCGACGCGTAGCGGCCGACACACCCGAGAAGCTCCGTCAGAGCCTTGTAGGTCCCGTCGAGGCTGAACGTGTAGGTGTTCCCCAGCGCGCGCACCGTCAGGCGATTGCCTTTGCGCAGCAGGTCGAAAAGCTCGACATTGTCTGGCAGTTCTGCAACGGCCAGGTGCTCGTCCACCGCCTCGGCCTTGAGATTGAACGGGCCCGCCCGGTCGACGAACAGGGCGATTCCGACGCTTTGCCCCGTCTTGAAACGCCATGCCTCCTGCGCCCAGCCGATGCGCCAGCTGAAATCGTCCGACACCGAGAAGACCATGGTGATCCCGCTCCCGTAGGCAGCGGTGATGGCGCAATGAGAGAAGTCTCCGCTTCTGTGGTAGGCGCCCAGCTCCCAACCCGCGACATCGACCTTGGACCCAGGGATGAGATCCGCCCTGGCGTTCCCCGCACAAAGAACGGTTGCAATGCAGGCAAGAACACAGCCCAGCCTCATGCGCACTCCCCCGACGCCAGATTCCCCTCCGGAGCTTGCCACATATCTTCGGAGAGTCGAAGAGAAGCCCTCTACAACCCACCTCCTTGCCACTTCACCGCGTCCATGGAGGCATGGGTATGCATACCTGCAGGAGAAGCGGTACCGAAACATCTGCAGCGGCTGGTACGGTCGCGAAGCTTTCCCAGACTTGAAGCTTTGGCCTAAGGCCGGTGCGCAAGATCGTCGCCTGCCTCACGCTAGTTTCCGCTGTTGCCGCCTGCAGCAACACGCCGCCACGCACCGCAAGCCCGCGACCGGCGCCGACCTCCGTCCCGCGCCCGGCAACCTACGAAGCGAAAGCGGCCGAGGCCGAGACGCAGGCAGCTATCAGCGCCCACGTGGACTGTCTCTATCGCCACGCGGACGAACTGGACGATGGTCGATCGGACGCGCGCACGGTGGCCATTGCCGTCCAAAGCGCATGCCGCTCCCTGGTACGTCACGATGCTGAATGTCTACCTCCGGGACGAAATGCCAGCCTGAAGCGCACCGTCCGGCGCAGCATGGAGAACGACGATGTGGAGGAGGCGGCGACGACGGGCGTGCTTGCCGCCAAGGCCACGCGGACGTCCGGCGGCCGCCCTCCGCCATCGGCTCCCTCGACCAGCCGCCCGGCGCCTCCCCCACCGATGATTCCCCCCACGCCGGACTAAACGCGGGGAGGAGCAACCCGGCCGGCGGCTGGCACGCCTGCATGGGCGCGACGCCTCAGGAAGCGTGCTCGATTCCCTGCCGCATCCCCTCTCCATCGCGATGCGGCAGGGAAAAGCGAAGGCGATGGTTCTCCCCGGACGGTTCCCTTACGCTGCCGGAAAGCAGGCGAGCCGACCTGTTCGAGACAAAACAGGGCCCGAGGGAGGATGCAGCCTCCCCGCTCCGGCCGGGAGGAGACATCCATGCGTCTGACACGCCGTACCGCACTCGGCGGCCTTTTGGCCGCGTCGCCCGCCCTGGCATCGCTTGCCGTGGCATCGCCCGCGCTCGCGCAGGCCCGCGACTGGCCCAGCCGGCGCCTTCGGCTCGTCGTGCCGAGTGCGGCCGGCGGCTACGAGGTCTATGCCCGCATCCTGGCGCCGCGGCTGGCCGAGCTTCTGGGCCAGCCTGTCGTGGTCGACAACAAGCCGGGCGCCAACGGCATCATCGGCATGCAGGAGGTCCAGCGCAGCGCGCCCGACGGCTACACCTTCATGTTCGCGCATGTCGGCGCCATCTCGATCGGCAGCAGCATCTATCCCAACATGCCGCTCGATCCGGTCGACGACCTCGCCTCGATCTCGGTGGCGGTCACCTCGCCGCTCGTCTGGGTGGTGACGCCGTCGCTGCCCTTCCGGAACATGCCGGACTTCGTCGCGCAGGCGCAGGCGGAACCGGGCAAGTGGCGCTACGGCCTGCCCGCCTCTGGCAGCATCCCGCACCTCGTCGCCGAGGACACCAAGATCCGCCACAAGCTCGACATGCCGGCCGTGCCCTACCGCAGCACGCCGCAATCGCTGATGGCGGTGATCAACGGCGAGGTGCCGATCACCGTCGACAGTCTCGGCGCCAGTGCCCCCTACATCTCGGCGGGCCAGTTGCGGGCGCTGGCCATCACCTCGCGCGAACGCTCGCCGCGCCTGCCCGACGTGCCGACCATGATGGAACTCGGCCTCGATCCCCGCGAATGGGTGGCGTGGTATGCCTTCATGGCGCCCAAGGAAACGCCGGACGAGATCGTCGGCAAGCTGAACGCGGCCATCAACCAGGCACTCCAGGACGAGGCCATCGCCAGCCGCATCCGCGAGCTGGGCGCCTCGCCCCGTCTCACGAGCCCGGCCGAGACCCTTTCCTTCATCAAGGCCGAGCGCAGCGATTTCGGGGCCATCGCCAAGGCCGGAAACATCCGCGTGGAGTAGCGCGAGGACGGCCCTCGCCTGGGCCGTCGCGACTGTCGCGCCGGCGGCGCGACTCAAGGAACGATCGTTCGCGTCCTCTCCGTCCGGCCCTACCGCTCGCTCAACGGCGGGAAGCGCCACTTGCCGTCGCGGATCGGCAAGAAGCGGCCGTCGTCGTCGCCGACCTCCTCGGCGATGCGGCGGTTGGTCTCCGCGTTGAGGGCCAGGAGGAGATCGCCGTGGCGCTTCCGGTCGAGCGCCAGGTTGTTCATTTCTTCGGGATCGGCCTCGAGGTCGTAGACCTCGACATCGTTGGCGGCGAACAGCGCCTCCAGCGAGGTCGGCGTATTGAAGCGCACCGGCGAGAAATAGCGCGAGAAGCGGTAGCGCCCGTCGAAGATGCTGCGGATCGCGGTCCTGTTGCCGAAATCCGGCGGATGGGACGCCAGCATCTTCTCCTGCTGCCCGGGCGGCTTGGTGCGGAAGGTGCGAGTGTCGATGGTCATCGCCGCCCATTTCGGATCCGAATAGGAGAGCATGTCGAAATTGAACAGCGACGCCGGGCGGGCGCTGGTTGGGCCGGCGCGCTGCGGGTCGTGCAAGAGGCCGGAGAAGTCACGCCCGCGCAGGCCCTCGGCGGCCCGCGCGCGCGCCGCCTCGTCCTTGCCGGTGAGGCCGAGGATGGTCGGCGTCAGGTCGAGCTGCGAGGTGATCGCCTTGCACTCGACGCCGCCCGGCAGCGCGGGATGGACGATCATCAGCGGCAGATGGTTCTGCTGGCGATAGGTGTTGGTGCCCTTGCCGCGCATCTGGTGCGCACCGCCCAGCTCGCCATGGTCGGCGGTGAACACCACGATGGTGCGCGAGGCCATGCCGCTGTTCTCCAGCGCCTCCATCAGCCGCGCGACCTTCTGATCGCAGTCGCGGATGGCGTTGAAGTAATAGTTGCGCAGCGCGCGCCAGCGCCGGTCCTCGTCGGGCCAGGCGCCGACCAGCAGGTCGATGGATTGCTGGTAGTAGCGATGCGCGATGGGCCGCCCCGGCGCGTCGAACGGCTGGTGGCGGCTGGCGGGCAAGGGCACGTCGTCCCACGTCGCACGATAGAGTTCGTCCTCGGGCGAGCGCGCGATGGGCAGCGCATGGCGCTTGCCCTGGATGTCCTCGCTGCCGATGTCGGAGTCGAAGTACATCACGTCGTGCGGGTTGACGAAATTCACCGCGAGGTACCAGGGCTGCCCCTTGGTCCGCAGCGTCTGCGCCTCGGTGCGCAGCCAGGTGACGGCAGCCGCCAGCGTGCCGTCGTCGTAGGCATAACCGCCCAGCGTGCCGTCGATCAGATCGCCGACGCCGAAGAAATCCTGGAAGCCGTAGGATTGCATCGTCTTGCGATAGTCGAGCAGCGGCGCGTCGATCGGCTTGTCGGTGAGGTCGAGCGTGGCCGAGAGGTGCCACTTGCCCTGGTAGGCGGCGTGATAGCCGAGCTCGGCCAGCCGGTGGCCGACGGTCTTGATCCCGGTCGAGAGGTCGCGCTGCCAGATATAGTTGAGGTTGTCGGCGATCCCCGTGTGCTGGATGTGCTGGCCGGTATAGACGACCGACCGTGCCGACGAGCAGACGCACGAGGCGGCCTGGTGATTGAGGAAGGTGATCGCCTTCTTCTTGATGGCTTCGCGGGCCGGCACGGGGAACGGCCAGCGCGGGAAGAAATGCTCCTGGTCGACCAGCACGAAGAGGATGTTGTAGCCCTCGGGCAGCTTGGCCGCCGGCGCCGCCGCGCCCGGCGCATTCGCCGGAGCAGTGGGCGCGCCGCCGGCCTGTGCCACGGCACGACCGGCCAGCATCGTCGAGCCCAGCAGCGCTGCGCCGGACGCAAGGGTCGTTCGGCGCGAGGGGGACGCAGGACTCAGTTCATCGTTGGACAAGGGGCGCTCCTCGGGCCGCCGTCGGCGCACGATGGTCGGGCGCCTCGGGACATCCGGCCTGCCCGCCTCGGGAGACCTGCTTCACACCCTATGTTGGCGTGCCGGTGAAATCGACCGCCGCTGGCGCCGGCTGGCCGGTTTCCGCAGCGGAACTGTGAAGAGACCAGGCCCGCGCCTGCCCCGGTGTCCGGAGGGCAAGATTTTACTGTCCAACCCCTCGCAACTCCGCGCACGGCTGGGGCGTTGAAAAAACAGGCCGGTTAGATCCCCCGGCCTTCGGTCGGCAAAGAGCTCCCCCAGCTTCGGCCGACCGTTTCGAAGAGCCCGCCTCCGGCGGGCTCTTTTCTTTGGACGCGTCTCGGACACATGGCCGCGCCATGCAACCCGCGGGCACGGGGTGGTTTGCCTCGGTGAGTATCGCATCGCCAATTGCCGGGGAGATCACGCCCATGGACGACACGACGATCGACAGGATCCGCCACGGCGCAGGCTTCGTCGCCGCCCTGGACCAGAGCGGCGGCTCGACGCCCGGCGCGCTGCGCCTCTACGGCGTCGCCGACAGCGACTATGCCGGCGAGGACGAGATGTTCGCGCTGATGCACGAGATGCGGGTACGCATCATGTCGTCCCCCGCCTTCACCGGCGAGAAAATCATGGGCGCCATCCTGTTCGAGCAGACGATGGACGGCGTGGCCCACGACATGCCCGTGCCGACGTTCCTGAGGCAACGCGGCATCGTTCCCTTCCTGAAAGTAGACAGGGGGCTCGAGCCCGAGCGGGACGGCGTCAGCCTGATGAAGCCGATGCTGTCGCTCGACGCGCTGCTCACGCGGGCGCTCGCGCTCGGCATGGCCGGCACAAAGATGCGCTCCACCATCGCGCGCGCTTCTCGCACCGGCATTGCGGCGATCGTCGACCAACAGTTCGAGGTCGCAGCGCACATCGCCGGCCGCGACCTCATGCCCATCGTCGAGCCGGAGATCCTGCTGAAGAGTCCGGAGCGCGAGGCGGCCGAGACATTGTTGCGCGCGGAGCTTCTGCGCCGCCTCGACGCCTTGCCGCCGGGACGGCAGGTGATGCTGAAACTCACCCTGCCCGTGGTCCCGGACTTCTACCGCGGGTTCACGCAGCATCCCGCGGTGGCGCGGGTGGTGGCGCTGTCAGGCGGCTATTCGCGCACAGAGGCATGCCGCCATCTTGCGGCCAATCACGGCGTGATCGCGAGCTTCTCGCGCGCACTGACTGAGGGCCTGTACCGCTCGATGAGCGATGCAGCCTTCGATGCCGCCCTCGCCGCGTCGATCGACGAAATCCGCCAGGCTTCGCTGCAGAAGACATGACACAGATGCAGAAGACATGAGGGCGGCGCAACGAAACCGCACGCAACAAAAAGCCCGCCGGATGGCGGGCTTTCCGTTGGTCCGGCGTTACTGCCGGTTGGGCTGCTGCGGCTGCTGCGGCTGACCCGGCTTCTGGTTCGGGTTCTGGTTCTGGCGCTGCTGCTGCTCGTTCTGGACCTGCTCGCGCTGCTGGTCCTGCTTCTGGTTCGGATTCTGGTTCTGGTTCGGATTCTGGTTCATGCGTTCCTCCTGGTTTGCGTGTTACGTGCAAGACACCGGGATGGCGTTGCACTCTATCAAGGGCCCAACAGGCGATCCGTTGCGTCGCGAGTTGAATTAAGCCGGCACCTGCACGGGCGTGCAGATAGTTCCCCTCAATGGCATCAGCCACGCGCAGCCAGGATGAAGATCACGAGTATCATCGCGAAGAGGAGCAACAGGATCATGCGCGATCGCCGGTCGAACGGCGAACGCTCGCTTTCGCTCTCGCTTCGATCCCGCGACCCGGCCGCCTCGCTGACGAGTGGAACTGCCCCTACCGATTCCGTGGGCAGCAAGGAAACGAGTTCCGCCGCCCTGCCACCGTCGGCCTCGCTCCAACCGATCTCTGGCAGCGTCACCAGCAAATCGAGGAGCTGATGCCCTGCCTCCTCGCGCGTAAGATCGGAAAGGCGCTCCGCCACCTGCCATGGATCGAGGTGCAGCCGCGTCAGCGCGGACAGCAGGGTGACATCGTGACTCGCTTCCCCCACCCGTCCTTCCACTCCTGCCGTCGCGAACAGAAAGTCGTTGTACGGCGAGTGACCCAGTGAATATTCGGCGCGCAGCGTCATTGCCCGACCTCCCGAACCTCAAGACACCGGCCGGCGCTTCAACCGCTCGAAATGACGGCGTGCGTCCACCAGCGAGAGCGGCGTCATGCCGGGCGGCAGAAAGGCAACCTGCTCCAGGGGCCGCCGGTACGCGGGAAGTGCCGCCATCTCCATCTCCTCCAACCCGGTCACCGCTTCCTCCCGCGTCCGGACACGCACGATGGCGCTGACGAGGTGATCGCATTCCCATGCATCGAGTTCGGTCGCTTGATCTTCCCGTTCGGCCAGGAACGTCTCGATCCCGGCCATCAGTTTCTGAAGATCGTCCATCTGCCCGCCTTTCGGCGCCGACCGTAGTCGCCGCCCTGCGATGATCGGGACGGCCACCTGAGGTTGGTTGGCAGCCGCTTGCCCGGCGAGTCCGTGCAACAGCGCCTCTGCGGCCGCGTTGCCGCGCCATGACCGACAATCGCGACATCTCGCTCGTTCTTTCCGGTGGCATCGCCCTGGGCTCCTATCAAGCGGGCGCATGGCAGGCGTTGCAGGGCGATCGGTCGACCCGCGTCGGCTGGATCGCCGGCAGTTCCATCGGTGCCATCAACGGCGCGCTGATTGCGGGTAACGCGCCGGAGCGCCGTACCGCGATCCTCGAGCAATACTGGCTGCGGCGCGCCGGCCAGGATGCCCATCTCCTGCAGGCGATGGGAGCCGGCTTCCGCCATGTCGCGAACTGGATGAGCGTCGCGCAAGCCAGGCTGGTCGGATCGCCGCGCCATTTCGTGGCGGCCGGTCCCCGCCTGCGCTTCTCCAGTTTCTACGACCTCGCCCCGACCCGCGCCTTCCTCCGCGAACATGTCGATTTCGACCGGCTGAATGGCGGCGAGATCCGCTTCACTGTCTGCACGACCGATATCGAGAGCGGCGAGCCTGTCCATTTCGACACGGCAAAGGGAGATCGCGTCGGCATCGACCACATCCTCGCGAGTTGCGGTTTCCTGCCCGAATTCGAGCCGGTCGAGATCGGCGGGCGTTTGCTGGGCGATGGCGGACTTGTCGCGAACGCGCCGGTCGAACCCGTTCTCGACGCACTGGAGGGCACGCAGGGCACCGTGATCGTCCTCGATCTATTCGCGCGCCATGGGCGGCGACCGACCGGCCTGCAATCCGCGCTGGCGCGCAAGAACGGATTGGTCTTCGGCAACCAGACCTACGCCCGGCTCGACCTGTACCGCCGGCTGTGGCAGCGACTGGGCGGCACGGTCCACCCGACGATATTGTATCTGAGCTACGATCCGGTGGCGGAGGAAGCGGGCGCCGAGATGCCGTTCGACTTCTCCGTCGCCACCGCACGCGACCGCTGGCACGCAGGGATGGACGACATGCGCGAGGCGCTGCGCCGGCGCGGCGAGAGTCGCACGACCGACGCTATCCTTCTCCCTATCCGGCGGGCCGCGATCGACGCACCTCCAGTGCCCGCCCAATAGCGGCAGGAGCACAAAGTAGCGGGAGGGGCGCGAAGCCCCTCCCGGTCCCTTTGCTAGGCTTCCTTCCGCGGCAGCGGCACGATGGCGTCGACGAGCTTGTGCGCGGCCTCTCCCGCCTTCTCGCCGAGATGCGCCTCCTTGAGCTGCTCGCCCACCGCTTCGCTCGCCTTGGCGAGCGTCTCGCGGCCGGCGTCGAGCGCCTGGGCACCGGTCTTGCCGAGCGCCTGCCGCTCGGTCTGCGACACCGGCAGCAGCGCACCGAGCATCGCGCCCAGGGCGGTGCCGAGCGCCGCCACCAGGATCGGCTGCTCATCGAGCAGCTTGCCCATGGCGTTGCGCGTATCGGCCGCGAGTCGGGTGGCCTCGTCGCCCAGTTCGTGGGCGCGCTGCTCGCCGTCCTTCAGGAGATGCTCGGCGGTGTCGCGCCCGTCATGCGCCGTGCGGCGCACCTGATCGAGGGCGTCGTGCGCCGCGGCGGACACGCCGTCGGTGGCACCGGACACCTTGTCGAGGGCCGTGTGCGCGGCATCGCTGGCGGATTTCGCCATGCCGGACGCCGCACCCGTCACGGCGCTGGCCATGGCGCCCATCTTCTCCGACGCCTGTCCCGCCGCCGAGCGAGCGGCCGAGGTCACGGTGTCCGAGGTCGTGGCGGCGGCCTGCCTGACCGTCCCCGCCGCGGCCGAGGCCACGTTGCCGCCGGCCGACGCCGCCGCGCGCAAGGCGGTGTTGGCCGCCGACATCACGTCGCCGCCGCTCGTCTTGGTGAGCATCATCGCGAGGCCCGCCCCGATCAACAACGCGGCGCCGGGATTGGTCCGCGCCGAATCGGTGACGCTCTTGACCAGCGAGAGGCTGACGTCGCGCATCACGCTGCTGATCTCCGCGGAGAGCGCAGGCCCGCTCACGCCGTCCTTCAACTGACCGAGCGTCGTGGCCAGTCCGGCGCGTTGGGTCTCGGCTTCGCGATGCAGATAGGCGCTCTCTCTCATGACAGGCTCTCCTTTGCCAGGTTGGCGTCTCGTTCCAGGGAATTGATGGTGCGATTGGGGACAGGGTCGACCGACCCGAACTGCTTCTTGCCGGACAGGAGCAGGATCACGCCGCCGGCCGCCGAGGCGCCGGCGACGATCAGGATCGCCCAATGCGGCGCCAGCCCGCTCTCGATCAGGGCGGCGACCACGGCCTGCAACAGCAGGACCAGGGCGGCGACGAGGAACGTGGCGCCGACCAGCATCATCGCAAGGCAGGCGATGAGATTGTCGCGCAGCTCGGCCGCCTTCTCGCTGACTTCCGCACGGGCGAGCCGGACTTCGGTCTGGACCAGGTCGGCGCTGCGCGCGAGCGCCTCGCTGACCAGGCCGAACAGGCTGGCGCGGCCTGCGTTGGGATCGTTGGCATTCATGGCGATGTCTCCTCAGACCTCGATGCGGCCCTGGTCGGGCGTATCCGACCGCGGGCCCTTGGCGGCCGAGGCGTCGGTGGCGGAGGCGCCGGTGGCGAGGCCTGCCTTGACGACGCGCGAGAGGGCGAAGCCCACGACCGCCGCACCGGCCAGCAGGACGAGCGGCTGCTTGCGGCCGAACTCGGTCGCCATGCCCAGCAGCTCGCCGGCCGACTTGTCGCGCAGATCGTCGGCGAGACGGTCGATGCGCGCGCCGGTCGAGCGGACATAGTCCGCGACGGCGGGCGACTGATCCTGCAGGGAGGAGGCCAGCGTCTCCGCCGTCTTGCCGATGGCGGCCACGGTGTCGGCGCCGGCACCGATGCCGCGGCCGGCGAGCTCGTCCGCCTTGCTGCCGACGCTCGACTTGATCTCGTTCACCGCCGCCGAAAGCTGGCCGCGCGCTTCCTCCGAGACGCCGCCCCCCGCCTGGCCTGCGCTCGTCTTCATTCCATCGCTCATGTGGCGCTCCGTATTGGTTGTGGTTCGCGCAACGGAGGCGCGCGCGCTACGTTCCGCGCCCGCGCAACAAGGAGCGATTTTCGCGAGTCTTGCGTACGGTGGCGTGCCGAACAACGGCACGGAAGCGAACGCACCGAAGCGACGCCCTGACCAAGGCGACGCGCCTCAGGGCGTCGGGAGTCCCCACTTGCGGAAGAGCGTGCGGGCCGTCGTGTCGAGCGTCTCGGGGCCCGGCGGCACGACGCGCGGATCTTCCGGCGGACGCCGATAGGCGCTCTCGACATACGCCGCCATGGCGCGCCGGAGCGCCTCGGGCTGGCTCCTGCCCTGCCAGAGCGGCAGGTCCTCCCGCGTCAGCACGAAGGTGGTCGTTCCCCGCGTCCATATCGTGTGCGACGCGTCGTGCAGGTCGACGGCATCGTAGTGGGTATGCAGCCGCGTCATGCCCGCGCGCGCATTCTCCACGGCGCGACGGTTGCTTTCGTCCGACGGCCAGTCCGCCCAGCCATCGTAGCGACGCGCGACGTCGACGATTCGCCAGCGGCTGGTGAGCGGTGTCGGCGCGCCCGTGGTCCCGCCGACTTCCCGCCGGCCGATGCCGCGCCCGGTCTCCGCACGCAATGGGTTCCCGGTGAGCAGGAACAGCAGCCGGCCGGCCTCCGGCGCCGCCGGATCCGCTGCGTGCTGGCGCATCCAGTGCGTCGCCACCTGCGCGCCCTGGCTGTGGCCCATGACGACGATCGGGCCCGCGGTGGCGCGCAGCGCGGCGTCGAGTTCGGCCACGCCCGTCGAGATCGAGTTCGACGCCAGGCTCGCGGGATAGCGCACCTGGCGCATCGTGTAGGGCGGCCGCGCGAAGACCCCGCCGAACTGGCGCGGCATGTAATTGTAGAGATTGAAGTTGAGGCCGGAGAGCGTGAGCACGGTGGCCGCCGGCGGGATGCCGAGACGTGTCGCCCTCCCTGCGTCCGCGGGCCCCGAAGGCGAGCGTCGCATTGCCTCGGCGCCCGGGTCCGCCTTCGCCACGGCCACGCCCGCCACGAGGGCCGGCAGGAAGAGCATCGTCCGCCGCGCGATCGACGTCGCCGGGCGGGCGTCCATTGTCCGGTTCTGGTGTCTGCGCGGCATGCAGATCAACGCGACGACGGGCAGGCCCGTTGCCGCATCCTTGGACCGCTCCGCGTCGCCCTAACCCTTGGCCAGCGCCTTGATGGTCTCCGCAATGTGCCGGCGGACGCCGGGTTCGCGGATCTTGTAGTAGGCGCGGACCAGTTGCAGCGTCTCCCGCTTGGTCAGGAAGCCGTCCGCATCCTCGCGCGGCTCCTTCGGCGGACGGCCACGCCGCTTCTGCGTCCCTTCCGGCGAGCCTTCGAAGAAATAGTCGACCGGCACGTCCAGCACCTTCCCAAACTCGTAGAGCCGGCTGGCGCTGACGCGGTTGGAGCCGTTCTCGTATTTCTGGATCTGCTGGAAGGTCAACCCCACCGCCTGGCCAAAACTCGTCTGGCTCATCCCGAGCAGGGCGCGGCGCTGGCGGATACGGGTGCCGACGTGATGATCTACGGGATGGTCTGCCACTTGGCCCTCTCCATGGACGCGTTGCCGCCTGGCATGATGGGATCGCCCGGCGCGGATTTCGGCGAACGCCGGAAGTCGCGGAGAATGGACGACCACACCCATGCCGGGTGAGCCATCCAGTCTGCATGCTCTGCCTCGCGCCGTCGTCTGTCAAAGAAGTGACTGGCTTGGTCCGGGAAATGACCGGCTTGCAACCCTTTCGCAGCGGCGGCGTTTCGCCCTGTCCGGAGATGGTTGCCATTCCGGCTACGAACGAGGAGATCGACATGAAGAAGCTGCTGCTTGCGACCATTGTCTCCCTGGCGGTTGCGCCGGTGGTCGCGCAGGGCCCGGCCTTCGCCCAGTCGATGGGCGAAAAGACAGGCGTCAATGCCACGCTGGGCATCGCGCCCAAGACGCAGGATTTCGTCACCCAGGCGGCGCAGGCCGGCATGCTGGAGATCGAGACCAGCAAGCTTGCCCTCGCCAACAGCGACGTCAGCGCCAATCCGGCGCTTAAGGCCTTCGCCGACCAGATGATCGCCGATCACACGAGGATTGCGGGCGAGCTGAAGACGCTCATCGCCGACACCAAGCTGCCCGTCACGGTGCCGCCGACTCTCGACAAGGCGCACCAGGAGAAGGTCGACAAGCTCAAGGGCCTGAAGGGCGCCGCCTTCGTGAAGGAGTACAAGGACATGCAGCTCGCCGGCCACAAGGACGCGGTCTCGCTGTTCGAGCGCTACGCCAAGGGCGGCGAGAGCGAGCAGCTGAAGGCGTGGGCGGCCAAGACGCTGCCGACCCTGCAGCATCACCTGCACATGATCCAGGACATCGACAAGAAGAAGTCCTGATCGCCGGCCTGAAGCCGGTCACGAGAATCATCGAGCGGAAGCGGCCGAGCGATCGGCCGCTTCTCTTCTTTTGGGCGGGGCATGCCGCCATCGACCCGGTTACGAAGGAGACGCCCATGAAGGTCCGGAAGTTCGGCATCGGCGATGCCGCCTTCGAACGCTCACCGGGACAGGACGACGAGGTCTTCACCGCGAACCTGGTCGACGAACGCCATGGCGGCCCAATCACGGTCGGCTACGGGCGTTACGGCGCCGATGCCCGCATCGACGTGACCCTCGCCGTCGACGACGTGATGGTGGTCCTCGAAGGACGTTTGTCCGTGACGATTTCGTCCGGGACGCTGGAAGCGGGTCCGGGCGACATCGTGCACATGCCCAAGGGGGAGAAGGTGACGATCCGCGCCCACGCGCAGGGCGCCGTCACCGCCTACGTCACCTATCCGCACTGGCGCGAAGCCGAAGGTTGAGCGGCCGGACGACGCGACGGGAGCCCGCGGCTGCAAATTCTTTGCGCCTTTGGGAGCGGGTGGCGCGTAGCGGCTGCGTCAAATCCGGCCTGTGCGCGCCCTGTGAGGCGATTCCCGTTGTCTCCCGCACGTCTTTCGCCAAAATCCGGCGGCCGGCCGTCGGGGCGGCCGGATGTGCATCGGGGGATTTCATGGTGGTGATCGTGGCGGGCCTTCCTGGCGGGAAGGTGCGTGCCTTCGGACGATGGCTCGGCCTGTCCGCCTTCAGCTTTCTGGCGGCCGCCTGCGCCTCGAGCGACTCGTCCTATCAGGCCGATGCCATCGCCGCTTCGCAGGCCGGCAACCAGAAGAAGGCGATCGAGCTGGCGACCAAGGAGGTCGCGCGCTACGCCACGTCAGACGAGTGCTCGCCGACCAAGAACGTGAATTGCGGCACCCTCGCGCTCGCCTATGGCAGCCTGGCCGAATACCAGATCCTCGACGGCAACAAGCGGGCGGGAGAGGCGAGCTTCCGCGGCGCCAAGCGCGCCCTCGAATGGATGAGCGCGTCCGAACGCGCCAGCGCCGTGGGTATCGTCTATCGCGACGTGTCCGAGGCTTTCTGGAAGGTCGGCGACCGCGACCGCGCCATGGCAGTGTTCGACGAGGGCCGCAAGGCCGGCGGCGACAGCTGGCTCTATTCCGGCTCGGCCGCCAAGGAAGCGGCCCGCCTGCGCGCCGCGACGGCCGAACCCGCCGCCGACGCACCGCCTCCGGCCGGCACCGACCCGCAAGGGGCGCCGACCCCGCTGGTTCCCGTATCGGCTCCCGGCGGCGCGCCGGCGACGCCCGCCAAGCCGGCCACCGGGGCGACGCCGCCGGCATCGGCCGCCCCCGGCACCAGCACGACGACACCGGCGCGGTCGCTGACGCCGACGCCCCTGCCGCCGCTCGCCCCCTCGCCGCTTCCCTCCGCGACGCGCTAGGGCCACGGCGCGCCGTCCCCGAAACGGCTCATCCTCCGAACGCTGGATACCTCGGCATTTCCGCGACGCACGGATCCGGTGCGTCGTAACCGTGCTGGATGCCGCGAACGGCGTTCCGTTCATTCGCGCCTGCGAGTCGCCCTTCGACTGGCCTGTTTATTCGACTTCGCCTGCAACAAGCGCAGGCGGAGGCGATTGAGGTTCAGGTAACCGAAGGAGAGAACATGTTGAAAAGCGCACTCAGGACGTCCCTTGTCGTCATCGCCGTCTCCGGCTTCGGCATCGCCACCGCCATGGCCCAGGGCGGCTCGTCAGGCGGCTCGGGAGGCAGTGCCGGAGGAGCCAGCGGCGCCGGCGGCGCGGGCACCAGCAGCGGCTCGGGCACAGGGACCGGCACGGGCACGCAGGGCGGATCGAGCACCGGCGCCGGCACGACCGGATCGGGCGCGACCGGCAGCGGTACGACGGGTGGCGGCACCGGGGCCACGGGCGGCGGCTCGACGGTCACCCCGGGCGGTACGGGCGGCCCGGTCGGCGGGACCACGGGCACAGGCTCGACCGGCTCCTCGTCGCCCATGGGCGGCATGCCGCCGGCCACCGGCACCCCGGGCTCCGGCACCAAATAACTCCGGACTTCCGGTCCGATAGGGAATGGTGGCCCTTGCGGCCGCCATTTTCATGTCGGCTCGTCGAACCTTGCTGCTGCAGGTCGCGACATGGTGTGCATGCTCGCGACGGCCGCCGTCGGTCCCACAGTTGCGCAAGCGAACCGAACACGTGCCTCGACGCGTGGCATAGGGATAGTGGCCTTTGCGGCAACGAGGCGGATATGCACCGCCTTCCGCATTGACTCCCACCACCGCGCTTCGAGAATGACGGCGCAGCTGTCGGAGGTTCCATGCGACGTCTCCAGGTCCAGCTCAGTTCCAACGAAGAGATCGCCCTTCGCCGCATCGCGATGGGATTGTTGTGCGAGGCGGCTTTGCGCTGCCGCGACGTCACCCGCCTGCGGCGGTTGCATCTCGTCGAGGCGCGCTGCAGTCGCCTCGGCCTTACGCCCCTCGGTCGAAAACGGTTGGAGACACTTCCCCGCGCCGGCGGTCTGCGCGACGACGAGGGGTATCGCGACTTCGTCGCCGCCATCAACCGCAGCTTCGACCGCCCCGCCCGGCGGCCCTGACGGAACGTCGCTAGCCCACTTCGGACGGCAGGCCGGACCTTTCGCTGTCGCAAGATTGTGTCGACGCACGCCCTCTCAGCGGCGAGGTTTCGAAGGGCTCTCGTCTTCGCGACTCTCCTCGCCCGCCATGCCGAGCGCGCCATCGGTGAGGCCCGAGGGCGGCGGGCCGTCGCTGCCTTTCCGGGCCTGCCGGAAGGCCTCGCCATGCGGTCGCGGCGGCGCCTGACCGAGGCGACGCGCCTCGCGTCCTTCGGCCTCGCTTCCCGGCGTGTCCGGCTGCAACGCTTCGGGCGTACTGGTTGCGCGCGCTCGTTCGAACGCGTCGCCCTCTCTTTTTTCCGTCATGGTCGATCTCCCTTGCGGCGTGTCCTCCTCTCCTCAATGCGCACGCGCGCGCGAGGTGACAGGCGTGGCCGCGCAAGCCGACCGAGCCCGCGCAGCGCTACCACTGGCAGCGATGCCGGAGCGCCATGACAGCGTCGTCTAGCGAAAAGAGAAAGGTCCCGTGGCGCCTGTCGCCGCTTCGGCTGGCGCCGGACCAGATGGACCGCGGTGGCATTCAGCTCGCCCGGCCACGCTCGCGCGGCGATCCGGAGGCGCTGGCCGGTTCTCCGGCAGCCGCTTTCAGCGCGGCCGGTTGGCCTGCTGCGCCGGCGGGTTCTTGGCCCGCCACACCCAGGGCAGCTCGCAGCGATGGGCGTGGACGCCGACCTTGCGCTTCTCGGCGTCGCGCTGGTCCTCGACGTACCGGTCCTTCTTCTGCGGCACGGCCCAGGCCCAGCCCGACGTCACCATGTAGGCCTGGATATCGTCCTCGCCGACGAAGCACTGGACCACGGGCCTCTTCGCCTTGTCGGTCTCGACCTGGTAGCAGGCGACCGGACGGCCGGCGATGAAGTCGGTCAGCGCCTGGGTGGCGAGCGGCGCCGGCTGCCAAGCGCCATCGTCGCAGGTCTGTCCCTTGGCCGGCGCCTCGATCCCGAACAGGCGAAGCGTGCGCTTGCCGAAGCGCACCGAATCGCCGCTCATCACCTTGAACCCGCCATTGCGCGGGATCACCGTGTCGCTGTCGTTCTGCGCCGCCGCCGGCACCGCCAGCAGACAGGCGGCGACCAGCACCGCGCCCCAAGCTCTCGTCTTCATGTCCCGACACCCTACCGCCCCTACCGGCGGCGGCGTGTCCTAGCACGAAGTGGCCCCGGGCGCTGCCCTCCATCGAACGCCGGTGGAGAGGTCGCCGCCATGCTCATCGCTTCTGCATTCGGCGCTTAAGCGCCTATACTGCTGCGCCGTCCCGCTCGCGAGGGAGGCGGCGGACAGAACAGCGGAGCACTTTCAGGGAGCGGCGATGAGGCAGGGCAAGGCGGGCTCGTACGGAGGAATTGGGGCGGTGGCGGCGCTGGTCGTGCTGGCGCTCGCGCCGGTCCCGGCCGCGGCCCAGCGCAACATCGACGGCGCCTACGTGCAGGGCCGGCTCGATCAGCTCCAGCGCTCGATCAACGACATGTCGGCGCGGCTGCAGCAGCTCGATGCCCAGGACCGCCAGCTCCAGCAGCGCATGGAGCAGTTCCAGACACGGGTCGGCCAGCGCATCGAGCGGCTGGAGGCCGGCGGCGGCGCCAAGCCGGTGCCCCGTGCGGCGACGCCGCCCAAGCGCTCCAAGCCGGCGCAGCGCCCGAAGCAGAAGGCGAAGACGGCGCACGACCAGTAGTCACGCGCCCGCCGGTCCCGTCCTCCGAAGCGGGGCGTGGGTATCGCGGCGTCAGCTTTGGTGCAGGCGCGCGTCGCCAGCGCCCTCGACGCGACCGTCGGCCTCGGGCAGAAGCGACCGACCGTCCTCTGTCGTTGCCGCCGATGTCGCTACACCATCTCGAACCATCCCCGCTCGGCCTACTGGAACGCCAGTCGTTCCATGCGGGGTTGATCGTCGCCGTCACCTGCATCGGCGCCTTCATCGGCCAGCTCGATGCCAGCATCGTGCAGCTCGCCCTGCCGCGCCTCGGCGAGGCATTCGGCGCCGGCGTCCACCAGGTGCGCTGGGTGGCCATCGCCTACCTGCTCGCCTTCGCCGCCAGTCTCGGCGTGTTCGGACGCGCCTGCGACCTGCTGGGGCGCAAGCTGCTCTATCTCGCGGGCTTCGCGCTGTTCGCGCTGGCATCGCTGCTCTGCGGGTGGGCGCAGGACCTTGAGACGCTGGTCGCGCTCCGGGCCGTGCAGGGCGTGGGCGGCGGCCTGCTCGGCGCGAACTCGATGGCGATCCTCGTGCGGTCGGTGCCGGCGGAGCGGCGGTCGCGCGCCATCGGCCTCTTCACCGCCGCACAGGCGATCGGCGTCAGCCTCGGCCCCATCGCGGGCGGCCTGCTGCTCGACCTGCTCGACTGGCGGTGGATCTTCTGGGCGGCCGTGCCCTTCGGCGCCGCGGCTTTCGTTCTGGGGTGGGCCGTGCTGCCGCGCTCCGGGCCACCGCCGCAAGACAGGCGCTTCGACATGCCGGGCGCGATGCTGCTCGTGCCGGCGCTGTTGCTGGCGGTGCTCGCGCTGAACCAGGTCTCGGTCTGGCCGCCCGCCTCGCCGGCGATGATCGCCTGCGTGACGGGCGCCATCCTGTGCCTCGGGTTGTTCGTCTGGCGGGAAAGCCGCGCGCCGTCGCCCCTGATCGACCTGGCGCTGTTCCGCAGCCGCGCGTTCGCCGCCGGGATCGTCGGCGTGGCGCTGGGCTATGCGCTGCTCTACGGCATGCTGTTCGTGATGGCCTTCGCGCTGCAGAAGGGGCTCGCCAACAGCGCGGCCATCGCCGGACTGAAGCTTGCCGTGATCCCGGCGACGCTGGGCGTGGTGGCGCCGCTTGCCGCGGGATGGGGCGAACGCTGGTCGCCCCGCGCCGTCACCGCGACGGGCATGACGCTCTGCCTCGCCGCGGCCGTGTGCCTGATCCTCCTCGCCTTCGGCCCGGACCGGCTGGTACCCCGGCTGGTGCTGCCGGCGCTGTTCGGGGCCGGGCTCGGCCTGTTCATGGCCACCAACAGCCATGCCACGATCGACGCGGCGCCGGCGCACCACACGACCATCGCGGGCGGCCTGGTCAATCTCGCGCGGGTGCTCGGGAGCTGCATCGGCATCTCCGCCACCTCGTCGCTGATGGCGTGGCGGCTCCAGGAGGCGAACGCGCCCGCCGCGATGGGACCGGATTTCATCGCGGCGGTCGGGGACAGTCTCCTCGTCCTGGTCACCTTCGCCGTGGCGGCGCTGCTGGCGCTCAGGCTGCGCACGCCGCCGCGCAGCGCGGCGGCATCGCGCGAGGCATGATGCCGCCGCAGGTCGACGGTTACGGCGGGGGTTGCCGTCGGCCGGACGTCACTTCGCGGCCTTGAGCGTGACCTCGGCGAAGCCGGCGGCGATGTTGAGGCCGGCATTGCCCTGCACGCTGACCGGCTGCAACGTCACCTGCTTGCTGCTGCCGCCGACCAGCACGTTGACCGCGCCGCCGACCGCGACCGTGGCCTGCGCACCGACGCCGCCATAGTCGCCCGCCAGCGCGCCCGGCGCGACGGCGCCCGGTGCGAAGACAAGCCAGATGATCTGGGCGTCCTTGGTGAAGCCGAGATCGACACCGAAGCGCTTGATGTCGCCGGTGTAGCGCTCGGCCGAACCGTCGTTGCGCACGAACAGGCAGCTCAGCGACTTGGACGATCCGAACACGAAGCCCATGCCGTCAGCCACGTTGCAGGTGAGCGTGCCGATATTGACGCCGGATTTGCTCCCGCCCTGCTGGGCCGGCGCCTGCGCGAAGGCGGGCGCCGCGGCAAGAAGGGAGGCGGCACCCACTGCTGCGAGAATCGAATGACGCATGGTTTTCTCCATCGGTTGATCCGGCCTTGGCCTGGGACGAGTGGACGTCGCGTCCGCCGGCATGTCCGGCGACACCGCCCGGCAACACTCGGGGCCGGAGGGCGACACAGCCTTGACGAGGATCAAGGCAACAAAGAGGAACTGTTCTGGTTTGCCCGCGACGCGCGTGTCGCGGAGGATGGCCCTCCCTGCCAGGCGCGCTCGCAGGAGCCGACGCGGCGATGCTCCCTGCAGGCGGCGTGAGCACATCCCTCTTGCGGCGGGCGGCATTCCGTCCGTATCCCGGCGGGACGAAGGCGGCTAGAAGCGGGCCGCGGGGCATCGCGCCCCGGCCAGTATCGCCGCAACGCACGCGCACAAGGACAGAAGAAGGATCGTGATGAAGGATTTCGGAGGCATGGCACAGGATCGAATTTTCCCGGCGCGCGTGGCGCGCGCCGCCGCGACCGCGCATGGACAGGCCTGAGATGTCCGACACCGAGCCCTGCCGCCTCTATCTCGTCTCGCCCGAGCGCATGGAGCATCCCGCGATCTTCGCCGACGAATTGCGCGCCGCGCTTGCCGGCGGCGACGTGGCCGCTTTCCAGCTTCGCCTCAAGGACGTCGACGACACGGCCATCACGCGCGCCGCCGACACGCTGCGCCCGATCTGCCAGGCGCGCGACGTCGCCTTCGTCCTGAACGACCGGCCCGACCTCGCCGTCCGCCTCGATTGCGACGGCGTGCATATCGGCCAGGACGACATGCCCTACGCCGAGGCGCGCCGCATCGTCGGTCCCGACCGCCAGGTCGGCGTCACCTGCAAGGATTCGCGCCACCTCGCGATGGAAGCCGCCGAGGCCGGCGCCGATTACGTCGCGTTCGGCGCCTTCTTCCCTTCCACCACCAAGGCGACCACGACGCACGCCGACATCGAGATCGTCGAATGGTGGAGCGGGCTCATGCAGGTGCCCTGCGTGGCGATCGGCGGCATCACCGTCGACAATTGCCGCCCGCTGGTCGCGGCCGGCGCCGATTTCCTCGCCGTCTCGGGCGGCGTGTGGAACCATCCCGACGGCCCCGAGGCCGCCGTGCGCGCCTTCAACGAGATCTTCTCAGCGGACCGGTAGCCAGAGCACGTCCTCGATGTGGGCGGCGCCCGTCGCCAGCATGACGAGACGGTCGAAGCCGAGCGCGATGCCGGCGCAATCCGGCAGGCCATGATCGAGCGCGGCGAGGAAATCCTCGTCGACCGGCCAGCGCACGCCGTAGAGCCGCTCCTTCTGTTCCATGTCGGCGGCCAGCCGCGCGCGCTGCACGGCGGGATCGGTCAGCTCGCCGAACGCGTTGGCAAGTTCCACGCCGCAGACATAGAGCTCGAAGCGCTCGGCGACGCGCGGGTCGCCGGGCTTGGCGCGGGCCAGCGCCGCCATCGAGATCGGGTACTCGCACAGGATGGTCGGGCGGCCCATGCCGAGCCGGTGCTCGACCTTGTCGAACATGACGCGGAAGAACACGTCCTCCCAGCTGTCGCCGGGATGGCGCGCGATGCCGGCCAGGGCGGCCAGCGCCTCGCCGTCGCCCATCGTGGCGAAGAGGTCGACGCCGGCGTGGCGCGCGAACGCCTCGGCCACGGTCAGCCGCTCTGGCTCGGCCTGCGGGTCGCAGCGGTGCGGACCATGGCGCAGTTCGGGCACGCCGGTCAGCGCCAGCAGCGCCGCGCAATCCTGCATGACGGTCTCGTAGCCCGCGCCGGCGCGATACCATTCCAGCATGGTGAATTCCGGGTGGTGCAGCGCCGAGCCCTCGGCGTTGCGGAACACGCGCGCGAACTGGAAGATCCGTTCCATCCCGCCGGCCAGCAGCTTCTTCATCGCGAACTCGGGCGAGCTGTGGAGCCAGCGGTCGCGCTCCTCGCCGTCGGGCAGCTCCCAGTCGGTCGCGAAGCCGGCGAGATGCACTTCCGCGCCGGGCGCCACCTGCAGGATCGGCGTCTCGACCTCGACGAAGCCCTCGCCTGCGAACCAGCCGCGCATCGCGGCGAGCAGGCGGCCGCGCGCCTCGAGATTGGGAAGCCGCTTCGCCAGCCGGTCGGGACGCCATTCGTTCATGCCCGACCATCGCACGCACGCGGCGCGGCGTGTAGGGTGGCGCCATGACGCCCCGGCAGATCGACACCTTCTGCAGCCGCCTGCCGGCCGCCACCCGCACCGTGCAATGGGAGGGCGTCACCGTCTTCAAGGTCGGCGGCCGCATGTTCTGCCTGATCGCGCCGGCCGGGCATTCGGTCGCCCGCCTCTCGTTCAAGTGCGCGCCCGAGCATTACGACGCGCTCTCGCATGCCGAGGGTTTCCGTCCCGCGCCCTACCTCGCCCGCGCCAAATGGGTGGCGCTCGACGACCCGCGCCTGCTGACGCCGGCCGAGCTGAAGGCCTACCTGCGGCGTGCGCATGCCGTCATCGCCGCCGCCCTGCCCAGGAAGAAGCGGCTGGAACTGGGCGTGTGAGGCGGCGGGAACGCCCCGCGGGCCTTCCTGCGAGATGCAGCAACGGACGGCCGGCGGCGCCGTGCGGCGCCCTCCGCTCGCTGCGCAGGGCGGTCACGGCAGCCCTGCGACGCCGCTAAACGCCCGTTTTCGCATGGGATTCGGCCTGTTCGGCCGCGGCGGGCGCGGTTGCGACCCCCTTCCGCCTTTGATAGAAGGCCGCGCCGGCCTCGCCCCGCCTTTGCGTGCGAGGCCGAATTCCATTCTTTCGACCAGCAGCAGGCTTCGGTACCCATGAAAGTCCCCGTCAATTCGATCCGTGCCGGCAACGTCATCGAGTACAATGGCAAGCTGTGGGTCGCCTCCAAGGTGCAGCACATCAGCCCCGGCAAGGGTGGCGCGTTCGTCGCCATCGAAGCCAAGGCACTGCGCGAGGGCAACAAGCTGCAGGAGCGGTTCCGCTCCGGCGAGACGATCGAGCAGGCGCATATCGAGGAGCGCGACTGCACCTTCCTGTTCGGCGACGACACCGGCTTCACCTTCATGGACAAGGAGAACTACGAGCAGCTCGTGGTCGGCGCCGACGTCCTCGATCCGGACCAGTCGCGCTGGCTGCAGGACGGCATGGAAGTGCAGGTCGCCCTGCACGAAGGCACGCCGGTCGGCGTCACCCTGCCGAAGAGCGTCGTGCTCGCCGTGACCGAGGCCGATGCCGTGGTGAAGGGCCAGACCGCCTCCTCGTCGTACAAGCCGGCCGTCGTCGAAGGCGGCATCCGCGTGATGGTGCCGCCGCACATCGCCGTCGGCACCCGCCTCGTGATCAACACCGAGGACGGCAGCTACATGGAACGCGCCAAGGACTGAGGCGTCTCCCCGGACTGCCGACAAGCCTACCCTCGAAGGGAATCCGTTCCTTCGAGGACCGCCTCCAGCAGATCGAGCGTACAACGTGGCCCTTCCCACCCAGCGTCCTCCCCGAGAGCAGCCTGTCGCCCGCGTCGGACGCGCCCCGATGGGCGGCGGCCGCGAGCGTTCCGCCCCGGCCGAGCGCAAGTCGCTCGCCCCGCGCTCGGCGACCATCACCGTGATGATCCGCGCCGCCTTCGCCGCCGCGAAGAGCCTGAAGCGCGACTTCGGCGAGGTCGAGCACCTGCAGATCTCCGAGAAGGGCCCGGGCGATTTCGTGAGCCACGCCGACATCAAGGCCGAGCGCACGCTGCGCACCGAGCTGTCGCGCGTCCGTCCCGACTACGGCTTCCTCGGCGAGGAGGGCGGCGAGACCAAGGGCGACGGCCGCAACCGCTGGATCGTCGATCCGCTCGACGGCACGACCAACTTCCTGCACGGCGTCCCGCACTTCGCCATCTCGCTGGCGCTGGAGCGCGAGAAGGAGATCATCGCCGGCGTCATCTACCAGCCGATCTCCGACGAGCTGTTCTGGGCCGAGAAGGGCAACGGCGCCTATATCGACACGCCGAACGCGCGCTCGCGCCGGCTGCGCGTGTCGGGCCGCAAGGACCCGGCCCGCGCCCTGGTCGGCACCGGCATCCCCCATATCGGCAAGGGCGGCCACGCCGCCTACCACGCCAAGCTCGCCGCCGTGACCGAGCGCACCGCCGGGGTGCGCCGCTGGGGCGCCGCCTCGCTCGACCTCGCCTTCGTGGCGGCCGGCCGTTACGACGCCTTCTTCGAGTTCGGACTGGCGCCGTGGGACGTCGCGGCGGGCATCCTGATGGTCAAGGAAGCCGGCGGCCTGGTGGGCGACATCGCGGGCCAGCCCTACGAGTTGGGGGGACCGTCGCTGCTGGCCAGCAATTTCGGCCTGCGCGACCCGATGATCTCGATCCTGTCGCAGGCCTGAGCCCGGCCTGCCCGGCCGGGCCCGCGCGACGGGACCGGCCCTTTCCGATCCGGCCCTTTTTCGTCCACCTTTCTATGGTGCGGTGCGGTTGAGCCGGCCGGGGCCAGGGTCTATGGTCTGCGGCGAATTCCCCTTGAAAGGCAATCGGTTATGGCCCCGTCTTCGGTCGTCGCGCGCAGCCTGGCCCTCGCCATCGCCGGCGCCGCCTGCATGGCAGGCGCCCTCCCGGCGGTCGCGCAATCCGCGCCCGGCCGCGTCGTCGTGACCCCGGACGCGCCGGGGGGTGCGCCGGTCGCCGTCGCCCCGCCGTCCGGCGCCAACCTGCCGCCGCCCCCGCCGGGCGCGCTGGAGAGCCGCATCACCGCGCCGGCCGAGCTGGGCGGCACCGACGCCAACAGCAGCCTGCCGCCCTCGACGGCCGCCGCCCCGTCCTTCGCGGTCGCCCCGGCCTACGCGCCGCAGCCCGCCTATACCCCGCCGCCGGCCGGAAACGCGCCGGCCTATACCCCGCCGCCGGCCACCGCCGCGGCGCCGTCCTATGCGGCGCCCGCCTACTCGGCCGCCCCGGCCGCGCCGCTGCCACCCGAGCCGCCGCCCGCCCCGGCGCTCGGCCCGCTCGCGGCCGCGGTCGTCTTCATGCCGCGCTCGGCCGAGCTCAGCGACATCGGCAAGGCCGAGCTGGAGCGCATCGCCAAGCTGGTGAAGGAAAAGAACCTGCGCGAGATCCAGCTCCGCGCCTATGCCACCGGCACCGATCCGGAGAGCCGCATGGTGTCGCTGGCCCGCGCCCTGATCGTGCGCTCCTACCTGATCGACCAGCGCGTCAAGGCGCGCATCGAGGTCGGCACCTATGCCGGCGAGGGCGGCGACCGGGTCGACATCCTGGTGCCCAGCTCGTGACCCGCCGCACGGCACCCGGGCACGCGACGCGGCACGGGACCGTGCCCCGGCAGGCAAGGCCCCGCCGCTCCCCCGCTCCCGCGGGCCTCGCCCTGCCCGCCGCCCATCGCGCCCGCCCCGCGGGCGTGGACGCCTCCCCGATTTCCCCAGCCACGACACGGACGCGATGACCACGCCGCTCCCCTATCTCGTCCGCATGCTGCTGTTCCTGGCGGCGGTCGCCTGCATCGCCTTCCTGCTGCATCACGACCTGCTGCGCGTGTTCATGAACACGCCGATCCTGAACAGCGTGATCGTGGCCGTGCTCGTCATCGGCATCTTCTTCGTGATGCGCCAGGTCGTGGCGCTGTGGCCCGAGATCGCCTGGTTCCGCCGCTTCCAGCAGCGCGAGCCCGGCGCGCCGATGATCGACGCCTCGCGCATCGACCTGCTGGCGCCGATGGCCGCGATGCTGGGCGAGCGGCGCGACCATCTGCGGCTCTCGCCGACGGCCGCGCGCGCGCTGCTCGACGGCATCGCCGCGCGCCTCGACGAACGCCGCGAACTGAGCCGCTACATCGTCGGCCTGCTGATCTTCCTCGGACTGCTCGGCACCTTCTGGGGCCTGCTGGAGACGATCGGCGCGGTGGCCGACGCGATCTCCGGGATGCAGGTCACGGGCGGCGACGCGGTGCAGATGTTCGCCAAGCTGAAGGAAGGCATCGAGGGTCCGCTGAAAGGCATGGCGACGGCGTTCGGCGCCTCGCTGTTCGGCCTCTCCGGCTCGCTGGTCGTGGGCTTCCTGGAGTTGCAGGCGAGCCAGGCGCAGGGCCGTTTCCACATGGAACTGGAGGAATGGCTGGCGGGCGCCACCCACATTTCCAGCGGCGCGCTGGGCGAAGGCGACCAGGGCGTGTCGGCCTATGTCGAGGCGCTGCTGGAGCGCACGGCCGACGGCATCGACGACCTGACGCGCACGCTCCGCCGCAGCGAGGAGCAGCGCGAGGCCAGCGCCGGCGCCACCGCGACGCTGGTCGAGCGGCTGGGCGCGCTGGCCGAGAGCATGCGCCTGCAGCAGACGCTGCTGGCGCGCCTCGCCGAGCACTCGGTCGAGCTGCGGTCGAGCGTGACCCGCCTCTCCGAGCGCGGCCCGGCCGCGCCCGACGAGGCCTCGGCGATGCACCAGCGCAACATCGAGGCGCTGCTGGCACGCCTGGTCGAGGACAACCAGCGCAACCGCACCGCGCTGGCCGACGAGCTGCGCGGCGAGTTCCGCCTGCTCGCCCGCACCATCGCGACGACCCGTGGCGGGCACCCGCCGGCCGACGGCTGACGGCGGATGGCGGCCATCTCGTCCCGCCGCCGCGGCGGCTCGGCCGACTACACCTGGCCGGGCTACGTCGACGCGCTGACCACGCTCCTGATGGTGCTGATCTTCCTGCTGTCGCTGTTCAGCGTCGCGCAGTTCACGCTGTCGGACGCGCTCAACAGCCGCAACAACGCCATCGACACCCTGAACAAGCAGGTCGGCGACCTCGCCAGCCTGCTGTCGCTCGAGAAGAAGGCCGGCGAGAGCCTGCAGAAGGACCTGGAGCAGCTCACCCTGCAGTTGCGCCAGAGCCAAAGCGAGCGCGAGCGCCTCGATGCCGACCTGGCCGCCCAGCGCCGCGCCGCCGAGGGGCTGCAGGTCGAGCGCGACCAGCTCACCGAGCGGCTGACCTCGCTGCTGGCCGAGCGCGACCGGCTCAACGCCGCGATGGCGGGCGCCGCGAAGGAAGCCGAGGCCAAGGCCGGCGACATGCAGAAGGAGATCGAGCGACAGCGGCTCGAACTCACGCGCCTCGCCGCCTCCCTCGCCGCGGCCAACGAGGAGAAGGGCAAGATGTTCGGCGAGCTCACCGAGGAGCAGAAGCTCTCGGCCGAGCAGAAGGCGGCCGTCGTGCGCCTCAGCGCCGAACTGGCCGCGCTCCGGGACGAGCTGGGCCGGCTCAACAAGGCGCTCGATCTCGCCGACACCAAGGCCAAGGAGCAGAACGCGCAGATCGTCGATCTCGGCCAGCGCCTAAACCGTGCGCTGGCCAGCAAGGTCGAGGAGCTGGCGCGCTACCGCTCGGAATTCTTCGGCCAGTTGCGCCAGGCGCTGGCCGGCCAGCGCGACGTGCAGATCGTCGGCGACCGCTTCGTGTTCCAGTCCGAGGTGCTGTTCCCGTCGGGCTCGGCGCAACTCCAGCCGGCCGGCGAGAAGCAGCTCGCCAGCGTGGCGCAGCGCCTGCTCGCCATCGCGGCGAAGATCCCGAAGGACGTGAACTGGGTGCTGCAGGTCGACGGCCACACCGACAGCCGGCCGATCAACACCGCCCTGTTCCCCTCGAACTGGGAACTCTCCGCCGCCCGCGCCATCGCCGTCGTGAAGTTCCTGCACAGCGAGGGCATCCCCAACGACCGCCTGGTCGCCGCCGGCTATGGCGAGCACCAGCCCCTCTCCGCCATCGACACCGCCCGCAACCGCCGCATCGAGCTCAAGCTGACGAACCGGTAGGCGGCGCGCGCTGCATCGGAACCCTGCTCGCCTGGACTGCGAACTATGACAGCCTCGCGCGGCCGATCCGAAAGGCGCCATGAGAGAGATCGCCAACGTGATCCTGACCCGCGGCAACGCCGTCCTGCTTGGGTGGCGTAGCGCGAACCGGCGATCCTATCCGTCGTGCTGGGCCGTCCCCGGCGGTCATCTCGATCCAGGGGAATCGCCCGCGGCCGCCGCGCGCCGCGAGATGCGCGAAGAGCTCGGGGTCGAGGTAACGGCCCTGCGCTACCTGACCGCCCTCCGGACCGTGGACGCCGCGACGGCCGTCACGTTCCACATGTTCGCGGCGGCCTCGTGGGAGGGCACGCCCCGCATCCTCGACGACGAGCATGCGGAGCTTCGCTGGTTCGATCTCGAAGAAGCCTGCGCCCTCGAACCGCTTGCCCTGGAAGGCTACCGGGCGAGCTTCCGGCTGGCCCTCGCTGGCCAGCCGGGGTGATCGCCGTGTCGCTTCACGGCGCCCTTCATGCCTTGGCCGGCAGGCGCGCGACGACCTTGATCTCGAAATCGAAGCCGGCGAGCCAGGTCACGCCGACGGCGGTCCAGCTCGGGTAGGGCGGTGCGCCGAACACCTTGTCCTTCGCCGCCATCACGGCCGGTAGCTGCGCCTCGGGATCGGTGTGGAAGGTCGAGATATCGACGACATCGTCGAACGTGGCGCCCGCCGCCTTCAGGACGGCGGCCAGGTTCTGGAAGGCCCGCTCGACCTGGCGCGCGAAGTCCGGTTCCGGCGAACCGTCCTCGCGGCTGCCGACCTGGCCCGAGACGAACAGCAGGTCTCCGGACCGGATCGCCGCCGAGTAACGGTGGCGCTCGTAGAGGGCCTGGCGGCCCGGGGGAAAGATCGCATCGCGTCGGTTCACGGCATCGCTCCATTGATATACGCTTCGTATGTCAATGTGTGGCATACGCGGCGTATGTCAATGGCATACGCTGCGTATCTTTCTGGAGGCATCGATTGGCGAAGCGTGCGGAAATGGTCGAGGAGTCCAAGGCCAGGCTCGTCAAGGCGGCGCGACGGGCGTTCGCCACCAGGGGCTATGCGGCGGCCTCGATGGACGATCTCACGGCGGAGGCCGGCCTGACCCGCGGCGCGCTCTATCACAATTTCGGCGACAAGAAGGGCCTGCTGCAGGCCGTCATCGACCAGATCGACGCGGAGATGCTGGTGCGCATGCGCGCTGCCCAACGCAAGGCGCGCGATCCCTGGACGGGATTCGTGAACGAGGCGGTCGCCTATATCGAGATGGCCCTGGAGCCGGAAATCCAGCGCATCATGCTGCTCGACGGGCCTGCCGTGCTGGGCGACCCGTCGCAATGGCCGAACCAGACCGCCTGCCTGCGCACGACGACCGAGACGATCGAGGCGCTGATCGCGCGCGGGCTGGCGAAGCCGGTCGATGCCGAGGCGGCCGCCCGCCTGGTGAACGGCGCGGCGCTGAACGCCGCGCTCTGGATCGCCGCCTCCGACGACCCAAAATCGGTCTTCCCGAAAGCCGTGGAGGCCTTCAGGACGCTGCTGGGCGGGCTGCGCACCGCGCGGAAGTGACCGGACCGTTGCAGGTCACCGTAAGGAGCATGGTCCCGGCCGGACGGCTCAGAGCAGCCCCAGCTTCCTCAGTTCCGCCGCCATCTCGGGCGGCATGTCGGCCGAATCGCCCTGCCGAAGGTCGGGCGGCGCGCGGTCGGGCTCGAGGTAGCGCCAGCCCTGGAAGGCCTTGCAGGCCTGCGGCGCGGTGCGGATCAGGGGGCGCTTGACCTTGATGCGGCAGTATTTGCGGCCGTCCTCGGACTGGTCGGTGTCCTCGTCGAAGCCGACCAGCTCCTGGCGACAGGAGATGACGCCGCGCACCACCCAGTAGAGCGAGCCACCGTCGAGCAGCTCCTCGGCGCGGCGCGGCGTGTTGCGCGTGAAGACCCAGTGCGGCGAGCGCGGCGATTGCCGGCGCTGACGCCGGCGGGCCGCCTGGAGGTCCTTCATGTGCGCGACGCTGTCGACGCCGACGGCCAGCTTGATGAGATGCAACGCCATACCGCCTCGCGCATAGACGCAGGCCTGCGCGACCTCAAGCGCCGCCTATCCACAGCGACCTGCCGGCAACACCCTGCGAGAATTGCACCACGGTGCCGCGACTCCACGGAATCTGCACAATCCAAGGCGTATGGTCCGGCCATTGTCCGCAAGAGGGATCCGAATGACTCGTTCGACGCTGGCTGCCCTGGTCGTGGCGCTGATGCTGGGATCCGGCATCGCGGGATACCTGATCGGCCGGCCCGGAGAGGCCCTCGACCGCCCGGCGGCGCCTTCCCAGGCAACGTCGCAGTCGCCGTCCCCCGCTCCCTCCGCGACACCCTCTCCAGCTCCCTCGGGCACCACCCCGTCCGCGCCTTCGTCCGGCAGCGGACAGAATGCAGCCCCGGCGCCCGGACAGACCGCGCAGGCGACGCCGCCGGCGACGGCCGGCGACGCCTTCGCCTTCCGCCGCGTCTTCATCGACAGCAGCCGTACCGAGGCGGAGGCCTGCCTCTCCTTCAACAAGCCGCTCGCGACGGGCGACGTGAAGTACGGCGACTTCGTGCGGATCGAGCCGGAGGTGCGCAGCGCCGTACGCGTGGTCGACGACCGGCTCTGCCTCGCCGGCCTCGCCTATGGCCGCGACTACACGGTGAAGCTGCTGGCCGGCCTGCCCGGCCGCGACGGCGAGAAGCTGGCAATCGACCGCGAGGTGCCGGTGGCGCTGGGCGCGCGTCCCGACGTGGTGACGCTGCCCGGCAAGGGCTACCTGCTGCCGCGCGGCGTGGCCGCGGGCCTGCCGGTGACGACGGTCAACGTCTCGAAGGTCGGCATCTCGGTCTATCGCGTGAACGAGCGCGGCCTCGAGCGCTTCTCGGCCGACCGCTACTACGACGCGGGCTTTCCCGGCACCGAGCCGGTGACGGAAAGCTGGTCGCTGCGCGGCTGGCTGAACGGCAACAACGGCCGCGAAGTGTGGACCGGCACGATGGACGTGCGCTCGGTGCCCAACCAGGCCGTCGTGACCGCCTTCCCGCTGCGCGACACGATCAAGGACTGGAAGCCCGGCGCCTATTTCGTGGTGGTGTGGAACGCTGCCAAGCCACCGTCGCGCGACTACGACGAGGAGGATGGCGGTGCGGCGGCCGGCATGTGGGTGGTCGACACCGACATCGGCCTCACGAGCTTCAGCGGCGAGGACGGGCTCAGCGTCTTCGCCCGCTCCTTCCAGACCGCGCAGGCGCTGGCGGGCCTCGAGATCGTGCTGCTGTCGCGCGGCAACGAGCCCATCGCCAAGGCGGTGACCGGGGCCGACGGCAGCGCGCGCTTCGCCGCCGGCCTGCTCAAGGGGCGCGGCGCGGCCGAGGCCGTCGCGGTGATGGCCCTGTCGCCCGACAAGCAGGAATTCTCGCGGCTGGAACTCACCAAATCCGCCTTCGACCTGTCCGACCGCGGCGTCGACGGGTTGCCGCAGCCCGGCCCGGTCGATGCCTTCCTCTACACCGAGCGCGGCGTCTATCGGCCGGGCGAGACGGTGCAGCTGATGGCCATGGTGCGCAACGACGCGGCCAATGCGCTGTCCGACATGCCGGTGACCGTCGTCGTGAAGCGGCCCGACGGCAGCGAGTTCGCGCGCTACACCCACGCGCTCGGCGCCTCGGGGGCGCTCCACCAGGCGATAGACCTGCCCAAATCCTCGCGCCGCGGCCGCTGGTCGGCCTCGGCCTACATCGACCCCAAGGGCGCACCGGTCGGCCGCGTCGAATTCTCGGTCGAGGATTTCGTGCCCGAGAAGCTCAAGGTCGAGCTGTCCTCCGCTGCGCCGATCGTGCGGCCGGGCACGGTGAACACTTTCGACCTGAAGGCGGATTTCCTCTACGGCGCGCCGGCTGCCGGCCTCGGCGTCGAGGGCGACCTGCGCATCGTGGTCGACGACCAGCCCTTCCCGACCTTCGCGAAATACCGGTTCGGCCCCGAGGAAGAGCGCGAGAAGTTCGAGCCGCCCTTCATCGAACTCAAGGGGCCTGAGACCGACGCGGCCGGCAAGTCGACGCTCGAATGGGGCGGCGACCAGGCCAAGGACGCGACGGTGCCGCTGCGCGGCGTCCTGCAGGCCCGGGTCTTCGAACCGGGCGGCGGCCGCGCCACCAAGGCGGAGAAGGTGCTGCCGGTGCGCACGCGCGACACCTATCTCGGTATCGCGCCGACCTTCGAGGGCCGCTACGGCCGCGAGGGTGTCGACACCGAGTTCGACGTCGTGGCGGTGAGCGACGCCGGCCGGCAGGTCGCCCGCGCCGCGGTCGAATACCGCATCGAGCGGCTGGAGACGGCCTATCAATGGTACCAGGTCGACGGCCGCTGGCGCTGGCAGAGCCAGACCAACACGCGGCTGGTGACGCGCGACACGATCGTGCTGAAGGACGACGCGCCGACCCGCATCTCGCAGCGCCTCGGCTGGGGCCAGCACCGCCTCATCGTCACCGACCGCGAGAAGAACACCTCGACCAGCATGACCTTCTATGTTGGCTGGTACGGCGGCACCGGCACGGAGGATGCGCCCGACACGCTGCGCGTGGCGAGCGACAAGCAGAACTACAAGCCCGGCGAGACGGCGCGGCTGCGCATCGAGGCGCCGTTCGCGGGCGAGGCGCTGATCGCCATCGCCACGGACCGGGTCGTCGGCACACAGTCGGTCCAGGTCCCGGCCGGCGGCACCACCGTGGAGATCCCGGTGAAGGAGGAATGGGGCGCCGGCGCCTATGCGCTGGTGACGGCATGGCGCCCCCTCTCCGCACAAGCCGACCGCACGCCGACCCGCGCCATCGGCGCCGTCTGGCTCGGCCTCGACCCGGCGTTGCGCACGCTCGCCGTCCAGATCGGCACACCCGAGAAGGTGACGCCGCGCCGGCGCATCGAGGTGCCGGTCAAGGTCGCCAACCTCGCCGTCGGCCAGGAGGCGTTCGTGACCCTGGCCGCCGTCGACGAGGGCATCCTGCAGCTCACGCGCTTCAAGACGCCGAACCCGGCCGCGCATTATTTCGGCAAGCGCCGCCTCGGCATCGCGATGCGTGACGATTACGGCCGCCTGCTCGACACCAGGGCCGACGAACTCGGCCGCATCCGGGCCGGCGGCGACGCGGGCGACATCGGCGGGCTCGACATCGTGCCGACCCGCACGGTCGCGCTGTTCAGCGGCCCGGTGAAGCTCGACGGCAACGGCGAGGCGCGCATTGCGCTCGAGATCCCCGACTTCATCGGCCAGCTCCGCCTGATGGCGGTCGCCTACGAGAAGACACGCGTCGGCTCGGCCGAGCAGCGGCTCTTCGTGCGCGACGCAGTCACCGCCGACGTGGTGCTGCCGCGCTTCCTCGCGCCGCGCGACCAGGGCCGCGTGGCGCTGTCGCTGCACAATGTCGACGGCCAGGCCGGCGACTATCGCCTGACGCTGGAAGCGACCGGCGCGGTGTCGCTCGAACGGCCGGTCGGCGAGACGAAGCGTCTTGCCGCCAACCAGCGCGAGCTGATGACGTGGCCGCTGCGCGCCGGCGAGCCCGGTATCGGCAAGGTCGCCGTCACGGTCCAGGGGCCCGGCGACTTCAACGTGCGCCGCGAATGGGAGATCCAGGTGCGGCCCGCCCAGACACCGAGCGCCGTCGACACGGTCTCGCAGCTCGGCGCCGGCAACGAGCTGGTGCTCGACCGCAACGTGACGGCGCCGTTCGCCACGGGCACCGCGAAGGTCGCGGTGTCGCTGACGCGCATCCCCGGCATCGACGTGGCGGCGCTGCTGCGGGCGCTCGACAAGTACCCGTTCGGCTGCGTCGAACAGACGACCAGCCGCGCCCTGCCGCTGCTCTACTACAACGACGTGGCGCTGCTCGGGTACGGGCCGGCCGATCCGCGCATCGCCGACCGCGTGCAGGAGGCGGTCTACCGCATCGCCGACATGCAGCTCTCCGACGGCTCGTTCGGCATGTGGGGCCCCTTCTCCACCCCCGCTGCCGAATGGCTGCAGCCCTACGTGCTCGACTTCCTGCAGCGCGCCAACCAGCAGCAGATGTCGGTGCCCGCGGCCTCGCTGCAGCGCGGCCTCGCGTGGCTGAACCGCACGGCCGACAAGCTGTCGCCCAACGCGCAGGCCTATGCCTGGTACGTGCTGGCCAAGGGCGGCTATGCCGATCCCGGCCGCGTCCGCTACTTCCAGGACACGAAGGCACGCGACATGAGGGGCAGCATCGGCTGGGCCATGCTGGCCGCGGCGCTGAACCAGGTCGGCGAACCGGGCCGCGCGCGCCTCGCCTTCGCCGCCGCCCGCCAGCATATCGACGAGCGGGACCCCGGCGACTATTACGGCTCGCCGCTGCGCAACCGCGCCGCTCTGGTCACGCTCGCCGTCGAGGCCGGCGGCCGCGAGGCGCTGGCCGAGATGACCGGCCTGGTGGGCGAGCGCCTGACGGCGAGCGTCAACCAGACCACGACCCAGGAACAGGCCTGGCTGGTGATGGCCGCGCGCGCCATGAGCGGCGGCACCGAGCTTGCCTATTCGCTCGACGGCGAGGGCCGCAAGGCGGCGTCCGAGCCGGTCGTGCTCAACCCCGACGCGGCCGCGATCCAGCGCGGCGTGCGGCTGCGCAACGACGGCGACCGGCCGCTCTGGATGCAGGTCACCGCGCGCGGCGTGCCGGTCGATCCGCTGCCGGCGGCGACGCAGGGTCTGAGCGTGAAGCGCGAGTTCCTGACCCTGAAGGGCGAACCCGCCGCGCTCGGCGCGCTGCGCCAGAACGACCGCGTGATCGTCTCGATCACCGGCCGCAACCTCGAGGGCGGCTACCACGAGGTCGCGTTGCTCGACCTGCTGCCGGCCGGCTTCGAGATCGAGTCTGTGCTGAACGAGGAGACGGCGAAGTCCTTCCCGTTCCTGCCGGCGATCACCGAGACCCGCATCGCCGAGGCGCGCGACGACCGCTTCTTCGCCTCGTTCAACATGGGCACGCGGCTCTTCCAGACCCTGTGGGACCAGTCGCTGCGCAACCCGAACTCCTATCACGTCGCCTACATCGTGCGCGCCGTGACGCCGGGCACCTTCGCGCTGCCTGCGACCAACGTCTCCGACATGTACGCCCCGCGCGTATACGGCCGGACCGACATGGGCCGCGTGACGATCGCCGCCGCCGGCCGCTGAGGGGGCAATGGGCGGCACACGCGCGTCGCTCGCGAAATGTCCCTCCGGGAGGGCGTCCTGCGCCGGACGCCCTTCCCGGCGGGGCGCTCGGCACGGTACCCATGGCCGGGACCGGCGTGAGCGCCACTGGAATGGCGCGATCCCGGCACAAAGACCGGCTGCATCGAAAGACGTGCGCCTCGCGACCCTCCTGGAGGTAGGAACGGGGTTGCCGAAGGCCTGTGCGCCGGCAGCGCGCCCCTCAAGGCGGAGTAATCTCCGCCGAAGTGGCGCTCATGGGATCGCGCCATCGCAAGAGTGTCTCCGCCCCGCCGCCGCGCACGCTCGCATGGTCAAGGAGCGCTCGCCGGGACGAAACGACCTCCACGCCGGTCACCGCGCGCGCCCGTCGCAAAGGCCGGCTGCCTCTACGCCGCTCCACTCCTTCCCCGTCCCATGAAGGCGGGCCGCCTCCTCGCCGGTGTCGCGCTCGTGGTCATGATGCTTGCCGCGGGGGCGCTGGCGCTCGACCGGCTGTTCCCGCCCGACCTGTCGCGCTACCGGGCGCGGTCGACCGAAGTGGTCGACGCGAACGGCCGGCTGCTGCGGGCCTTCACGACCGCCGACGGGGCGTGGCGGCTCGCGACGACGGTCGAGGATGTCGACCCGCTCTATCTCGCGCTGCTGAAGGCCTACGAGGATCGCCGCTTCGACGCGCATTGGGGCGTCGATCCTCTGGCGGCGTTGCGGGCGGCGCGGCAGCTCGGCGAGCGCGGGCGCATCGTGTCCGGTGCCTCGACGCTGTCGATGCAGGCGGCGCGCCTGCTGGAACCGCGGTCCCGGCGCAGCTTCGGCGCCAAGCTGCTGCAGGCTGCGCGCGCGTTGCAGCTCGAATGGCGCTACTCCAAGGACGAGGTGCTGGCGATCTACCTGACGCTGGCGCCGATGGGCGGCAATCTCGAAGGCGTGCGCGCGGCCTCCCTCGCCTATTTCGGCAAGGAGCCGCGCCAGCTCTCGGCCGCCGAGGCCGCGTTGCTGGTCGCCATCCCGCAATCGCCGGAACGCCGCCGGCCCGACCGCGCCTCGACCAGCGCCCGCGCCGCACGCGACCGGGTGCTGGACCGCGGCTTCGAGCATGGCGTGATCGACCGGCCCCTGCTCGAGATGGCGAAGAGCCGGTTGGCGCCCGACCGCCGCCTCGCCATGCCGATGCAGGCGCCGCATCTCGCGGCCTTCCTCGCGCAACAGACACCCGGCCGCGTCGTGCCGACGACGGTGCGCTACGAATTGCAGGCGTCGCTTTCGCGCCTCGCGGCCGAGGAGCGCGGCCAGTTCGCCGACCGCGCGCAGGTCGCCATGGTCGCCGTCGACAACCGCACCGGCAGCGTCGTCGCCTGGGTGGGTGGCGACGATTTCTTCGGCCGTGCCGGACAGGTCGACCTGGTGCGCGCGCGCCGTTCGCCCGGCTCGGCGCTGAAGCCGCTGATCTATGCGCTCGCCTTCGAGGACCGCACGCTGCATCCCGAGACGCTGGTACAGGACGTGCCCGTGCGCTTCCGCGACTGGCTGCCGCGCAATTTCGACCGCGACCATCAGGGCGCCGTCACGGTACGACGGGCCCTGCAGCAGTCGCTGAACGTCCCGGCCGTGCTCGCCCTGGAGAAGGTGGGGCCGCAACGCTTCCTCGCGACCCTGCGCCAGGCCGGCGTGCGGCCCGGGCTGCCGCCCGGCGAGAGCGGCAACGTGCTGGGCATCGCGCTGGGGAGTGCTACCGTCTCGCCGCTCGAGATGGCCGGCCTCTATCGCGGGCTGGCGAGCGGCGGCCTGTTCGCGCCGCTGCAGGTCCGTCGCGACGGAGACGGCGCAACGTCCGGCGCGACATCCCCCGCCCGCCTGCTCGGCCCTGCCGCCGCCTGGTACGTGGCAGACATCCTTGCCGAAGCGCCGCTGCCAGAAGGGTTCGCGTCCCTGCCGGTGGCGCTGCGCGAGCGCCGCATCGCCTTCAAGACCGGCACGTCGGCCGGCTACCGCGATGCGTGGGCCGCGGGCTACAGCGCCAACTGGACGGTGGTCGTGTGGGTCGGCCATGCCGACGGCACGCCGCGTCCCGGCCAGCTCGGCCGCCAGGCCGCGCTGCCGATCCTGTTCAAGGCGTTCGGCCGCCTGCCCGCCGAGGACAACCGGCCGGTGCCCGCGCCGGTCGATGCGATCCGCGTCGCCTCGCATGCCGAGCTGCCGCCGCGCATGCGCACGCTGGAGCCGGCCGCCGACACCGAGGGCGGGCCGCGCATCGCTTATCCGCCACCCGACGCGCGACTGGAACTCGGACCGCGCGAGGCCGTGACGCTGAACGCCCGCGGCGGCAACGGGCGCCTGCGCTGGCTGGTCGACGGCCGCCCGCTCGACGGCACACGCTGGGTGCCCGACGAGGTGGGTACGGTGCGCCTCGCCGTCGTCGACGAGGCCGGCCGCTCGGCCGCCGTCACCGTGCGCGTCGACCGGCGCTGACGACCAAAGCCGGCGGGCACGCTCAGACGAGCAACGCCACGGCGACCGACGCCACCAGCGCCAGGGCGAAGACGATATTGATCGCGCGGTTGAGGCGAGGGTCGCGGAACGCCCGCGCCAGCAATGTGCCGGCGCGCAGCCAGACCATGTTCACCAGCGCGATGACGAGGACGATCAGCGCGAGCTTCGCCCCGGCATCGAGCAGCGCATCGCGCGGCACCAGCACGAAACCCGACTGCAGCGCCGCCATCGCCGCATAGCCCTTGGGATTGACCAGCGACAGCAGCAGGCCGGCGGCCATCCCCGGCGGGTCGCCGTGTCCACCGGCGCCGGCCAGCGGCGGCGCGGTGGCGATGCGCCAGGCCAGCCAGACGAGATAGAGCCCGGCGAGGGCCGTCACCGCCGGCTCGACTCCCGGCAAAGCGAGCGTCAGCCCGACAAGCCCGCTCGCCACCAGCGCGACGACCACCGCCATGCCGGCGACCAGCCCCCCGAGGTAAGGCCAGCTCCGGCGCGCCCCGAACGCGGCACCCGACGCGGCGAGACTGAGCGTCGCCGGCCCGGGACTGCCGGCCAGCAACGCGGCAGCGACGAGGAAGCCCGGCAGCACGTCCATCGCACCGATATGCGCGCCCCGGCGAAGACCGTCTTGAACGTTCGTGCGGCAGACACCTTCCCGGCAGGAAGGCGCGCCGCCTCAGGCAGCCGCCTTGGCCTTGAGCGCCTGCGCGACCTTCGATGCCGGCTCGCGGCCGAGCGCGGCGCAGATGTCGCGACCGGCCTGCGCCACCGCGTCGAGGTCGACGCCATGCGCGATGCCGAGGCCGTTCATCAGGTAGATCACGTCCTCGGTGCCGACATTGCCCGAGGCGCCCTTGGCATAGGGGCAGCCGCCCAGCCCGGCGACGGCGGTGTCGAACACGGCGATGCCGCGCTCCATGACGGCGAGGATGTTGGCCAGCGACTGGCCGTACGTGTCGTGGAAATGCGCGGCGATCTTCTCGCGCGGCATCTTCTCCGCCACGGCATCGATCATGGCAACGCACTCGCCCGGCGTGCCGACGCCGATCGTGTCGCCAAGCGAGACCTCGTAGCAGCCCATGCGGAACAGCCGCTCCGACACCTCGGCCACCTTGGCCGGCGAAACCTTGCCGTCATAGGGGCAGGCGATCACGGTCGAGACGTAGCCGCGCACCTTCATCCCGTGCTTCTGCGCCGCTTCCATCACCGGCGCGAAACGCTCGAAGCTCTCGTCGATCGAGCAGTTGGTGTTCTTGCGGCAGAACGCTTCCGACGCGGCGGTGAAGATCGCGATCTCGTCGACCTTTGCCTCGACGGCGCCGTTCATCCCCTGCTTGTTCGGCACCAGCACGGGATAGGAAACGCCGGGCTTGCGCGCGATGCGCGCCATCACCTCGTCGGTGCTGGCCATCTGCGGCACCCATTTGGGCGACACGAAGCTGCCGGCCTCGACCGCCGTATGGCCGGCCGCCGACAGCGCGTCGATCAGCTTCACCTTGGCCTCGACCGGAACCGGCTTCGCCTCGTTCTGCAGGCCGTCGCGCGGCCCCACCTCGACCAGGCGCACGCGCTTGGGATGATTCATCGTTGCCTCCCGTGACTGGGGCCACATACTGCACCACGGGGAGCGCATCCAGCGTGGATATTTCGCGGCAATGACGGGGCGGAGCGTGTCGGCCCGCACGGCGGTACATGGGGCGCTCGGCGTTGCCGTCACCCTGCCCGTGCTGCTCGATTTCGAGTTCCGCATCGAGGCCGGGACGGCGCACTGGCTGGCCCTGATGGCCCTCAACGCGGCGATCTGGGCGAGCTGGCCACGCTGGCGCTCGCCCTTCCTGCGTCAGGCAACCGCCACGCTGACCCTGCTGATCGCGGCCAACCTGCTGCTGTCGCCGCTGGTCCCCGTCCTGCTCGGCGTACCCATGACGACGGCGCTGCCCAACCAGTTCCAGCGCCTGCAGCATGTCGGCGGCGTGCGGCCGGGTCTCGAGGGGATCCACACCGTCACGACCGATGCGAGGGGCCATCGCACCAACCGGCCGGTCGATTACGGGACGCGCACGCAAGGCACGCTGCGTATCGTGGCGATCGGCGCCAGCACCACGGAACAGCCCGAACTCGACGACACCAGGATCTGGACGGCCCGGCTGGCGCGGCGGCTGGAAGAGACGACCGGCCGCGAGGTCGAGATGATCAACACCGCGACCTCCGGCGCGCGGGCCCCGCAATATGCCGCGGCGCTGCGCGGCAGCCTCGCCTACCGGCCCGACCTCGTCCTCTTCCTGATCGGCATCAACGACTGGAACCACGCGATCCGGCGCGCCAACTGGACGATGGCGGAACGCTTCCTGGTGGCGCTGCAGCCCTTCTCCTTCTTCGACAGCGTGCTCTACGCGGCGCTCATGCGGGCGCGCGGTGCGCTGGCCGGCCGGCCGAGCGACATGGCGGTTTCCGGCGCGGCGACGGGCCTCGTCGAAGACCACGGCACGTATTTCAGCAGCCAGAACGATTCGCTGGAGCGGCCTCGCCGCATCGACTTCCCGGTACCCTCGGTCGACCCGGCCTATGCCCGCGAGGTCGAGCGCCTGCTGGCCGACTGCCGGCGCCACGCCTTGCCCTGCCTGTTCGTCGAGCAGCCGACCGCCTATGCCCCGGACATCGAGCTGGAACTGCGGCGCCGGCTCTGGATGACGCCCGTCAACGAACCCTACACCGTGACCCTCGACAATCTCCGGCAGGCGGCGGCGACCTACAATGGCTGGCTGGAGGAACGAGTCCGGGCCGCCGGGCTGGGCTTCTGCCCGGTCGCGCGGGCATTTCCGGCGCGCCTGGAGCTGTTCTACGACGATTGCCACTTCACGGACGCGGGCTCGGCGCGGCTCGCAAGACTGGTGGCCGACTGCCTTGCCGCCCTGCCCGGCTGGACGCCACGCGCGACGGGCGCCGCGGCGGAAGCGGTCAGACCACGGTTTCCTTGAGCTTGCCGGCGCGGCCCAGCACGAAGGCGACGGCGGCGAGCGCCACGACCGTGAACACGATCAGCAGCGTCGCCACCGCGGTGATGGTCGGGTTCACCTCGAGGATCAGCTCGTTGAACATCTTCTTCGGCACGGTCTCGTAGCGGCCGGCGATGAAGGAGGTGACGATCACCTCGTCGAAGCTGCCGATGAAGGCGAAGATCCAGGCCGCGAACACCGACGGCGCGAGATTGGGCAGCATCACCTTGCGCACCGTGTACCACCACGAGGCCCCGAGGCTCCACGCCACCTGCTCGATCCTGATGTCGAACTCGCGGATGGCAACGCCCAGCACCATCATCACCAGCGGCACGTTGAGCAGCGTATGGGCGACGACCAGCCCGACGAAAGAGCCCAGCAGGCCGGTTTTGGCCAGGGCGAGATAGAGCGCGATGGCGACGATGATCGTGGGCACGATCAGGGGGGCCATGAAGTTGCCCTCGGCCCAGTCGCGGCCGCGGAAGCTGCCGCGCCGCAACCCGTAGGCCGCCAGCCCGCCGAGCAGCAGCGCCGCCACCGACGAGATTGCCGCCACGATCGTCGAGGTCCACATCGCCTCCATCCAGCGCGGATCGCCGAAGAAGGTCTCGTACCAGCGCAGCGACAGCGACGGCGGCGGGAAGGTGAGCGCGCGCGCCGAGGAGAACGACATCGGGATCACGATGACCAGCGGCACCGTGAGGAAGACGAGCCCGAAGATGCCCATCGCCGCCAGCCCGCGGCGCGTCCAGGCCGAGCCGCCCATCGTCCCGTCGATCATCGGCGTGCCCTCCCTGGCCGCGCGTTCATGCCGACGCCTTGCGGTCGAGGCGGCGGTAGGCGGCGAAGATCGCCAGCGTCACCAGCAGCAGGATGGTCGAGATGGCCGACGCCTGTTCCCAGCGCGGGATCTGGTTGATCAGCGTGTCGAGCAGGTTCGAGATCATCGGCACGCGCCCGCCGCCCAGGATCGCGGGCGTGACGTAGAAGCCGAGGCAGAGGATGAAGACGAGGAGCGCGCCGGCCGCCAGGGCAGGCAGCGTCAGCGGGAAGAACACCTTCCAGAAGATGGTGCGGGGCGGCGCGCCCAGCGAGGCCGCGGCCTGCAGCAGCCGGTTGTCGATGCGCAGCATGGCGGCGAACAGCGGCAGCACGAGGAACGGCAGCAGCACGTTCGCCATGCCGATCGTCACGCCGAGCTCGTTGTAGAGGAAGGAGACCGGCGCATCGGTGAGGCCGCTCCATTGCAGGAAGCGGTTCACCATGCCACCGTTGCCCAGCACGACGATCCAGGCATAGGTGCGGACCAGGATCGAGATCCAGAAGGGCAGCACGACCAGTGCGATGGCGATCATGCGGGCGCGGTGGGAAAGCCCGCGCATCCACAGCGCCAGCGGATAGCCGATCGCGATATTGGCAAGGGTCGCGATCAGCGAGATGCGCATCGTGTTGCCGAGCACGCGGAGATAGACCGGCGCCTCGGCCAGGTCCTCGTAGTGCTGCAGCGTGAACCCCGCCCCCTTCTCCCAGAAGGCGAGGCCCAGCATGTAGACGATGGGCGCGTTGAAGGCGACGACCATCAACACCAGGAGCGGTGCAATGAATCCAAAGCCGTTGGCGCGCATCGTCCGACGTTCCTTCTCTAGAGGCCGAGCTTGAACGCCTCCCACTTCTTGTTCACGGCCTCGCCATTGTCGGCCCACCACTGGGCGTTCTCGAAATACTGGACGTCCTTGTTCTGCTTGCTGGTGGGGAACTGCCACAGCTTGTCCTGCGGCAGCAGCGGATCGAGGTTCGGGCTCGGCCCGGTGTAGGAGATCACCTCGGCCGCCTTGGCCTGGTTCTCCGGAAGCGACATCTCGTGCATCAGCTTCCAGGCCGCCGCCTTGTCCTCGGGCTTGGAGCCCTTGACGACGCAGATGAAGGACAGGTCGGCCTTGCCGCCGTTGAAGCTCAGCCCGAACGCCGGATCGCCGACGACGCGGCCGGACCAGCAGATCGAGTACTGCACCTCGTTGTCCTTCATGAGCTGCGGCGGCTGGGCGCCGGCCTTCCACCACACCGCCACGTCCTTCTTGATCTCGTTCAGCTTCTTGAAGCCGAGATCGACGTCGAGCGGGAACAGCTTGTCGATCGGCACGCCCGCCGCCTGCAGCGCGAACGGCAGGCAGTAGTGCGGATAGTCGGGCAGGCAGCGCTTGCCGGGGAACGCCTTGACGTCGAAGAACTCGGTGAAGTTCTTCGGCTCCTTCACGCCCTTGCGCCACGCCATGATGGTCGAGAAATACTGGTAGCCGAATCCGTATTCCGCCTTGGCCTCCGGGAACATCGGCGCGGGATTCACCGCCGCCCAGTCCACCGGCTCGATCAGGCCGAGCTTCTTGGCCTGCAGCACGATGCCCGAACCGAGCTCGAACAGGGTCGTCGTCGTCTGGCCGCTCTCGACCAGCGCGCGCAGCTTGCCGAGCGAGGACGGGCTCTCGCGCACGACCTTGATGCCGGTCTTCTGGAACAGCGGGTCGATGTAGCCCTTCTGGATCGATTCGCCCGACGCGCCGCCGGACTCGATCATGCGGATCTCCTTGGACTGGGCGCGCGCGGCGCCCGGCAGGATCGCGACGGCGGGCAGGCTCGCGGCCGCCCCGACGAAAGTACGCCTCTTCATGATGCTACCCCTTCTCTCCGTTCTTCCCCGATCACGTCACCGGCCATACGTCGGCCGGATCCCACGACACATAGACCTGGTCGCCCACCGCATGCGCGGTGCCCAGGAACGGCATGGCGGCCACGACCGGCCGACCGTCCTCGCGCGCCAGATGATAGCGCACCATCTGGCCGAGATAGATCGCCTCGACGACGCGCGCCACGGTGCCCGTGCCGCCCGCGCCTTCGGCCGCCTGCACGCGCACGCGTTCCGGGCGCACGACGCCCTCGCCGCCCCCCGGCGCCTCGACGAAATTCGCGATGCCCAGGAATTCCGCGACGAAGCGGTTGGCCGGCCGCAGATAGGCATCGGCCGGTGCCGCCACCTGCTGGGTGCGGCCATGGTTCAGCACCATGATGCGGTCGGAGAGCGACAGCGCCTCTTCCTGGTCGTGCGTGACCAGCAGCGTCGTCACGCCGAGCGAGCGCTGGAGCTGCTTCAGCTCGACCTGCAGCTCCTCGCGCAGCTTGCGGTCGAGCGCGCCCAGCGGCTCGTCGAGCAGCAGGATGTCGGGCTTAAAGACGACGGCGCGGGCCAGCGCCACGCGCTGCTGCTGGCCGCCGGAAAGCTGCGAGGGCCGGCGGTTCTCGAGCCCGTCGAGCCGCACCAGCTTCAGCGCCTCGCGCGCCAGCCGGTCGGCCTCGGCGCCGGCGACCTTGCGGACGCCCAGCGGGAACTTAACGTTGTCCAGCACGGTCATGTGCGGGAACAGCGCATAGGACTGGAACACCAGCCCGATATTGCGCTCCTGCGCCGTCGCCTCGGTGACGTCGCGGCCGCCGATGAAGAGGCGGCCGGAAGTCGGCCGGTTGAGGCCCGCGATCAGCGACAGCAGGGTCGTCTTGCCCGAGCCGCTCGGCCCCAGGATGGTGACGAACTCGCCCTGCGCGACCGACAGGTCGACATTGTCGGCCGCGGCCAGCGTGCCGTAGCGCTTGGTGACGCCCTGCAGCCGGATATCTGACATCTAGTGCCGCACCAGCTTGGCCATCGCGCGGTCCGCCGCCGCCAGCGTCTCCTCGATCACCGGCCGGTCGTGCGCCGTCGAGAGGAACCACTTGCCGGCCTGCTGGGCGCGCACGCCCTCTTCCTGCAGCGCGGCATGGAAGGCGAGCATGGCGTCGCGGTCGCAGGCCGCCGACTCGCGGTAGTTGCGCGGCCCCGGCCCGCTCGTGAAGAAGGTCTGGAAGATCGCCGGCAGGCCCTGCACCACGATGGGCAGGCGATGCTTCTTCGCCAGCGCCTGCAGCCCCTCCATCAGTTCCTTGCCGCGCGCCTCGAGGTCGCGATAGGCCGCGCCGTCGCCGGCCGCGAGGATGTCGAGCGCGGCCAGCGCGGCCGCCATGCTCTGGACATTGCCGTTGTAGGTGCCGCCATGCATCACGCCGCGGTCGAGCAGCGTGTTCATCACGTCGGCACGGCCGCCGACCAGCGCCAGCGGGAAGCCTGCCGCCACGGCCTTGGCGTAGATCGAGAGATCGGCCGCGACGCCGTAGCGGCCCTGCGCGCCGCGCAGCCCGGCACGGAAGCCGGTGATCACCTCGTCGAGGATGAACAGCGCGCCGTGCTCATGCGCGAGCTTGCGCGCACCGTCGAGGAAGCCGGGCGCCGGCTCGATGGCCCCGCCATTCACCATGACGGGCTCCATGATGACCGCGGCGATCTCGCCGCGATGCCGTTCCAGCGCGGCCGCCAGCAGGTCGAGGTCGTTCCAGCCGCACACCGCCACGTCGCCGAGCACGCTGGCCGGCATGCCGGGCGAGCCCGCGACCGGCACCGGCGCGTCGGCCGGCCCCGCCTCGTTGAGCGGCGGACGCGCGCTGATGAAGGCCTGGTCGCTCCAGCCGTGGTAATGGCCCTCGAACTTCAGGATCCTGTCGCGCCCAGTGAAGGCGCGCGCGAGACGCATCGCCATCAGCACTGCCTCGGTGCCAGAACTGGTGAAGCGCACGACCTCCGACGACGGCAGCAACGCGCACAGACGTTCGGCGAGCTCGGCCTCGCGCGGGTTCTGCGCAGCGAAGACCTGGCCTTCGGCCAGCGAGGCGGCGACCGCCTCGACGACCTTGGGCGGGGCGTGTCCAAGGATGGCCGGGCCGTTGCCCAGCACGTAATCGATATGCACGTTGCCGTCGATGTCGTGCAGACGCGCGCCCTCGCCGCGCGCGAAGAAGAGCGGCACCGGCACGCTGGCATAGCGGACGTTGCTGCTGACGCCGCCCGCGAGATGGCGGCGGGCAGTCTCGTAAAGCGCGACGGATTTCTCATACGAACGCATGTCCCGCTCCCAGCAAGAAGGATGCCCATCCGGCGGCGGGCGTCCTCGATCACGAACCGGCGGAGCGTAGTGAGCGGCCCTGTGGGCAGCAATGCATTTTTGTGATCACAAATTTCCAGCGCGTCGGATATGCTCCCTCTCCATGCCTGCCGGAGGCCCTGCCCTGCGCTCCTCCTCGCCCCCGCGTCCACGCCCGGACCGGGCGACGGCGGAGGCGTCGGTGGTCCCCGCCCCTCCCGCCGACACCTCGCTGCGCCAGCAGGTCTACGAATCGGTACGCGACGCCCTGACCGCGGGCCGCTTCGCCCCCGGCCAGAAGCTCACCTTCCGCACCGTCGCAAGCGCGCTGGGCGTCAGCCTGACGCCGGTGCGCGAGGCGATGCGCCGCCTGGTCGCGGAAGGCGCCTTCGAGATGCAGCCCAGCCGCTCGGTCCGCGTGCCGCTGATGACGCGCGACAAGCTGATGGAACTCTGCGCCATCCGCGTCGCGCTCGAAGGGCTGGCCGCCGCGGAAGCTGCCGGCAAGGCGACACGCAGCGAGATCGCGGCGCTGCGCCGCATCGCGCGCGAGGTCGCGGCGGCGCGCAGCGCGGGCGACAGCGTGACCGACCGGCAGAAGATCCGCGAGTTCCATTTCGCCGTGTACGAGGCGGCGCGCCTGCCCACGCTGCTGCGCCTGATCGAAGGGCTGTGGCTGCAGACCGGCCCCTACATGAACCTGCTGTTTCCCGAGTTCATCGCCTCGTCGCGCGGCCCCGCCGCCCGCGAGCGCATCATCCGCGCCCTGCAGGAGCGCGACGCCGCCGCGGCGCGGCGCGAGATGGAGACGGATATCCGCCTGACGCTGGACTATGTCGCGGGCCTCGCCGACACGTCGGGCAACATCGCCCCGGCCGCCCCGCCGGCGACCGCTGCCGCGAGGCGCGCCCGCGCACAGCCGGGCGGACGCGCCGCATCCGCCGGCCTCGTTCTCAACGCCCGTCCCGCCGGGACCGGCCTTTCCTCCCGGACCGCCAGGGTCCGGCCCAGTCACCCCAGCGCCAACTGATCGGAGAAGAGATGGCCCAGCAACTCAGCAACCAGCGCATCGCGTGGTTCAACGGCAAGTTCCTGCCGGAGAACGAGGTGATGATCCCGTTCCGCGACCGGAGCTGGAAATACGGCGACGGCGCGTTCGACATGACGCGCACCTTCAACGGCGCGCCGTTCCGGCTGAAGGAGCATATCGACCGGTTCTACCGCTCGCTGCGCTACCTGCAGATCGACCCCGGCCTGTCACCGAAGGAGATGATCGCGCACAGCGAGGAAGTCGTGGCCCGCAACGAGCATTTGCGCGCCGAGGTCGGCGACTGGTGGCTCGGCCAGCGCGTCAGCCGCGGCGTCGACGCGGTGGGCGACGAGGGCTGGGACCATACCGGTCCCAACGTCGTGATCGAGATGCTGCCGCTGCCGCTCGCCAAGCGCGGCAAGCTCTATCGCGAAGGCGCGGAGGTGATGACCACGACGGCGCGCCGCATCGCCCCGTCGATGCTCTCGCCGCGCGCCAAGACGCACAACTACCTGAACATGATCATGGCCGAGAAGCCGATCAAGGCGCTCAATCCCGACGCCTGGCCCGTGTTGCTCGACGAGAACGGCAACCTGGCCGAGGGTCTCGGCAGCAACATCTTCATCGTGCGCGAGGGCGAGCTCTACACGCCGTCCGAACGCTACGTGCTGCCGGGCGTCAGCCGCCAGATGACGATGGACATGGCCAAGCAGATCGGCGTGCCCTGCACCGAGGGCGACATCGACCTGTTCGACGCCGCCAATGCCGAGGAGATGTTCATCACCTCGACCAGCCTCTGCATCCTGCCGGTCCGCAGCTTCAACGGCGCGCCGGTCGGCGACGGCAAGACGCCCGGCCCGATCACCAAGCGCCTGATCGACGCCTACGTGAAGAGCGTGGGCTGCGATTTCGTGGCCCAGTACATCGAGTTCTCGAAGTAGCCGGCACGGGGCGGCACGCCGCCCTTCCCCCGAGAGGAGACGCAGCGGGCGGCCCGGTGGGCCGCCCGTTTGCGTTGGGGCCCCCTGCCGGTCCCCTCTCCCGCACCTGCGAACGCCGTACGGGTGCAGCGCACGGCTGGCGGGGCGACAGGCCGTCGCGCGAGGCGTAGAGTCACGACGCTTCGTGTGGTGGATCGCGGCCTTGTCCCGATCGCGACAGGACCGCGACCTTCGGACTTCCGTTCGCAAGGAGGCTGTCATGGCGACCCAGACCCACATCCGCAATCCCCTCGAATGGGGATGGGAGCATCTCAAGCAGACCGGTGACGCCGTCGGCGCGACCGCCCGGACGATGGACGGCACCTGGGACGAGACGCGGGACGCGTCGGCGCCGTGGATCGTCGGGAAGGACGGGATCGCGCGCGTGTCCGCCGGGCCACTCGTCGTGCGCCGTCTCGGCGCCGCCGACATCGGCGACGCCCTCGCGCGCGGCGTCAGGGATTTCGCCGCCTGTCGCACCGACGTGGCGATGCTCTGCCTGCTCTATCCCGCGGCCGGCCTGCTGCTGAGCCGTGCCGCCGTCGATTACGGCATGCTCGCGCTGGTCTTCCCGATGATCGCAGGCTTCGCCCTGGTGGCGCCGCTGTTCGGCGTCGGGCTCTACGAGATCAGCCGCCGCCGCGAGCAGGGGCTGAAGACGCGCTGGAGCGACGCGTTCGGCGTGGCGCGCTCGCCCGCCATCGGCCGCATCCTGGCGATGGGCCTGCTGCTCCTGGCCCTCTACTGCCTGTGGCTCTTCGCGGCGAACCTGATCTACCTCGCCACGCTCGGCCCCGACGCGCCGGTCTCCGCCACCTCCTTCGCGCGCGATGCGCTCACGACGCCGGCCGGCTGGACGATGACCATCGTGGGCATCGGTGTCGGCTTCCTGTTCGCGCTGGCGGTCCTGGTGATCGGCGTAGTGTCGCTGCCGCTGCTGCTCGACCGGCAGGTCGGCGTCGGCACCGCCATCGCGACCTCCGTGCGCGCCGTCGCGGCCAATCCCGGCCCGATGGCGATGTGGGGCGTCGTCGTCGCGGTGGGCCTGGTGCTGGGCGCCCTGCCCCTGCTGATGGGGCTTGCGATCGTGCTGCCGATCCTCGGCCACGCGACCTGGCACCTCTACCGCAAGGTCGTTGTGTAGGCTGGGCAGCCTGCGCAACAGGCGGGAAAGCTCGACAGGCGATCGGGCTTTCCTGCGGAGGATCCCTCCCGGCGCCAAGTCACGCTTCACCTTCCCGAAAGCCGGCGAATGGAACGCCCGCCGCGGGACGCCGCGACGCGCCTTGTGGATGAACGCGCCATTGTCTTTGCCGCCGTCGCGGGCAAGGGTCGCCGCGACCAAGCCGGGCCGTGCCATCGACAGCGCGGCACCGGGAAAAGGGAGAGACATGTTCCAGTGGACGGTGAAGCAGCCGGCCGACGGTATCGTCGTCGCGCCGGACGAACGGCTGCCATGGCCGCAGACGGTGGTGCTCGGCATCCAGCATGTCGTCGCCATGTTCGGCGCGACCGTGCTCGGCCCGCTGCTGATGGGCTTCGATCCCAACGTCGCGATCCTGATGAGCGGCGTCGGCACGCTGGTCTTCTTCGTCGCCACGCGCGGCCGCGTGCCCTCCTATCTCGGCTCCTCCTTCGCCTTCATCTCGGTGGTGGTCGCCGCGACCGCCTATGCCGGCGGCGGTGCGGCCAACGCCAACATCCCGCTGGCGCTGGGCGGCATCGTGGCCTGCGGCGCGCTCTACGCGCTGATCGGACTGGTCGTCATGGCGACCGGCACCGGCTGGATCGAGCGCCTGATGCCTCCCGTGGTGACGGGCGCGGTGGTTGCCGTGATCGGCCTCAACCTCGCCGCCGTGCCGATCAAGAACATGGCGCCGACCTCGTTCGACGCCTGGGTGCAGGCCATCGCCTTCACCAGCATCGCGCTGGTGGCCGTGTTCGCGCGCGGCATGCTGCAGCGGCTCCTCGTCCTGGCCGGCCTCGCGCTCGCCACGGTGGCCTACATGGTCCTGACCAACGGGCTCGGCTGGGGCAAGCCGGTCAGCGGTGCGCTGCTGGAAGCCGCGCCGTGGTTCGGCATGCCGCGCTTCGAATTCCCCGTGTTCGAGCCGCACGCCATGCTGCTCATCGCGCCGGTCGCGCTGATCCTCGTCGCGGAGAATCTCGGCCACCTGCGCGCGGTGGGCGCCATGACCGGGCGCAGCATGGACGCCCATGTCGGCCGCGCCTTCCTCGGCGACGGCGTGGCCACCATGCTGTCCGGCGGCGTCGGCGGCACCGGCGTCACGACCTATGCCGAGAATATCGGCGTGATGGCCGCGACCCGCATCTATTCGACGGCGCTGTTCGTCGTGGCCGGCCTGTTTGCCATCCTGCTCGGTTTCTCGCCCAAGTTCGGCGCCCTGATCCACACCATCCCGCTGCCCGTCATGGGCGGCGTCAGCATCGTCGTGTTCGGCCTGATCGCCATCGCCGGCGCCAAGATCTGGGTCGACAACAGGGTCGATTTTTCGCAGCCGCGCAACCTGATGATCGCCGCCATCACCGTCGTCGTCGGCACCGGCGACTTCACGCTGAAGTTCGGCGACTTCGCGATGGGCGGCATCGGCACCGCGACCTTCGGCGCCATCCTGCTCAATGCCGTCCTGGGCGGCGGAAGACAAAAGTGAGACCGGGTTAGGCGATCATCTGCATGGGTGTCCCGGGGATGGTCGATCTCTGCGAGCGCGGCCTCTAAGCGGCGGCGCTCGGACTCCACTCGCCCATCTGAGGCGATAACCTCGCTGCCGCTCCTATGGCGCCCTTCAGGCGCGCCGCCACGCGATGCGCTGGGTGCGGCCGGTACCGGCCGCGAAATCGGGGCCGGAGAGCACGAGCCGGTCGCCGTCGAGGGCGATATGGCGGGTCGAACGCACGCCGACCAGCGCCGGATCCGTCGACAGTTCGATTGAATGATACACCGCGCCGTCCGCCACCTCGTAGCGCCCGGCATAGGCGAAGCAGGCCGATCCGTCGGCGCGCATGATGGTGGCGCTCACCTGGCCCTGCGGCGTGTAGAGGATGTAGCCGCGCGCGTCCGGGCCCATCGGATGCGCATCGGGCCGCCCGTCGTCGTGGATCAGCGACCAGCTTTCGAGTTGCCAGCCGCCGTGCAGCAACGACGCCCGAGCCGGGGCGCTCACTCGAACTCCACCAGTTCCGCGCCCTCTGGCACCTGCTCGCCGACCGCGTAGCGCACGCTCTTCACCGTCCCGTCGGCCGGCGCGGCCAGCGTATGCTCCATCTTCATCGCCTCCAGGACCAGCAGCGGCTGGCCCCTGCTCACGGCGTCGCCCGCCTTGACCTTGAGGTCGATGATCTTGCCCGGCAGCGGCGCCTTCACCGCGCCCTCGCCCGCCGCGCTCGTCTCGTAGGAGGTGACGTCGAGCGGATCGACGAGGCGCAGGCGCCGCATCGGACCGTCGCCGAACAGCACGTAGTCGGTGCCGCCGTCGGCCATGCGGCGCGCCACGACGCGGGCCGTGTAGCTGTCGCTGCCCAGCACGATCGAGAGCCGACCGTCCTCCAGCCGGCGGCCCCGCGCCTCCTGCGCGCCGCCCGGCAGGTCGAGCGTCAGGCCGCCGTCGCGCCGCCGCCGCGCGATCACCGCGACCTCGCGCTCGCCGTCGGACCAGCGCACCTCGTCATGGCCTTCGTCGAGCAGGCGGAAGCCGTTCTGCATGCCCCATGGCGACCACGGATCGCCGTCGGGCTGCTTCGTCTCCTGCCATTCGGCGAGCCGCGCCAGCGTCGCGGTCGCGAAGGCACGGTCGCCCGCGGGCTCCGCTTTGGCGAACAGGCTGGCGCGGTGGCGCTCGATGAAGCCCGTATCGACCTCGCCGCCCACGAAAGCCGGATGCGCACAAAGCGCCTGCAGCAGCGCGGCGTTGGTGGTGACGCCGACCACCTCCGTCGATGCCATCAGCGCGGCCATGCGGCGCAGCGCGGAGGCCCGGTCGCGGTCGTGCACGATCACCTTGGCGATCATCGGGTCGTAGAACGGCGTCACCGTGTCGCCCTGGCGCACGCCGGTATCGACGCGCACGTGCGGCCCCTCCTCCGGCAGCCGCAGATGGATCAGCGTGCCGGTCGAGGGCAGGAAATTGCGTGCCGGATCCTCGGCATAGAGGCGCACCTCGACCGCATGTCCGTCGATGCGCAGCTCGTCCTGGGTGAGCGGCAGGCGCCCGCCCGCGGCCACCACGAGCTGCCATTCGACGAGGTCCTGCCCGGTGATCATCTCCGTCACCGGATGCTCGACCTGCAGGCGCGTGTTCATCTCCATGAAGAAGAACGTGCCGTCCTGATCGGCGATGAACTCGACCGTGCCCGCACCCTGGTAGCCGATGGCCCGCGCCGCCGCGACGGCGGCCTCGCCCATTTCGGTACGGCGGGACGGCTCCATGCCCGGAGCCGGCGCCTCCTCGATCACCTTCTGGTGGCGGCGCTGGACCGAGCAGTCGCGCTCGAACAGCGACAGGCAGTTGCCGTGGCCGTCGGCGAAGACCTGGATCTCGATGTGGCGCGGCCGGCCGAGATATCTCTCGACCAGCACATGATCGTCGGCGAAGGCGGCCTTGGCCTCGCGCTTGGCGCCGGCCAGCGCATCGGCGAATTTCTCCGCACTCTCCACCACGCGCATGCCCTTGCCGCCGCCGCCGGCCGACGCCTTGATCAGCACCGGGAAGCCGATGCGCGCGGCCTCCGCCGCCAGCAGTTCCGGCGACTGGTCGTCGCCGTGATAGCCGGGCACCAGCGGCACGCCGGCTTTCTCCATGATCTTCTTGGCCTCGGACTTCGAGCCCATGGCGCGGATCGCGGCGGGCGGCGGACCGATGAAGACGATGCCGGCGGCCGCGCAGGCCTCGGCGAAGCCGGCATTCTCGGACAGGAAGCCGTAGCCCGGGTGGATCGCCTGCGCGCCGGTGCGCCGGGCCGCCTCGACGATGCGGTCGGCCACGAGATAGCTCTCGCGCGCCGCCGACGGACCGATATGCACCGCCTCGTCGGCCATCGCGACGTGGCGCGCATTGCGGTCGGCGTCGGAATAGACAGCGACCGTCTTGATGCCGAGTCGCCGCGCCGTCTTGATGACCCGGCACGCGATCTCGCCGCGATTGGCGATCAGGATCTTGGTGAACATCGATCAATCCTTGCTGGCGCCGGAGCGGACAAACGGACCGGAGGGGCGGCTCACGGCGCCCACCGCGGCTTGCGCTTCTGCAGGAAGGCGTTCATGCCCTCGATCGCGTCTTCGGTCGTGCATTGGACGGCGACATTCTCGCCGATCAGGGCGGAGGCGCTGGCATCGTGCGGCATGGCGTCGATCTGGGTGACGAGCTTCTTCACCAGCGTCTGCACCGACGGCGCCCCGCGCTTCAGCTCGTCCGCCAGGGCGGCCACCGTGGCGTCGAGCGCGTCCGGCTCGACCACCTGGTCGACGAGGCCGATGCGCAGCGCCGTCGCCGCATCGAAGATGCCGCCATGCATCAGAAGCTGGCGCGCCATGCGCGGCCCCACCGCCTGGATTAGCACCGGGATCGCGATGCCGGCCAGCAGGCCGTTGCGCGCCGAGGTGAGGCCGAAGCGGGCGCCCGTCGAGGCGATGGCGAAGTCGCAGGCCAGCATGACGCCCACGCCGCCGCCCACCGCCGCGCCATGCACGCGCGCGATCGAGGGTTTGGGGAAATCGTAGATCGCCTGGACCGCCTCCATCATGGCGTCGGCGCCGACCTTGCGCGTGATCGCGTCGAGGCCGGGCCAGGTCAGGACCCAGTTGAAGTCGCCGCCGGCCGAGAAGGCCGGGCCCTCGCCCGCCACCACGAGAAGCCGGACGGTCTCGTCCTCGCCCAGCGCCTGCACCGTGTCGATGATGAGGCGCGCGGTGTCGCCGTCGAACGAGTTCATGGCCGACGGCCGGTTCAGCGTCAGCGTGGCCACGCCCGCCTCGATGCGCGTCAGGATCGTGGGCGGGGCATCGGTCGGGTCGTCGGTCGGGGCGGCCTGGTCGGGCATGGCGCCTTTTTTCTGCTCGGTCATGTCGGCATCACATCCGGAAGACGCCGAACCTGGTCGGCCCGATCGGCTGGTTCATCGCGGCGGAGAGGCCGAGCGCCAGCGCCATGCGCGTGTCGGCGGGATCGAGGATGCCGTCGTCCCACAGCCGCGCGGTGGCGTAGTACGGATGGCCCTCGCGCTCGTAGGCCTCGCGGATCGGCCGCTTGAAGGCCTCCTCCTCGTCCTTCGGCCAGGCGCCGCCCTTGGCCTCGATATTGTCGCGGCGCACCGTGGCCAGCACGCTGGCGGCCTGCTCGCCGCCCATCACCGAGATGCGCGAGGTCGGCCACATCCACAGGAAGCGCGGGCTGTAGGCGCGGCCGCACATGCCGTAATTGCCGGCGCCGTAGCTGCCGCCGACGATCACGGTGAATTTCGGCACGTTCACCGTCGACACCGCCGTGACCATCTTGGCGCCGTCGCGCGCGATGCCGCCCGCCTCATACTTGCGGCCGACCATGAAGCCCGTGATGTTCTGCAGGAACAGCAGCGGGATGCCGCGCTGGCCGCACAGTTCGATGAAGTGCGCGGCCTTCAGCGCCGATTCGTTGAACAGGATGCCGTTGTTGGCGACGATGCCCACCGGATAGCCCCAGATTCGGGCGAAGCCGGTGACGATGGTCGTGCCGTAGAGGTGCTTGAACTCGTCGAGCTCGCTGCCGTCGACCAGGCGGGCGATGACCTCGCGCATGTCGAAGGGCGTGCGCGTGTCGGCCGGCACCACGCCATACAGTTCCTCCGCCGCATAGAGCGGGTCGCGCGGCGGCAGCAGCGAGACCGACGGCTGCTTCTTCCAGTTGAGGTTGGCCACGATGCGGCGCGCCAGCCCGAGCGCGTGGCTGTCGTTCTGCGCGTAATGGTCGGCCACGCCCGAGGTGCGGGCATGGACGTCGGCGCCGCCCAGATCCTCGGCGCTCACCACCTCGCCGATCGCCGCCTTCACCAGCGGCGGTCCGGCGAGGAAGATCGTGCCCTGCTTGCGCACGATGATCGTCTCGTCGCTCATCGCCGGCACGTAGGCGCCGCCCGCGGTGCAGGAGCCCATCACGACGGCGATCTGCGGGATGCCCTGCGCCGACATGTTGGCCTGGTTGTAGAAGATGCGCCCGAAATGGGTCTTGTCCGGGAAGACCTCGGGCCATTGCGGCAGGTTGGCGCCGCCGGAATCGACAAGGTAGATGCAGGGCAGACGGTTCTCCATCGCCACTTCCTGGGCGCGGAGATGCTTCTTCACCGTCATCGGATAATAGGTGCCGCCCTTCACCGTGGCGTCGTTGCAGACGACCACGCACTCGACGCCGCTCACCCGGCCGATGCCGGTGATGACGCCCGAGCCCGGCGCCTCGTTGTCGTACATGTCCATCGCCGCGAGCGGCGACAGTTCGAGGAAGGGCGAGCCGGGATCGAGCAGCGCCCGCACCCGTTCGCGCGGCAGCAGCTTGCCGCGCGCAAGGTGGCGCTTGCGGCTCTCCTCGCCGCCGCCCAGCCGCACCGTGTCGGTGCGGCGGCGCAAATCGTCGAGCTGGGTGCGCATCGCCTCGACGTTGCGCTTGAAGGCGTCGGACCGCGTGTCGATCTGGGAGGAAAGGACAGTCATGCGCGGGCAAAACTGCCCGCCCGGACCGCCCCGCGCAAGCGAACGGTGCCGCCATACGGGCCGCCCCGGCAGGCGCCCGGCGGCCGGCCCCACGAAGTCTCCGGGCCGCGTCGGGTCAGGCGTTCGTCAGGGAGCGTCGTGCGGCAGGCGCGACATCGCCCGCCAACGCGCGGTCTGCGCCAGGAAGGCACGCTGGTTCTCCAGCGCGGCGGCGAAGTCGGGATCGCGCTCCGACTGCTCCTTCAGCACAAGGTCGGTGTTCCGGCGGAAGGCCGCCATCACCGCGGGCGACCATTCGCGGATCGAGACGCCGGACTCCTTGAGCTTCTCCAGCGCCTGACCCTGCACGCTCGGCGAGCGTCCCAGCATCCAGGCGATGTTGGCGCGGCAGGCCGTCTCGATCTGGGCGCGGGCGGTCGGCGACAGCGCCTCCCACTTGTCCTTGCGCATCAGGAAATCGAGCACCGCCGAGGGCTGCTGCCAGCCCGGCAGGTAATAGGGCAGGCCGAGCTTGTCGAAGCCGAGCGCCGCATCCATGGCCGGCGTCGACATCTCGCCGCCGTCGAGGTTGCCCTGCTGGAGCTTGTAGAAGAACTCGCCCGGCGCGAGCGGCACCGGGACGGCGCCCATGCGGGCCACGACCTCGGCGGCGAGGCGGCCGAAACGCAGGCGCTGGCCCTTGAAGTCGGCGACGGTGTTGAAGTCGCCGCGGAACCAGCCGCCGCCCTTGGGCCCCTGGATGCCGCAGGGAATGCCGACGACGCCCAGCTTGGCATAGGCCTCGCGATGGATGCGGGCGCCGTCGCCCTCCAGCATCCACGAAGTCATCTCGGAGGGCCCCGGCCCGAACGGCACGGTCGCGAACACATTGAAGACCGGCGCCTTGGCGGCAGAATAGCCCGACCAGGTGAAGGCCGCCTCGAGGTCGCCATCGATGATGGCGTCGAGCATGTCGGCGGTGGGCACGACGCGGCTCGGCTCGAGGATCTTGATGTGCACCGCGCCGTCGGTCGTCTGCTTGACGGTGCGGGTGAAGACGCGGACGCCCTCGCCCGATCCCGGGAGGGCTGGGTTGAAGGCGGTCTGCATCTTGATGATCTTTACGCCCGGCGCGGTCTTGCCCTTCTCCAGGGGCTTTTCCGCCACCTTGTCCTGGGCCACGGCAAAGCCGGCCGCCGGCACCAGGGCCGCAGCCAGCAACAGGCATTTCAAGAACTTACGGCGCACGAACCCCATCCGCGCCCGACTCCCCCAAGCTCCCCGACGGATCGCTTCCACGATCTCGTTCACACCGGCTGATAATTGCATGGGCCGGGAGCAGGGACAAGGGCGAGGCAGGCTCCTACAAGGCAGCCAGACCGCGGCCGATCAGGATGCGCTGCACGTCGCTCGTTCCCTCGTAGATCTGGCACACGCGGACGTCGCGCCAGATCTTCTCGACGGGATAGTCCGCAACGTAGCCATAGCCGCCGTGGATCTGGATGGCGGCCGAGCACACTTCTTCGGCCATCTCCGAGGCATATAGCTTGGCCATTGCGGCTTCGGTGAGGCATGGCCGGCCGGCGTCGCGCAGCGAGGCGGCATGCAGCACCATCTGGCGCGCCACCGCGACCTTGGTCGCCATGTCGGCAAGACGGAACTGCACCGCCTGGTGGTTGACGATGGCGGTGCCGAACGCGACGCGCTCGCCGGCATAGGCGCGCGCCGCCTCGAAAGCCGCCCGCGCCATGCCGACGGCCTGCGCGGCAATGCCGATGCGGCCGGCCTCGAGGTTGGCCAGCGCGATGCGGTAGCCGTTGCCCTCCTCGCCCAGCATCGCGTCGGGGCCGACGGTGCAACCTTCGAAAGCGATCTGGCAGGTGTCCGAGGATTTCTGCCCGAGCTTCTTCTCGACCGACGCCACGCGGTAGCCGGGCGTGGCGGTGGGCACGATGAAGCAGGAGATGCCGCGCTTGGGCTGGGCGGGATCGGTGACGGCGAAGACCAGCGCCACGTCGGCCGAGCGGCCCGAGGTGATGAACTGCTTCACCCCGTCGAGCACCCAGCCATCGCCGCGCCGCACCGCGCGCGTGCGTAGCGCCGAGGCGTCGGAGCCGGCCTGCGGCTCGGTCAGGCAGAAGGCGCCCAGCATCTCGCCAGCGGCCAGCGGCTTCAGCCATTTCTCCTTCTGCGCGTCGCTGCCATAGGCAAGCAGCGCGGCGCAGTCCGGCGAGTTGTTGACGCTCATCACCGTCGAGAGGCCGCCATCGGCGGCGGCGATCTCCTCCAGCGCCAGCACGTAGGACACCATGTCGGCGCCCGCCCCGCCCCATTGCTCCGGCACGGTCATGCCCATGAAGCCGAGCCGGCCCATCTCGCGCAACAGCTCGCGCGGAATGGCGCCCGCCTCTTCCCAGGCGCGGGCGTGCGGCGCCACCTTCTCCTGCGCGAAGGCGCGGGCGGTGTCGCGGATCAGCGTCTGCTCTTCGCTCAGGATCATCGTCGGAACCCTTCGGATGCGTCCGGCCGCTCGCGCCCTTCGCCGTTGCCGGCGCCAGCGCGGCCTACCAGGGGATCTCGCTGCCGTCGTAGTTGAGGAAGCGGCCGTTGTCGCACGGCTTGAGCCCGTCGATCACCTTCACCATCGACGGCACGCTCTGGTCGATGGTGAGCGTGGCCTGCGCGCCGCCCATGTCGGTCTGGACCCAGCCGGGGTGCAGCACGACGCAGATCAGCCCCTTGGACGCCGTGTCCTTCGACAGGCTCTTCCATTCCATGTTGAGCGCGGCCTTGCTGGCTCGGTAGGCATAGCGCGCGCCGTCGTTGTGCGTGATCGAGCCCAGCCGGCTCGACACGGCGACCAGCTTGCGGTCCTTCGAGCGCGCGACATGGTCGACGAAGGCCTGCGCCATCATGAGCGGCGCCAGCGCGTTCACCTCGAACGTCTCGCGCCACGTCTTCGGGTCGATGCTGCCGAGGTCGGCGGCCTCGCGGCCGGCCACGCCGGCGTTGCAGACCAGCACGTCGATCGCCTCGCCCTGCAGCTTGGCCGCCAGCGCCTTCACGGAGTCGTAGTCGGTCACTTCCAGCCGGTGGGCGTGGATGTCGCCCTTCACGCCCTGCAGCGCCTCGGGCTTGCGGGCGCAGGCATGCACCTTCCACCCCTTGGCGGCATATTGCTTCGCGAAGTCGAGGCCGAGGCCGCGCGCGGCACCGGTGACGAGGACTGTACCCATGCTCTTCTCCCTGCTTGCCGCGCACCGCCCAGGCGGCGGTCAGCGGCGGGTCGACATCAGCCGCGCGCGCTGGCGCTGCCAGTCGCGGTCCTTGATCGACTGGCGCTTGTCGTGTGCCTGCTTGCCGGTGACCAGGGCGATCTCGATCTTCGCCCGGCCGCGCGGGTTGAAATAGACCTGCAGCGGCACGACGGTACGGCCCTCGCGCTGGATGGCGCCGATCAGCTTGTTGATCTGCTTGCGGTGGAGCAGCAGCTTCCGCGGCCGGCGCGGCTCGTGGTTGAAGCGGTTGCCCGAGGCATAGACGGGGATGTTGGCGTTGACGAGCCACGCCTCGCCGCCTTCTTCCGTCACGTAGGATTCGGCGATGGTGCTGCGGCCGCCGCGCAGCGACTTCACCTCGGTGCCGGTCAGGGCAAGACCGGCCTCGAAGGTCTCCTCGATGAAGTAATTGTGCCGCGCCTTGCGGTTCTGGGCCACAACGGTGCGGTCCAGTTCCGGTTTCTTGGCCACGGGACGCTCTCTCTGGGGTGTCTTCTACGACACGTATATGTGGGACGGCGGGGCTAGTTCACCAGCCCCGCATGCATCATGGCCTCGCGGACGGCCTTCCTGCTGCTTTCCGCGATCGGCACCATCGGCAGGCGCATCTCGGCGCTGCACTGGCCGATCAGCTCGGCGGCGTACTTCACCGGGCCGGGGCTGGTCTCGCAGAACATCGCCTTGTGCAGCGGCATCAGCCGGTCCTGCAGCTCGAACACCTTGTCGAGATCGCGCTTCTTCCAGGCATCGTGCATGTCGCCGCAGAGGCGCGGCGCGATGTTGGCCGTCACCGAGATGCAGCCGTCGCCGCCCTGCGCCAGGAACCCGACCGCGCTCGCATCCTCGCCCGAGAGCTGGACGAAGCCCTTCCTCGCCTTGAGCTTGGTCAGGGTCGGGCGGGCCATGTCGTAGCTGGCGTCCTTGATGCCGACGATGTTCTTCACCTCGCTGAGGCGGATCACCGTCTCGACCTGCATGTCGCCGCCGGTGCGCGGCGGGACGTTGTAGAGCAGGATCGGGATGTCGACGGCCTCGGCCACCGCCTTGAAATGCTGGAACAGCCCTTCCTGGGTCGGCTTGTTGTAATAGGGCACGACCAGCATGGCGGCGTCGGCGCCGGCCTTCTTGGCATGCTGCGTGAGCTCGATCGCCTCGGCCGTCGAATTGGAGCCCGTTCCGGCGATCACCGGCACGCCCGTGCCGCGCGCGGCCGAGATGCAGATGTCGATGACGCGCTTGTGCTCTTCCATCGAGAGCGTGGGCGATTCGCCGGTCGTGCCGCACGGCACCAGCCCGTCGGTGCCCTCGGCGATCTGCCAGGCCACGAATTTCTCGAAGCCCTTCTCGTCGACCGCGCCGTTCTTGAACGGGGTGATGAGCGCAACGAGCGACCCGGTGAACATGGCTTCCTCCGAATTTCCTTCAAAGATTCAATCTAGGCTCCCAGCCCATGCCCCTGCAAGCAAAGCCGCCCGCGGGCGCTGAAGGCGCGTCTCGTCGCGAAACCCGCGGGAGCGTCGCCAACTTGCCATTGTGATGCCCCAGCGCCCTGCCTACGATTCGGGTCATAAAAGCCATGAAGAAACACAAGATCCCCCTCCTCCTGCTCGCCGCCGCGCTCGCGGCGCCCGCCGCCGCACAGCAGGGCGGCACGACAAATCTGCGCGGACAGGGCAGCGACCAGCCCGCCTCCGGTCCCGATACCGGCCTGCGCCGCGGCGGAACCGCCGCCCCGCAAGGCACGGGCGCAACGCCCCCCGCACCGCCGGCAGCGGCGCCCGTTCCGGCGGCCGATGCACGCGACCCGGGCCCCGCGGCCGGTGGACAGGTCTTCGTCGCGCCCCGGCCGCTGACGCCCGCCGAGTCGGCGGCGCTGGCGGCGGCCATCAAGGCGGTCGACGACGGCCGCTTCGGCGATGCGCGGCCCATGGTGGCCGGTTTCCGCAATCCGCTGCTCAGCCGCTATGTCGAATGGAGCGTGCTGCGCGCCGCCTCCAAGACCGACGCCGATTTCGCGTCGACCTGGCGTTTCCTCCGCGAGGCGCCCGACTGGCCCGAGCCGGAGGTGCTGCGCCGCCAGGCCGAGGACCGCATCGCCGCCGACACGCCGGCTGCGGATGTCGTCCGCTATTTCACCGCCTTCCCGCCGCTGACCAGCAGCGGCCACCTGCGCCGCCTCGACGCGGCCCAGGCCGCCGCGCCCGGCGACGTCGCGAAGTTCGCCCGCGACACCTGGCGGACGGCCACGATGCGCAACAGCGACGAGGAGGATTTCCTCAACCGCTACGGCCACCTGCTGACGCCGCAGGACCATGTGGCGCGGTTCGACCGCATCGTGCGCGAGGGCCGGCCGCAGGTCGCGCGCGAGTTGCTGCCCAAGCTGCCGCCCGACTACCAGCCGGTGGCGAGCGCCCGCCTGGCGATGGCGACGCGCGCCGCCGATGCGCCCGCCCTGCTGCGCGCCGTCCCGGCCGCAAAATTCGACGAGCCGGCGGTCAAGCTGGAGCGCGCCCGCTGGGCCCGGCGCAGCGGCAATCTCGACGAGGCCCGCAAGATCCTCTCGTCCGCTGCCACCGGCCAGGGCGATGCGTGGTGGAACGAGCGCAACCTGCTGGCGCGCGACCTGCTCGCCGCCAACAAGCCGGCCGACGCCTACGCCGCGGTGAAGGGCCACGGGCTCACGCGCGGCGTCGCTTTCGCCGAGGCCGAGTTCCTGGCCGGGTGGATCGCGCTGCGCCAGCTCAAGAAGCCGGCCGACGCGCAGAAACATTTCCTGGCCCTGCACGACGGCACGGCCACCGACATCTCCAAGTCGCGCGGCGCCTATTGGCTCGCCCGCGCGCACGAGGCCGCCGGCCGGACCAAGGAGGCCGCCGACTGGTATGCGCGCGCCGCCGGCTACGGCCAGACCTACTACGGCCAGCTTGCGGCGAAGAAGGCGCCCAACGCGACGGCGAAGCTGCCGGCCGATCCCGCCGCCTCGCCGGCCGAGCAGCAGGCGCTGGCCGGGCGCGAACTGGTCGCCATGGCGCGCTATCTCGGCCAGGCCGGCGAGCACGAGCGCGCGCGGCCCTTCCTGCTGCAGCTCGCGCGCCAGGTGACGGCGCCCGGCGAGACCGCGCTGCTGTCCCAGCTCGCGCTGGAGCTGCGCCGTCCGGATGTCGGCCTCACCGTCGCGCGGCGCGCGGCGATGAACGGAATCGTGCTGTTCGACGCCTCCTTCCCCGTCGTCGAACTCGGCGCCACCGGGTCGGTCGAGCGCGCGCTGGCGCTCGCGGTCACGCGACAGGAGAGTTCTTTCAATGCCGCCGCGGTCTCCTCTTCCGGCGCGCTCGGGATGATGCAGCTCCTGCCCGGCACGGCGCGCGACGTGGCCGGCCGGCTCAACGTGCCGTTCCTGCAGGAGAAGCTGACGCGCGATCCCGCCTACAACGTCCAGCTCGGCAGCCAGTATCTGGCCGAGATGCTGCAGCGCTTCGGCGGCTCCTACGAGATCTCGCTGGCCGCCTACAATGCCGGGCCGAACCGCGTGGCGCGCTGGCTGGAGACGATGGGCGATCCGCGTGCCGGCAAGATCGACATGGTCGACTGGATCGAGATGCTGCCGTTCAGCGAGACGCGCAACTACGTGCAGCGGATCATGGAAGGCGTCGCGGTCTATCGCGACCGGCTGAACGGCTCGTTCCGCACCGTGCCGCCGGCGCTCGGCCGCTCCTGAGCCGGGCGGCGCGCGACGGAGAAGGTCGCGCCCGCCACGCCTCCTGCGTAGAATGGACGGCATCGTGTCCCGCGTTCGCCGTCTTCCGCTCCTCGCCGCGCTCCTCGTGGGCGGCCTGCCCGTTCTCCTGCCGCACCCTGCGCCGGCGGTGACCTGGCCACCCGCAGTGCCGTCGTCGGCCAAGCCGGCGGAGCGCTGCCGCGAGCTGCTGGCCTATTTCGACTATTACGGCGCCCATCGCGGCGAGCATTCCGACGGAATGCGCAATCACACGCGCATCGCGGCCGAGATCGACTGTACCAGGGGCGACTATCTCGCCGGCATCGCGGCCATGGAGGCGTTGCTGAAGCGCAAGAAGTTCGACGTGCCGGCCTTCGTACCGCCGTTGCCCCCTGCGAATGCGCCTGCCCCGCCCCGCTGACGGAAGCCCGTCCAACCGGCCCTCCGCGTGGCGTTTTCGCGGCGGCCGCAACGGCATATCCCAGCCTGCGTTGCACCGGCTGCCGACCCAACGACGGAGAGACTGTCCGTGCGCCCCTTGCTGCTTGCCCTTGCGACCGCCCTGCCGATCTGGTCGAGCCCGGCCTTGGCCGACGCACCGGCGCCGCAGCTCGCGCTGGCCACGGATGCCCAGCTCGACGCCTATTGCGACAAGCTGGTCGATCATTACGACCGCTATGGTGCGGGCCGCAATCCGCACTCCGACGGCAAGCGCAACCACACGCGGATCGGCGCCGAGATCGACTGCGAGCGCGGCAACCATCGCGACGGCATCGCCGACATGGTCGAGCTGCTCCAGGACAAGAAGTTCCGCGTCCCCTCGCCCGATCCCACCTGACCGCCGCCTGCGGCGTAGGCAACAGAACCCTTTTCCTGGCGCCCGAACACCCTATCTATCCGGCAGGGCCGACGAGCAGCGACTAGCACGGCCCGCGGCGATGAAGAGCAAGGCGGGCCCTGCGCACGGCGCGCCGCCTGTGCGGTCGCCGTCCAGGAGGTTCGAGATATGTCCGACAAGCTCATCGTGGCCTGCCCGTCCTGCAACACGCTGAACCGCGCGCCGCGCGAGAAACTGGCCGCCGGCCCCGGCGGCAAATGCGGGAACTGCGGCGCGGCCCTGTTCGACGGTCATCCCGCCGCGCTCACCGAAGCGGGCTTCGAACCGCACGCGACCAAGAGCGACATCCCGCTGCTGGTGGATTTCTGGGCGCCGTGGTGCGGCCCCTGCCGCGCGATGGCGCCGCAATTCGAGAAGGCCGCCGGCCGGCTCGAACCGTCGGTGCGCTTCGCCAAGGTGAACACCGACGAGCAACAGGCGCTGGCCAGCCGCTTCGGCATCCGCGGCATCCCGACCATGATCCTGTTCCGCCACGGCCGCGAGGTCGCGCGCCAGTCGGGCGTCATGGATGCCGCCGCCCTCGAACGCTGGGTGGCGTCGAACCTCGCCGGCTGATCAGGCCGCCTCGGGCGGCGCGATGCGCGCCAGCACCCCGCCCGCCAGCGGGCCCTTCCCGACCGCTCCGATGGCCGCCTCGAGATGGTCGAGGGTGGAATAGCCGATCAGCATGGTCGAGACCGCCGGATGCGAGATCACGAATCGCTCGCCGAGTTCGGTGAGGCTCGCGGCGCCGGCCCGATCCAGCAGCGGCACGAGTTGCCGGGCCCGGGCGACGTCGTCGGCGAAGGTCGGCGCGGAGCCGATCGGCGGCACCTGCTGCATGGCGAGCGCGTGGCGCTCGGCGCTGCCCGTCAGGGCGCCGCCCGCGAGCGCACGGATCACGATGGTGCCCATGCCGGCCGCCTGCGCCCGCTCCAGCAGGCGGTCGTAGTCGAGGCCCGGCGTCCCGGCCGGCAGCGGCCCGCCGGCACTGGGATTCAGCGCATTGTAGACCACCTGCACCGTGTCGAAGAGCTTCGACTCGACCGCACGCCGCAGCGCCGCGGGCTCGCCGACGCCGCTGAACCCGATGAAGCGGATCTTGCCGGCCGATCGCAGCCGGTCCAGGGCCGGCACGACCTCGTTCAAGGCGATCTCGACGGCGAGGCGGTCGCCGGAATCCTGCGCCGCCAGCGGATTGTGGAGCTGGAACAGGTCGACATGGTCGCGGCCGAGCCGTGCAAGGCTTTCCTCCAGCGAACGGGCGACGAAGCCCGCCACATCGGCGCGGTGCTCGGCGGCGAGGCGGAACTTGGTACCGAGCACGATGTCGGCCTTGAGCGCCTTCAGCACGCGGCCGAGATTGCGTTCGGACTCGCCGTTGCCGTAGAGCGCGGCCGTGTCGAAGTAATTGACGCCCGCCTCGATGGCGCGCGCCACGGCGCGTTCCTGGTCCTTCCCGTCGCCTTTGGTGAAGAGCCCGCCGACCGCGCCTGCACCGTATCCCAGCACCGATACTTCGAGCCCCGTGCGTCCCAGGCGGCGCCGCTCCATCGCTTCCTCCCCAGATACTTTCCGTGATCCCGTGGCGCCTGGCCGATCCCGTTTGAACGGCGGCGGCGGACATGCCAGTTAGCCTACGGCCTTTCGCCGTCGGGGAGCAATCATGCCGGCCGCCCTGTCCGGGATCGAGATCTGTGTGTTCGATGCGTACGGCACCCTGTTCGATTTCAACGGGGCCGTGGCGCGTCACCGTTCGTCGATCGGGCCCGGCATCGACGGCCTGTCCGGGATGTGGCGGCAGAAGCAGATCGAGTACACGTGGCTGCGCAACTCGATGCAGGCCTACGCGAAGTTCTGGCAGGTCACGGGCGAGGCGCTCGACCATAGCCTCGCCGCCCACGGCATCGCCGACGCGGCGGTGCGCGAGCGGCTGATGGGCGCCTATCTCGCCCTGCCCGCCTTTCCCGAGGTCGCCGACACGCTGGCGGCGCTGCGCGGCGCGGGCATGCGGATGGCGATCCTGTCCAACGGCAATCCCGAGATGCTGGAGCCGATGGTGGCGGCCTCCGGCCTCGCCGGCCATTTCGAGATCCTGCTGAGCGTCGACGAGGCGCGCGTCTTCAAGCCCGACGCCCTGGCCTACGAGCTGGTCGGCAAGCGCTGCAACGTGCTGCCGCAGGATGTCTGCTTCCTGTCCTCCAACGGCTGGGATGCGCACGGTGCGTCGCATTTCGGCTTCCGTACCGTCTGGGTGAACCGTTCCGGCGCGCCCGACGACATCCTGCCGGGCAGGCTCGCGGCAGAAATCCGCGACCTCTCGGCGCTTCCTTCCCTGCTTGGTGTATCCGCATGAGCCCGCTTCCGACCTTCGCCGACGTCCAGGCCGCCGCACGGCGGCTCGATGGCATCACGATCCGCACGCCGTTGCTGGAGAACGAGCGCGTCAATGCGAGGCTTGGCGGACGCCTGCTCGTCAAGGCGGAGTGCCTGCAGCGCACCGGCTCGTTCAAGCTCCGCGGCGCCTACAATTTCCTCGCCGCCATGACGGCGGAGGATCGCGCGAAGGGCGTGGTCGGATGGTCCTCGGGCAACCACGCGCAGGGGCTTGCCGAGGCGGCGCGGCTCATGGGCGTGAAGGCCACCATCGTCATGCCGGCCGATGCTCCCGCGCTCAAGGTCGCCAACACGCGCGCGTCGGGCGCCGAGGTGATCCTGTACGACCGCGTGAAGGAAAGCCGCGAGGAGATCGGCGGCGAGATCGCGCGGCGTACCGGCGCCACCATCGTGCCGCCCTACGACCATCCGTGGATCCTGACCGGCCAGGGCACGGCGGGGCTGGAGATCGCCGAGCAGGCGCAGGAGCGCGGCATCGCGCTCGACGCCGTGGCCGCGCCCTGCTCCGGCGGCGGCCTCGCGACCGGCGTGGCGCTCGGCGTGCAGGGCCTGTCGCCGAAGACGGTGGCGCACGCCGCCGAACCGGCGGGGTTCGACGACCTCGCACGCTCGCTCGCCGCCGGCAAGAAGCAGAAGAACGAGAAGCTGTCTGGCTCGATCTGCGACGCGCTGCTGGCGCCGACGCCGGGCGACGTCACCTTCCCGCTGGCGCAGAAGGTGCTCGGGCCGGGGCTCGTCGTCACCGACGAGGAGGCGCTCGACGCGATGGAACTCGCCTTCCGCGAATTCAAGCTGGTGGTCGAGCCGGGCGGCGCCGTCGCACTGGCCGCCGCCCTCACCGGCCGGCTGCCGGTCAAGGGCCGCACCGTCGCGGTGGTCTGTTCGGGCGGCAACGTCGACCACGCCACCTTCGAGCGCGCGCTGCGTCGCGCCCAGGCGGCGCCCGCCGCATGATCTCGGGCGGCCGCGCCCGGCGCGAGTGGCGCATCTTCCTGGGGCTCAGCGTCGGAAGCGCCGTCATCAGCGCCTATTTCGGCTACTCGGTCGGCGATTCGACGCTGCGGTCGGCGCTGACCGGCATCCTGACATCGATGCTGATCTCCTCGCCGATCATCCTGTTCGAGCTGAAGGGACACCGGATGGGCGTGGTGCGCCGGATGCGCCGCCTGCCGCTCGTCTGGCTCTTCGCCTGCCGCGTCGCCTTCTATGTCGCCGTCATCGTGGCGGGGCTCGTGCTTTCCCGCGTGCTGTTCGGCACGCAACCCTTCGAATTCGACCACACGTTCCGCGACTCCGTCGTCTTCTCCGTCGCCATGGCCGTGCTGGTGAACCTCGCCTTCGAGATCGGCGGGCTGCTCGGTTTCGGCACCATGCTGAAGCTGCTGACCGGACGCTACGTGCGGCCGCGCATCGAGCCGCGCGTGTTCCTCCTGATCGACATGACGAACTCGACCGGCATCGCCGAGAAGCTGGGGGCGGTCCGCTTCCACGAGTTGCTCAACGCGTTCTTCCGCGACGTCGCCGACGCCGCCCTGGAGTGCGGTGCGGAGATCCACAAATACGTGGGCGACGAGGCGATCCTCACCTGGCCCGCCGGCGGGCCGGTCGCCGAGGGCGACTGCCTGGCCTGTCCCTTCGTGACGCGCGACATGGTCGAGGCCCATGCCGACTCCTACCGCCACCGCTTCGGCGTGGTGCCCGGATTCCGCGCGGCGCTGCATTGCGGCGAGATCGTCGCCGGCGAAATCGGCGACGTGCGGCGCGAGATCGCCTATGTCGGCGACACGCTCAACGTGGCGGCGCGCCTGCTCGATGCCGCCAAGACGTCCGGCCACGCCGTCCTGGTCTCGAACGCGCTGCTCGACCAGGCGAAGCTGCCGGCGGGACTCGCGGCCGAGCGGCTGCCCGATCTGTCGGTGCGCGGCCGCGTCGCGACGCTCGGCATCTCGGCGCTGCGCCGCGCCTGACGCGCCGCTTTATTGCGCGTCGGCGAGGATGAGGTCGGCCGCCTTCTCGCCGATCATCATGCAGGCGGCGGCGGCATTACCCGACACCAGCGTCGGCATGATCGAGGCATCGGCGATGCGAAGGCCCGCGATGCCGTGGACCCGGAGTTGCGGATCGACGACGGCCATGTCGTCCCGCCCCATGCGGCAGGTGCCGGCGGGATTGTAACCCGACTGGCCCTCGCGGCGGGCATACTCGACGAAATCGTCGTCGCTCCAGAACTCCACGCCCGGCGCCAGTTCCTCGGTGATGATGCGGCCCAGCGCCGAGGTCCGCGCCAGAAGGCGGACGAACTTGATCGCCACCGTGCAGGCGCGCCGGTCCTCCTCCGCGGTCAAGTAGTTGCCGCGGACGGAAGGCAGGGCGGCCGCATCGGGCGAGCCGATCCGCACATGGCCGCGGCTTTCCAGCCGCAGCAGATTGGCGAAGATCGAGAAGCCCGAGAAATCGTCCGGCCGCTTGTCGAGCCGGTCGGCCGACCACGGGCAGAAATAGAGCTGCGTGTCGGCATCCTCGGAGGTGCCGCGCAGGCGCACGAACGCCCCCGTGAAGGCCGGCGAGGCAGTCAGCGGGCCGGTCTTCAGCGCCATGTATTCCAGCACCGCGCTGATCCGCCGGTGCAGGAAATTGAGGTCGTCGTTCACCGACAGGCGCCACCAGGTGCGATAGGCCGACCGGAGCGTCCAGTGATCCTGCAGGTTCTCGCCGACGCCGGACAGTTCGTGCAGCACCGGGACGCCCGCCGCCTGGAGGACGGGGGCAGGACCGATGCCGGAAAGCTGCAGCAGGCGTGGCGAGCCGATCGCGCCAGCGCAGAGGATGACGTCGCGCCGGGCCCGAACGGTGTGCCTTGTCTGGCCGCGGCGCCACGCCACGCCGGTGGCGCGCCCCTCCTCGACCAGCACCTTCTCGACCAGCGCGTTCGTCTCGACCCGGCAGTTCGAGCGGCGCCGCGCCCCGCGCAGGTAGGCGGTGGCGGTGGACACCCGGCGGCCGCCCGAGACGGTGCCGTGGTAGTAGCCGGCGCCGTCCTGGTGGTAGCCGTTGAAATCGTTGGTCAGCGGGACGCCGACCTCGGCGCAGGCGGCCAGGAACGATTCGCCCAGTTCGTTGCGGTATTCGCCCTGGCTGAGCGCCACGGGCCCGCTGTCGCCTTGCAGGCCGGCTGCATGCCCGGCGCAGCGTTCGAGCCTTTTGAAATACGGCAGGCAATCGTCGAACGACCAGCCTTCGTTGCCCATGCGGCGCCAGGAATCGAAATCCGAGGGCTGTCCTCGGACATAGACCATCCCGTTGATCGACGTCCCGCCGCCCAGGACCTTGCCCGTGGGCAGGCCGACGCGACGGCCGTTCAGGCCCGGCTCAGGCTCCGTCGAATGCTGCCAGGTGACCGCCGGGTCGAACGGGGTCCTGGAGAAGCCGAAGGGAACGGAGAGCCAGCGGCTCGAATCCTCGGCGCCCGCCTCCAGGCAAATAACGCTGTAGCGACCGCCTGCCGTGAGGCGATCGACGATGGGACCGCCCGAGGCTCCGGCCCCGACGACGACAAAATCAAACTCATCCATTCCTAGGGCTTGCTAGGCGACTTCACGCGCGCGAGCAAGCTGCCAAGGATGCCCTTGGGGAGAAATATGATGAACAGGACGAGCAGGACGCCATAGACCAGATTGTCCCAGCCGACCGCCTTGGTGCCGAAGCCGATGCGCAGCCCCTCGGCCATCAGGATGGTCATGACCGCCCCGACCGTGGGTCCCAGGGCGACATAGACGCCCCCGACCACCGCGGCGAACACCATCTGCAGGGAAACTGCGATGCCGCTCACCGTATCGGGGGAAATGAACATCTGGTACTGGCAGTAGATCGCCCCGGCCAGGGCCGTCATGGTGGCGCTCAGCACGGTGATCTTGAGCTTCTCGGCCGTGACGTTGACCCCGGCCGCGGCGGCGGCGTCCTCGTCCTCCGAGATCGCCTCGAGGGCGTAACGGGTCATCGAGCGGTCGATCCAGCGCCAGGCCAGAAGGCCGCCCGCCCACACCGCCAGCGCGATCAGGTACCAGGTCGTCTTGTCGGTGAACTGGAGCGCCAGCACATGGCTGCCCTTGGCGGCATCGGGCGTGTAGCCGAGCGAGCCGCCGGTATATTCGCGGGTCGCCGTGATGACCTGCAGCACGATGCCCGACAGCGCCAGCGTGACCAGCGCGAAATAGTGGCCGGTGATCCTGAAGCGGAAGCACGGATAGGCGACGATCACGGCGAGCGCGCCGGCGCACAGCATCGCCACCGGGATGCCGATCCAGGGCGTCACGCCGAGATGGTTCCACATCAGCGCCGTCACGTAGGCGCCGATCCCCATGAAGCCGCCATGGCCGAGCGACACCAGCCCAAACCGGCCCATCATCGACCACGAGGTGTAGGCGAAGGACCAGATCAGGATCAGCACCAGGATGTGCAGGTGGTAGGAGCTGCGGATGACGAAGGGCACCGCGATCAGCACCGCGGCCGCGACAGCCCAGAAGAGGAGTTGCCGGTTGCTCACGAGCGCCTCGCCAGCAGCCCGTTCGGCCGCACGAACATCATGACGATGAAGAAGGCGAAGGCGAGCACGTAGCCCCATTCGAGGTCGGAGAAGAGCGAGCCCAGCGTGATGATCTCGGCGAACACAAAGGCGGCCACGAAGCCGCCGACGAAATTGCCCAGCCCACCCAGCACGCAGATCAGGAAGGTGATCGGGCCGAACGACAGGCCAACGAAGGGATGCACGTCGTACTGCAGCACCAGCAGGCAGGCGGAGAGGCCCGCGAGCGCGCCGCCCAGCGCCGAGGTGACGAGGTAGATCTTCTTCGCATCCACCCCCATCAGCGACATGATCTGGCGGTCCTGGGCGATGGCCCGGATCGCCGTGCCCATGTAGGTGCGCGTCATGAAGAGATAGACCGCCACCATGCCGACCAGCGCCGCGCCGAAGGCGAGCAGCCGCGTGTAGCTGAAATGCATCTCGCCCAGCGCCAGCACCGGGAGCCTGATGCCAAGATTGCGGAAGTCGATGCCGAAGGCGACGGTGGCGAAGCTCTGCAGGAAGAAGAGCACGCCGCCGGTGGCGAGGAGCTGGTTGATCGGCGGCGCCGAGAGCAGCGGCTCGATCACCAGGAAATGCAGCGCCAGCCCGAGGAAGGCGACCATCGCGATGGCGATCGGCGCCGCCACCCAGTAGGGCAGGCCGTACACGCTCACCAGATAGTACATGCCGTACATGCCGATCATGATCAGCTCGGCGTAGCAGATCCACGTCACGTCGATGACGCCGAAGATCAGGTTGAGGCCGAGCGCCAGCAGGGCCAGCACGCCGCCCAGCAGGATGCCGTTGATCAGGGCCTCGAGCAGGTAGATGTCGAATATTTCCATCGTCTGCCTTTCCAGTATCCGCCGTCAGCGCGCGGCGCGGCGGGGGATGGAGGGAACCGTCAGCTCGCGACGCGCACGGGAGCGCGCCGCACAGGCGGGGATCGATGCCTCAGACACCGAGATAGGCCTGCTTGATGGTGTCGTCGTTCAGCATCTGCTCCGACGTGCCGGAGGCGCGGATCGAGCCGGCCTCGAGCAGGTAGGCGCGGTCGACGACGCGCAGCACCTGCTGCACGTTCTGCTCGACGATCAGCACCGTGAGACCGCCCGAGCGGATGCGCTTCACCAGCTCGAACACCTGCTGGACCACGACCGGCGCGAGGCCGGCCGACGGCTCGTCGAGCAGCAGCAGCTTGGGGTCGCTCATCAGCGCGCGGCCGATGGCGCACATCTGCTGCTCGCCGCCCGACATCGTGCCGGCGAGCTGGTTGCGCCGCTCCTTCATGCGCGGGAACAGGTCGAACACGAAGGCCAGCCGCTCGGCATACTTGGCGCGCGCCTCGGGGATGAAGGCGCCCATCCGCAGATTGTCCTCGACGGTGAGGCGCGGGAACAGGCGGCGGTTCTCCGGCACGTGGGCGATGCCGAGATTGATGATCCGGTGCGGCGCTGTGCGCAGCACGTCGGTCCCTTCCATCGCGATGGTGCCGCGCATCGGCCGGATCAGGCCCGAGATGACGCGCATCAGCGTCGTCTTGCCTGCGCCGTTGGGCCCGATCACGCCCACCGCCTCGCCGGCCCTGACGTCGAGGTCGACGCCGAACAGGGCCTGGAACGTGCCGTAGCCAGCATCAACCGATCGAAGCTCGAGCATCAGCGGCGCGCCTCGGCCGCTGCGGCCGCCGCCGCCTGGGTCATGTCCGCGTCGGTGCCGAGATAGACCTCGACGACCCTGGGATCGCCCGCCACGGCAGAGGGCAGGCCCTCGGCGATCTTCTCGCCATGGTCCAGCACCATCACGCGATCGACCACGCGCATCAGCACCCCCATGATGTGTTCGACCCAGATGATGGTGATGCCGAGCTCGTTGCGGATCTTGAGCAGCATCTCGGCCGCCTGGTCCATCTCGGACTCGTCGAGCCCGCCCAGGCTCTCGTCGGCCAGCAGCAGCTTCGGCTCGGTCGCCAATGCCTTGGCCAGTTCGAGCTTCTTGAGCCCGGCGGCGCCCAGCCCGTCGACCAAAGCGGCGCGGTCGGTCGGCAGGCCGACCGTCGCGAGCGCGCGCTCGGCGGATTCGGCGGCCTTGGCGCGGCTATGGCCGTTCTGGCCGTAATAGCCCGCCAGCGCCACGTTCTCGAAGATCGAGAGGCGCCGGAAGGGCCGCGGGATCTGGAAGGTCCGTCCCACCCCGCGGTTGATGATGCGGTGGGGCGGAAGCCCCGCCACCTCCTCGCCCGCGAAGCGGATCGAGCCCGCGCTCGGGGGGAACGTCCCCGAGAGCATGTTGAAGATCGTGCTCTTGCCCGACCCGTTCGGGCCGATCAGGCCGAGGATCTCGCCCTGGCCGACCTCGAACGACACGTTATTGACGGCGGTGAAGCCGCCGAAACGCTTGACCAAACCCTCGACGACCAGCACGGCCCGCCCTCCGGTTTCGCGGTTGCGGCCTACTGGTTGCTGAAGCCCGAGCCCTTCGGGATCGGCAGCACCGGCTCGCGCTGCTGCTGGCTCTTCGGCCACACGACATAGGATTTGTCGTCGACATACTGGATGATGACCGGGAACGACCGCTCGTTCTGGCCGGCGATGGGCGAGCCCTCGCCCGCGAATTTCACGCCGAAGCCCAGCATCGTGCCGCCCTCGGCGAGATCGACCTCGAGGGCCGCCTTGCGCAGCGCGTCGGAACTGATCCCGCCGCTCTTGATCGCGCGCGGCAGGACTTCGGTGAAGAACACGTAGGTGTTCGACGCGGCGATGCCGACATGGGCGGACCGGATGGCGACGCCCGGACGGATCTTGTCGAACTCCTCGCCGACCATCTTGATGACCGGCGGCAGCTTGGGATCGAGCCCGTCCTGCTTGGCCAGCCAGATCGAGATCGGGTCGATGTTGAAGACGTAGTTGACGTCGTTCCCCATGCCCTCCTTCAGCTTCTCGTACACGCCGTAGCCCGCGCCATGGCCGACCAGCGCGCCGAACTTCAGCCCCTGCTCGCGCGCCTGGCGGGCGAACAGCGTGATGTCGGGGTTGTAGCCGGTGTGGAAGATCACGTCGGGCCGCGCGCGCTTCAGCTTCGTCACCAGCGCGGAAAGGTCGGGCGCCGTCGCGGCATAGCCTTCCTTCAGCACGACGTTGAAGCCGGCCTTCTTCGATCCGGCCTCGTTGCCCTTCGACACGTCGACGCCGTAGGACCCGTCCTCGTGGATGATCGCCACGCGCAGATCCTTCGGCTCCTTGCCGAACTTGGCCTTGGCGTTCTTCTCGATCATGTCGGCCGCCATGAGGCCGAACTGCTGGCCGCTCGCCTGCGGCCGGAAGACGTATTTCAGGTTCTTGTTCTCGACCACGCCGGTCGAGATGCAGGTGGTGATCCACATGAAATTCTTGAGCTGCTCGACGCGCGCGGCCACCGGCACGCACTGGGCCGACGAGAAGAAGCCCAGGACCATGTTGACCTTTTCCTGCTCGATGAGCCGGACGGCCTCGTTGATCGCCACGTCGGGCTTGCTCTGCGCGTCGGCATAGACCGCTTCGATCTTGTAGCCGTCGACGCCGCCCTGCTTGATGAAATGGTCGATCATGATCTTGGCGCCGAGATAGTTGAGCTCGGATCCGCCGCCGGCCAGCGGGCCGGTGAGATCGTAGATCACGCCGATCTTGATCTTCTTGTCCTGTGCCTGGAGCGGGAACGAGGTTGCCAGGGCCGCGACAGCGGCCATCCCGCCCACAAGGCGGGCGAGCCTACGCTTGAGCATGATTTCACTCCCTAGACGTTAAAGTTGTTTTTCTTTACGTCGCTTTTGTTGAGTGCATCACACGTGGCGCAACTGTGGATGTCAAGCTTCCTCGGTCAGCGCCCCTCGCCCGGCGTCAGGATGTCGAACATGATCGCCCCCGGCGTGTCGAGCATGCCGTAGAGCGCGGCGAGGCGCGCGAAGTCGCCCTCGACCTTGAAGGCGCCGTCCTGGATCGCGGCGGGAATCGCGAGCTTGCCGAGCGCGATCCGATCCATCGTCGCGCGCGTCGTCGTCACGTTCGCATCGGCCTTCTCGACGTGGGCGCCCGCGCGATGGGTCAGCGTGCAGTGCTTCAGCGTCAGCGCGAACGTCTCGTCGCGGTCGGTGAAGGTCCAGTTGACGACGATCGATTGCCCCGCCGCCCGCGCCGGGTCGAGGCGGATCGCCATCAGGTCGAAGAACACGTCGGTCGAGAGACCCGCCAGCGTGTCCGCGGCGACGCCCGGGCGCGACGGCATCTGGAAGACGCCGTGGCGCAGCTCCTGCGCGCCATAGAGGAAAGCGTTGCGCCAGGTCGCCGACTCGGCCTGGTACCCCATCTGCTCCAGCGCGTCGGCGCAGAGAGCGCGCGCCGCCCTGTTCTCCGGTTCGGCGTACACGACCTCCTTCAGGACCTGCGCCACCCACCGGAACTCGCCCTTCGCGAAGTCGGCGCGGGCGCGGGCGAGCACCGCCTCGGCGCCGCCCATGTATTCGACGAACTTGAGCGCCGCCGGCGCCGGCGGAAGCGGATGCAGGTTGCACGGGTTGCCGTCGTACCAGGAGAGATAGCGCTGGTAGACCGCCTTCACGTTGTGGCTGACCGAGCCGTAGTAGCCGCGCACCGACCAGCGCTCGGCGAGGCCCGGCGGCAGGTCGATGGCCTCGGCGATCTCGGAGGGCCGCCAGCCGCGGTTCATGTAACGCAGCGTCTGGTCGTGGATGTGCTTGTAGAGGTCGCGCTGCGCCTCGAGATAGTCGACGATGCGCTCGCGGCCCCAGGTCGGCCAGTGGTGCTGGCCGATCAGCACCTCGGTGCGGCCGGCATACATCGCGATGGCGTCGTCGATGTAGCGCGCCCAGATGCGCGGATCGCGCGCCACCGCGCCGCGCAGCGGGATGAAATTGTGCAACAGCGGGCAGGCGTTCTCGGCCATGTTGAGCACGCCCAAGTCCGGATAGAACATGTGCATCTCGGCCGGCGCCTCGGTCTCCGGTGCGAGCTGGAAGACGATGCGGATGCCGTCGACCGTGTGTTCCTCCACGGCCTTTTCGATCGACTGCGTCGGCGCGATCAGGCCCGGCGTGCCGCGCGCCACGCACTTGCCGAGGCCGGCATCGACCTGGCCGCGGGCGCCGCGCGGCAGCAGCGCCCCGAACTGGAACTGGGCACGGCGGATCATCGGCGGGCCGGCCAGCACGTTCTCCCCCGATACCGCCTCCATGAAGCCTGCCGGCGCGATCACCCGGACGCGGCCCTCCAGCACGTCGGCCTCGTCGACGACACCGCGCACCCCGCCGTAATGGTCCACATGGGAGTGGGTGTAGATCACGGCCACGACCGGCTTGCGGGGACGGTGCGCGTAATAGAGGTCGAGCGCGGCGCGCGCGACCTCGGCCGTGGTCAGCGGGTCGATCAGGATCAGGCCGCTGTCGCCCTCGATGACCGTCATGTTCGAGATGTCGAAGCCGCGCAGCTGGTAGAGGCGGTCCGTCACCTTGAACAGGCCGTTGGCCATGTTGAGCCGCGCGATGCGCCACAGGCTGGGATTCACCGTCGCGGGCGCCAGCTCGCCGTCGATGAAGGCGTATTCGCCGAGGTTCCACAGCACCGTGCCCGACGGCGTCGCCACGATCCCCTCCGGCACCGGCGCCACGAGGCCGCGCCGCGCCGCCTCGAAATCCGCCGTGTCGCCGAACGGCAGCCGTGCCGCCAGCGCCGCGTTGGCGGCCAGCGTCGCCGGCTCGGCATCGCGGGCGATATCCTGGTGCGAGGCCGGCACCGGCACGGCGGAACGCGTCGTCATTCTTCTTTCCCCCCACGCTTTCGACTGACTGTCGATGGCGCGGGAGGATCGCAGGCCGCCCCGGCGTACGCAACGCGCACGCGACGACACATGGGCGACAGCACGTACGCATCGCCCGGAATCGAAACCGGGAGAGCACCGCCGTCGCGGCACTCTCCCGGCAGGTCGACGAAAGGTCCGTCGCTACTCGGCGGGCTTGGCCGCGGGCGAGGCCGCGTGCACGTCCTGCTCGCTCGGCAGCATCGACAGGGCCACGAAGGAGCAGAAGGCGACACCCGCCAGGACGGAGAGCAGGATGGGGAAGCCGGCATCCTTCACGGCCGGGCCGATCAGGGCGACGACGAAGGAGCTGACGCCGAAGCCGATGGCCAGCCGCACGCCGGTGACGCGGCTGCGCATGCGGTCGTCGATGTAGCGCACGATCATGGCGTCGGTGAACGGGATGGCGCCGAACACCAGCAGCATGAAGCAGATCGCCGTCACGAACAGCGCCCAGCCCTCGACCTGCGAGGCGATCAGGAACAGCGGCACCTGCAGCAGCACGATCGGCAGGTAGATCGTCTTCAGAGGATAGCGGTCGATCAGCTTGCCGACCACGAGCTGTGCCAGCGAGGCCAGCGAAAAGATGACGAACAGCATGGTCGCCAGCATCGCCGGATCCTCCGCGATGCCCTTGGCGCGGTTGGCGAGCAGCTCGCCGTTCCCGTTGGTGGTGAAGTTGAAGATGATGCTGCCGGTCACCGCGGTGAAGGTCATGATGCCGAACACGCGCGCCATCACCGACGGCGGCAGGTCGAGCATCTTGGCCTTGCGCTTGGCCGGCGCTTCTTCCTCGCGCGGCACCAGCATCACGAAGGCGACCGCGCAGGCGAGGCAGATGACGCCGGGCAGGATGAAGGCCGTCTGCCAGCCGAAGCGCTGCGCGATATAGACCGACGCGCCGGCCGCGATGGCGATGCCCATGTTGCCGGCCAGCCCGTTCACGCCGATGGTGAAGCCGGGGTTCTTCGCCTTCTGGACCAGCATAGGGATGCCGACCGGATGGTAGATCGAGGCGAAGGCGCCCATCAGGGTCAGCGCCGCGCCGATCTGCCACTTGTTGCTGCACAGCGCGATGATCAGCGCCGAAACGCCCATGCCGACAAAGAAGATCACCATCATCACCCAGCGGCCCCACAGGTCGCCGAGCCGGCCGCTCACGATCGAGCCCGCGCCGAACATGAAGAGCGCGCCATAGTTGAACGGCGTGAGTTCGGTCCACGAGACGCCCCACACGCCGGCGATGACGCCCCAGGAATAGGCGAACACCACCAGGATCCAGTGATCCATGGCGTGGCCGATGTTGAGCAGGATGGACGTGGGACTCGAATGACTCATCTTGGCTTTCCTCCGGAGTGCCGAAGCTAGGCGTGCGGGGCCTGTCTGTCTTGCGCTAGAATGCCAACCAATGTCGCAAAATCGCCAAGGCCGCAAACCCGGTCCACCGGCCGGCCGCTCGACCGATCCGGACGACTACCAGCGCGTGCCGCGGGCGGTGGCCGCGATGCCGAAGGACTTCCCCGACGGGTTCGAGATCGCGCCGCACCGGCACACGCGGGCGCAGGTGATCTACGCGACCGCCGGCACGATGCGCATCTCGGCCGAGAACGCGGTCTGGGTCGTACCGCCGCAGCGCGCTCTCTGGATGCCGGCCGGCGTGCGCCACTCCATCGCCATGTCCGGCCTCGTCACCATGCGCACGCTCTATCTCCGCCAGGATGCGGCGGCGGGCATGCCGGAAACCTGCCGCGTGCTGCCGGTCTCGCCGCTGCTGCGCGAACTCGTCATCCGCGCCACCGAGCTGCCGATGGACTACGACGAGCGCGGCGCGGGCGGGCATGTGGTGGCGCTGATCCTGGACGAGCTGCACCGCGAGCAGTCGCTGCCCTTCCACCTGCCGATGCCGCGCGACAAACGCCTGCTGCGGCTGTGCGCGGCCCTGCTCGCAGCCCCCGGCGACCCGCGCACGCTGGAGGAATGGGCGCCGCTCGCCAACGCCAGCGCGCGCACGCTGGCCCGCCTGTTCGTCGCCGAGACCGGCCTCACCTTCGGGGCGTGGCGCCAGCAGGCGCGCGTGCTGGAGGCGATGGGGCGGCTCGGCAACGGCCGGCCGGTGACGGAGGTCGCGCTCGACCTCGGCTACGAAAGCGTCAGCGCCTTCAGCGCGATGTTCCGCAAAGCAGTGGGACTCACACCCAGCGCCTACCTGCCGGAACGGCAAAGCCCTTCCTGAGGTGCGGGAATTTTGCTTCGTTTGCAAGGGCTTGGAAGAAAGAGAACTTGACCTCCGGCGGTAATAATCCCCCAATGCCGCCCCCATTAGGGGTACACTGAACCGTCATTTACATACGATTGGCAGCTCCGCCGCCGCTTGGAGTTCCTGTTGAAGCCGACCGATATCGCCAATCCCGACTATTTCCATAAGGTCGTGGATTGCCAGTGGGCCTGCCCGGCCCATACGCCTGTCCCCGAATACATCCGGTTGATCGCGCACGGACGCTATTCCGACGCCTACATGATCAACTGGAAGTCGAACGTCTTCCCGGGAATCCTGGGCCGGACCTGCGACCGCCCCTGCGAGCCGGCCTGCCGACGCAGCCGCGTCGAGGACGAGACCCTCGTGAAGGGCAAGAAGGAGCCGGTCGCGATCTGCCGCCTGAAGCGCGTCGCCGCCGACTACAAGGACGGCGACGTCGCCGCCCGCATGCCCAAGGCGCCGGCGAAGAACGGCAAGCGCGTCGCCTGCATCGGCGGCGGCCCGGCCTCGCTGACGGTGGCGCGCGACCTCGCGGTGCTGGGCTACGAGATCGTGATCTACGACCAGGATCCGAAGCTCGGCGGCTTCATCCGCACCCAGATCCCCCACTTCCGCCTGCCCGAATCGGTGATCGACGAGGAAGTCGGCTTCATCACCGGCATCGGCAACATCGAGTTCCGCCACCAGCGCGTCGACTCGATGAAGAAGATCCTGACCGAAGGCTACGACGCGGTGTTCGTGGGCTGCGGCGCGCCGCGTGGCCGCGAGCTCGACGTGCCGGGCCGCGAGGAAGCGGCCGCCAACATCCATATCGGCATCGACTGGCTGTCGTCGGTCTCGTTCGGCCACACCACCAAGGTCGGCAAGCGCGTGATCGTGCTGGGCGGCGGCAACACCGCGATGGATTGCTGCCGCACCGCCCGCCGCCTCGGCGGCGAGGACGTGAAGGTGATCGTCCGGTCGGGCTTCGAGGAGATGAAGGCCTCGCCGTGGGAAAAGGAAGACGCGATGGGCGAGGACATCCCCATCCTGAACTTCCTGGTGCCGAAGGAAGTGCGCCACGAGAACGGCAAGCTGACCGGCGTCCTGTTCGAGAAGGTCGTCGCGAAGTACGACGACAAGGGCCGCCGCAGCCTCGTGCCGTCGGGCGAGCCCGACGAGTTCCACGAGGCCGACGACGTGCTGGTCGCGATCGGCCAGGAGAACGCCTTCCCCTGGATCGAGAAGGATGCCGGCATCGAGTTCGACAAGTGGGGCCTGCCCCAGCTCGGCGAGACGACGCTGCAGAGCACGAACGGCAAGGTCTTCTTCGGCGGCGACGCCGCGTTCGGCCCCAAGAACATCATCTGGGCCGCCGCGCACGGCCACGACGCGGCGATCTCGATCCACAAGTTCCTGTCGGGCGGCAATGTCGAGGAGCGTCCGGCGCCGGGCGTCAACATCGTCAGCCAGAAGATGGGCATCCACGAGTGGAGCTACGACAACGCGCCCACCATCGACCACCGCTTCAAGGTCCCGCACCGCGACAAGCAGGAATCGCTGAAGAACATCATGGCCGAGGTCGAGCTCGGCTTCGACCCGCAGCTCGCCTTCAAGGAGGCGCAGCGCTGCCTGAACTGCGACGTCCAGACGATCTTCACGGGCAAGCTCTGCATCGAGTGCGACGCCTGCGTCGACATCTGCCCGATGGACTGCATCACCTTCACCGAGAACGGCGAGGAGAAGGATCTCCGCACCCGGCTCAACGCGCCGGCGCTGAACCCGACGCAGGACCTCTATGTCGGCGACGACCTCAAGACCGGCCGTGTCATGGTCAAGGACGAGGATGTCTGTCTGCATTGCGGGCTGTGCGCCGAGCGCTGCCCGACGGGCGCATGGGACATGCGCAAGTACTACACCGAAATGACCCACGCGGAGCACGCATGCCGCAAGCAATAGCCGCCGTTAACGATTTCGTCGTCAAGTTCGCGAACGTCAACGGATCGGGGTCGGCCTCGGCCAACGAGCTCTTCGCCCGGTCGATCCTGCGCATGGGCGTGCCCGTCAGCCCGCGCAACATCTTCCCCTCGAACATCCAGGGCCTGCCGACCTGGTACGAGGTCCGCGTCACCGAGAAGGGCTATCTCGGGCGGCGGGGCGGCGTCGACATGATGGTCGCCATGAACCCGCAGACCTGGGCCGAGGACGTGAAGGAGATCACGCCCGGCGGCTACCTGTTCTACGATTCGACCAAGCCGCTGCCCTCCTCGATGTTCCGCGAGGACATCAACGTGATCGGCGTGCCGCTGACGGCGATCACCAACGCCACCTACTCCGATGCCCGCCAGCGCCAGCTGTTCAAGAACATCATCTATGTCGGCGCGCTCTCGGTGCTGCTCGACATCGACGAGAAGGAGATCCAGCGGCTGTTCGGCGAGCAGTTCAAGGGCAAGGAAAAGCTCATCGACTCCAACGTGAAGGCGATGAACCTCGGCCGCGACTGGGTGAAGCAGCATCTCGATCCCGACCAGGTGAAGATCAAGGTCCGCCGCGCCGACAACGTGGGCGACCGCATCTTCGTCGAGGGCAACAGCGCGGCCGCGCTCGGCGCCGTCTATGGCGGCGCCACGGTCTGCGCCTGGTACCCCATCACGCCCTCCTCCTCGCTCGCCGAGGCGTTCCAGAGCCACTGCAAGAAGCTCCGGCACGACAAGGAGACCGGCAAGGCCAAGTACGCCATCGTGCAGGCCGAGGACGAGCTGGCCTCGATCGGCATGGTGATCGGCGCCGCGTGGAACGGCGCGCGTTCCTTCACCGCGACCTCCGGCCCCGGCATCTCGCTGATGACCGAGTTCATCGGCCTCGCCTACTTCGCCGAAGTCCCGGCCGTGATCGTGAACGTGCAGCGCGGCGGGCCGTCGACCGGCATGCCGACCCGCACGCAGCAATCGGACCTGCTGTCCTGCGCCTACGCCTCGAACGGCGACACCAAGCACGTGCTGCTGTTCCCCGAGGACCCGCGCGAGTGCTTCGAGTTCACCGCCGACGCGCTCGACCTAGCCGACCGGCTGCAGACGCCGGTTTTCGTCATGACCGACCTCGACATCGGCATGAACCATCGCCTCTGCAAGCCGTTCACCTGGGACGACAGCCGCGTCCTCGACCGCGGCAAGGTGATGACGGCCGAGGAGCTGGAGGCCGGCAAGAATTTCGGCCGTTACCTCGACGTCGACGGCGACGGCATCCCGTTCCGCACCTATCCCGGCACGCACCCGACCAAGGGTTCCTACTTCACGCGCGGCACGACCAAGGACGAGTACGCGCGCTACTCCGAGGAAGGGCCGGTCTATGTGCGCAACATGGAACGGCTGCAGAAGAAGTGGGACACCGCGAAGAAGATCGCGCCGCAGCCGCTGCGCTATTCCTCGCCCAAGCCGACGCGCGACGGCGTGATCTATTTCGGCTCGACCAGCCCGGCCATGGCCGAGGCGATCGACCATCTCGAGGCCGAGGGCCATCACGTCAACGCCCTGCGCGTGCGGTCCTTCCCGTTCGCCCAGTCGGTCGAGGATTTCATCCACGAGCACGACCGCGTGTTCGTGGTCGAGCAGAACCGCGACGCCCAGCTCCGCACCATGCTGCTGAGCGAGTACACGCTCGATGCCCGCAAGATCGTGCCCGTCCTGCATTACGACGGCACGCCCATCACGGCCCGCTTCATCGCCAACGACATCGCCACGAAGCTCGGCCAGCTCAAGGTTGTCTCGTTCGAGAAGGCCGCGTCATGACCTACATCGCCAAGCCTCGCCTGCACCATCCCTCGCTGGTCAAGAACAAGGCCGGCTTCACGCGCCGCGACTACGAGGGCGCCGTCTCGACGCTCTGCGCCGGCTGCGGCCACGATTCGATCAGCGCCGCGATCATCCAGGCCTGCTACGAACTCGACATCCTGCCGCACCAGGTCGCCAAGCTCTCGGGCATCGGCTGCTCGTCCAAGGCGCCGACCTACTTCGTGGGCGCGAGCCACGGCTTCAACACCGTGCACGGCCGCATGCCGTCGGTGATGACGGGCGCCAACCTCGCCAACCGCGACCTGATCTATCTCGGCGTCTCGGGCGACGGCGACTCGGCCTCGATCGGGCTGGGCCAGTTCGCCCACGTCATGCGCCGCGGCGTGAACATGACCTACATCGTCATGAACAATGGCGTGTACGGCCTCACCAAGGGCCAGTTCTCGGCCACCGCCGACAAGGGATCAATCAGCAAGAAGGGCGTCTCCAACCCCGACTCCTCGATCGACATGGTGTCGCTGGCCATCCTGATGGGCGCGACCTTCGTCGGCCGCTCCTTCTCGGGCGACAAGCACCAGCTCGTGCCGCTCATCAAGGCGGCGATGGCGCACAAGGGCGCGGCGTTCCTCGACGTGATCAGCCCGTGCGTGGCCTTCAACAACCACGCCGGCTCGACCAAGAGCTACGACTATGTGCGCGAGCACAACGAGGCGCTGAACCGCATCGATTTCATCGAGGGCCGCGAGGAGATCACCACCTCCTACGATCCCGGCACGATCACGACGGTGCAGCAGCACGACGGCTCGCTCCTGCGGCTGCGCAAGCTCGGCGAGGAATACGATCCGTCCGACAAGGTCGCGGCCGTGAAGCGCGTCCAGGAAGGCCTGCATGCCGGCGAGGTCGTGACCGGCCTGCTCTATGTCGATCCGACGCCGTCCGACCTGCACGCCAACCTCAACACGGTCGACGCGCCGCTCAACACGCTGAACGCGCCGGAGCTCTGCCCCGGGGGCGCCGCGCTCGACCGCATCAACGCGAGCCTGCGCTGATCCGCTGGCTCGCAGCCCTCGTCGCGGCGCTGCTCGGCGCCGCGATCGGGGCAGGCCTGATGGCGTCCTTCCTCGCCATCGTCTTCACCGAAGTCCAGGGCAGTTTCGAGGGCGCTGCCGCGATGGGCGGCGTCACCGTCGGCCTGCCGCTCGGCGGGGTGCTGGGCTTTGTCCTGACCCTGTGGCTTGTCCTGCGTCTCTGGAAGCCAGCGCCTCGCACCGTCGCCGGAGACAAGCACTCGACCTGAGGTCGTTCAGGCGACTTCGCTACCTGTCGCGAGCGCACCGATCCGGCGATGTCCGGCCCGCCTCACCGGAGGAGCTTGTCGAGCGTGATGGGCAGGTCGCGGACGCGCACGCCCGTGGCATTGAACACCGCGTTGGCTATGGCCGCCGCCACGCCGGTGGCGCCGATCTCGCCGATCCCGCGGGCTCCCAGAGGTGCACGCGGATCGGGGATGTCGGTCCACATCACCTCGATCTCTGGGATGTCGAGATGTGCCGGGACATGATAGTCGGCCAGCGAGGTGCTCATGATCCGGCCGCTGCGCTCGTCGAACAGGGTCTCCTCGGTCAGCGCCATGCCGAGTCCCATGATCATCCCGCCGCGGAACTGGCTGGCTGCCGTCCTGGCATTGAGGATGCGGCCGCAGTCGAAGGCGCCCAGCAGCCGGGTCACACGCACCTCGCCGGTCACGTCGCTGACCCGGACCTCGCAGAAATTCGCGGAGGTGCTGTGCATCGAGAATTTGAGCATCTCGAGCGGCGGACCGCTTTGCCCGGTCACGCTCACCTCCGAACGTCCGGCCCGCCGCAGGATCGACTCGAAGCTTTCGTGCCGCGCCGGATCGGCGGCGGCGCGCAGGCCGCCATCGGCGAACTCGACCTCACCTGATTTCAGCCCGGCGAGCGGCGTGTCGTTGCCGGCAAGGCGCAGCAGCTCCGCGGCCAGCTTGCCGCTCGCCGCCATGATGGCCGCGCCGAGGGAGGCCGTCTGGGACGACCCGCCGGCATAGGTGCCGGCCGGCAGGCTGGTATCGCCGATCGTGACCGTCACCCTGTCCAGCGGCAGCCCGAAACGGTCGGCGGCATGCTGGCGCTGCACGGTGGCCGTTCCCATGCCCATCTCGTGGGCCGCGCTCGCCACGGCGACGCGGCCATCGCCGGTCAGCGTGATCCGCGCCGACATGCCGGGAAGACGAACATAGGGAAAGGTCCCGCTGGCGCAGCCCATGCCGATGCGCCATTCGCCCTCCTGGCGCGGCGTGCCGGAGGTCCGGCGGTCCCAGCCGAAGCGCTCCGCTCCCATGCGCCAGGCGCGCGCGGCATCGTGCTGCGAGTGCGGCGCGCCGCTGACGGGGTCCTTGTCGGGGAGATTGCGCAATCTCAACTCGACGGGATCCATGCCGAGCGCATGGGCGAGCTCGTCCATGGCGCTTTCGATCGCGAACGTGCCCACGGCCTCGCCCGGGCCGCGCAGGAAGGTGTTCGCCAGCACGTCGAGATCGACATGGTGCTGCACGATGTCGAAGCTTTCGCAGGCATAGAGCGAGCGGCCGGTCAGGCCGTATTGCTCGTCGCAAACGCTGTGGGATGGCTTCACCGAGTAGCCATGGTGCAGCAGCGCCTTCAGTTTGCCGTCGGCGTCGGCAGCCAGGGCGACACGCTGCTCGGTCTGCGTGCGGCCGCCGATCGTTCGCTGCATGCCCGAGCGCGGCAGCACGATGCGCACCGGCCGGCCCGCCAGCTTCGCCGCGGCCACTGCCAGGATCTGGTGATCCCACAGGGCCTTGCTGCCGAACCCGCCGCCCACGAAGGGCGAACTGACATGGACCTGCTCTTCCTTGATGCCGAACACCTTTGCCAGCGATGCCGCCGTTGCGTTCAGCATCTGGGTGGCGTCGTGCACGACGAGCCGGTCGCCCTGCCACACCACGGTCGCGGCGTGCGGTTCGATCGGATTGTGGTTCATCCAGGGCGTACGGTAGACAGCGTCGACGCGGTGCGCGGCGGCAGCCAACGCAGCCTTGGCATCGCCTTTCACGAGACGGTTCTTCTCGATGAGGATCGACTCCGGCGTCCGCGCGTCCTGCTTGCCTTCGTCGAACCGGGTCCGTGCCCGCCCGGCCTCGTAGCGCACCCGCACCAGCGACGCGGCGTGATCCGCCTGCTCCTGCGTTTCGGCGAGCACCACCGCCACGGCCTGCCCGTTCCATCTGATTTCCGCGTCCTGCATCGCCGGCAATATGTTGTTGCCGGCCGCCTTGGGGTTGGTGATCCCCATCGCGGGCGGCGCCGCCATCCTGGGCGCGTTGCGATGCGTCATCACGAGAACGACGCCGGGTGCGGTCTCCGCGGCGGCAGTGTCCAGATCGGCAATGCGTCCGCGCGCGATCGTGGAGTGGACCAAAGCAGCATAGAGAAGACCGTCCATCGGCACTTCGGCCGCAAAACGGGCGCCGCCGCGCACCTTGTCGGCGCCGTCGACGCGCGCCTGCTGCGTGCCGAGCGTGACGCGCCTGCCGATCAGCGGATCGGGGCGGCCGCCGGGCAGCCATTCGGCGGGCACCACGCCCAGGACCTGGCGCACGCCACCTACGATGGCGTTCTGCAACTTGCTCATGCCGCCACTCCCCCCAGCTCGCCCAGCAGGCTGGCAATCGTGTTGCGCACGAGCGGTATCTTGAAGGCGTTGCCCTGCAGCGGCGCCGCGTCGGCCAGTTCCGCGTCGGCCGCCTCCAGGAAGGAAGCCCGCCCGGCGGGACGTCCGCGCAGCACGGCTTCGGCGCGGGTCGCGCGCCACGGCTTGGCCGCCACCCCGCCCAGCGCCAGCCGGATGTCGGCGATGGCGCCGCCGTCGATCCGCAGCACCGCCGCCACCGAGATCAATGCGAACGCATAGCTCGCCCGGTCGCGGACCTTGCGGTAGCCGGAGTTTGCGCCCGCCGGGCAGGGTGGGATTTCGATGGCGGTGATGAGTTCGCCGGGCTGCAGTCCGGTCTCGACATGGGGCGTGTCGCCCGGCAGGCGGTGAAGGTCGGCGAGCGGGAGGCTGCGCTTGCCCGCCTTGCTTTCGAGATGGACCGTCGCGTCGAGCGCGACCAGGGCCACGCACATGTCCGAGGGATGGGTGGCGGCGCAGCTTTGCGAGGCGCCGAGGATCGCGTGGTAGCGGGTGAACCCGCCGATGGCATCGCAGCCGGCGCCGGGATCGCGCTTGTTACAGCGGGCGCCCGGCACGTCGTAGAAATAGGCGCAGCGCGTGCGCTGGAGGATATTGCCGCCGACCGTCGCCATGTTGCGGATCTGCGCCGAGGCACCGGCAAGCAGGGCGCGCGACAGCAGCGGATAGCGCGTCCTGACGCGCGGGTCGGCCGCGAGGACGGCGTTGCGCACCGAAGCGCCGATCAACAGTCCGCCGGTGGGCGTCTCCTCGATGCTGCCCGGCAGTCGCGAGACGTCGATCAACCTGTCCGCCTGCTCGACATGCTGCCGCAGCAGATCGACGAGGTTGGTACCCCCGCCAAGGAAACGCGCGGCACCGGCTCCCGCCTGCACGATCGCCTCGTGCTCGCTCGCGGCCACGCTGTAGGTGAACGGGGTCACCTTGCCTCTCCCGACCTTGAGAAGCCCAGGATCGCGTCGACGATGCCGTTATGCGCGCCGCAGCGGCAGAGATTGCCGCTCATGCGCTCCTGAATCTCCTCGCGCGTCAGCATTTCGGGATCGGCGGCGAGATCCGCGGTGACGTGACTCGGGTCGCCGCGGCGAACCTCTTCCAGCATGCCGAGCGCCGAGCAGATCTGGCCCGGCGTGCAGTAGCCGCACTGGAAACCGTCCTGCCCGATGAAGGCTTGCTGGAGGGCGTGCAGCTCGCCCTCCTTCCCGATGCCCTCGATGGTCGTCAGGTCGCGCCCGTCGCATTGCACGGCCAGCGTGAGGCAGGACAGCACGCGTTGCCCGTCGAGCAACACGGTGCACGCGCCGCACGCCCCCTGGTCGCATCCCTTCTTGGTGCCGGTGAGCTGGAACGTTTCCCGCAGCAGGTCGAGCAACGACCGGCGGGGGTCCGTCTCGAAGGTGCGAGGCATGCCGTTTACGGTGATCTTCATTGGTTCCTCGCACTCGGACGCTGGGGGCTCTACGCATTCCCATACGCAAGGTTGCCTCCAGCCTATCGCACGCAACCTCCGGGTGGAAACGCCATCCCGCTCTCTTCAAATCATGTTGAAAGGCGAACAGCGGTCGATTTTCCACGCGCTGCGAGGACAATTCGTTCCCCGCGACACCCCACTTCCCGGCAAGAATGATAGGATCGCCGGCATGGACGACATCGCCACCGGTTTCCGGCTTGGCCAGCGCGGTTTCTTTCCCTGGGGCACGCGCTTCGATGCGCTGGTGCCCGGCCCGATGGAGCGCGGTCCTGCCTTCCACGAGCTGCCCTGCCCCGAGGCCTGCGGGTTCGCCACCCTCTACGCCGAGCTGCAGGCGCCGCGGCGCGACCGGCCGGTGATGATTGTCGCCTACGAACTCGCCGGCACGGACATGCCGGCAAAGGACATCCTCGCCCGGCTCGTGATCGCCTTCGGCGCACCAGACCGCATCGAACGGGACGAGCTCTCGCCCTATGCCACATCATCCAGCCACGTCGTGCTCTACGCCGCCTGGCGCGCGGCGGGGGGACGGCACCTCGGCCTCTCGATCTATGGCGCGCCGCGCGCGTCGCCGTTCGGCGACGGGATCGGCAAGCTCTATGTCGGATGGGGCGACGACGCTGCCGCCGCCACCCCCTGGCGGGCCGCGTGGACCGCAGCCAATGCCGCGCTGGCCGCAACCGCGCAGTCGCCGGGCGACCTGACGATGTTCTCGGTAAGCTACGACGTCTGCACGGCGGCCGGGCATGGCAGCGCCGAGCGTTGCCTCGCCACGCCCGAGTCGCTGGACACGCCGGAACCGATCGCACGCCGGCTGGGCCCGCGCGGCTTCGCGCTGTGGAGCGACGCGGCCCGCGCGCGCTGGCACCTCTCGACCCGCGACGTCACCGTGCGCCTCGGCGAGGCCGAGACCTCGCCGATCCGGGTCGCCAACATCGCGCCGGCCCGCGGCGGCGGCTACGCCTCTATCGACGCCGGGAGCTGGTGGGTGCGCTGCGCGTGGAATTCACGCACCATCGAGGACGCCGCGCGCGCCCTCGAACGGATCGCCGGTCTCGTCGTGGAACGTCATACGGGCCACGACGCCTGATCCCTCGCCGCGCAGGCCGTCAGGCCGGCGGCGTCGCCTCGGCAAGCCGGCCGGTCTGGCCAGGCTCGCGCTGCAGCTCGAGATGGCGCTGGTGCCATTTGCGCAGCGCCGGGCGGTGGCCGATCGAGACCATCGTCGTGCCCGGCAGGCGTTCCTTCAGCACGCTGTAGACGGCCGCCTCGTTGGCCTCGTCGAGCGAGGCCGTCGCCTCGTCGAGGAACAGCCAGTCCGGCTTGAACACCAAGGCACGGGCGATGGCCAGCCGCTGCTGCTCGCCGCCCGACAGCACGTTGCTCCAGTGCGCCTCCTCGTCGAGGCGCGGCACGAGATGGCCGAGCCGGGCGGCCTCCAGCGCCGACACGATCTCCTGATCGGTCGCGATGGAATTCTCGTCCGGATACTTCACCGCGTCGCGCAACGTCGCGATCGGGATGTAGGGCTTCTGCGGCAGGAACAGCACGCGGGCGCCGGCGGGGACCTTCACCTGCCCGCGCCCGAACGGCCAGATGCCGGAGAGCGCGCGGAACAGCGTGCTCTTGCCCGAGCCACTGCTGCCCGAGATCAGGGTCGAGGAGCCTGGCGGCAGCGACAGGTTCAGGTCCTGCAGCAGCCGCTGGCCGTTGGGCAGCGACAGGTCGAGACCCGCTGTCGCCACGTCGGGACGCCCCGCCTCCGGCACGACGGCGATGCTCTCCGCCGGCTTGTCGTCGATCGCATCCTGCAGCCCCCGCAGACGATCCATGACGGCGCGCAGCTCGGCGAGGTTGGTGTAGTTGTCGATGAAGAACGACAGGGCCGACTGCACCTGGCCGAAGGCCTGCGCCGTCTGCATCACGACGCCGAGCGTGATGGCGCCCGCGAAGAAGCGCGGCGCGGTCACGAGATAGGGGAAGATGATGGCGAGCTGGCCGTAGCCGATTTGGTAGAACACGAGCTGCAGCTCGGTCACGAGCACGCGCCAGGTGTTCTGGTACACGTCGGCGAAGCGCTCCTCCAGCACCTCGCCCTCGCGCGGCTCGCCGCGGTAGAGCGCGATGCCCTCGGCATTCTCGCGCACCCGCATCAGCGAGAAGCGGAAATTCGCCTCGTAGCGCTGCTGCATGAAGTTCAACGGGATCAGGCGCCGGCCGACGAGGTTGGCCAGCCAGGTGCCGAGGAAGGCATAGACCAGCGCCGCCCACACCATGTACCCGGGGATCGTGACGTCGAGGCCGATGAAACCGAGCGACAGCGGGCCCGACAGCATCCACAGGATGAACAGGAACGAGATCAGGGTCGCCACCGCGCTGATGAAGCCCAGCAGCAGCGTCATCGTGTAGAAGCCGAGCAGCCGCAGATCCTCGGCGATACGCTGGTCGGCGTTGTCGACCTTGCGGCCGAGCTCGATGCGGTAGTAGCCGCGCCCGTCCAGCCAGTGGGTCAGGTAGTGCCGGGTCAGCCAGCGCCGCCAGCGCAGGCGCAGGTACGGGCTCACCAGCCCGCGCGCCACGCCGAAGAAGATGGCCAGCGCGGCGATCCAGCCGAAATTCCCCATTTCCAGCCAGAACGCAGCCTCGTCCTTGTTCTGGAGACTGTCGTAGAAGCGGCGGTTCCACTCGCTGAACGCCACGTTGACCGTGACGCTGGCCAGCGTGAGGCCGATCGCCCCGGCCAGCAGCACGAGGGCGATCCAGCGCTCCTCGGACCGGAAGTACGGATAGGTCAGCCGCCACCAGTCGCCGAAGAACGAACCCACTCTTTTCATGCAGAGATCCTTTCGGGCGGCACACTGCCGAGACAGGCGGCCAATGACAACGGCGCCCGTGGCGGCTATAGCGCCGCACGATGGATGCCACGACACTTGCCTCCCGCCGGGTTGCCCTGGAGGTGCTTTCCGCCTGTCTCGACAAGGGCCAGCCGCTCGACGACGCCCTCGCCCGCCACCAGGGCTTCTCGAAGCTCGATCCGCGCGACCGCGCCTTCGTGCGCCTGCTGCTCGCCACCACGCTGCGGCGGCTGGGCGAGATCGAGAACGTCCTGTCCTTCCTCGTCGAGCGCCCGCTGCAGGGGCCGAACGCGCCCGCACGGCAGGCCCTGCGGCTGGGTGCAGCCCAACTGCTGTTCCTAGGCACGCCGCCCCATGCCGCGGTCGATACCTCGGTCCGGCTGGTCGAGGATGCCCGCCTGCCGCATCTCAAGGGCCTGACCAACGCCGTCCTGCGCCGCATCGCCCGCGACGGCACCGCTTTGCTGGGCGACCGCGATCCCGTCCGTCTCAACGCGCCGGACTGGTTGCTGGAAAGCTGGATCGACGCCTACGGCGAGGAACAGACGCGGGCCATCGCCGCCGCCCATCTCGTCGAGGCGCCGCTCGACATCACGACCCGCGCCGATGCCGATTTCTGGGCAGGCCAGCTCGAGGCCGAAAAGCTGCCGACCGGCACGCTGCGCCGCACCGCGGGCGGCGCGATCACCGAACTGCCCGGCTTCGGCGAAGGCGCCTGGTGGGTGCAGGACGCCGCCGCCGCCTTGCCGGCCAGGCTGCTGGGCGACCTTGCCGGCCGCCGCGTCGCCGATCTCTGCGCCGCACCGGGCGGCAAGACGCTGCAGCTCTGCGCCGCCGGCGCGACCGTCACCGCCGTCGACATCTCGGCGCGCCGCATGACTCGGCTGGGCGAGAACCTGGCCCGCGCCGGCATGGCGGCCGAACTGGTCACGGCCGACGCCAGCAAGTGGCAGCCGGCGGAGAAGTTCGACGCCATCCTGCTCGATGCGCCTTGCTCCGGCACCGGCACGCTGCGCCGCCATCCCGACATCGCCTGGCTGAAGGAAGACGAGGATGTCGGCCGCCTCACCGTCACGCAGGACCGCCTGCTGCATCACGCGCTCGGCCTGCTGAAGCCGGGCGGCGTGCTGGTCTACGCGGTCTGCTCGCTGCAGGCCGACGAAGGCCCGATGCGCGTCGAAGGCCTGCTCGGCCGCGACCGCCGCGTGCGCCGCATCCCCGTCCGTGCCGACGAGCTGCCCGGCCTGGCCGAAGCCGTCACGCGGCAGGGCGACGTCCGCACCCTGCCCTCGATGTGGGCGGAGCGCGGCGGCCTCGACGGCTTCTATATCTCGCGGCTCACACTGGAGTCGTAAGCGGCCGGCCCGGTTCGCCGGCGACAGGCGCCACGGGGAAAGCGCGCATGGCGCTCTCCCATGACACGCTCCCGAAGCGGCAGAATATCTCCCGTCAGACCCGCGAGCTCGGGCTGTAGAACGGCTGGTGCTTCGAGGGGTCCATGTAGTTCGCGTAGAACTTGCGGGCATGCGGCAGCAGCGCGACCGAGAGCTTGCGGCGTTCGACCTCGTCGTCGGCCAGCGCCTTGGCGAGATCGTCGTGCAGCGCCTTGAGGGCCGCCGTGCGGTCGACCTTGGTGAACTTGCCGTTCTGGTAGATCACCTCGCCGTCGCAGATCGTGGCCGTCACGGCCTGCTGCTTGGCGCGCTGGACCACCGCGTCGAGGGTCGGCGTCATCTCGTCGAGATAGGGATAGGCGACGCTCTCCCAGTCGATCAGCACCATGTCGGCCGCCTTGCCGGCCTCGAGCGTGCCGATGCTGGTGCCGAACGGCGTCGTCTTCGCGCCGCCCACCGTCGCCATGCGCAGCACCTGCGCCATGGTCGGCACGTCGGCCTCGACCATGCCCGGCACGCGGTGCGCGCGCAGCACCAGCTTCAGCTCCTGCAGCATGTCGCGGTCGTCGTTGATGCCGGCCTCGTCGAGGCCGATGGCGGTGTTGATGCCCCTCTTCTCGAACTCGTTCAGCGCCGCCACGCCCGAGCGCAGGCGGAAGTTGGACGAGCAATTGTGACAGACGCAGCCGCCGGCCGCCGCCAGGCGGTCGATGTCCTTCTCGTTCAGCCAGACGCCGTGGCCAAGCGTCAGCCGCTCGTTCACCATGCCGAACCGGTCGATGTATTCCAGCGCGGTGCATTCGCCGCGGCGCCAGGCATATTCCTTCTGGTAGGCCGTCTCGAGCAGGTGCATGTGCATCGGCACGTTGTATTTCGCCGACGCGTCGCTCAGCGCCGTCAGCGCCTTGTCCGAGCACCAGTGCAGGTTGGCCGGCGCGAGCTGGATCTTCACGCGGCGCTTGTCGTGGTGCTGCGAGTGCATGGAGCGGAACATGTCCATCGCATCGTCGAGGCCGAGCTTGAAGCGGTCGAACCAGCGCTGCATCGGGCCCTGCAGCTCCTTCGGCAGGCTGGCGACGAACTCCTCGTCGGCCTGGTAGACGAGCCGGTTCTGGTCGCGCACGGCGTAGCAGTAGCTGACGCGCATGCCGACATCCTCGTAGGCACGGATCGTGTCGTTGGCCCGCTTCTCGACCTCCGGCAGCGTGCCCGGCATCCAGCCCTGGATGTGCTGCACCGTCGTGATGCCCGAGCCGATCATCTCGAACGCCGAATAGAGCGTGTCGAGGTAGAGGTCGACGTTGCGGATCACCATGCGGGTGATGAACCAGAGCTCCAGCGGCATGTCGGGCGAACCGAGCTGCACCGGTGTCAGGCCGACATGGTGGTGGCCGTTCACGAAGCCCGGCAGCAGCACCTCCCTGCCGGTGCCGATCACCGGCACGGTCGGATGCTTGGCGTGCAGATCCTCGTAGGTGCCGACGGCGACGATGATGCCGTCCTCCTGGAGGACGGCGCCGTCCTTCACCTCGTTCCAGGCGAAGCGGTCCTTCGTTCCGGTGATGGTGGCGCGGCTGCGGATCAGGCTGGTGGCCATGCGAGGCTTCTCCTTCGGTGACAAGTGAATTCAGGCGGTCGCGGCGAGCGCTTCCTGCTCGGCGAACGCGCGGTCGACCTCGTCGCGCAGCAGGTCGGTCAGGCGGATCCGGAGATCCTCCGCCTCGCGCGAGAAGAGGTTGCGCGGGCGCGGGAGCTCGACCGGCACGATGGTCTTGATGCGGCCGGGCCGCGCCGTGAAGACGACGACGCGGTCGGCCAGCGCCACCGCCTCGTCGATATGGTGGGTGACGAACAGGACCGACGCGCCGGAATCGCGCCACACGTCGAGCAGGAAATCCTGCATGCGCGCCCGCGTCTGCACGTCGAGCGCGGCGAACGGCTCGTCCATCAGCAGCACCTTTGGACGCATGGCGAGCGCGCGGGCCACGGCGACGCGCTGGCGCATGCCGCCCGACAGCTCGTCCGGCCGCTTCTCCATCGCGGCCTTGAGGCCGACGCGCTGCAACGCCTCGGCGGCGACGGTCCGCCGCTGTTCGCGGCTGGCGCCGCGGATCGACAGGCCGAAGCTCACGTTCTCCCACACGGTGAGCCACGGGAAGAGCGAGGTCTCCTGGAAGATCAGGCTGCGCTCCGGCGATGGCGTCTCGACGAGGTCGCCGAACGACCAGATCCCGCCTTCGGTCGCTTCCTCGAGGCCGGCGATCAGGTAGAGCAGCGTGCTCTTGCCGCATCCGGAGGGGCCGAGCAGGACGACGAACTCGCCCGGCGCGACGTCGAGGTCGATGTCGCGCAGCGCCTGGTGGGCGCGTGCCGTGCCGGCCGCCCAGGTCTTGCCGGCGCCGCGGCAGACCACGGCGTCGCGCGAGGAAAAGGTCGGGGCGCCCTCGGGCGCGCGATCATAGTCCACGCAGCTTCTCCGTGGTGTTTGGCAGCCAGTAGAGGATGCGCCGCTGGGCGAGCCGCAGCAGCCAGTCGAAGGCGAAGCCCAGCACGCCGATCACGGCGATGGTGAAGAACACCAGCGACGGGTTGAAGGTGTTGCGGGCCAGCATGATGACCTGCCCCATGCCGTAGCCGACGCCGGTCGATTCCGCGACCAGCACGACCATCCAGGCGCCGAACAGGTTGAGGCGCAGCACCTGCAGCATGCCGGGCAGGATGGCCGGCACGATGACGCGCCAGTAGATCTGCCGCTTCGACGCGCCCATGGTGCGCGCGACGTTGATGAAATTGGGACTGACGCCGTCGATCTGGGCGATGGTCGCCAGGACCATGTGGAAGAACAGCGCGATCACCACCATGAAGATCGCCGGACCGTTGCCGATGCCGAACAGGAAGATCGCGACCGGCAGCCAGGCGATCGGCGAGACCGGCGAGAGCAGCGTGATGGTCGGCAGCACCAGCTTGTCGAAGACATGGAAATAGCGGATCAGCACGCCCATGCCGATGGCCAGCACCGAGGCGATCAGCAGGCCGCTGAAGACGCGCGCCGTCGTGGCGCCGATGGTGATCATCACCGATTCGAAGGCGGTGGGCGCATCGCCGCCGCCCTGCCCGATGGTCCAGCGCGTCGCGGTGTTGAAGAACTTGCCCTGCTCGGCGATGTTGCCGAGGAAGATGTGCGGGGGCGGCAGGAGCTTCGGGTCGGCCCAGCCGAACAGCCAGCACGCCTCCCAGATGCCGGCGAACAGGCCAATCGAGAGCACGGTCCACCACGCCTTCGCGAGCCAGTCGAGGCGCCGGAGGTTGGCGAGCACGCGGAAGGCCGCCGCCGGGCGGGATGTCCCGGCAGCGGCGCCCGCATCGCCGTCGCGCGTGACGACGGCCATCAGGCGGACTTGAACTTGAGCTTGCCGTAGAGGTCCGGATTCTCCTTGATGACCTCTTCCAGCAGCGTCCAGTCGATGGCGTCGCGGCCCGGCTTCTTCTTGATGTAGCCCATCTCCATCACGCTATCGACGCGCTGCAGGATGAAGTCGGTCTGGCTGCGCGCGTCGACGATGGCGGGCTGCTTGCCCTGCGCGATCTTCGCGTTCTCGAGCGAGGTCTTGTAGTACTTGCCGACCAGCTCCTTCAGCACCGTCTCGGTCTCCGTCTCGGCGGCGAGCTGGGCCTGCATCATGCCCTTGATGATCGCCTTCAGCGCCTTCGGATTGTCCTTGATCAGGCTGGAGCGGCAGGCGAGCACGCAGTCGGTGTAGCCTTTTCCGTAGAGGTCGACGCCGTTGGTCAGCATGACCGCGCCCTTGACGTCGTTCACCAGTGCCGAAGCATAGGGCTCGATGGTGCAGATCCAGTCGAGCGCGCCCGCCTTGAACGCCTCGACCGCCTCCGGCGTGTTGCCCATGTAGCGGACCTTCACGTCCTTGAAGGCGATGTTGTGCTTCTTCAGGTAGTCGTAGGGCATCACCTCCAGCGTATCGAGCTGGAAGGTGCCGAGCGTCTTGCCCTTGAGCTTCTCGGGCGAATCGAGGCCGGGACGCGCGACAATGGCGCAGCCCTCGACGCCGCCGCCGGCCACGATCTTGACCGGCGCACCGGCATCGTAGAGCGCCATGAAGCTGGTGTAGGGCATCAGGCCGATATCGACCTGGCCCATGCCGAGGAACGTCACCTGCTCGGCGAAGGTCGGCGTGTTGATGAACATCAGCTCCGTGCCCTCCGCCTTGGCGAACTGGCGCGAATGGGCAAGGAACAGGTTGAGGTTGCAGAAGCCCGTGCCGTGCGTCGACTTGATGCCCGCCGCCGCATGGGCGCTGCCGATCATGCCGGGCCCCATCGCCATGGTGATCGTGGCCGCAGCGGCCGCGCCCTTCAGGAAGCCGCGGCGCGAGGCCGGCGGCACGGCGTTGGCGAAATCGAGTTTCCGGAAATCTGGCAGATGCGTACAGCCGATGCGATCACACATGACGAGCCTCCTCGGGGGCAGCTGGATTGAAGGACGGACTGCTGGGGATCTGGCGATAGTGCGACTGACAACTCCCTGTCGGTCGCCACCTGGGCGGCCGTCACAAAGTGCTGGCACGCCAACCGAAATGAATCGCACGCCTGGGCGATTCTGCGCTGGGAATTTCCAAGCAAGCGATGTGCCAGCAGCGGAAGCGCGCGAGGATGCGCCTCCGGGCCCCCGTGGCCCCGAGCGTCAGGTCAATCCGTGACCAATCGTGCTATTTCTTGGTCAGGGCGCGATAGCGCTGTCGCTCGACATGCCCGAGATAGAGGCCGGCGCAGACGATCACCCCCGCGCCCACCCAGGTCCAGAAATCGGGCACGTCGTGGAACACGAGGTAGCCCAGCAGCGCCGCTCCCAGGAGCTGGACGTAATTGAACGGCGCGACGACCGCGGCGGGCGCCTGGCTGTAGGCGATGGTGAGGAAGTAATGGCCGACCGCCGCCATGATGCCCATGCCCGCGAACAGCGCCCAGTGCCAGCCGAGCGTCGGCGGCACCCAGTTGAACGGCAGCAGCGGCGCCGCCGCCACGGTGCCGACGATGGTCGCCATGGTGGCCGACGCGTCCGGCCGCTCGGTCTGTCCGTAGCGGCGCGAGTAGAGCTGGTAGAGCGAGCTGCACAGCGTGCTGGCGACGATCAGGAGCGAATGCCACTCGAAATTGGCATGGCCGGGCCGCACCACGATCACGGCGCCGACGAAACCGACGCAGCAGGCGGCCCAGCGCCGGCCGCCCACGGGTTCTCCGAGGAAGCGCGACGACAGCGCCGTCACGACCAGCGGGCTGGTGAGCGAGATGCAGGCCGCCGTCGCCAGCGGCAGGTAGGTGATGCCGTGGAAATACAGGAACGAGGAGAAGAACAGCAGCAGACCGCGCACGATCTGGCTGGGCACGTTGGTCCACCGGAACAGGTCGCGTCCCGCCCGCGGCAGGAACAGCACCATCATCACGATGAAGGCGAAGAAGTAGCGGCCCCAGATGACTTCGATCACCGGGAAGGTCTGGCTCAGCGTCTTCGAGATCGCGTTGAGGACCGAAAAGCAGAGGACGGAGAAGATGATGGCGAGGATGGCCCGCAGGACCCGGTCGGTCGGTGGGCTCCCCGGCGGCGGCGCACTGGCATTCATTGGCCCCAACTTACCCTGCCCGGCCGGACCAACAAGTGCAGTCGGGGAGTGAGCCGTCGTGCCAGGAGCATGGGTCGTTCCGGATGATGATGCGAGCCGGCCGGTCGGTCCGGACGGCCGGACGCGTCAGGGCTGCATCTCGCGCTTGAGCTCCTGGTCGCTCGGCCACAGCAGCAGGGACACCACCATCAGGATCGCCAGGCCACCGGTGATGCCGGCGAACCGGTCGACGCCCGGCATGATGCTGGACGGCGGCGCCAGCCCCTGCACCATCGTGACGACGAACACGAAAGCGAACTGGGTGCCGACATAGGGGACGCCGTGACGCCCGGTCTGGATGTGCATCCCGACCCACACCACGCCGCCGATCAAGGCGAGCCACCAGACGAACGATTCGACCTGCAGGGCGAGGCAGGCCAGCGCGACGATGCCGCCGAGCAGGCAGCCGGTGAAGCGATGGAACGATTTCTCGGCCACGAGATGGCGCGTCGAGGCGCCGCCGTCCGGGATCAGGGGCGCCGCCATCACGACGGCGATGGTGACGGCCATCTCGCCGACGTCCGGCAGGTCGATCATCACCCACACCAGCATGACCGTGACCACCGAGATGGCGGCGCGCACCCCGTGCAGCAGCGACGGCCACTGGGCACCCAGCAGGTGTCGCCACCCCGGCGCCGTGGGCGGCGGCTCGGCGTGCCAGTCCTGCAGCACCCGTGCCGTCACCAGCGCGCACGACACGCCCACGGCCACGTCGAAGGTGCGATAGCACGCGATCCCCAGCGCCTTGGTCGGGTCGTCGAGGCTCATCAGCAGGACGAGGGTCGCGGTGATCGCCATGAACAGCCACGCCAGCCCGTGCGGGCTGACCTGCATGCCGACGACGCCGGCCATCGTGGCCAGCGCCAGGAAGAGACACAGCGCCACCTGGTCGTAGGGCAGCCAGCGCGCCATGAAGAAGCCGATGGCGGCGCCGGCCACGGTGCCGCTGAGACGCAGCAGGCCGCGCCGGAACGATCCCGCGCCGGTCGCCATCAGGGACATGTAGCCGCTGATCGCAGCCCACCAGGGCGCGTCGAGCTGCAGCAGCAGCGAGACGGTGGTCGCCAGCATCACCGAGACGGCCGCCACGATGCCCATGCGCGCCTGGGCCGGCCGCGTGCCGATATCCGCCAGTTCGCGCCAGAAGCCGGTGAGCGTGCGGTCGAAGAGCTGCGCGCCCTCGCGGAAATCCCCGACGACGCCGCGGGCATAGGCGCCGATGGCGGGCCGGCCCCTCACGGGAAGATCAGCGTGCGCGCGTCGGCGCCCATGTAGAGCTTGAACCCCTCGGGCTTGTCGTCGAGCACGATGGTCACGGGGATGCGGCGCTGCAGCCGTATCCAGTCGGTCGTGGGCGCGACATAGGGCAACAGCTTGTCCGGCTCCGGCGAGCGGCTGATGCCGCGCGCGATGCCGGTGATCGTCGCCCTGTGGAGGCGCCACGGCTCGCTGTCGAGCCACACCCAGGCCTTGGCCCCGACCTTGAACTCGCGGATGTAGTACTGCTTGTAGTTGGCCATGATGCGCCACGCATCGGCGTCGACGATGCCGATCACCGGCCTGTTCGCGTTGGCCGTGTCGCCGGGCCGCAGGGTCAGGTTGGTGATGGAGCCGTTGACCGGCGCGACCACCTTCGTCTTGCCGAGCGCCCATTGGGCGGTCGCCATCTCTGCCTCCGCCTTGTTGAGGGCGGCCTGGTGGGCGATGATTCCGGTCTGCGCCTTCTCGATGTCGACCTCAGAGATACGCATCTCGGCCGAGGTGCGGCGCAAATCGTCGTTGGCCTTGTCGAGCACGGCCCGCGACGCATATTCGCTCTGCGCCAGGTCGGCATAGCGGCTCTGCATCTGCTGGGCATAGGTGTGCGCCGAGGTCGAGGCCTGGAGCGACGCCTGCGCGGCCGTCAGGGCCTCGCGCGAGGTCGAGAGCAGCGCCTTCTCCTCGTCGATCTGCGCCTGACGCTCGTTGACGATGAGCTGGAACGGCGTGGGATCGATCGTGAACAGCAGGTCGCCCTTGCGGACATCCTGGTTGTCGACGACATGCACTTCGACGATCGGCCCCGTCACCTCGGACGCCACCGCGACCAGGTCGGACCGCACATAGGCGTCGTCGGTATAGGCCACGAAGTAGGTGACGATCTCGTAGAGCAGGAACAGACCGAGGATCGTGCCGCCCACCGTCAGCAGCCGGTGCAGCCGGCTCGTCTCGTTCGGGGTGAGCTTCGCCGGCGGCGGCACCGGCGCGACGGCCGGCGCAGGTGCGGCAGGCGCGACCGGCGCCGACGACGGCGGTGCCTGGGGCACCGGCGCCTGCGGCGGCCACACGCCCGGAGCCGACGCGGGCTTCGCGCCGGGCAGCGTCACGTCGGGCGGCGTCACGTCTGGCTGGTTCACATCGGGTGGCATGTTCCGGCGAAAATACAGCGCGGCGCGCTAGAAGCCCATGCCCTTGATCTTGGCCGCGAGCGCGGCGACGGAGAACGGCTTGCCGATCATCGTCACGCCGGCGTCGAGCACGCCATGGTGGACGATGGCGTTGGCGGTGTAGCCGGTCATGTAGAGCACTTTCAGGGCGGGCCGCCGCGCCACCGCCGCGTCGGCGAGATGGCGCCCGTTCATGCCGCCCGGCAGGCCGACATCGGTGAACAGGAGCTGGATGTCGTCGTGCGCGTCGAGGACCTTGAGCGCCTCGTCCCCCGCCCCCGCCTGATAGACGGTGCAGCCGATGTCCCGGCAGGCAGCCAGCGCGAACTCGCGGACGATGGGATCGTCCTCGACCACGAGCACGACGGGCCCGGTGCCGGTGGTCGAGGCCACGGCCTGGGGCGGCATCTCGACCGACGCCTCGCCGAGCGCGCGCGGCAGGTAGATCTTGACCGTCGTGCCGTGCCCGACCTCGCTGTAGATCTTGAGGTGCCCGCCGACCTGCTTCACGTAACCGAAGGTCATCGAGAGGCCGAGGCCGGTCCCCTGCCCGCGCTCCTTGGTCGTGAAGAACGGCTCGAAGGCGCGTGCGATGATCTGCGGCTCCATGCCCGAGCCGGTGTCCGAGACGGCGACGAGGACATATTGCCCCGGCGTCACCTCGACATTGGCCTGCGCGTAGGCATCGTCGAGATGGGCATTCGCCGTCTCGATGGTGAGGGTGCCGCCGCCCGGCATGGCGTCGCGCGCGTTGATGGCGAGGTTCAGGATCGCGCTCTCGAGCTGTGCGGGATCGGCCTTGGCGCGCCACAGGCCGCCGGCCAGCACGGTCTCGATCTGGATCGTCTCGCCCAGCGTCCGGCGCAGCAGCTCCGACATGCCGGTGACCAGACGGTTGGCGTCGATCACCTCGATCTGCAGGGGCTGCTGGCGGGCAAAGGCGAGCATTCGCTGGGTCAGCGTGGCCGCCCGCGAAACGCCGGTACGCGCAAGGTCGAGGTAGCGTGTCACGTCGGCCTGCGGCTCCTTCATGCGGCGGCCGGCCATCTCGATGGCGCCGCCGATGCCGGTCAGGAGGTTGTTGAAATCGTGCGCGATGCCGGCGGTGAGCTGGCCCACCGCGGTCATCTTCTGCGACTGACGCAGGCTTTCCTCGGCGAGCTGCCGGCGCGCCTGCTCGATGCGGACCTGTTCCAGCGCCGCGCCCTGGGTCACCGCGCGCCGCGAGGCGACCAGCGCCAGGATGAACAGCGCGATCGTCGCCGGCACCCCGAAGATCAGATGCTCCGACATCCGGGCGATCCAGCGGTTGATCATCGTCTTCTCGGCAAAGCCGTGCACGACGTAGAGCGGCAGGTCGGGAAGCTTGCGATAGACCGCGAGCCGGCCGACGCCATCGAAGCCGGCACTGTCCGTCGAGTAGAATCCCGCTTCCGGCGCCGCGGCGATGGCCTTCATGAAGGGCGCGCTGGCGGGCAGCCGGGTGTTCGATTCCGTCCTGAGCGGGAAGGACGCCAGGACCTCGCCGTCGGCACGCACGAGCGCCGCGGCAAAGGAGTCGACGTCCGCCGCCCCGGCGAAGCGGTCGACGAAATAGGCCGGCGAGATCGAGACCGCGATCACGCCGTTGAAGCGCCCGTCCCTCGTCTCGCGCCGCTCGCTGTACTGGAAGAACGGCGCATCGTTGAGCCGCCCGCGCATCGGCTCGCTGACATGGCGCCGCTCGCCGCGGTCGCGATGGGCGACGAAGTAGCTGCGATCGGCCGCGACGGAGTTCGCCGGTATCGGATAGGTGCGGGCCGCCACCAGCGCGCGGCCCTGCTCGTCGATCACGAAGGCATTCTGGATCTGCGGCAGCGGCTCGACGAGGTGCAGAAGGCGCTGGTGCAGGCGCTCCTCGTTCGCCGCGATGCCGGCATTGCTGTCGTCGTCGACGATCTCGGCGATGTTGGCGGCGACCAGATATCCAGTCTCGAACGCCGTGGCGACGTTGACGTAGAGCAGGTCGAGCGTGCGCGTCATGCGCTCCTCGGTCTGCTGCTTGATCTCGCCATAGGAGATCCACGAGGCGCCGGCAAAGAGTAGCAACGGCACGAGGACCGTGGCCGCAAGGAGAACGAGCGACGCCTCCGCCGCCCCCGTGCCGCGAAAGGTCCAGGTCCTGAGCTCGAAGATCCGGCGCACCGCGCCTCTAGCCTTTGCCGATCAGCTTCGCCACGAAATTCGAAAGATCGGTGGCGCTGTAGGGTTTGGGGAAGGAATGCAGCGTGACGCCGTCCGGCGCGGGCGGCGGCGCGGCGCCGGAACAGCAGATGATGGGGAGGCCCGGACGCCGGCTGGCCGCCGCCTCTATCACCTTCTCCCCCGACATGTCGGGCAGGCCGATATCGACGATCAGCGCCGCCAGCGGCTCGTCGCCCTCGACGACCGCGATCGCCTCCTTGCCGGTCGATGCCTCTATGCAGGCTACTCCGGCCTCCTCCAGCGCATCGACCAGAACGGCGCGGATCAGGAACTCGTCTTCGGCAAGCAGGACGGAAGCAGACATGCGGCAGACCTATTCTGCCGCCCTGGCCTTGGACGGCGCAGGCTTGAACGGCAGGATCGTTGTCGCCCGAACGGCAGGCAGCGGCAAGGGCGGGGTATCCACACCGAGCTTGAGCGCCGCGTTCCATGCCCAGCGCGGATCGACAAGGAAGGAGCGCGCGTGCGCCGTGCAGTCCGCTTCGCCCGACGCGACGATGCGCTCGGCCTGCTCGGGCTCGGTGATGAGGCCGACGGCCCATGTCTTGATGCCGGCTTCCCGCCGCACGCGCGCGGCGAACTCGACCTGATAGCCCGGCACCGGCTTCAGCTTCTGCAGCGGCGAGTTGCCGCCCGTGCTGACATCGACGAAATCGCAGCCCAGCGCCTTGAGCTGGCGCGCCGTCTCCACCGTGTCCTCGATGGTGACGCCGCCCTCGACCCACTCGACGGCGGAGAGGCGCATGCCAAGCGCCTTCTCGCGCGGCCAGATGTTGCGTACGGCTTCGAACACTTCGAGCGGGAAGCGGCGGCGCTTCTCCATCGTGCCGCCGTACTCGTCGCTGCGCTGGTTGGAGAGCGGCGAGAGGAACTGGGCCAGCAGGTAGCCGTGCGCGCCATGCAGTTCCACGACATCGAGGCCGAGCCGCAGCGCGCGTTCGGCCGCCCCGACGAAGGCCTGCTTCACGCGCTTGAGGCCCGTCCTGTCGAGTTCGACCGGCGTGTGCCAGCCCTTCGCGGGATCGTAGGGCAGCGCCGACGGGCCGACCGTCGTCCACGGCAGGTCGGGCGCGTCGGCCTGGGTGAGCGGCCCGCCGCCCTTCCAGGGCCGCTGCGCGGACGCCTTGCGGCCGGCATGGGCGAGCTGCACGCCGATCTTCACGGTCGGCATCCAGGCGCGGACCCACTCGACGACCGGCTTCAGCGCCGCCTCGTTGTCGTCGCTGTAGAGGCCGAGGCAGCCCTGGGTGATCCGGCCCTCGCGCTCGACATGGGTCGCCTCGAGGCAGAGCAGCCCCGCTCCCGACATCGACAACATGCCGTAATGGACCTGGTGCCAGGGCTGGGCGCTGCCGTCGACGGCCGAGTACTGGCACATCGGCGAGACGACGATGCGGTTGGGCAGCGTGACACCGCCGATCTCGACGGGCGTGAAGAGCTGGGCGGTCATGGTGTCTCCGGCTCAGCCGCTGACGGACGGGCCGGCCTCGTGGCCGAGCCATTCCTCGATCAGGCGGCGGGCGATCGAATCGCGGCGGGGCATGAAGAACGAGCCGTCCTTCGGCAGGTTCTCGGGCTTGAGGTCCTCGCGGCTCATCCAGCGCGCGCTCTCGAGTTCGCTCTCGTTGACGCTGAAATCGAGCGACTCGGCCTCGGCATGGAAGCCGATCATCACCGACGCCGGGAACGGCCAGGGTTGCGAGGAGCGGTAGATCACGTCCTTCACGCGGACCTTGACCTCCTCGTAGACCTCGCGCGCCACGGCGTCCTCGAAGCTCTCGCCCGGTTCGACGAAGCCCGCCAGCGTCGAATGCATGCCGCGCGGGAAATGCTTGCCGCGGCCCAGCAGGCACTTGTCGCCGTGATGGACCAGCATGATCACCGCCGGGTCGGTGCGCGGGAAGGTCTCGGTCTTGCAGTTCTCGTTGGTGCAGACGCGGACATGGCCGCCGCGCGTCACCTTGGTGCTGGCGCCGCACACGCCGCAATAGCGGTGGCGGCGGTGCCAGTAGGTCATGCCGCGCGCATAGGCGAGGATCGAGCCCTCGCGGGCGAACAGCAGCGAGCCGACCTGGCGCAGGTCGACGAACTCGCCGAGGTCCTTCAGCGGTGCGTCCTGGCCGGTCACGTCGACGGCGAAATACGGCGTGCCCTCGACATAGCCCAGGAAGATGTGGGTATCGCTCGCATTGGCGATGGCGCGGCCCATCATGCCCTGGAGGAACACCGCCTCCGGCACGGCGCCGGTCTTGACCAGGTTGCGCTCGCTGTCGATGGGGACGAAACGCGCCGCGCCGGACGAGGCCAGCTCGATCATGCGCTCGTCGCTCTCGCGTTCATGGCTCGCGCGGTCGATCTCCGCGCTCGAATAGGGATTGCTCGGTCTTTGCATGGGTTGCGGACGGTGCCACAGCCCCGCCCCGCCTGCAATTACGCCATCGCATCGCAGGCAGGAACCGGCGGCGTCTCCGCGCCGCCGCCGCAGCCTCAGCCTCAGCCTCAGCCCGGCAGCGCCCGGTCCAGCACCTGGGCGACGTGGATCGCCTGGCGGTCGGCACCATCGGCGATCTGGTGGCGGCAGGACGTGCCATCGGCCACGACCAGCGCGTCGGCCGGCGCCTTGCGCACGGCCGGCAGCAGCGACAGTTCCGCCATCGCCATCGAGGTCTGGTAGTGCTCGGCCTCGTAGCCGAACGACCCGGCCATGCCGCAGCAGCTCGACTCGATGGGCGCGACCTCGAGCCCGGGCACCAGCCCCAGCACCTCCTGCACCGCGCTCATCGCGCCGAACGCCTTCTGGTGGCAGTGGCCGTGCAGCAGCGCCGTCTTCTCGGGCAACGCCTGCAGGTCGAGCTGCAGGCGGCCCGCGCGCTTCTCGCGCGCCAGGAATTCCTCGAACAGCAGCGCGTTGTCGGCGACCAGCCTGGCCTCGTCGCCGAGATTCATGACGAGGTACTCGTCGCGCAGCGTGAACAGGCAGGATGGCTCCAGCCCGACGATCGGCACGCCCCTGGCCGCGAACGGCATCAGTGCATTGAGCAGCCGATAGGCCTCGGCCCGCGCCCGCTCCACCTGCCCGGTCGCAAGATAGGTCCGGCCGCAGCACAAAGCAGGCGCCCCCAGCGTCGGCCAGGCGACGGCGACGCGATGGCCGGCCGCTGTCAGCACGCGCCGCGCGGCATGCAGGATCTCAGGCTCGAAATTGTTCGAGAAAGTGTCGGCGAACAGCACGACCGTCGCGTTCTCGTCGTCGACGGCGGTCGTCGAGAGGTAGGTGTCGCCGCGCCATTGCGGCAGGCGCCGCTGCTTGGCGAAGCCGAGATAGGACTGGAAGAACCAGGCGGCGTTGAATAGCCACGGCGCGCGCCGCGCCCACGGCGCCAGCGCCGGCACCGCGGCGATCATGCGGTCGCGCAGCGACAGGCCCTTCGCCATGCGCCGCGCCGACTTCACCTCGATCTTCATGCGCGCCATGTCGACGCCGGTCGGACAGTCGCGCTTGCAGCCCTTGCAGCTCACGCAGAGGTCCATCGCCGCGGCGACCGTGTCCGAGCGCAGCGCCTCGGTGCCGAGCTGGCCCGACAGGGCGAGCCGCAGCGTGTTGGCGCGGCCGCGCGTCAGGTGCTTCTCGTCGCGCGTCACGCGGAAGGACGGGCACATGGTGCCGGCATCGAACTTCCGGCAATGGCCGTTGTTGTTGCACATCTCGACGGCCTTCGCGAAGCCGCCGCTGGCGTCGCCGCCGGTGCCCGGCGCGGTCAGCTCCTCGGTGCGCGGGTCGTTCTGGACGTTCCACGCCGACCAGTCGAGCGCCGTCTCGTGCGCGATGCTGGCGTAGCCCGGCTTGAAGCGGAACAGCGACCGGTCGTCCATGCGCGAGGCCCGCACGATCTTGCCGGGATTCATGATGCCCGCCGGATCGAACAGGTCCTTCACCTGCTCGAACGCCTTGAGCAGGCGCGGGCCGAACTGCCAGGCCACCCATTCGGACCGCACCAGCCCGTCGCCATGCTCGCCCGAGAAGGCGCCCTTGTATTCGCGCACCATCGCGGACGCCTCCTCGGCGATCGCGCGCATCTTCTCCGCGCCCTCGCGGCGCATGTCGAGGATCGGACGGACATGGAGCGTGCCGACCGAGGCGTGGGCATACCAGGTCCCCTTCGTGCCGTGCTTGGCGAACACGTCGGTGAGGCGCTGGGTATAGTCGGCCAGGTGCTCGAGAGGCACGGCGCAATCCTCGATGAAGGAGACCGGCTTCCCGTCGCCCTTCATCGACATCATGATATTGAGGCCGGCCTTGCGGACCTCCCACAGTTCCGATTGCGCGCGCGGTTCGGGCATCTCGACCACGCTGCCCGGCAGGCCGAGATCGCCCATCAGCTCGACCAGCCGCGCGAGATCGCGCAACTGGTCCTCGCGCTCCTCGCCCGCGAACTCGACCAGCAGGATCGCCTCGGGGGCACCGATCAGCGCGCGTTCGATGACAGGGCGGAACGCCGGGTTGGCACGCGCCAGCTCGATCATGGTGCGGTCGACCAATTCGACCGCGGCCGGCGCCAGCTTCACGATGTGCTGCGCCGACTCCATCGCCTTGTAGAAGCTGGGGAAGTTCACCACGCCCAGCGCCTTGTGCCTGGGCAGCGGGGCGAGGTTCAGCGTCAGCCGCTCGGTGACGGCCAGCGTGCCCTCGCTGCCCACCAGCAGGTGCGCGAGGTTGACCGAATTGTCGGTCGTGTAGGGCCGCTCCGACTGCGGAAAGAAGATGTCGAGGTTGTAGCCGCCGACCCGGCGCATCACGCGCGGATACATGCGCTCGATCTCGGCGCGCTCGGCGAAGGCGATCTCCGCCACGCGGTCGGCGATGGCGCGTACGCCGGCCGGCATGTCCTCGGGGCGCGACGAGCCGAAGCGCGCGCGCTGGCCGTCGGCCAGCAGCGCGTCGATCGAGGCGACGTTGTGCACCATGTTGCCGTAGCGGATCGAGCGCGAGCCGCAGGAATTGTTGCCGGCCATGCCGCCCAGCGTGCATTGCGCCGAGGTCGAGACGTCGACCGGATACCAGAGACCGTGCGGCTTCAGCCAGGCATTGAGATGGTCGAGCACGATACCGGGCTGGACCGTGACCTGCCGCTTGGCCTTGTCGAAGCCGACGACCTCGCGCAGGTACTTCGAACAGTCGATGACCAGCGCCTCGCCCACCGTCTGCCCGCATTGGGAGGTGCCGGCGCCGCGCGGAAGGATCGCCGCCTTGGCGTCGCGCGCGATGTCGACGGCGAGCGCCAGGTCGCCCTCGTCGCGCGGCACCACCACCCCGATCGGCTCGACCTGGTAGATCGACGCGTCGGTCGAGTAGCGGCCGCGCGAGCCCCTGTCGAACAGGACCTCCCCCTTGAGGCTGCGCCGCAGAGTTTGTTCGAGCTTGGCCATACTAACTCACCAACTAACGCCCTCTCCGCCCGTGTCATGCGCGGGCGGAGAGGGTTGATTGTTGCCGGAGCGGGTCCGGCCGACTCCTAGTCGAGCTTGACGCCGGCCGCGTTCACGACCTTCTGCCACTTCTCGATCTCGGTGCGGATGCGCTTGGCGAAGTCGGCCGGCTTCTCGCCGCCGGCCTGGGCAAGCTGCTCCTTCCAGATCGCCTGCAGCTTGGGCGCCGCCAGCGCCTTCACGATCTCGTTGTACATGCGCTCGACGATCGGCTGCGGCGTGCCCTTGATCGCCCACAGGCCGTACCAGGTCGAGACGATCCAGGCCGGCACGCCGATCTCGGCCGCCGTCGGGATGTCGGGGAACTCCGGCACGCGCTCGGTCGTCGCCACGGCGAGGCCGCGCAGCCGCCCCGCCTTGATCTGCTGCGCCGAGGTGCCCATGCCGTCGAACATCATGTCGGCATTGCCGGCCAGCAGGTCCTGCATCGCCGGCCCCGCGCCGCGATAGGGCACGTGCACGATCTCGGTCTTGGTCTCGAGCTTGAACAGCTCGCCGGCCAGGTGATGCGCCGTGCCGGCGCCGGCCGAGGCATAGTTCACCTTGTTCGGGTTGGCCTTCACGTAGGCGATGAATTCCTGCGCGGTCTTGGCCGGGATCTTGTTCGGGTTGACCGAGATCACCTGCGGCACCAGCGCGACCATCGTGATCGGCTCGAAGTTCTTCTCGAGGTCGTAGTCGAGGTTCTTGTAGACCGACGGCGCGATCGTGTGATGGATGGCGCCGACGAAGAACACCGAGCCATCCGGCTTCATCTTGGCGGCCTGCGAGGCACCGACGGTGCCGCCCGCCCCGCCCTTGTTGTCGATGATGATCTGGCAGCCGAGCTGCTCGCCGACCTGCGCCGCCAGCGGACGCGCGAAGACGTCGGTGCCGCCGCCGGCCGGGAACGGGTTTACCCAGGTCATGGTCTGCGGCGGCCAGCCCTGCTGGGCGCGCGCGATGGCCGGCGTCGCCAGCGTGGCGGCGACGCCGAGCTTCAGCGCCCTGCGGCGCGAGGTCGAGAAATCGGTCATGTGGTTCTTCCTCCCGGGAGATCGTCTTGCTTGTCCATTGCCGCGAGCACCGCTTCCTGCTTGGAGCGCAGGTGCCGCGTCAGGAGGTCACGTAGCCCGGCACCGTCACGCGCGGCAAGCGCGTCGATCATCGCGCGGTGATCGACGACCGCCTGGTCCCACTTCGAGCGGTTGAGGTTCGAGCGGAAACGCAGCGCATGCAGCCGCGCGTTGAGCTGCCGGTAGGTCTGCTCGAGGATGGGATTGCCGGCGATGACGTTCAGCCGGTCGTGGATGCGGCGGTTGATGCCGTAATAGATCGGCAGCTCGCCGGCGCGATGCGCCCGCTCCATCTCGTCCTGCAGCGCCCGCAGGTCCGCGATGTCGCGGTCGGTGACGCGCGCCGCCGCCAGTTCGCCCGCCAGGCCTTCGAGCGCCGCCATCACGTCGAACGCATCGCGCACGTCGTCCCGGGAAAGCGCCACGACCTGCGCGCCGCGGTTGGGCAGCTGCACCAGCAGCCCATCCGACGCCAGCATCCGGAAGGCCTCGCGCAGCGGCGTGCGCGACACGCCGAGCCGCTCGCACAATTCGCGTTCGTTCAGCTTGGCGCCGGGCGCCAGCTCGCCCTCCGTGATGAGGGTCCGCAGCCGGTCGGCCACCGCTTCGGGCAGGCTCGACCGGGCAATGGCGAGCGTCGATCCGTCCATCGGTCCATCCTTCTGGACTCACTCTGGCATATTGTATACAAAATGCAAGACAGACCTCGAAAGGGCCAGACCATGCAGCTGAATTCACATCCGAGCGGACGCCACTTCCTGCAGATCCCTGGCCCGACCAACGTCCCGGATCGCATCCTGCGGGCGATGGACTACCCGACGATCGACCACCGCGGACCGGAGTTCAACGCGCTGGCCAAGAAGGTCCTGCGCAGCGTGCGTCAGGTCTTCCAGACCAAGCAGCCGGTCGTGATCTACCCGGCTTCCGGCACCGGCGCGTGGGAAGCGGCGCTGGTCAACACCCTCTCCCCCGGCGACCTCGTGCTGATGTGGGAGACCGGCCATTTCGCCTCGCTGTGGAAGAAGATGGCCGACAAGCTCGGCATCCGCTCGGAGTTCATGGGCGGCGACTGGCGCAAGCCCGCCGACCCCGCCTCCATCGAGGCGCGGCTGAAGCAGGACACCGCGCACGAGATCAAGGCAGTGTGCATCGTCCACAACGAGACCTCGACCGGCGTCACCACCGACGTGGGCGCCGTGCGCCGCGCCATCGACGCGGCGAAGCACCCTGCCCTGCTCCTGGTCGACACGATCTCCTCGCTCGGCTCCATCGACTATCGCCACGATGCCTGGGGCGTCGACGTGACGGTGGCCGGCTCGCAGAAGGGCCTGATGCTGCCGCCCGGCCTCTCTTTCAATGCCGTGAGCGAGAAGGCGGTCGCCGCCTCCAAGGCGTCGAAGATGCCGAAGGCGTTCTGGAACTGGGACGAGATGCTGGCGGCCAACGCCAACGGCTGGTTCCCCTACACGCCGGCCACCAACCTGCTCTACGGCCTGAACGAGGCCTGCGACATGCTGCTGGAGGAAGGGCTGGACGCGGTGTTCGCGCGCCATGCCCGCCATGCCGAGGCGACGCGCACCGCCGTGCGCGGCTGGGGGCTGGAGATCCTGTGCAGCGATCCCGCCGCCTATTCCGGCGCACTCACCGCGATCGTGATGCCCGATGGCCACGACGCCGATGCCTTCCGCAAGATCGGGCTGGAGAATTTCAACCTGTCGCTGGGACAGGGCCTGAGCAAGGTCGCGGGCAAGGTGTTCCGCATCGGCCATCTCGGCGACTTCAACGACCTGATGCTGATGGGCACACTGGCCGGCGTCGAGATGGCGCTCGGCCTCGCCAAGGTGCCGCACAATGCCGGCGGCGTGCAGGCCGCCATGGCCTATCTGCGCGACACAGCTCCGGGCGCGCGCCGTGGCTGAGCGGATGCGCCTCTACGTGACGCCGGCTTCCCCTTGGGTCCGGCGCGTCAGGATCTGCATCGACGAGCTCGGCATCGCCGACCGCTTCGAGTACGTGCAGACCAAGTGGCCGCATGCCTGGGGCACGCGGACGGTCGAGATGCCGGCCGACTTCGTGCAGGCCACGCCCGCCATGCGCATCCCGGCCCTCGTCGCGGGCGATCTCGCGCTGACCGACTCCCACGCGATCTGCGACTATATCGACGGCAGGTTCGGCAACCACCGCCTGCTCGCCGCGGACGGTCCCGCGCGCTGGCGGGCGCTGGAGGTCAACGCGCTGGCCTGCGCGATCCTCGAGGCGCAGATCATGCGCCGCGCCGAGCTGCTGCGCACTGGCGCCGACCGTTCCGACGATTTCATCGCCAAGATGCGCGACCGCGGGCTGCGCTGCTTCGCGGCCCTGGAGCCGAAGGTCCCGTCGTTCGGCGACGCTTTCGGCCTGGCCGAGATCACGACGGCCGTCGCCTGCGGCTACGACGAATGGCGCTACGGGCCGGGCTGGCGCGACACCGCGCCGAAGCTCGCCGCCTGGTACGATGCCGTCGCGCAGCGGCCTTCGATGAAGGCGACCGAGCCGGCCGAAACGCCGCAGCGGTAGGAGGCGCCCGCCCGATCGGCAGGCCGATCCCTCAGGTCCAGCCGAAGACGCGCGCGAGCACGCCCAGCAGCAGGATCGCGCCGGTCGCGATCACGACCAGAGACGAACCGACGGCGATCAGCCGCCCGATCTCGCGCGAGCGACCCTCGCTCACGATGAGGCGGTTGGCCAGCATCGACGCCGTGCCGACGCCGGCCAGCGCCACGGTCATGCCCGCGGAAATCGCGAGCACGCCCAGGATGCCCGCCCACATGACGTCGAGCGCCAGCGCCAGCAGCACGAGGATCAGCGCGCCGGCGCAGGGCGCGAGGCCGGCGGCGCTCAGCAGCAGGAGGCCGGACCGTGCCGGCAGGAGCCGCCGCCAGCCGGACACCGGCGGCGGTGCGACCATCGTCACGGAACCACCGGCATCGGCCGTGCCGGACGGCTCGGGCACGAGACGATAGCTCGACAGGCCGTGGAAGCATTGCGGCCCATGCTGGTGCGCGCCATGCCCGCAACTCAGGCGCGACAGGCGCACGGGAGTTACGGCCTCTCCCCGCCCCTCCCGTCCGCGCAACAGTGCCGCCGGCGCGTGGTCCTCGCAGCAGGCGGACTCCCCGCGCAGCCCGAGGCGCAGGCGCCACAGGCCGATCGCCAGGATCAGCCCGTAGGAAGCCATCTCGACCCAGCGGGCGTGCGAGAGCGCGCCGAACAGGCCGGCCACGCTCATCAGCTTGAGCACGACCGCCAGCGTCAGTGCCGACAGGGTGTGCGTGACAGCGACCCACGCGCCGGCCACGAGTCCCGAGGTCCAGCCATGCGCCTTGCCACCGTCGAGGAAATAGGCGGCGATCACCGTCTTGCCGTGTCCCGGCCCCAGCGTGTGGACGACGCCATAGGCGAACGCCACGGACAGCAGCGTCCAGAGCGCCGCCATGTTCGCGCCGGTGCCGATGTCCTGCAGCGAGGTCGAGAAGAGATGCTGGACCTGCCGCTGGTAGGCGGCCGATGCGCGGCCGAGCTCGACGAGACCGCCCGACTGGAACAGCGCGCCGGCCAGGGCGGCGAGTAGCGCGACGCCGGTCCAGAAGGAGAGCGAGCGCGTGGCGGCGAGGATCGTGGCCTTCATCGGTACTCCCGCAGGCAAAGGGACGGGGGCGCCCGCAGCAGACGTGCAGCCCGGCACCAGGGTGCGCGACGGCACGAGGCGCCCCGCCTGCTTGTTATATTATAACAACCCACCTTGCCCAGCCAGCTTGACGGCGCCGCTGCGACACTCCAATACTCCATGGAACGATCATTCGATGGAATATGAGAACGAAGGAGCCGGTCCCCCCATCCCCGCACCGCCTCGAAGCGGCGGCCACGATGTTCGACGCCCTGTCCGACACGTCGCGGCTCGCCACGCTGCTGCGGCTCGCGGCGGGCGAGCAGAGCGTGTCGGAGATCGCCGCTGCCGAGGGCGCGAAGGTCACGACCGTGTCGGCCCGTCTGCAGGTGCTGCACGCCGCCCGGCTGGTGGCGCGGCGACGGGACGGCAAGACGGTGCTCTACCGCATCGCCGACCGTCACGTGGTGACGCTGGTCGAGAACGCCATGGCCCATGCCGACGAGAAGCACTGGCACGACGAGTGAGACGACTGACCGACGTATTGGAACACAGACAGAGAGGAGCGATAGAAATGTCCGACCACAAGCATTCGATCCACGGGGACCATCCGCACCATCACGGCGCCGGCTGCGGCCATGTCGCGGTGAAGCACGGCGACCATGTCGATTACCTGCATGACGGCCACCTGCACCACCCGCACGGCGATCATGTCGACGAACATGCGATCGACGTCGACACCAGGAACCCGGCGCGCTGCACGCCCGACCATGCCTGCAAGGGCCATGCGAAGGATCACACGCACGGCCCGGGCTGCGGCCACGAGGCGGTGCCGCACGGCGACCATGTCGACTATCTGGTCGACGGCCACCTGCATCACCCGCACGGCAACCATTGCGACGACCACGGCCCGCTGCAGACCGTCTCGGCCTGATCGTCGAACCACCTCTTATGCGGAAGAGCCCGGCGCATCGTGCCGGGCTTTTTCGTTGCGCCTCCGATCCGTCGACCAGCCCATCAGCCCGGCACGGAAAGCGGCGCGGGACTGCCGCCGACGGGCCGGCGCAGGCAGGCGACATGGTGGCCCTCCTCCACTTCGAGGAGCGGCGGCGGCGTCACCCTGCATTCGGCGATCGCGTAGGGGCAGCGCGTGTGGAAGTGGCAGCCGGGCGGCGGCTTGGCCGGGCTCGGCACGTCGCCCTGCACGATGCGCTTGCGCTGGCGGCGGCGCGACGGGTCGGGCGCCGTGGCCGCGGACAGGAGCGCCTCCGTGTAGGGATGCAGCGGCGCGGCGAACAGCCGGCGCTTGGTCGTGATCTCGACGATGCGGCCGAGATACATCACGGCGATGCGGTGGCTGATGTGCCGCATCACCGCGAGATCGTGGCTGATGAAAAGGTAGGCGAGGCCGTATTCCTCCTGCAGGTCGATCAGCAGGTTCAGCACCTGCGCCTGCACCGAAACGTCGAGCGCCGAGACGGGCTCGTCGGCCACGATCACGTCGGGATTGACCGACAGCGCCTTGGCGATGCCGAGCCGCTGGCGCTGGCCGCCGGAGAATTCGTGCGCGTACTTGCGCATCGCCTCGGGCCTGAGCCCGACGCGCTGGAAGAGCTGCGCCACCTTCTCGTCGCGCGCCCGCCCCTGCGCCAGGCCGAAATTCTCGAGCGGCTCGCCCACGATGGTGCCCGACGGCAGGCGCGGGTTCATCGACGAGTACGGGTCCTGGAAGATCGTCTGGATGCGCCGGCGGTGCGGCCACATCCGGCCGGGCGACAGGCCGGTGATGTCCTCGCCGCCCAGCACGATCCGTCCGGCAGTCGGCTCCAGGAGCTTCAGCACGACCTTGCCGATGGTCGACTTGCCGCACCCCGACTCGCCCACCAGGCCGAGCGTCTCGCCGCGGCGGATCGAGAAGGACACACCGTCGACCGCCCTCACCTCGCCGACGCGCCGCTGCAGCAGTCCGCCGGTGATCGGGAAATGCTTGACCAGGCCCTCGACCTCGAGCACGGGGGCGGACGACGACGTCGCGGACGCCGGCATGGATGTGTCGGCACTCATGCCGCCGCCCTCACGCGCTCGATCTCCCAGCAGGCCGCGACGTGGCCCGGCCCCGCCTCCACCAGCGGCGGCGCCTCGCTGCGGCAGCGATCGGTGGCGAAGCCGCAGCGCGGCGCGAAGGGACATCCCACGATGGGACGCGTCAGCACCGGTACCAGGCCCGGGATCTCCTGGAGGCGCGGCCGCGTGCCGGCGGCATCGGCCTCGACGTCGAGTCGCGGGATGGCCCGCATCAGGCCGCGCGTATAGGGGTGCGACGGTCGGGCGAACAGCGCCTCGACGGGCGCCTCCTCGACCTTGCGGCCGGCATACATCACCACCACGCGCTCCGTCGTCTCGGCGACCACGCCGAGATCGTGCGTGATCAGCACGATGGCGGTGCCGGTCTTCTCCTTGAGCTCGATCATCAGGTCGAGGATCTGCGCCTGGATGGTGACGTCGAGCGCCGTCGTCGGCTCGTCGGCGA